>LNAP01002380.1_pt1 | contig 32303 bp, 30 predicted proteins | sample 602601 | NCBI WGS metagenome assembly LNAP01 (sample SAMN02440304, study PRJNA202911) | soil metagenome | biome: Subtropical and temperate rainforests or woodlands; isolation source: soil samples (1 kg each in a 20% v/v slurry with milli Q water) were... ...
AATTGATAGACTTGCACTGCGCCATCGTAAAGCTTTCCGAGGAATCCGACAACATCCTTCGTATAGCCAATAGCAATCGGTATGAGTTGAACAGCTTTATCAGCTGCCCGAGCAATAGCATCCTGCAACTTTTGGATCTTCTCAGGGCTGTTTGCAAAGTTCTTAACGAGTTCATTCGCCTTGTTCATGATCTTGGTAAACGCTGGTAACGCCTTATCCATTATCGTACCAGCTAGATCCTTCCAACGTTCCTTAAATAGCCTTACTTGGTTCGCGTACTCATGATAAGTCCGCGCAAAATCACCTTGGGCATCTCCACTGTTAGCTAGAAGATAGTTATACCTCAGGATCGTTTTTGACGCTTGATCCATCTGTTCATACGAGACTTTTATACCCTGTGCTAAAGCGAATGCTTCCAAGTTTGCTACACTCATATCAATGCCTAGTTGCTTCAAAGGTTCGGTTTCTCCGGACATGCCAGCTCTCAACTTCTCGAATGCCTCAGCCGGATCAAAATTGTAGAAAGATGCAAAGTCACCGGTTAGAGCTGTTAGGTTCTGACTCATAGACAACAAATGATCTGAGGACACGCCTGATGACTTCATCAAAGACCCGAATACAGATGAATACTGCTTTGCCGACAACTCAGCAAGCCCATATGCTTCTAGTGTTGTACTTGCCCAAGAATCGATCTTCTTAGAATTCGCGCCGAATGTCACATCCACAACGTTTTGAACCTCTCTTAAGTTAGATGCTAGATCCAACCCTTGTTTGGCTACCAACAAGAGACCAGTTCCTATAGCTGCGGCACCTATCGCGGCACTTTTGGCGGCGAAACTAAAGGCATCATTCATTAACTTACCAACACGGCTAGATGTGTTTCCGAGGTCGTTAAACCGCTTGTTCGCATCGTGGAGTGCGTTTCTTAGAGACGGACTGATGTTGCCCGCAAGCTTTATAACTGCCTCGATTTTACTCTTTTTAGCCATAGATTAAACACCTCCTATACTTAGATACCAAACCCTCAGTGAACTTTCATAGAGGGCTTGGCTCTAGTTAACATAAAGTAATTAATGCCGTAAATTTGTTGTAAAAAACTCTTCACGATCTTGACCCTGCATCCATCCACGCAAGAAGGAATCTACATCCAGTGAATGTTGTTGCCCTATCATTCGTGGTTCGATCAGAGGCCGTCTCGTGATCATCGGTCATTTGTCGGTGTTCATGATCGAGCTGTTCGATTTTCCGCTGCAGCTCCGTCATCTGCTGATTCAAATTCTCTCGTTCAGACTGAATATCGGCAGCTGCGTCGCTCCTTTCTTTGCGCGACTTGACGGCAACTTCTCGAATATTTGCGATCTCTTTTTCCCGGGACGGACTCAGTTCCAGTTGCTTTTTGTAGCCGGTGATCAAGTCTTCGGTCTCGGTCAGAGAAGTCCGCAGTTCACGAATGTTTTTACGGCATTTTTCAGCACCGGCAGCATCATCGTTGAGTTCACATTCAACGAGAGCATCAGTCTCCGAGGAAATCGATCTGTTCAATGTTCCACTATTCCGCTCGAGCTCTACAATCTTCGATTGAATCTTGTCATTCCGTTCTCTTTCTTTGCTCAAAAACTCATTTACGACCTGGGATAAATCGATCTTTTTAGTGAACATGTACATTGCTCCTTTTACTCTGATTAGTTTGTTCATTACGTGCGTTGGCTGCGGCGGCCACTTCAGGTACCAGGTTTGCTTCCTGCTTTTGATTTAATTGTCGTCCCGGGTGATCGTTCGCTGCTGCAGCTATTGCATCTGACAATGCGTTTCCGGTCATCGATTTACCCATTGCCTGTGATCGATCAGATAAGATTGAAAAAGCGACCTCCCCGGCTGTCCGACCTTCGCGGATCGCACTATTAACCAATTCCGTATTCTCTGGAGTCCTTATGGCTTCTAACATGGCAATTCGCATTTCCTCGGCTGTAGGATTACTCATGGTCATTCACTCGCTTTCTGGTTATAAAATTTTTATTGCCGTCATGAATAACTATAAAGATGATTAATTTTATAGTTTTAACCTATATATGTTATGAATCAGCCCGCCTGTGCCCCGTAGAGACGTTATAACGGATTGTTGCTGTATAACTGCGGGAATAGGTCGGATAGTGCGGAATCAACCTCCAGACCGTCATGCGGAATATCGACTTCAAGAAGATTCGCATTGAAAGCTATAAGCATCCGCTGCCAGTGGTCTACTTGTTGCTTTATTCGTTCGAAAAGCGATTCAACGTGAGCCACGGCCTTCTGGCATTGTTTGTATTCCTTCTTGTAGCGGCGGGATTCCCCATGCAAAGCGATCCGCTTTTCTGTTCTAAGCAACGCTGCATGAGCCTTATCCCGATTATCAACCGCTAATCTTACATCCTCAGCCGTTTTCGAAATGAACGAGGGCAAGAATCCGAGAAATAAGGTCTTCATTTCCTCTGGTTCCTTGTTGGATGATGCCTTGATGTACTGTTTCAATTGATTCTCATAGTCGAGAACCGGACCAACCTGCAGCATATTCATTTCGGTACCTCACCTCCTGGCGTAAAGTTATAAGAGAACGCACGTAGTTTCATTTTGAATACCGGCCCATTCATTGCCGCACACTACATAGGCCGCTGTTATTAGGCATGACCTAAAGCTGAATGCCCCGGTTGCCCCGGCTTAAACTGTTCCTTCTGTGATCATCCACAGTTCCTATACAGACGTCGGGTTTCTCGTTCGCCAGCCTAACTGCTTCCACATCAGCATTCTTCACGTACACTATTTCAAGCGTGCCATCCTTAGCAGTCGTAAACTCAATAGTGCAGTCCGGATGGTTCTTCTGCCAATTTTCTAAAACAACGGCTTTAGGTTTATCTGTAAAAATCGTTGATGTATGTCGTACTACTTCGTGATATCCCCTCATTTGCGTTCTCACCTCCTCCCCATAGTCAGATCAACCTTTCGCTTAGGTTTATGCGGAACAGAGCACTGGCCCTGATAGCCCACCCCAGAAGTGGGTACCGGGGGGGCTTGTCCATCACACGATACCCGTGCTATAATTCCATCAATCGGTTTTAACCTATGACGCTCACGCTGCTCGTAACAGCTGGGTGTTTTGTTTTTGTCTTGGGAACATACAGCCTCGAGTTCACTAGTTTCAAAACCTTCTTGGCTCATCAAAGAGATGACCTTATCCATGTCGACTTCAATTCTACCGCTGGCCATTGCTTTAGACGCCCCTGTCAATATTGATTCGAGAACCTGTCTTTGGGTAGCTTTCCTGTTGAAATCGACATGATCAATGCTATAACGATACACGCGTAACAATTGACACACAGCATGCGGATCAGCCCTCCCACATCCGTTGGATTCCCATCGTTTTATCCGTTCCGAGGTGATACCGCTCAGCTCGGAGGCAGATTTCACAGTCAAGCCTCTTCTCAATCTCAGTTCCTTTATGGTCTTTTCCATCTCATACCCCCACTAGTAAGGTTCCGATTTTATTTTGCTGAATGTATTGGGTTTCCATGTCATGCAGGATACAAGCCGCTTTATTTAAATTACTTACAGCTGTAGCAATGGCTTTTGAATCGTCTTGCATAGCACCTGTAGCATCCACGACCAATTTTTTAATCGCAATGATGTTTATCCAGTCATTTGTGTCCATTGGTCAAAACCTCCTATGCTCCAAAATGTTATTTACGATCATTGCGTGTTTCCGAGAGATCTCTGCAAGTTTTTCAGTGATAGCGTCCCTATGTTCTTCAGGGATGGCCGGCAAATTGATGTTAAATCCATTATGCTCCGGCATGGTCTACCACCACATTACGCAAAGTGACTGTTAGCTCGCACCCGACGTACTCTACTTTCTCAAGTTTCATTCCATCAGCAATATGTTCAATCATTGCTTGGGCAGCACTGGAATCCATTATGGATCCGTCAGCAATCACCAGTTGAAAGCTTTCTGGACCTTTTTCCTGCCTAACTTTCAACCGATCCCATGCCGTCTTAACGGCCTTCACAAGATCCTGGTAAATCTCTCTATCCTCTTCCACGGCTGCACCAATAACTTCATGTGCAATCGGACCAATGAAATCATCAACCTCATCCCAATCAATGTCAGCAGTTAGGGCAGCATCTAACATTTCGCCAATGTAGTCCGTATAGATCTCGTTCATTCCACCCATGTTATTAAGGAACTCTTGAAAAGTGATCTCCTTACCTTCAACCGTTATTTTGCCGATGATCTGTTTTAAGCTAACTTTCTCCATATCCATCATCCTTTTCATAATTTTTTAGTGTTTTGGCGAGTATCCCTTTTAAGAAAATATGCCTGTGTTATTTTGATTCACTGTTGTTGGATGTGCTTAGCATCCGAAACATACTGTCGATTGGTGTCCATGAGTTTTGCGGCTTGTGCGGCGGCCTTTCCTTCGTTTTCGTCTTTCATACCTCCGTCAACTTTTTGACTAAGGTCTTCTGATTTGTTTGGTCTACTACCAGCTAGTTTGATTTGCCTCTCCTTAGCTTCCTGCTCCAACAAAGGAAGCATGTCCACCGCAACGGCAGCTCTTTGGGCGCTGCTCAAGTGTCTACGTTTGAGATTAAGGCTGATGACCATTGTTAGAGGATTCCTTTTTCAATAGTGAAAACATAGCCTTACGCACTTCATCGATATCTTTATTCGCGAAATCCTCGCCCGCAGGGACGGTTTGTTCGATTCGGCTGCTTGCTTGCATTGTTTGTTTCACCACCTCGCTTTTGATGATTTGAAATACAGGCCATTCTTACGCTTTAGAAACATCAAAAACCGATATCTGATGTATTTGTATTACTTCGTAAAAACCACACCCGCAAACCCGCACCACTAAAGGATTTTTTTATGCCTAAACCGTAAGGTTCTTGGTCTTATCATCCCAGTATTTTTTCCTCATGCGTTCACGAGTTGCTTTTCGACTTTGTTCATCCCGACACATGGAGCAAAATACTTGCCGGTTGGATTGCTTGGTAAATGATTTACTGCATTGTTGGCAGGTCGCAATCGCTTGCCCATGTTCCCCATCAGGATGTTTTCCCATATATATGAGTTCAAGCTTTGGGTCTAACGGCAGTACATGTGATTCAAAACAAAGGCATCGAACCTTTCCCTCTGTGAGATATTCGGAATATTTCCCATCTTCCCGAAAGAAACTACAATGGACCTGCTCTCCAGGGCAAGCATGGCACTTATTGCCGCTATGGAAAGATGAGCAATGTTTGCGGGCTAAGCGGCGGATCGGTCGGAGTACGTCTTTTCTCGTTTTCACTTTCATCACCTCGTATAAGCTTCTGATCGCCATCGTGCGGCGTTCTTACAGAGTAAATTCGTTAAGTGGGGTATTTGTACCATAAGTGCGGTTTTGGCTTTTAAAATGGCTGAATCGTTAATAAATCAATCAACCAAAACGTAACCGCAATGCTTCGAACGCAAGTGTCTTATTTGCTGAGTCCAGGTAATCCGCATCACTCAAATTAAATTTATAAGACTCATTAAATAAGTGAAGCGCAAGTTCGAGGATGAATCTTTCACTTTGGGACCAGGGCTTTGAAACCTTCTTCAAGGCCGCAGCATCGATCGTTCCTTCCTCAAAGTCGAAGTATTGATTCGTAAAGTACCTCTGCAGCTTGTCGTGCTTCATGAATAAGTGCAGCGTGCCTTTCCAGTAGCGGTCCTGCATCAGATGTGCTGGGATTTGCAAGGTTGTTCCTCCTTTCGAACCGGAATGTGCCGGCACAAGATTTGATACTGGAGCGGGGAGCGGGTGCGCCAGTGTGAAGCGAGCTGCTGTATGGTCATGGTAGGGCTCCTTCCTTAAGGTTGAACTTGTGCTTAAAACATGAAGGTGTGGGGGCTAAATTACTTACTGGCTAACGCAATTTTGCTCTTGTGCCGCAATCCATTCGTCAATTACTATCTTGCGGAATAATATCTTCGCTCCAATCTTGTAATGCGGGATCTCGTTCGCCTTAACCATTGAATACACTTTTACGGTTGAAGCGCCGATATACTTCGCCAATTCTTCAACTGTCATTCGTTCCATGTGTTATCACCTCCGCCTTATAAGTATTCATTTTATGGAATAAAGTATTTTATATGAATACTTTATCATGGAGTATTTTATTTGTAAACCCCTCGTTGCTGTTTTAAATACTTTGATGTAAAATTTTAATTAAAAAGTAGCGGAGGGTTGAAGGTGGATTATATTGAATTTGGGCAGTATTTACGTAATTTAAGGAAATCAAAAAATTTAACTCTTAAAGGACTTGGGATAAAAGCCGGAGGGTTATCTAAATCCTATTTATCGAATATTGAAAATGGGCGACATGGCATCCCTTCACCTGAAATATTAAAGAAGTTGGCCGATCCGCTTGGAGTGGCATACGGGGAGTTGATGTATCGTGCCGGATATATGGACGATGGGAGTTTATTAATCAACGGGAAATTATTAAATCCTGAAAGAAACCAAGAGGAGATGCGGTTAGCTATTATTGAAACTGCAATAAGAACTTCCAGCGATGGTGTTGTTATTGACGGATTAAACATGACGCAGGAAGAAGCAATAGAATATTACAAAGAACAAAAAAATGAGTACGAAGAAAAGAAGAGGAGGGAATGGGAAGAGTTTAAGAAGAATAATGCTAAAGTTTATAAATTCTATAGTGATGATTCCGATCTATACTACGCAATCAATAATGAGATGAGCCACTACAAGGGCAACCCGCTTACAGATAATGATCGCAAATTAATCATTGAGATGTTTGATCGTATGTTCCCTGAGAGAAAATCAGGTATGGTTGTGCCGGATTCGGTTTCAGTTACGGAAATAAACGTTGATGACCTCAGTGCTGATAAGTTCACAAAACCATCCTCAAATATCCAAAAATCAGATAAACGTTCCGATGTCGGAACCTCAAGCGCAGACACTTGAGCAACTCACAAAGAGGTGCCGTTGCTGTGGACATGCTTCCTTTGTTGGAAGTGGAAGCGAAGGATAGGCAAATCAAACTAGCTGGTAGTAGACCAAACAAATCAGAAGACCTTAGTCAAAAAGTTGACGAAAGACGAAAACGAAGGAAAGGCCGCCGCACAAGCCGCAAAACTCATGGATACCAATCGATCTGTGAATAATTGCGCTCGGGAGCAATTGTGTGCTGAAATTTAGAAAATGAAGGAGGAAACACAGTGAAAGGCCATATCTACAAACCAAATTGCAAATGTTCAAAACCGAAAGATCCGAAAGAAAAGAAGAAGTGTACATGCCGGGCAAAGTGGGGATTCATGGTCGATGCCGGTATCAATCCACAAACGGGTAAACGTCGGCAGAAATTTAAAGGGGGTTTCTCCACTCGGAAAGAAGCTGAGTCGGCCGCGGCAGCTTTCCAGACAGAATTATCAAGGGGTACGCATATTGAGGAGAAAAATATCACTTTCAAGGATTTCGCTGCGGAGTGGTTAAAACTTTACGAGGCTACCGGAAAGGTGAAGATAAGCACGATCCGTGTGAGACAGCATGAAATAAATCGGCTAATGCCCTCTTTTGAATATCTCAAGATGAAGGACATTACAAAAAAGCAGTACCAGGATATGTTGAACGATCTCAAGGGGGCCGACAACACTTTAGACGGAATCCATCGCACCGGCAGAATGATCTTTAAGAAGGCCGTTGAACTCGATGTGATCAAAATAGATCCGACTCAATATGCTACCGTTCCCAAGTCTCAAAGGACCGTGGAGGAAATCGAAAACAAGAAAGAGATACCTAAGTTTTTGGAAAAGGAAGAGCTGGCGCTGTTTCTCAAAACTGCACAAGAGAAGGGATTGGAGGGGGATTATCTCATATTCCTGACGTTGGCTTACAGCGGGATCCGGGACGGTGAGTTGTGCTGTTTAAAGAAAACGGATTTCAATGAGGATGAATATACCCTTAGCATAACCAAGACATACTATAACCCTAATAACAATATTTTGAAGTATACCCTGTTGCCGCCCAAGACCGTTACCAGTGAAAGGAAAATCGAGTTAGACCCGATTGTTTTTGCCGAACTAGAGAAGCACCTGGCTAAACAAAATGAAGTCAAGATGAGGTACCGCAAAACGTACCATGACAAAGATTTTGTTTTTGCCAATACAAACAAGGAATATGCCGGCTATCCCGTATATATCAAATTTATTGAAAACCGTATGAGGCGCTTATTGAAGCTGGCCGGGTTAAATCAGTCGCTCACACCCCATTCATTTAGGCACTCACATTGTTCATTGCTGGCTGAAGCTTCCGTTCCGCTTCAGGATATTATGGACAGGCTCGGTCATAAGGATGACGAACAGACAAAACACGTTTATCTTCATGTGACAAAGACAAAGAAAAAAGAGGCCTCGCACAAGTTCAGTGAACTCATGAGAAACCTCTCCGTTAAATAAATGTTAAATTTAGTCGATAGAAAACCCTTCAAACCCCGCTATATAAGGGCTCACAGGCTATGACTACATCATGCCGCCCATGAGACATATACGTTTTCATGTGTTTTTTGAGTCTTTTGGTGGATTATTTATCTGATTTTCTACAAAACTTAGTTCGATAAATCCATGTGAGTATGGTGTGTGAGTAGAGTTTGTGGGCAAAATGTGGGCATGTTGTCGGAGTAGAGTTATTCAAGCTTATGTTTCGTATGCGGGAAGCTATCCCGTTATCGTGGCAGCTGTTACAGCCACTTAATATGGCGTAGAATCAATGTTCTTACAGTCAGTTATCTTAGTCTTTACTAGACTTTATCACGAATTATTGCGGCAGTTTTACGGCAGGTACTATTTAAATCCCAATTGCATTTGAGAAGTAAATGCCTCCAAAAAATAAGGAGGCCTGTTAATAACTTAGAATTTGATGAGAATTTCATTTACTGCTCTGAGTTGAATCGGTTGTAATACCCTATACTCTGCAAGAATATCTTCATATAAGCTTCCTTGGTAACGTGGAGCGGAAAAAGTAACAATAAGTGCGTAATCCATTCTATCTGTCCCACTATTTCGTCCCATTCCGTGTAGAACCAGAAATGGGTTTCTCAAAGAGCTAGATCTCATTCTTATCCAACGATGAACCACAGTGTCCCATTTCAATTCTCCACGACGAGCCTGCTCTGTTTGATAAAAATTTGTGCTTTTCGATACCGGAAGTGTGCTTAACTGATATCCTTGAGCCAAGAACTGCTGAACTTCCTCAGCATCTTCGACTATATTTTTTGTTACTTGAGATTGGCCTCGAGTGAGCCTAAACCTTTGATCATGAGGATAGAAAGTATCCTCAATGGCCGATTCAGTATAATCCTCCACATGTAGTGGATTTGCCTTTGAAAGAACCGCAAGTGTATACGATATATCGATCGTACCCGCATCTTGTGCATTTAAGGGAAACGGTATAGGAAGTTTAGCATAGTTCTGTGGCATTATTGAACTGGTGTATACAACAGTTACATGCTTGTCCGTACAGTTTAAAATTTGGTCAATAGATTGATCAAGAAATCCATACCCAAATTCATTGCATACGTTATTGGGATTAGTTGCTGAATGTATCAATAAAGCTCGAGCAACTAAAGGATTGAAACGATCACATCTGCCAAGAATCTCGCCTGCCATTCCTGAAACAATCGGAGCAGCAAAGCTTGTTCCCATAGTTAAACTTCTATGCCCATGGTTAACTGAAACAACATGGATCGGTCGATTCTGATCTCCTCCAAATGCTACGAGGTCAGGTTTAACTTTACATCCCTCACGCCCCTGCCCAACACAACTATATGACGCTCGAATTACTTCACCTGTTGAATAATCATATGCAAATGCCCCTACACCAAGGCCATTAACAATATCAGCGGGAGATTGGATACGGTTAAGTGGTTCCGGTAAATCACCATCGTTTCCAACCGCAACCACAAACAACTTCTGATAATTCCATGCAAGGTTGTCCAATACATAAGTAAACCTCGAAATATCATCATCAAGAATTGGTCCGGATGGCCCAAAAGATAAATTATATACTTGAATGTCATTACGGGCAGGTACTACATTTTCAATAATATCAATAGCTTCATAAAGCTCAAAATCCGCAGGATTATTTAATGGAAGTACTCGGAAACTTTCAACTGAGACCATAGGTTGAGTAAGGTTTGTCCCCTGATTAAACCGATTCAAAGGACCGTACAATATGCAACCAGCAACAGCACTTCCATGCTCAACCCCTTCCGGCATTGGAACGGTGTTTAATACATGATTTACGTTAATGTGATTTACTAGAAGGGGATTGTTTTCATCAACCCCACCGTCAAACATTCCTACCTTGATACGGGATCGTACGTTTCCCACTACCGGTAAGGGTGCATTGGGGAGCAAGCCCATATTTCTCATTTCAGGAAAAGCGTTAACTCTGATGGGATGGGCTGTTCTCAAGGGATTGAAGTCATTAATAGCATTAAGTGCTTGACGATTCATGTTTGCACTTACAAACGTAGGACCACCGCTATAAATTTTAATCCTTATGCTTTCTTCTGAAACACCGTTAGCTAAAAGAATTGCCTTAAACTTCTCGACTGCTACATCCATTTCATCTTCAAATGGATGTAAGACCATTTCCACTTTACCCGTTGTCCAATTATCCTCAAAACCAACTATAACCTCATGAGGTGACAACAGGGATATTTCTTCAATTTTTTGTACATCTTTTTTGAATGCTTCCCTCAAACTGACTTCATTTCTATCCAAGTACTGTTCAAGATAGGCAAGGTTATCAACTGATGCCTTTACGAAGTGCATCTTACTGTAATGAGCATCCCCTTCCGCTTCGTCTGAATAGTCCCATCTCCTTGACCCAACATTCTCAATATTGGCCTCACGGAAAAATGTCGTTGGAGTGTAGGACTTAGCAAGGAATTTATGATTCAATCTTACTGTAACCACTACTTCCTGCATCCTCTTATCCTCTGGTATTGTCTCAATTACTCTTCTGACATTGGAAACTTGTTGTTTTATTCTCGACCTGGCCTCAGCATATGTTCTGGGAAATACCGGGTCCCCTGCCCCCCGTCCTGGCCTCACCGGCTCAATCATATTCTCTCCATAACCCAATATTGGCAACAGTCGTTGATCATCGCTCATTGTCTACTCCCCCTTTTTTTAGGTGATGACTTAATGTTGACTCACTAATCCCCAGCCATTTTGCTATTTGCTTTTGGGTAACCTTATTTCCAACCTGGACCTTCGCTGCTCTAGCAAATAGTTCATTAAATTTGCTATCTCCTGAAACTCCTTTAAGGTGATTAATAATTACAGGTATTGGCTCTTCTTCATCAACAATTACCTGACGAATAATACTATCGCTAATCCTGCAGATATCAGCCGCACTTAATCGATCAGAAACTTTTGCAAGAATACTGATAAAGTTTTTATCCAGATTATCAATATTCTTACTGAGACGATTCTCCCAAAGCATTTCTCGAGCCGAAAAAGGCGGTAGTCCAATTTCGACTGTTCTATCAAATCTACGCCAAATTGCTTTATCAAGAATATCTGGATGATTTGTAGCAGCTATAACTACAGAATAACTCGGCCAATCCTCCAATTCCTTCAAAAGAACATTCACAATTCTCTTCAATTCCCCCAGGTCTCCTGGATCATCCCGTCGTTTGGCAACAGCATCAAATTCATCTAGAAACAAGATTGAAGGTCCGCTTCTTGCGTAATCAATTACCTTTTTCAGGTTCTGTCCCGTCTTTCCCAAATAGCTAGAGATCGCAGAAGCCAAATCCAAAGTAATCAGTGGGAGGCCAAGTTTGTAAGAGAGATACTGCGATAGGAACGTTTTTCCAACACCAGGGGGACCGTATAGAAGCAAACTAGTTGGTGGTTTTACTCCCGAAGCAAGTAACTTATCAGCCATAGACCTTTCTCTGACAAACCTATCGAACAATTGATTTAAATCTTCACTCAACACAATCTGAGGCTCATTAACACTCGGTTCATCTACCCTTGCCAATGAAACAAAAGTATCCCTGTCTGTAGGCGGAGGCTCAATGTCCACCGACCTCGTTACAGATGCACCGACACCACGATAAGACAATGCTTTACCGATTTCTTCAGCCACCTCCGGATACTCTCCCTTCAATTTTCTTACAAGGGTTATCGAGACTGCTTCTACTGTTCGCATATCACTCTCTAAAGCAGCACGAACTAATTGAGGAATCATTCTTGCTGCAGCCTTCATAATTCGATCACCTTCACTTTCAAATAAATACTCGAATGATAATATTATATTATAATCGGCCATTTTGGTCAAAATAATTCGATGTAAATGTTTGTTTTTATTTTATCGAATTATATTCATGCTCCCGATAATGCCAAAACCATTAATATGATACGAACAGAACGCGCGAAAAAAGAGACTTCACACAAGTTGGTTATCTTGTGTGAAGTCTCTTTTTTTACTGGGTGGTCAAAAGGGGCTGCCTTATATAGAAAGTAAGCGTCAAATAAGCTGGTGGATAGAAAAAGAGCAAACACTCATGTAAACTGAGTTTTGCTCTATTGGCAGGCTTCTTGAACTTCTGGACTCCAAGGCCGGATGTTGTCCGAACTGCACCCCCGGCAATTGGCTGAAGATGAATTGAAGATATTTATACGGATTAAGACCATTTGCCTTAGCACTTTCGATGATGCTGTAAACAGCGGCACTCGCTGAGGCTCCTTTCGGACTTCCGCTAAAGAGCCAGTTTTTTCGACCTATGGTAAAGGGTCGAATGCTGTTTTCAGCAAGGTTGTTGGATATGGAGCAGCTGCCATCCTGAAGATAATTCATGAATTCTTCCTTGTGATTTAGAGCATAAGCCAACGCCTCACCTAACTTGGATTTGGGCAACACCTTACCCTTGGTGGAATCGATCCATGCCCAAAAGGCCTCCAGAACGGGTTTTTCTCGTTCCAGACGCTCAGACTTTCGCTGTTCGCTCGAGAGGTCCTCAAGCTTCTTTTCAATCTCGAAGAGCTTATTGCAGAATGAAATGCCTTGACTTGGAAGAGTGGCTTCCGGGCTCTGTATATCTTTCGGAAGGGAATCTACGAATTTCCTTCGAAGATGCGTCCAACAGAGGCACCTTATCACATTCGGAATCTTTGTGTATCCGGAGTATGCATCCGAGTGAAGGTATCCTCGGAACCCCTTTAGGAATTCCTGAGGGTATTTACCGCTTCTGCCAGGTCGATACTCGAAAATTCGAATGGGGTGTTTGCAATGCTGGCCGCTGCTGTATACCCACATGTAGGAATCGGTTGTATTCTTACGCCCCTCTTCATTCATGACTTGGACAACCGTTTCATCCGCATGTAAATGCTTTTCCTGCAAGAGCTTTTGGTGCATTCGCTCCACCAAAGGCATCAGCCAGTCGCGAGACGCGGCTTGAATCCAGTTGGCCATAGTCGCACGGCTGAGGTTTACGCCCCCTTCTCCTGGCGGTAAAGGGGAAGGGCGTTGACGAATTTCTGATGCATCACCCATGCCACGGTGGAAGGAGAAGCCATGGAATGCTGGATCACCGGATAAGGCATGGGTGACTTCTCCATGTAGGGCTTCCCGTTCTTGCGACAGGTACGGCACTCAAAGGTTTCACGGTAATAATCGATCGCTCTAACTTTGGCAGGAATGAACTCGATTTCAGTGCGGACGAATTCTTCACCCACTGATACAAGTGCGGTGTTGCATGCTTCACAAAAGCAGTCCTGTGCATCAAGGGTGCAAAGCCGTTTGTCGTGGGGAATATCCTTCAAGAGTTCCAGCCGCTGACCTTTAAATTTCTTTCGCCGGTACCCTTGTATCTCCTTAAGGTCAGGTTCTGGCGCTGCCGGATCCGCTTCGACTTCTGCTTCATCAAAAAGAGACATCTGCCCCACAGAAAGGGACGATGTCTTCTCGGTACTTCTGCCGAAGAGTTTGCGCGTAAGATATTCAACGGTATCGTGGAGCCGTTTGTTTTCCAGTTCCAGTTCGCCTATGCGTTTTTCGAGTGTTTTTACCTGCTCTGGAGCGCTCATGAATACAGTCCCTTTACCGTTTTCTACTGTATCCAGTATAGCACAAAAGTGCCGAAAAACCCAGTAACCATGCGCGTTTTCGGGATTTTTTACTATTAAAGACAGGCTGTAATATTGAGGTTTTTCACGGCCTTGGGTTGATCGATAGAAAGGCCTTCTAGAAGCCACCGAAATTCCTGGGAGGTGATAGAGCGAACGGCTTCGGCGTTCATTGGCCATTGAAAACTTCCGTTTTCCAGTCGCTTGTAAAGGAGGACAAATCCATCTCCTTCCCAATAGAGTGCTTTCATTCGATTGCGTTGCCGGCCGCAGAAGAGGAAAAGACTGTTCTGGAATGGGTTCAATTGAAAGTTCTGCTGTACCGTGGCGGCGAGTCCATCCATTGACTTTCGCATGTCGGTATAACCACATGCGATATAGATTTTCTCCGCTTTCGAGATATCACCGAACATGTTGCAGTGCCCTCAGGGTATTTTCGATCACCGTTGCTGATGCATTGTTGCGGATCTCCAATGTTACAGCGCCAAAACGTATAATAATATCTGACGAAACTTCCTGTTCGCCGGGGGCAGTACCAGCTGTAGAGGTTGGAAAGTTTACTGGCACGATTGGATTGTTTTGAGAACACAGTGATGGCAACGCTTCGTACGCGGCAGCTCGAACACGTCTCAACCAATAATAGTAAGTTTTTGGGTTAATGTCATGATCAGCACACCATGCGGAAATCGTTTGTCCACTGCTGCGGCATTCCCGGACAATCTCAATCCATTTGTTTAATCGATACTGGTTAGCAACTTCCCTGGTATTCAACTTTAGACCTCCCTTTGGAGTTTTTCGATCGAAGTCGAGAAACTCTACAGACTCCAACTAAGGGAATTGTCTCAAAGACTTAGGAAAGTTTCTATACACTAACTTATTTGGCGCTTACTATAGAAAACTGGATGCATATATAGCCCTTTCACCCTAACGGATATGGCTCCTATTACCAAGGCTCGCTGAGTTTATTTACAATGTCACGACGAGATAAAACGGAAGCACATCGTTCCCATAAATGTGCCTCAGGATCTAAGGTTCCACGATACTTCACAGAAAAAGCATCCTGAGCCTTTTTCCTTTCGTGCATGTATTCGTTCATTCGGCCTTTAAGCTCTTCTTCGTCTTTAATCCATTCATCATCGATTGTGTCAGGGAGACTGCCGAATATGTCATAGGTGTCACGCAGGCGTTCTGATAAGACGTTATAAACCTTCTCATCCTGAGTTTCGCTGTAGACAAGATTAAGCATGTCAACAAATTTACGAGCCTGACCGAACCGCTTGATTCTACCCAATCTCTGTTCAAGCCTAGACGGATTCCAAGGAAGATCGATGTTAATCAAGGTTCCTAATGTTTGAAGGTTCAAACCTTCGCATGCTGCATCAGTTGCTACTAGCAGCCGGATTTCACGAGTTCTAACAGCCGCCTTTATAACTTCACGTTCGACATTATTAAACTGCTCGCCTCGAAAAAGTCCACTCTTTCCCACACCCGCATATACGGCCACAACTTCATCTTTGAAAGACTTGGCAAGTTCTTTGGCAATCCATTCCGCAGTATCAAAGTACTGGCTGAAAATAATACAGCCATGTTCAAGCCATGTCTTCCCGTCAGTCCTGAATTCAGTTAAGAACCACTTTACGGTATTGAGTTTAGAATCTACTGCTTCAGCACGTGATAGCTGTGTCTCTATTGCTTTGAGACAAGCAACTTCTGCGGGCGTCATTTCAGTAAGGATGTGTTCTACCTCTTCAATACGGTCCTCATCCTCATTTGAAATTGAATGCTTAAGCATTTTCTGTGCGGTTTTCAAACCAGACGCAAAGCTCGAACAAATACGCTGTAGCATCAAAGATTTCATAAAGCCGCCAGCTTTGGTCCTGGATTGAAGAAGCTTGCAAAACTCTTCAGCTTTTTCATATGCTACCTGAAAGGGCGTGTTTGTTGGAATCCCCAAGCCGACAAAGCGAGACTGATATTGTGCAAGGTTTCGGGTTATAGGATGCGTATTAACACCGACTTTTTCTAATAGTCCATCGTCTTCAAGCTGTTTTCGCTTTCTTAAAACTGTATGACGCAATACAGGGTTATTTTCTTTGAAAAATCCGGGGTCCAAACACTCAGACAGCCACATGTTCTGAATCATATAGTCCAGGTCTTCAAACCGGTGAGCACATAAGAAAGACTGGGTGTCAATCGCAAGGTGATCACGAATCTGCTGAACTACATGATGTTCATTAGATGGAGGCAGTGGGTTGCTTAACCAGTGCCAAGCCTCACGCTCGGAAGTGACCTGATTCTTCCCAATTACTAATGGGATCGCTTGTTCATAGTCTCGCCAAGGGGATAATGAATCACCAAGAACAAACTCTGCTCCACTATTCAAAATCCCCAAAAGATCCCATAGTTCCCGAACGTCTGTCTGGATGGGGGTCGCAGTTCCAAGTATCAAGTGTCGGGTACGCTTGCCGATTTGATGCATGAAAGCAAGAAGATTATTGGGTTCAGCTGCTTTATCATCAAGTCCACCTCTTACTCGTGCTTTGTGTGCTTCATCCAGAATGACTGTCCCGAATCGATTCTTAAGGAGCATCCCTGCTTCTTTGACGAACTCAGACCTCTCCCGCTGGTGCATGATCAATCCAGTCGATATGATAGCAATTTTATAAGGACATTTTTTTATAGAAGATGCATCTCCGCGGGGAGATAAAATCTGCCCTTCAGCACCAAGCCAGACCTTTTTTTGAGAAGACCAGACAGCCGCGGGAACCCCTAGCTTATCCATCATCTCAATTTGCCATTGAATCGTTAACGTGGACGGAGCAAGTATGAGAACCGGACCATCTTCAAGAAGAGCACTCACCAATGCACTGGTTGCCATGGAGAGTGTTTTACCAACCCCGACCTCGTCAGCTAGAAGCAAACGGGCTTTACCGTAAGTTTCCCGATGCTCCAAAAACATGATTACGAAGGAGCGCTGCCAGGGCTGCAATTGTTCTCCGCCCCGATATATCGGAGCTTCAGCCATTGCAGCAGCCGGAACCTCGGACGGCTTCAATACTTCTGCAGTGACCTCCCGACGATTAGCCACACGATTGATTTCTGCCAGTATGGCTTCCGGCAGAGGAACACCGTCGTTCCACAAGGCCCAGAATTCTCTCTCTACCCAATCAGCGCTTTCCTCATCGTCATCCTGCCACACCAGTTCATAGTTATGGGCAAAAGCACTTTTTGATTCATTAACAGAACCAATGAACGACTTGCGACTACCATCAGGATAGTGTATAGATCCGGCTTTCCCATGAAGAAATAGGCGCTCCCGCGGGACAACTCTTATTTCCACATTACCAGACTGCAATAGCTTATCGAGGATCTGATAGCGTTCCTTTTTTAGAAGTGCTTCCGCTTCAACATCTACTTCATTCCAATGCTCTTTAAGGGCTGTATTCCGCCTTGTTGCCATCTGAAAATCAGCCAAGTCCAATTCAGAATTACAAATAATCTTCACTTCAGGAATTTTTGAGATTTCCTCGCCAACTAGCTCGAAAATCGAACTCCTAAAATAGCCTGCAATACGAAAATACTTAGATGCGTCCCTAAGAGTTTCAGCCAAAAACTCTGTATCCAACCGTTCAGTTCGAGATGAAAACCGCTTTAAAGTCATATCTTACAACCTCTGGTTTCTTATAGCCTCAGAGAGTATGCGAGCACAGCTCGCCTCAACATCGGGTTTGAGGGTTTTTGTGCCTTTCAGACTTTCACGTTTCTCCGCCAGATAATCTGCCATTTTAGAAAGCAAGGTCTTGTTGGGCAGATAATTTGGACAGTTGTCCATCAGGTGCAACAGCACGTCTTCCACTTCCACCTCTTTGGAGAGTTCATAGAGAGCGTAAAGCAAAGCCCGTAGCGGTGTCCCCGCCATTTCAGCATCCCCGGACATCATCGCACTTTTGAACTCGGTCGATAGCTTCAAACGTGCAGAATTAGCTTTGGAACTATCGCTCATCAACTGGTCAAAGTGATGGACTTTGAACGCTTTAGCAAAGTTCTGGTAATTGTCCAGCGTATTGGCACCTTGATGCTCCATCTCTGCCATCTTAAGATAGAAACGCTCCACAGCCTGCAGTTTCTGCCATTCCCCTTTTTCAAAACCCACCGGGACAAGAAATTGGACGGCAGTCTGGACAGCAAAATCGATTAGTTCATCCACAAAGGTCTTCTTTCCTTTTTGGCGAGGTGCTTCAGCCTCGACCACCATGTCCTTGCCATCAATGCGCGAGTAGGCTGTCAAGACTTTTAAAGCGGCGGCATATCCCGCCATCTGTAAGTCAGCATCGGTATATAGCCCTTCGGAACCTTGGGTCCGCACCTTTTCATCCAGTCCAATCAACGATTCTACCTGGTCTTTTACCGCTTCTTCAATCTCCCATCCCAGATCATCACGGAAGGTTTCCAGTTCCTCATGACGCTTACGGAGAATAAGAATAATTGTACCTTTAACATTGGCACCCTGACGCAAGGCAGAATCTGTTTCCGTCACCACGTACCAAGCCGCTGTCACTTGTAAACCACTGGCCCATATAATATTAGCCATGTCTGCCCAGATAGCCCCACTTTGATGGGTAAACATTAAAACCTGAATGCCATTATCAGGCATTTTTTGGGTCATTTTACGGTAGGCCGCCACCATGCCTTGGCGAAAGCCCTCATCCTCTCCTTTAATTGCTAATGAACGACGGCTGTCCCAGGTCCAGTGTGCAAATTCCTTAGGAGGATTCTTTCGCAGCCAGGCAATAAAGAACTCGGTAATCTCTTCATATTTTACAGCATCACCGTAGGGTGGGTCAGTCACATAGATATCGTTATCTACATCGATGTCTTGAGCTGGGTGGGAATTTACGCTTATATTTACTTCACCATCCAACGGAGAGTGCTTTGTATCACTCTTTGTTAAAAAAAATGAAGAGGAACGTGTACCATAATTGTAAAGCGTATTTAATGCCTGATTGTCGAACGTATTGGATGTACTACCAGGTCCCTTTGACTTACTGCTATTCCAACGACAGAGTCTGCTATTGTACTCCAACTGTTTTGCCGTTAAAAGTAAGTCCTCGGCAGATGACGAATATTTTTTTGCTAAGCCCCAAATAAGTAATTGTCTAGGATTAAACAAATGATGCCAATGTGTCCAACCCCGAGTTCTGATGGGTTCGTCTGTTTTGGCTCCAGCCTCAATAATCATATTAGGAATATAGCCTTTTTCTTGCCACTCTTCCAGGTGTCCACGAACATAGTCTATAACCTTTTGTTCACGTTCCAAATCTTCATTAGTGACTTTTCTTAGCTCGTATTCAATGTTTTTTCCTTTAGGATTATTTTTAATCCATTGAATTGCATAGAGCCTTTCTTGAAAAACATCATCTTTCAATGGGATAAAATCTTGCTTTAACCACTTTCTTAATTTACTTTTCTTTTCACCATTACCTTCATGATCCTCCCTAATGGAGGAAATCTTAAACCGAATTGGTGTTCCGAAAGGATAATGAACTACTTCAGCATCATGAATTGTACCATTCTTAGCTCTTTCTAGTTGTTCCTGGTCACATGTAATAATATCAATTTCATAGCATTTTTTCTCCGAATTAGGAATTAACTTTACAAAAGTACTGTACGCTTCGCTAACTACAAAGGATGGCATTAAAGGAACCATCCAGCCAGTCTCAGGACATTTGACTTCATTACAGTAGAGGTACGACCTTCCACGCCAACCATTCCTATCCGTCTCTACACCAAGTTCATCAATTACATTCCGAATCTTCTCGGCCAGTTTCTTCTGAGTCTTATCGATCTCAATCCGTTTCTCTTTTGATGCCCCGACGATATTAAATGCACCCCAAGTCAGCATACAAGCGATGGGGTTTAGGTCAGAAGCATAAACATCACAACCCAGGCGTGCCGCTTCAAAGGGAATTTGCCCTGAGCCTGAGAAGACATCGGCAACCTTCGGACGACGACCGAAACGTGCAATGCCCATCTGTCCCACTAGATCGGTAAAGGATTTGGCGGATGTGCCCAAATGCTGATTTACGTAATACCAGATATGCGCATAAAGGAAGTCATCCAGTTCTTCAGGACGTTTCGCTTTACTTACCTGTTCGGAGAAGGGTAATTCTAATAATTCCTCTACAGAATCACGTTTGGAGATAGGGAGCGTCGCCTCGAGGCGTTTTTGCATTGTTTCCGTATCCATGCCCATTAGCATTTGAAAAATATCTAAATCTTTGAGATCATCCCCTGTAGCTGGGAGTAATGACCCTAGAATACATGCTTTATTCAGAATGAGTGGCTTACGGCCCTTCCAGTAGCTCCCAAGGGCAGTAAGTGTTTTGCCCGAGCCTGCCATCTGCTCTTTGAAACTCTCCGCAGATATTTTTTGAACCGGAAACAGGCGTTCAATCAGTGCTGGTTTGTCTTTCCATTCAAATGGTGCTAATGCCATCAAATATCCCCCTTTTCTATGAAATCAAAAAGAGTCAGAGCCTCTTGTTGTTCTAATTTCTCTTTTTTCTTAGGCCTCTTTCTAGGTTCTAGCTTAATATTTGAACCATCAGACAAGGCGCAGTAGAGTGCTTTGCGCCAGCCATGCCCTGATTGATTATCATGCCCTGCCTCCGAGGCCGTTTTGCTGTAAAGCCACCAGCGTTCCTCAGGACGCAATGCCAGCCACTTTTGGCATATGATAAGGCACTCATCAGGTGAGGCATGCTCCGCAGCCCAGCCAAGGACGCATAACTCTCTGCCCAGAAAGCGGTCCAGCTTGACTTTTCCAATTAACCAACTGCCGGTACTTTGCTTTTTACTTTTTAAGCGTGCATTAAAGTCTCGTCTGGCGTCATCCCGGATTTTGTTCCAAAGCTCACGAGCAAGAACCAGTCTACATTCAACCGTTTCGCGGCGATCTTCATCGCCATCGAAACCAAAATCCTCATAAATACAAATAGCATCACGAGGCGCCGCGGGAATGTCCACATAGAAATGGTGCATCCCAAATTCTGTTGGCGCTCCAAAATCAGTAGTACCACTCATTTTTGTTCTACCTCTCCGTTGCCTATCTCAATACCTAGTTGCTTGGCAAATTGCTCTAAATCGTATCCAGTTGGCGTATGGGCTTTTTTAAATGTCATAATTGCAGGTGCATCCGGGCTAAGGAGGGTTTGAAGATGTGCTAGCTCCTTTTCAATAAACCCTGCACTGATCTTCATTTCACCAAGGGAAAGATGGATCACCTTAGGTGCAGAACCCACCATCAATGTCACTTGTTCAAATTCGATGTTTTTCTCCTTAGCCATCTTCAATCCCTCATACGTTTTTGAGGAACTATCCAAGCGTTTTGGTGATTGGCTAGACCAAATCGCGGCGGCCTCTTTTACTATAGGAATTTCCTTGGAACCGGACTTGTAAAAGGTAAAGTTGCGCTTTTCCTCAAGGCCTTCGCACTCAGCAAAGACATAAACTATCGTTTCTTCAGATCCCAATTGGATAGGGCCTGTATACTCCGTTCCGTTTCTGGCTTCTGAACCATCTAAAGTGTACTTAATTAAACCTTTCGGTGCAACAAACAGCTCCACTGTTCGAGAAACCTCGTTAAATCGATTGCGCAGTGTCAGGCGATTCTTCCATGTTGTAGGAGCACCGGTTAGGTTCTTTCCAGTGGGATCTACGGCAAGAAACTGAACTCGCAGTGCTTTGGTTGCCAGCGAGTTGTCACTTAGTACCGGGCTGCTTTCGGAAACATCGCTGTCCTCTGCAAAATGTATTCGAGGACTGTTGCCTGCATTCACCACATCGATTTTCAAACGCACTGTGCCTGAGTCATCCGGTGAAGAATCTTCACTTATTATGACCTCTGTTGTTTTGGGTTTCGGTTTTTTCGTAATGTAACCATTTCCATAGTCCTCCCACACACCACGCTGGCAAGCTTCAATGGCCAACTGATCAAATCCGCGACTTGGAAGCCACGGCATTTGAGTTTTCTGCTTCATTCTGTCGAGTAAGTCGGTCTTGCGCGCCTCATCCTGAGATCCGAAAAGCAAAGACTCGGATCTTGCACGAAGAGCATCAAAGTTTTCGCTGATCTGGGTATATAATTTAATGGGGTCAGAAGTCAGCGTTTTTACAACCTGGCGTTCGCCATTGTAGGCTTCATTGGATGGATACGTACTATCAAGTACTTTAGGTCGAAGTACGTCTTCCCCTCGGTTATTTCCTGGAAAGAGAAGCTTGTCGAATACCGAAAGAACAGTAGTTTGGAAATCCTGTTCATATTGAGCCTTCTTCTCATCAAGCTCTTTTCTCTGCGGGTGTGAATCGGAAATCTCCTTATCTGCTTTTGTTACTGAATAGACATGGCGGGCCGCTTTATCGATGCTGGCAATAGATGACTTATCTCCCGTCAAAACCAACACATTATTTTTGTTTACCAAATCCCTAAAGAAATTAGCGACAACACCCGGAGGGGTTTTTCCATCAGGACTAATAATCAAAAGTGCCCGTCCTGTTTTAAGAACAGCCTCTGCTTCGTCCATTTCAGGCAAAGGTAACACTTTTTCATATGCTTCTTTGGTTTCCGGTCTATACATCTCTTCAAGACGATGACGGATCAGTTCATCCACCTTGTTCTGCGGAGCTTTATCCGCATAACCCTGAAGTTTTTTTGTTAAATTTTCCTGATGACTGAAATAATTTCGACCTTCTTGGGTCTGGTGTAAATACCATGCGGATTTTTGAAGCTCATTAAAAGCACTTAAAAAACCACTTCCTTGGTGATTAGGGTCGATTAAGCATTCAAGCATTTCACTTTGAGTAAGCCCCTTTACAGAATTGACTGCAGTTGAAAGGCTTGCCGTTAGTAACAATGTTCCAACCTGTTTTGCATAATTATTACCGCTATTGATATCAATGATCTGTGCATGGGCGCTAAAGGTTGAATCCCAGAGGTCCCTGGCAATCACATCCCGCATATCAGAAATATCGGCTAATTTCTCACGAACATCATGGATGGAGAGATCAAAATGCTGAGCACCAATAAGATATATATCTTCGCTGCTTTCCCATACGGATTTCAATAGACGTGAAACCAATTCCATCAAGCCACGTGTTTGTTTAAACTTTTCGTTTTCTTTAAACAGGGCTACAATACTCTTGAAGCTGGGATGAAAGGGATAGGTTGACTCTATGTCGTTGGCTAATGCTTCAGCGCTTCTTTCAACGGTTTTTGCCTTTGCTGCTTCTGCCAACCTTGACGCATAAACGGAAGCAATATCTGCAATCTCGCTTTTATCCGGCAACGAGAGAAAGAGTCGTTTGCGAAGAATTTCATATATTTCATTGGATTCCAGATTAACCGGAGTAATGGAAACTTCTGCCCGCCCTAGCTCCTGTGTAGCATCATCAAGAGCACGTTGAATTAACTTCCCACCAGTATCGTAGGCTGCCTCCAAGTCAGATACGACAATACAGACATTTTTCTTTTTCTGAGCTGCAGTTAGCATATTGGAAAATGCTCTAGTTACTACGTCAGCAATCGTTCCATGCCCTATAACCTGAGTACTATAATAATGAAAGTACGGAGGCATCTCATCTAGAAGAATAAGAACAGGCTCATCGCCATCGAACAGTTTTATCCATGCTTGCTCATCCGGAGCTTTTGCGCCAGATTCCCAGTATTCCCTGAAAAAACTTTCTTTACCTAACTGACGAGCAATTTCCCCCCAGAAATAAGTATGCGGATTGTTACGTCCGTTAAAGGCGGCTATCTTGGCCGAACCAAAAGCAGATTGATGAGGCATGGAGCCTATATGTACCTCTCGAATCGTCGCATCTTTTGCTAAGAGTCCAAACCCAACCATCAGATGTGTTTTACCACCACCCATGGCTTGTTTAAGGTGGAACACGGTATCGTTTGACTTTCCTGCAAGACGTGCCATACCTTTGGACAAGAGGGTTTTCATTCCGTCTGTTATGAAGGTTTTCTTAAAGTAATCCTGTCCGTTGGTATCATGAATAATCTGATCCAGTTGTTCGATCTGATCGCCAACATTTATTTCAAGAGCCTTGGGTTGTAATTGGCATGCTGATTTGATTGTTTTCATGTATATGCTCCATCCTTTTTTACCTTTACCTGGCTAGGAAGCCGGAAATATCAATGCATAAGGTTTTAAATATATCTTCATTCAATTTCACAACTAATTAAATGTTACTGAACACTACATATATCTCGATTTAATCTTCAAAAACAGTATACGCTGCCGATAGAAGTGGCTAGAGGCCTGGAACGAATGTATACGTACTTGTCAGCCATTCAATAGGCACATGGTATATAAATTTCATTTTATATATTCTATTATTCTAGGACAATTGTCTTATCCCTGCTTATTCTTATTCTTATGCAATTCTTCGCTCATATCCTTATCTTAACTTCGGACATCGTTATCGTTAAACAATCTTCAAATAAATTATTGGGTTACTCAATTATACACTATAGCAATCCAATCGTTTTCAAATCTATATTATATCCATGAACGACCGATGTAGCTGCTTCCCTAAGCTACATCGGTCGTTTTTATTTCCTCAAAAACACGCCAACAGGCTGTTTTAATAAACCAATCATAAGGAGATGATTTACATGGCACACAATGTTGAAACCATGTTTTACACCCGTGAAGCCCCATGGCATGGGCTTGGAAATCGTGTCGAACACGCACTAAGCTCACACGAAGCTTTACAAGAAGCAGGACTAGATTGGAACGTCATTCAGCGTTCCATCCTCACCGACACTCTGATGGAAATCCCCGGATTCAAAGCAAATATCCGAGACACGGACAATCAAGTACTTGGCGTAGTCACTAACCGTTACAAGATCGTACAGAATCACGAAGCCTTTGCTTTTACCGATGATCTGCTGGGAGAAGGCGTACGGTATGAAACAGCCGGAAGCCTACAAAACGGTCGAAAGGTGTGGTTGCTTGCAACGCTCCCCGAGAACTACATTATTTCCGGTGATCGTGTCAGCCCCTATCTTATATTCTCCAATAGTCACGATGGCAGCGGCAGCATCAAGGTTGCCATGACGCCGATTCGTGTGGTCTGCCAAAACACCTTGAACCTTGCTTTAAGCAGTGCCAAGAGAATTTGAACAACGTTTCATACCGGAAACATAAAATCCAAGCTGGATGAAGCCAAGAAAACACTCCTGCTAGCTGAATACTACATGGACAAGCTTGGAACTGAAGTGGACAAGTTAAACAAAATAAAGCTTCCAGACCACAAGATAATGGAATACATCGAATTCCTGATCCCCATGCCAGACGAAGCAACCAAACTCCAGAAGAAGAATATTGAATTTCTACGTTCCGACTTGAAGCTTCGGTATTTTGAAGCTCCGGATCTTGAGCATGTTGGCAAGAACGGGTATCGCTTTATTTGTGCCGTATCCGATTTTGCAACGCATGTGAAGCCACTAAGAGAAACTGCATCCTACCAAGAGAATTTGTTTATGCGGACAATGGACGGTAATCCATTGATCGACAAAGCTTACGAGCTTATAGCCTCTGCCTAATCGTTATCGATAGCAGAGGCTATTTTTTATGAGCCAACCGGACTGGTTGGCTCTTTTCCTTGCCAAGGAGAATATTCGATCAGAAAGGAGCTCCTCCATGAATCGTCATCCTGAAGATTTAAAATCGCTGTTAGCGTACTCTTTACGTGAAAAGCCCGGAAGCTATATCGTAGAGGAAATTTTAAACCGATTCCCCACCTTTGCTGAGCTTATTGATATTACAGAACAGGAGCTGCTCGCGATTGAGGGGATTGGGAAGGTAAGAGCTAAGCAGATCGTAGCAACCTTGAAGCTATCCCAGATCATATCAGCCCCAACACCTTCTATTAAGAAGATTCGATCACCTAAGGACGTGTACGAGCTACTTGAACCTGACTTTCGACATTTAAAGCAGGAGCAATTCATCTGCTTGTTCCTGAACACCAAGAATGGTGTTATCGGTAAAGAGATTATCTCAATCGGCTCGTTAAATGCGAGCATCGTTCATCCGAGGGAAGTGTTTCGTCCTGCCATCAAACGGAGCAGCGCCTCGATTATATGCGCACACAATCATCCGAGCGGTAATCCCGATCCAAGTCCAGAGGATATTTCAATCACTGCAAGATTGAAAGAGACAGGCGAAATCATCGGAATCGAGGTGCTAGATCATATCGTAGTCGGGGACTACTCCTTCGTCAGTCTAAAGGAACGCGGGCTTATGTAAGGAGCAACACATATACCTCTGATCAACATAGTTAAGCCCAATGGTATTTGACTATGTTCTTCTAAAATATAAGAAACTGGAGGCTAGATCATGCAATTGAATCTATATACCAAGGAATTTGTCCAAACGGAGCACCTCTCGTACGAAGAGTGGCTGCAATATCGGCGGCGTGGTATTGGAGGCTCCGATATCGCTGCAATCTGCGGAATATCCAAGTGGCGTACACCGATGCATGTTTATTTGGAAAAGCTCGGTGAATCACCAGATGAGGTGAAAAGCGAAGCGGCGGAATGGGGCACTCGTCTTGAACCGCTCGTAGCAGATAAATTCGCTCAAGCACATCCGGAATGGGCGATTATCGAAAAGAAAGTGATATACTGCCATCCCGAGCATGAATGGGCGCTAGCAAATTTGGATCGAATCATTATTTGTCCAAAGCGCGGTCGCGGTATTTTGGAAATCAAAACGGCAAGTGAATACTTAAAGCAAGAATGGGATAACGGTAACATTCCTGACTATTATTTTGTGCAGCTACAGTGGTACTTGTACATCATGAATTTGGATTTCGGCTACTTCGCGACACTCATTGGCGGAAATAAATATCGTGAGTATGAGGTGCATCGAGACGATGAATTAATAGCCCAGATCGTCCGTTTAGCAGAGGATTTCTGGATTCACTATGTGCTTGCACATCATTGTCCCCCTCCAGACGGCTCCGATGCTTGCTCTAAGCTTCTCTCTCGACTTTATCCTGAAGCAACGCCTGCAACCGTTCTTCCATTTCAAGACATTGATGACATCGAATTATATCTAGACAGGAAACAACAATTGAAAATATTAGAAGCGACGATCACTGCAATGGAAAATCAGTTCAAATCAAGCTTAGGAATTCATGAGATTGGTGTTGCAGGTCCTTACAAATTAAAATGGGAAAATCGCACTCGTAACGGCATCGATAGCACTAAGCTCAAGGAGTACTATCCCGAGATATACGAAGCTTGTTTAAAGCAGACTCACTTCCGGCAATTCAGTATTAAGCAGGAGGTAGAGAATGATGAATCAAGGCTCGCAGACGCTGTTTGATCAATTGAATGCCCCCTTCCCCTATTCGGAATACCACTATGACAGCTTTGGTGACCGCTGCTATATCTCCGGCCAATCCATTACTGAACGTCTGAATCTAGTGCTTGGAGTAGGCTACTGGAAATATGAAGGCTTATATGATACTGAAAAAATCATTCAAGATCCAGGCGGCAAAAACCCACGTGTGAAGATCTATGTCCAATTCAGCTTTTTTAATAGCGAGCTAAAGGAATGGATTACTTTTATTGACGCAGGGAGTGAACAAATTAAATCAGGCATGCACGAAGGCGATGCGACGAAGAGTGCGATTACTAATGGTATGAAGAAGTGCGCAAGCCGATTAGGTGTCGGTAGTGATCTTTATAAAGGCTTGATCACATGGGACAAGCAGCAGCAAATCATCATCGTGCCCCAGCATTATAAGCACTACTATCACGATAAAGGCTGGGTAACGGAAACTCCTCCCTCTTCTCAGCCTCAATCACCAAATCGTCGGACGAGCAATAAATCAGAGCTTACAGATAAACTAAAGAGCAGACAATCAGCACTTGCTAGTCAAATTAAAGCCACCTGGCAAGAGCTTGCCGGAAGCCTCGATGGATTTGATGAATGGTATGCTAAAAAGCGCTCAGAGCAGGTCAGTGATCAACAAATCATGAACTTGCTACAAAAGCGACTGCGCGAGAAGCAAATAACAGCAACCGCATAATAGTTATTATTACAACGGTCAGACAAATTAGCTGACCGTTGTTACATTTCAGAAGTTAAGAAACGACATACCGACATACGCAGTGCTCTACAATTGGATTATATATTATAGCTGTATACACGTTGACGCTAAGCTAGTTAGCGGTCTTCCGTTAAGTGCGGAACATAGTGACGCAGGTTCATAGAAAGTCAAACTCATCTTTAGATGATGCGCCATGTTTTCAGTTATTCATATCCACAATATATTTCAAAGCGTATCTCAATCCAGCGAAAGATGCTGGTAGTACCAATCCATACTTTTAACCATTTATTTGGCTGTTATATCATATTGAGCATGCCCTGAGTTTGCACTATCGTTTAAGTGGGGTGAGGAAATTGAAAAATATTGAAGTTATTGGTGAAAACATTCGTATAGCACGACAAAAAAGCGGATTGAGCCAAGAGCAGCTTGCTTTACTTTCTAACATGAATACATCTTATATCGGACAAATCGAGTGAGGTGAGAAAAACCCTACCATCCGAACATTGGAGAAAATAGCATCGGCCCTGAAAATTGATATTACTGATTTATTTACATTATCAAGTCCATCTACAAAAAGCGATATCCCTCCCCAATCTCAACAATATCTAGCTATTCTTACTCCTGAAGACATTAAACGCTATATGCTCGGAATTTTAAAGGATGAGAGAAATAATACGAAAGGCTAGCATTATCAAAACAAGATCATGAAAAATATCGATAAAAGGAGCTCTTATGCAAATCCAATCAAATCAGCCAACTGTTACAAAAAGTAAGGATACAAATGACGTAGATATTTTAATCGAAACTCCAATGAAGGCACTCAAAAAATTGTATATCCTCTTCATCCCAATAGGAGGCATAGCATTTGCATTTGGAGGTCCAATAGCAATTGCTTTTGGCCTAATAACTGGTTGGGCTGCAGCCTACATAACCCTACAAGCAATCTCAGGCATCAAGCTCATTAAGCTAAACATGAAAAATTATCTCTTTTCCAATCCTGTAACAGATGAGCAGTTCTACGAGCAAATAGTAACAACTGATATGCATCCCGATTTCAAGCTTGAAAGAGGCACCTGGGGAGTACGATTCATATTCAAGAACACTACAAGACACACCATTTTCATCGATCACAAAAAGCAATGCTACTCTATTGTTTCAAAATTTACAAAAAAGAACATTATCAAAAAACGGCATAATCCAGGAGTAACAGAGTATTCTTACGCATATACAGCAGTTCCTATCATCAAGCAGATCATAGAAACCGCAGTAGTCAAATGTTCATTGACCAATGAGAGCGAGGAAATTACGACTAAATCTTAGGGGGAACTTCTATTGATAGCACTGTATGTAATAATAAGCATCCCGTTCGGCTGGGCCTTTATTAGCAAACTGCAAAGGAACGTCACGGTATTTACAACCATTCAAACTATATCGTGTATAAGATTATTCTCTCCACCTTTATTGGTTGGGCCGTTACACCGTTTTACCTGATCTACTATATCTTCAAGATGATGCGAGGACCCAGACGTAACAATGAACCATCAATAAAATAATTGAAAGAAAGTGAGATTCCCATGAAAAAACCATTATTGTGCATTATTCTTATCCTGACCTTGTCATTCACCATGATTCAGACAGTGTTCGCATCCGATATTGCCATTAAACTCACGGGTCAAAAGGAAAGCTGGATACATTCCCCAGTATCCGAAGATGGCGTCACGTTGTTTCCTATTGGTCAAATTCTCAAGTTCCTAGATCTAAGCGGAACGGAAACCGTTAAATTTAATGGAACGCCTTGGTACTCTTATGTCACCTTTCAAGGGCGTTGCTTCAAAATAACGGAAAGAACGACGGACGTTCAGGAATACGAAGTAGATGAGTCAGGTGCGTGTATAAATGCCACCGGAAAAGCTTATCAACTTGAGAAACCGGCACGTTATCTGGACGATCCCACACTTGGCGTCTTTGTACCTTTGAGCTTTATTAGCGAAATCTTGGCTGATGCTCCATATGGCAATACATTCAGTACGAAATATGTTGACGGCACTTTGGAATTCGGCATGTACAAGGAAGATGGAACGGGCAAGATGCAAATTATCAATCCCGTCAAACTCGCAATGAAAATCAACAGTCCTTGGCTATTGACTGAGGATGACGGAAAGAATTTCGACGATAACGATCATAATGTCACTCCCGTTATCCGCGGCGGCAGCACACTGCTTCCTATTACGCCGATTATCGAAAGATTAGGCGGGACTACTTCATGGACTGGCGGCGAAAGAAAAGTAACCATCACTTTCGGCGATAACACAATTGAGCTTTGGATTGACCAACCGACGGCATCTGTAAATGGAGCAAATAAAGAATTAGCAGTTGCACCAACCATTATTAACGGAAGAACCATGACTCCTGTCCGGTTTGTTACCGAGAACCTCGGAGCGACAATTCGCTGGGACGGAGATTCCCAAATGGTGTTGATTTATTATGGCGGCGCTACGGAGAGCGCAACTGATTTGTTCAGCTTTGATTATAAGATCACCATGCTTGACGCCGTTCAGAAACAAGAGGATAATCGAAAAACGCTTGAAGATGTGGTGAAGGAAAATCAACAGAAGCACGAGAAGGTTCAATATAACGACCACGACCCGTTGGATTATTATGGGGCAACGATTCATGTGGGGGATACTGTCGGTTTAGGTACTTTTTATGGGATTGTCAAGCAAATAAGCGGAATGAACGTGCTTGTGTACTGGGATCAAGCTAACTACCTTGTCGTAGGAAAAGGAGAGGAAGAAAAAACCGCCGCGGTGTTCGGAATTAAATGGCTGTCTGAGCAATGGGTTGAGGCTAAGACAGTTACGGTTAATGGTCCATAATCATGATTAGCATAATGAAGGACACTCAATTCTGAGTGTCCTTCAAACGTACCGTACCAGCTCAATAAGGTTCAATAACAATGGTTTTGAAGAAGATATCTAAACCCATTATATCAACTAAAGTTTCTCGAATAGCCTCCTCCTCTTCACTCCTTAAGCTGTCTTCGGTCCAAATGAGAAGGACATCCCTGTCAAATGTTACTGTGTGACTTTTCAAATAAGTGTTCTCCACTCGATATTCAACCAATTCAATGAGTGCCACAAATGCCTCAGCAACTATCGGATGTCCAAAACCAATAGCCGTATCGATTCGCTCCTCGGGACAAAATAAATTAACACCCCTGACTTTAACATCGCTGCCACAAACGTCATAATCAAAAGCCAACATTTCCCCAACACTCCTCATTTTGTTTTTTTGCTTAGCCATAAATTATTTCATATAGCTAAGAGCACATTTCCTAAAAATCACTTCTGCTTTATCCTTGCATTCAAAGATTAACACGAGGAAATTTGGTGTATTTTTTTAGAACCTCCAGAATTATTACAGTAAATCCAAATAGGGTTGTGTTGAAAGATAAAAAGAAGGGCGTTGTCGTCAATTAGTTCAGTTTGATAATCGATAAAAATTAATGAAGATTAACGGAGCATAACTGTACTTAATGCATCCTAACAAACAGTTTAATGCGTACAATTTGCAGGAGTAAAAAACCGCTTTAAGCATTTTCTGTTTAGCCTGACGGCGTTTGCTGATGATTTGTGTTGAAGAACATTTTCTAAACTCGCAATGTATATTTGCAATTCGGATTCAAGCCATTATTCCAGCGGACAGAAACAGAGGTGGAACCAAGCATTACAATATCCAAACATAATAACGCGGATTAATGTCGATTAATGTCGATTAAATTGATTTAATGAACAGTTTAGTAACTCTAATGCAAGGAGGAAATTTTTTATGTATGATGATTCACTAGCGTTGCATTAATTTTCTCTGAATCTTCACAATTTTCCGTCTATCTATCGTCAACATACAAAAAAAATCCTGCTTCCTCGCTATAGTTCATGGCTAATGTCTGCTTAATAGAAATTTAGTCAATACTGCTCTGTAAGATGATTAATAGGGCGGGATGACTAGTGTGGAC
>LNAP01000918.1_pt1 | contig 32302 bp, 54 predicted proteins | sample 602601 | NCBI WGS metagenome assembly LNAP01 (sample SAMN02440304, study PRJNA202911) | soil metagenome | biome: Subtropical and temperate rainforests or woodlands; isolation source: soil samples (1 kg each in a 20% v/v slurry with milli Q water) were... ...
CATACATCATGGTTGTTGGAATCTCCGGTTTCCCCGTCGATGACGGTTCCCCCATCATGCTATTTGTCACAGTTTGTGACATTCGCGTTTCCCCTCCTAGTCCTTCCGGTGTAGGAGCCAGCTTCGGGCCTATTCCTTTCGCCAGCCATCGCGCGCTGTAGCCAGTGGCCTTTTCTAGCTTCAGCGCCACCTCGAAATTCCCGATCGATTTTGTCTGCTTTTTGCCGCCGCGACCGATCCACTGAGAAACCGCGGCCGAGGTGACTCCCGCCGCTGTTGCGACGTGGTGAACCTGCCAGTTCTTGGCGTCCATCACCTCTTCAATGCGCTCTTGGAGGGTCATCGCATCGATTAAAACCCTACGCGCGGTAAGAGTGCTTGCGCCGTCACCGTAAGCGCCCTTACAATGGCGCATGCTTAAAGAAACGGCCATCAAACTTTTGGGCGGCAATGTGGCTGCTGCCGCTAAGACGCTCGGGGTCACATCGTCAGCCATTTCACAGTGGCCCGACGAGCTGACGCCGCAAGTGATCGACCGACTGATCGCGCATTACGTGCGCAATCGCAAGCGCGTTCCTGCCGAGCTTCTCGCAAGCATTACGAGTAAGGCTTGAACCATGTCCCGCCCTACCGCCTGGTTCCTCACCATTTGTGGACTCGTCGGCATGGCCGGCGCCATTGCAGCCGATGAGCCAGTCTGGTTCGGCATCGGTCTCGCATCGGTGGTCTTCGGCGCTCGCCGCCTGTTCTTCTCTAAGGCCTGAGCCATGCCCGGCCCCTTCACCTTCACCCAACGCGCGTTTCTTGCCGCTGTCTATGCCGGCGTCATTGCTGTGCGTACCGACATCAGCGCCGAGATCCTGATGGCTGTCATCGGTGCCTGCCTCGTCCTCCTGGCGCTCTACACGGTGCTGTGCACGCCTGCGGTTGTATTCCTCGCTCAGGCCGAACTCGGCGAGAGCGGGAAGCAGTAGTTCGTAGATTTTTCGCATGGCCTCAATGGTCAATTTTTTTGCCCAAATCAACGAGACATGACTAGACAAATCACTTGCACCGAGGTGTCCCGATGAAAGAAATCCCCCTCTCTCAATCCAAGGTCGCGCTGGTCGATGACGCTGATTTTGAGTGGCTGTCCGCATGGAAGTGGCATGCGGCACGTCGGCCTGATGGCCGCTTTTATGCAGCTCGCAACGATTGGTGCGGAGGCAAGAATAAGAAGGTCTACATGCACCGCTCGATCTTGGGCGACAGTGTTTCGGATCGCCTCGGCGATCACCGAAACGGCGATGGGTTGGATAACCAAAGGGCAAACCTTCGTCCGTCCACGCACGCCCAAAACCAACACAACCGCAAGGTTCAGTCGAGCAGCAGCAGCGGAATCAAAGGCGCATCTAAGACTGGCCCGGTCTACGTGGCCAAGATCACGGTGCGAGGCGTCACCCACTATCTTGGGTGCTTCTCGACCGCAGAGGAAGCGGGATCGGTATATGCGGCGGCCAGTCTCGTCCATCAAGGCGAGTACTCGCACGAGGCGCGCGCATGAACCAATTCCAGATCACCGCGCGCCCTGCGATGCAAGCCATCGACCCCGCGCTCATCGCTCGCCAGCCATCGATGACGAAGGCGCTCCAGCTCTGCCAGAACCTGAGCGGACTGGACGACAAGGCTTTCACGGGCTCTGGTGGCGTCGTCAAGGATGCCGCCCAGTGGTCCCGAATCATGGGTAGCGGACAGCACAACTTCCCGCAGGACGGCCTGAACATGTTCATGGACAAGGCCGAGAACGAAGCCCCGATGCTTTGGCTCCTGCACTCCCGCGGCTACGACATCACCTGTCTGCGCAAGCTCGAGACCGAGACCGAGCGAGACCTTCGCTTGGCAAAGGAAGAGATTGCACGGCTGCGTGCGGAGCGCGATGTCGAGCGTCGCTTGTTCCGTGACCTGAGGATTGCCGCATGACCTCCGTCTTCTCCTGGAGGGGCCAGCCTTCCGTAATCCGCATCAAGCAGACCACGCGTCCAACAAAGAAGTTCGCTGGACTGCAAGACCCGACCAATCACCCGCTGGCTATCTCTGTCACTGGCGCTCGCCAGGGCCAGATCGATACGGATCGCCGCGATTCCATCAAGCGCGCCATGAGCACCCGTGCTGCACAAGCTGCAGTCGAGCCGTGCTACTTCGTGGTTGAGGGCGATAAGGCTCGCGCCGAGAGGGAAGCCCTTGAGCAATGAGGCCATCAACTGGGCCTTAGCTCAGCCTGTGCGGAAGTCGTCCACCAAGTTCGTGCTGGTGGCGATGGCGAACCTCGCAGGCACGGACATGACGTGCTGGCCGTCATACAGGCACCTGACATCGGCAACAGCTCAGGACGTGAAGACCGTGCAGATCGGTCTGAAGCGTCTGCGTGAGGACGGCTACATCACCGACACCGGCGACCGCAAAGGGTCGACAGGACAAGTAATCGTGTACCGCCTCAACACCCCCGAATACGGTGGTGTTCGACCGATGGATAAGACCCCCGAAATTCCCGAGAAGGAATCCGAAAACGGTGGTGTTTCTATCGAGTCAAAGACCCCCGTTTTTCCCGATAAGACCCCCGTTTTTCCCGTCAAAGACCCCCAAATTTCCCTGGTAACACCCCCAAAAACGGGGGACGGAACCATCAAGGACACATCAAGGACACCACAGACACCAAAGAAGAAAGACGCTGATCGCGTCGACCTTCTCGTTGATGTGCCTGACCAAGTTGTTGTCGATTACCTCGCCGTCCGCAAAGCCAAGAAGGCCGGCGCGTTGACGGAAACCGCCGTTGACGGCCTGAAGCGCGAAGCGACCAAGGCGGGGCTGACGTTGCCCGAAGCCGTCAGAGCCTGCTGCGAATTTGCTTGGCAGGGATTCAACGCCGGCTGGTACGCCCAGCGCATGGGAACCACTGCCGCACCGAAACAAGCGCGAACTGCTGGACGCCACGCCGGCTTCGCATCAATGGACTACCACGAAGGAGTGAACCCAGATGGATCATTTGTCTGACATCGGCGCTGAGCGCCCGGCCACCTGCGAAAAGCACGGTGACTACACCTCGAAGCGCTACCTGCGCAACATCTGGTCGTCCTGCACTGCTTGCGCCAAGGAAGAGCGCGAGCGGGAGCAAGAAGAGGCCGAAGCACAGCGTAAAAGCGAGATGGTCGGCAGGTTGCTCGGGCGTTCGGGGCTCGAAGGCCGCTTCCTCGACGTGACTTTCGAGAGCTTCGCGACGCAGACCGACGCACAAGCCGCGCTCCTCGCAAATGCGCGGGCTTATGCCAACCAGTTCGTCCGCGTCAAGCATCGTTGGGAAGTCCCGAGCGGCGGCCCATGGCTGATCGGCCCGCCAGGCACTGGGAAGACCCATATCGGCAGCGCTCTGGTCAACCACCTGATCCGCGACAAGGAAATGCCAGCGCAGATCCGCAGTGCGCGGGACATCGTTCGGCTGCTTCGTTCGACGTGGGGCAACAAGCGCGGTGGGTCCAATGGCTGGGGCCATGAGCTGCCCTCGACGGAAGACGAAATGATCGAGGAGTTCGCATCGGCCGCGTTGCTGGTGCTGGACGAGATCGGCGTGAGCTTCGGGTCCGACTCCGAGCATGTCCAGCTTTTCGATGTGCTGGACCTCCGCTACAAGCGCGAGCTGCCGACCGTGCTGCTTTCCAACCTGCCGCTGAAAGAGCTTCGCGGTGCGCTCGGCGACCGGGTCTTTGACCGCCTGCGTGAGGGCGCAACCATCCTGCCGTGCCAGTGGGAGAGCCATCGAAAGAACGGGCGCAAGGAGGCTGTATGACCCGCGCCCAGGCAAACAAGATTCTCGACGACCGCCGCCGCGGTGCGTTCATCTCGCAGCGCACGCTGATTGCTGCACTCCGCGCAACCGGCGACATCGGCCCGGAGGAGCGTCCGCGCTGCTTCCGTCGTGAAGCGCAGTACGGGAGGACGGCATGAAGACCGTCATCACCTTGACGATCGAACATTCGAAGCCCCTCCCTGAAATCACAGACGTGATCTGCCAGAGAGTCTGGCCCTACGGTGGTGGCTGCATCACCGACATGACTGCGGAGATTCAGGAAGCTGGCGAGAAGCAGTTTCACGACGCCTTGCAGCGTGTCGGTACGGCCCTCGGCCTTCCTGTTGGCAGCGACATCACCAAGGCGTGCGTGCCAGCGATCGAGGCCCTCAAGGCGGGGAGGGCGCAGTCATGAGCGAATGGTCGTCCGAGTGCCAAGCCGCCAACCGCATTGCCGCCCAGCTTCGCGGACAAACCTACCAGCGCGCCAAGGCCAAGCCTGTCGCCATTCCCCGCGTGCGTGCTACCGCAGTCGTCCGCCAAGGACGCTCCCTGGTCACGCCTGAAGCCGTCTACGCCTTCATCGTCGAGTTCTTCAAGGAGAACGACATGCTCCCAACCGCCTCGCATATCAGCGCAGGGCTCCCCATCGCCGTGCAGACCGCCCATGAGCACTTGATGAAGCTGGTCAAGCTGAAGTTCATCGAGAAGAACGCGGTTGGCCGGTATCGCTTCGTCCGGGAGGTGATCCAGTGAAAAAGAAACTCAGCGACAAGGAACTCGCGGCCTTCGTTTTCATGAAGGACTACTTCCGCGACGAAGACATGCTGCCTTCCCAGTTGGAGGTCTCGCAGCATGTGGGCTCGACCCACCCGAGCAGCGGTCACGCGATCTATCTCCGGCTGGCTCGGAAGGGCTACTTGGAGCGCAACAAGGCCGGGCGGTTTCGTTTCACCAGAGAGCAGGAGGCTGCGAATGTATGACGAACCTAGAGGAAGAGCTTCAACATCTGTTGAATCTGATGAAAGAGCCCTATCGGGAGTACTGGCAACCGTACTGCGAAGCGAAGGCCAGGGGGCTGGCGAAGAAGTACCCGGAGGACTATCTGACGCTGCCGGACTTGCTGTCGGAGGCACTCAAATCTTCCGCTTCGGTGGCGTCTTTCACGCCCGGCGGCAGATCCTCAACGGGCGAATCGTGATGGGCATCGGGTTCACGCGGGAGCTGGCTGTGGCGGACCTTGAGGCTCAGTGGAGCGCCGCATGAGCAAGCCCATCGACCCGAACGATGCCGTCGACTTCCTGCTGAAGAACGCCGGCAAGTACGCCGAGGCCAAGGCTACCCGCGTGCACCTTGAGGAATTCCGCAAGAGCAAGAAAGCACTCTTGATGAACGAGTGCGCCGAGAAGGCCGTGAACGCCCGCGAGCAGTTCGCATACAGCCACCCCGACTACATCGCCTTGCTCGACGGCTACCGGGCCGCGGTGTCGATTGAGGAAGAACTGAAGTGGCACCAGATCGCCGCGCAGCTCCGCGTCGAGGTGTGGAGAAGCCAAGAAGCATCGAACCGCAATCATGACAGGAGCATGCGATGAAGCTGAACCGCAAGGACTACGCAGAAGCCAAGGCGATCGGCGAATCGACGCTGCGCAAGCTCGGCATCGATATGGACGGCCCCGAAAACTACGACTGCGCCACAACGGGCAAGCGCTACAGCGTATTCCGCGGGCGCATCAGCGCGGTCTGGGATGACGCGCACTTCAAGGCCATGCCGCTCGGCTACTTCAAGTTGGTCGGTGGGGTTGAGATCGACCAGAGGGAGCACGCATGAAGATCGTGCTGCCATGGCCGGACGCCAAGCTGAACCCGAACCGCTCCAAGGGTGCGCACTGGGCCAGCACGTCGACGCTGCGCAAGCAAGCCCGCAACTATGCGTTCTGGTCGACCAGGGGCGCCATGCTGCAGTGGCTGGCGGAATGCAAGCAGCCGCTGACCGGCCCGCAATCGCTCACCATCACCTTCGTGCAACCCGACCGCCGCGCGCGCGACCGGGACAACCTACTTGCCGCGCTGAAGCCGAGCCTGGACGGCGTGGCCGACGCGCTAGGCATCAACGACAGCCAGTTCGACCCAATCACCATCCGTCGCGAGTACGGCGCCAAGCCCGGCAGCGTCATCGTGGAGGTTGCATGACCAAAGCTGAGAAGGAACACAAGCGCCGGCTGGTCGACCTCGGCTGCATGGCCTGCAAGAAGCTGTGGGCCATCACGACGCCGGAAGTCGAGCTTCACCACAAGCGCGGCGGCTCTGGCGGCTGGGGGAAGGGCGATTACACCACGCTGATTCCGCTGTGCGTCCACCACCACCGCGGCCCGGAAGGCGTCCACGGCCTGGGCACCAAGGGATTCCCGAAGCACTACGGCTTCACAGAGCAAGACATGCTGGACGACGCGCTCGCGCTACTCCAGCCGACTGAACATTGAGGAGCACCCATGACCGAGATCGTGCAAATCGTTGAGATCGTGCCGGCCAAAGTCTGGATCGAAAGCGACATCTTTGGCGCCCGGCATGTGGTTTTGGAACACGGGAGCTGGGGCGCATTCACCTATGCGACCTTCCACTACAGGTACGGCTACACGGACAACCAAGGAACGATGAGCGCCGCGACCCGCCTTGCCATCGACCTGGGAGCGACCGAGCCGGTTGAGCATCGACGGCGCGAACTGCCCAAGGAATGGCTCACCCCCACCACCCCCACGAAAGGCCCGACACCATGAAAACCCGCTACAGGATCGTCAAAGTGCCGAACTCAGGCCCGAACAAGTACCGAGTGCAGTACACGGCGCCATGGCCGCTGAGCCTCATTGTTGGTTGGGAATTCGTTGGGCCGTGGCTATGGTTGGCAACAGAGGAGGAAGCCCAGGCTGAGATTGAAAGACGGATGGCAGACGATGGATATGGCGCAGAAGTCGTCCGCCACATCAGCGGGAAGGGGAAGGCGCCGTGATTCAACTTGCGCTTGCCTTCTTCGGGTTGACCGCTCTCTACATGGCGATGGGCAAGAACGCGGCCGCCCGCAAGTGGGCGCCATGCGTCGGGCGCATGGGGCAGCCCTTCTGGATGCTCTTCGCGATCCAGACCGGCGCATGGGGCCTGCTGGCCCTTTCGGTTGCCTACACGGGCGTTTACATCCGCGGCGCATGGCTGCAATGGAGGGACTGATGATGCACAACGACAGCGCAGCCGTCATCGCCGCGATCCAGCGGGAAACCCTGAACGACTACCTCGCCCGCTGGCACGCTTGGACCGAGCCCAAGGCGATCAATGGCACCGACCGGCAGAACGATCCGGCCTTTCGGGATGCCGAGAGCTATCGTGGCTGGGAGACGGAAGACGATCTGCACGACAAGCACTGGTTCCGCTTCGTCATGACCACCATCGACTTCATCGTGACTGGGGATGCGCGAGGGCAGGGCGCCATGGAGTCGCCTTACAAGGACGCGATCCTGATCCAAGCGCGCAACCTGCACACTGGCTTCAACGTCTGGGTGAGCAACCGCCTCCCACGGGATTCGGCCAAGCGCACGGAGATCCTGACCGAGGCTCGGGCGATCCTGACCCGCCGATTGAGGTCAGCAGGTGTCGACATTTAGTTCTTGACAAGCCGGAAATGTTCAGGCACAGTGCTGCGTTGTGGGGCGTCCGCTATGGGGAAATAGGATGCTCTAAGACTTTCAAGCCGCTCGGTAGCAATGCCGCAGCGGCTTTTTCGTTCGTCCGGGCAGGCCGCCACCTCACGACTCCATGCCAACAGGGCCTGACCCGGCAACAAATCACTGTTGGACCCGGCCACTGTGGCTCTGCACCTCCGGGATGGCCCCGATGGGCCGGAGACTTCAAATGACCGAAAACGAATTCCGGGTGCGCCCGGTGACGCGCTACAACCTGACGCACTACAAAGCAGAGGGGCGTAGCGCAAGCTGTGGATCGGTAGGCGAGTTTGGGAGCCAGGACGAGGCCGATACGGTCGCGAAGGCGCTCCAGAGCAGCATTCCAGGTGCGGTCTATGAGCCGTTGAAGGAAGAGTTGGTGATCGTCGCCGTCCATACGCACGCCGTCGACACCAAGGCGTACTTTGCGGACTCGCGCAAGGTCGCTGAAGCGATCAAAGCGAAGGCTGAGGCAGACCACGGGACTGAGTTCCGCATCTTCTCGCGCTGAGCAAGTTTCTCCACTGGTTGACTCGAAAGGTCGATCCCTCGCCGCTCCGCAGCAATGCCGGGCGGCTTTTTTCTTTGGAAGCGCAGATGGCTAAGGGCGACAAGACGGCAGCTTGCGACGCAATGGGCATTGACGGCCTGTGCGAGCGCCTGATTGCCGGAGAGAGCCAAGCCGCTATCGCTGCAGAGATCGGCGTCAGTGCAGCCACGCTGGTGAACTGGATTGCTGCCGACCTTGAACGTTCCGCGCGCGCACGCGAGGCCCGGCGAGTTGCAGCTAGCAGCCACGCCGACAAAGCTGAAGAAGTTCTGCTCGCCGCCACTGACCCGTTCGGCTTGGCTCGAGCCCGGGAACTGGCCCAACATTACCGCTGGAAGGCATCGAAGGCTGACCCGAAGGCTTTCGGCGACAAGATCGAGATCGATCAGCGGACCACTTACACGGACCTGACTGATGAACAGCTCGACGCAAAGCTTGCAGCCATCGCTAACGCGGGCGCAAAAGCTTGAGCTGATCGCGCTGCACGAAGAGCGGCAGCGCAGGAAACGAGAGAACAAGCTCAGGGATTACAAGCCATACGCCAAGCAGGCCGAGCACCACCGGAAGGGCTCGCAGTTCCGGGAACGGCTGCTGATGGCAGGCAACCAGCTCGGGAAGACCTGGAGCGCTGGTTTTGAGACGGCGATGCACCTGACGGGTCGTTATCCGGATTGGTGGGATGGTCGGACGTGGGCTAAGCCGGTTTCTGGCTGGGCTGCTGGCGTTACCTCTGAGGTGACCCGCGACTCACTGCAGTTGATCCTGTGCGGCAGGCTTGACCGGCTCGGGACTGGGGCGATCCCAGCCGACGCAATAAAGGAGCGCACCCTCAAGCGCGGCGTGACTGATGCGGTCGACACGCTGGTGATCCGTCATGGCGGTGGTGGCGATGTGCAGGCGGGTGAATCGCTGCTTGGCATCAAGAGCTACGACCAGGGCCGAGAGAAGTTCCAAGCTGCGACGCTCGATTTCGTGTGGCTGGACGAGGAGCCGGACGAGGACATCTACACGGAGGCGTTGACCCGCACGAATGCGACGGACGGCATCGTGTACATGACGTTCACGCCGCTGAAGGGCATGAGCGGCGTTGTGAAGCGGTTCCTGCTGGACAAGTCGCCAGGCACCACGGTCACGACGATGACCATCGACGATGCCGAGCACTACACGCCGGCACAGCGTCAGGCCATCATCAACAGCTACCCGGCGCATGAGCGGGAAGCGCGGACGAAGGGCATTCCAACCCTCGGTAGCGGTCGGATCTTCCCCATCCCGGAAGAGTCGATCAAGGTTGAGCCGTTCGCCATCCCGCGGCACTGGGTGCAGATCGCTGGCATCGACTTCGGCTGGGATCACCCAAGCGCGGCAGTTCGCCTGGCCTGGGATCGTGACGCTGATGTGGTCTACGTGACCGCAGCTCACCGGGCGAAGGAACAGACTCCGCTGCTGTTCGCTGCGACCGTGAAGCCTTGGGGCTCCTGGCTGCCGTGGGCATGGCCGCATGACGGCTTGCAGCACGACAAGGGATCAGGCGAGGCGCTGAAAGAGCAGTACAAGGCGCAGGGCCTGAAGATGCTCCACGACAAGGCCACGCATCCGCCGCCCAACGGTGGGGCTGAGGGCACTGGCGGTAACGGTGTTGAGGCTGGCGTCCTGGAGATGCTGGATCGCATGCAGACCGGCCGCCTGAAGGTGTTCAGCCACCTGAATGACTGGTTCGAGGAGTTCCGGATGTACCACCGGGACGCCGGGAAGATCGTCAAGCTGGACGACGACCTGATGAGCGCGACGCGCTACGCAAACATGATGAAGCGCTTCGCAGTGCCCTCGAAGGAGGAGTACTACGCGCCTCTTGAGCAACAACAACCGGATGCTGACGGCATCTTCTTCTAGGAATAACCATGAACATCGGCGACGCAGTTGCGTTCTTGAAGAGCGGCGAGAAGGTGGCCCGAACCGGCTGGAACGGCAAGGGCTTGTGGTTGGAGATGCAGCGCCCGGATGCGAACTCGAAGATGACGCTCCCGTATGTGTTCATGAGCTATCCAGCGGATGCCCAGAACACGCCCGGCGCCCGGGTGCCGTGGCTTGCATCGCAGACTGACCTGTTGGCAGAGGACTGGCAGGTCGTCTAACCAATGGCAGACACCCTCCAAACCACATCGTCGCTCTCGCTGCTGCTGGAAGCACGCCTTGTGGAATGGGAGAAGGCGCGCGAGCCGCAGGAACGAAAGCTGCTGGAGTGCTATCAGGATGTCATGCGCATTCCTCGCGAAGAGGACACGCAGGGTACTGGTGCGGCTCGGGCGAAGAAGGCCAAGGGGCTATTCATTGGATCGACCCGCAACAAGGTGCGTGCGGCTCGGGCGAAGATCACCGACGCGCTGTTCGGCAACGGGCAGATGCCGTTCGACACAACCCCGACCGATGAGCAGCTTGCACCATTTGCCGACCTGATGGAAGACATCATCACGGAGCAGATGGAGCGCGGCAAGTTCAGGGATCTGCTCAAGACCGGTGTCAACACGCTGGCGACCTACGGCACGGGCTTCATCTTCGGGCCGTTCGTGCGCACTGAGACGATCACCGAAACGATGGTAAAGGACGGTGCGCTGGCTGAATCGAAGTACGAATTTGATCTACCTTACTTCGAGCTGGGCAACACGCTGGACGTGTACCCGGACCCCGAAGCGCGCCAGGTGGAGAGCGGATTGGGCGTGTTCTGGGTGACGATGGAGAGCCCGGCGACCGTCAAGGCGTGGAAGGCTGACAAGGCGTACAAGAACATCGATTCAGCGCTGATCGGCCCCGGTGATCGCGGCAACGAAACAGGGTCGGAGATCGCTGCGCAACTGCGTGGGAACGTTGAATACTGGTTCAAGAACGACCGGATCAAGGTCGCGCGCTTCTTCGGCAAGGTGCCGCGGTCGGCTCTTCCTGCCGAGGAGGAAGACGAAGGCGTCGAGTCCATGGCCGAAGAGGATGGGGAGGACAACGAGCTGGTCGACGCTATCGTGATCATGGCCGGTGGCGTCGTCGTCAAGGTGGTGGAGAACCCCTACAGCGGCAAGACGCCCGTGCATCGCTGCCTTTATGAGGCTGTAGAGCATGAGATGTGGGGCGTCGGTGTCGCTGAGAACAACGCGCCGCATCAGAAGGTCACGAACGCCGCCTTCCGCCTGTTCATGGAAGGTAAGGGCATGGCGCTGCTGGGCACCTCTAGCGTCGACCGCTCCAAGTTCCTGCCGACCGAGGATTTCAGGAAGTACCCGGGCAAGGTGTACCAGATGAAGCCCGGCCTGTCGCCTGAAGAGCGAAAGGATGCGATCGTTCAGCACGTCGAAACGGACATCACGGGCGGATGGATCGACGTTATCCGCATGTCCGAGCAGTTTTCGGACGATGACACGGGGATCACGAAGTACACGCAGGGCGACGACTCGCGCAACCTGAACAAGACTGCCACTGGTATCTCCATGATCATGTCGGCAAGCTCGCTGCCGATGAAAGAGGTCATCCAGAACATCGATTGCATGTGGATTGAGCCGGTTGTCGAGTGCTACATCGATTGGAACCTCAAGTACCTGAGCCCTGAGACTGTGGCGAAGATCCACGGCCCTGAAAAGGCCCAGTTGTGGTCCAAGATCAAGGAGTTCGGCAAGTCGTCCTTCATGGACTGGCAGGCCACTGGCACCAGCTCCTTCATGCAGAAGGAAGTGCTGACGAACAAGATTCGCGCCTTCGCTGAGTTCGCGCTTGGCAACCCGATCACCGCTCAATTGATCGACGCCAAGGAATTGCTCCAGCAGACATGGGACGTGATGGAGATTGGCAAGGAATCGCCGGTCATCCAGGACGGAGAGGGCGGTCAAGAGGATCTGCCCGAGCCGGTAAAGCAGCGAATGATGCAGGTTGCCCAGCAGATGGAGCAGATGGGCCAGCAGCTCGAGCAAGTGCAGAAAGAGCTTCAGGACGCCCAGGCCAAGGCCGCGGATGAGGAGCAGAAGCGAATTAAGGCCGAGATCGAGGCCGACAAGGCAGAGGCTTTGCTACAGGTCGAGCAGGCCAAGGCATCGGCAAAGGACGAGATGCGCAGCGAGCAGGCAGCGGCCGAGCCTAAGGAGCCTGCAGCCGCTCCTGCACCTCAGCAGCCGATGGTGCTGCCCGATGTGAACGGCGCCATGTCGCAAGCGCTTGGCCCGCTGGCCGAGATGATGGCCGGCAGCATGCAGAACACCGAGCAGGCGCTTGCCATGGTCATGCAGACCCAGCAGCAGCTTGCAGAGGTGGTTGCTACTGGCGAGCAGCGCACCGCGGAGATGTTGGGCCAGGTGCTGGCCGAAGTATCCAAGCCCAAGACCGCAGTCATCAGCGTCAAGAAACAACCTGACGGCAACTTCGTCGGAACCAGGATCGAGGAATAAATGGCCACTCAGAACAAATTCAACGACTTCAGCGAGCAGCTCGAGCGCGGCGTCCACAACTTCGGCTCGCATGTGTTCAAGGTCGCGCTGACCAACACTGCCCCCGTCGCCACGAACACGATCCTGAGCGACATCACGCAGATCGCCAACGGCAACGGCTACACCACGGGCGGCACTGCCACCACGGTGGCGATCAGCGAGACGAGCGGCACCACGACGGTGACCGGAACGGCGGTGGTGTTCACCTCTGCCACCGGCTCGATGGGTCCTTTTCGTTACGCCGTGCTGTACAACGACTCAGCAACGTCGCCCCTTGATGCGCTGATTTCGTGGGCCGACTACGGCTCGTCGATCACTCTGGATGGGGCCGCATCGGAGACGTTCACGGTGACCTTCGGCGGCGCATCGCCGGGCACGATCCACACGCTGGCGTAAATGGCCTTCGTCCAAGCGTCGAGCCCGCTTAGGACACAAGGGGCGCTGGGGACTATCTCCCTGCCTGGGGTAGCGGCAGGGAACGCGCTGATCGTCGTTTGCAGCAATTTCGGCAGCGGGTTCACTTCGGTCACGGGTAGCGTCAATGGCGCGTTCACGAAGGCCGTTGGGATCATCGACAACGGCAACAACGCCGTAGAGGTTTGGTACAGGCTCAACACCTCATCGGGGTCGGAAACGATCTCGTTTGCAGTCACCAGCGCGACCGGCGATACGTACATCAGCGCCGTTGCCATGGAGTGGAGCGGGGTTGTCACTGCCAGCGCCCTGGATCGCACGGGGACAGGCGCTGACTCGCTGACGGCGACGGCTTCGGCTGCGAACACGCAGGCGAGCGAGCTGGTCATTCATGCGACGGTGTGCGACACCGGGAATTCTGCGCTTGGATTCGGCACGCCGAGCGGCTACACGCTGTTGGATCGAGAGAACGATTCCAACAACTACACGGGCTACCAGGCGGCCTATAAGACCGTCGCGGCGACGGAAACCAGCACGGGGACGGCTACAAGTAGCGCCCTGGCTGGGTCGAACTTCGATAGCGTCATTGCGACGTTCAAACTGGGCTCGGCACCGACTGCCTATGACCTGGCGTATGGGTCAGCATCGTATGCGCTGACAGCATCGGCTGAGACTTTGGCGGCTGGCAGGAAGCTGCCGGTGACGGCTGCGAGCTACGCGATCACGCCCGCTGCTGAAACATTGGCAGTAGGCCGGAAGCTGGTAGTAGATGCGACGAGCTATGCGCTGACGAACAGTGCCGAGACGCTGGTGGCAGCGCGGAAGTTGGATATTGGAGCCACGTTCTACGCACTGAGCGCGGCGGATGTGACGCTGACCTACACGCCGGCAGCGAAGGCAGTTGATTTCGCAGCGGTGAGCTACACGCTATCCACGTCTTCGGAAACGCTGGCTGTAGGGCGGTCCCTGCCGGTGGTTGCTGCTTCGTATGCGCTTACGGCGAGCGCGCAGACCCTGGCGGTTGGGCGTGTGTTGGATGTCGATGCTGTCGCGTATTCCATCAGCGCGGCCGCGGTCACGCTGACCTATGCGCCTTCGGCAAACAAGGCGCTGGATGTTGACCCGGCGAGCTATCAGATCGGTCCTGCAGAGGTCACGTTCGCCTACAGCGGAGCTTCAGGCCGAACATCTGGCGGTTCTGGCGGCGGAAAGGTCAGGAACAGGAACTACGACTACTCAAGCCCCAAGGCTGAGCCAGTCCGAGCAAAGGCCGAGACACCAAAGCCGGCGAAGAAGAAGCAGAAGGCAGTCTCTCCCGACATGGTGGAGATGCTGGCGCTGCTGGATTCGTCCCAGGTTGCGACGGCCCAGGTACTTGCAGAGCAGTTGGCTCAGCGCGCAGAAGAGATGCGCATGCAGGCTGCGCAGGACATTGAAGACGACATGATCGCCGCCATCATTGCGGCCTGCCTATGACTGCAAAAGAGCGACTTACAGAGATTCAGAAGACTTTAGAGGCCATCCAGAACGGGTGGCCTTTTCTTTTGGGGCTGATCAGGGCGCGTGAGGCTGAACTTACCGAAGCCCTGATCAACAACGACAACGAACAGCACCGCGGAGCCATCAAAGAGCTTCGCCGTCTAGCAGATATGCCGGAAATGCTCAAACAAGAGCGCGACGGCATCAGCGCCGAACTATCCGAAAGGGACTCGGCAGATTGAAGCGACGGACTACCCGCAAGGGCCCGACAGGAGCATGCAGATGTCAGTGAACGACGAGGAATACCAAAAGGCTTACGACGCAGCAGCGGCGGAACTCGAGGCGGCGGCTAACCCCACTACCGCGCGAGACCCCGATGGCAAGTTCGCCAAGGTCGACACCCCCGAGGTGAAGACTGACGCAGTTGTCGAGCCCGTCGTCGAGGGACCGAAGACTGAGGAGCAGCCGGACCCGATCAAGGAACTCCGGGAGCGCTTGGAAAAGGCCGAGAAGATTGCCAAGGACAACCAAGCCTGGGCAACCCGATTAGCGCAAGAGCGCGCCCAGGAGAAGCGTGATCGTGAAGCTGCAGAGCGAGAAGCAAGAAAGCCAGCTATTTTGGATGCGAATCCTGAATTGGCCGAAGCGATCCGCTATGTGGCAGGCGATGCAGCCCCTCAGAACAACGAAGCGAAAGAGCAGCAGGATTGGCAGATGGCTATCGAGAAGGTCCATCCGGGCATTTTCGACAAGTCGATCGATCCTGAGCTTGAAAAAGCACTGCATGAGCGCTTCGCAAAGGTCGGTCCCGAGATCAAAGACCCGCTGGTTGCGATTCGAGAGATCACTGAAGAGAAATTGGCCTTCACCGAGCGTCAAGTCGGCAAGCGATTCGCTGCCGAAGCCGCGCGGCAGGCAAAGGTATCCGCAATGTCGATGCCGGGTGCTGGTGCTGGTGGTGGACCCGCAAGGGTCGCCCCGGACGAGCAGCTGGCAATGGCCGAGCGGATGAAAAACATGTCGGACGCCGACTTCGCCAAAGAGGTGAGACGCGTCAAAGGGTACTAACCCTCAAGAAAGCAAGCAATGTCCAATGTGACCACCCTCTCGCAAGTCGCCCCAGGCGTACAAGCGTTCTACGATCGCAACCTGCTGAGCCGCGCCCAGCCGAACGACGTTCATGGTCGTTTCGGTCAGAAGCGTCCGGTTCCGAAGAACAGCGGCAACCAGATCAAGTTCCGCCGCTACTCGCAGCTCGCCGCGGCCACCAACGCACTGGTCGAGGGCGTCACGCCCACCGGCTCGTCGCTGTCGGTGACCGACATCACGTCGACGCTCGTCCAGTACGGCGACTTCGTGACCCTGACCGACATGGTTTCGATGACCAACCAGGATCCGGTCGTGACCGAAGCCACCGATGTTCTGGGTGACCAGGCCGGCACCACGATCGACATCGTGCGCCGTGACGTGCTGGTGGCTGGCACGAACGTTGCCTACGCATCGGACGTCGCCAACCGCCTCGCGCTGGTTAACAAGCTGACCGGCCCCGACCTCGACAAGGCGATCCGGTTCCTCAAGGGCCAGAACGCCAAGTACATGAAGGAAGGCATCACCGCCTCCGACAAGGTTGGCACCGGCCCCGTACGCAAGGCTTTCATCGGCCTGGTGCATCCGGACGTGGAATTCGACCTGGAAACGATCACCGGCTACAAGTCGGTTTCGGAATATGGCTCGCAGGAAGGTGTGATCGAAGACGAGATCGGCTCGTACAAGAACATCCGCTTCGTCACCTCGACGAACTGCAAGATCTGGACGAACGCCACGACTGCCACGACCGCGGGCTACAAGGCCACGGGCGCCGGCTCGAACGACGTGTACGCCACGCTGATCATCGCCGCCGAAGCCTACGGCCTCTCGCCGCTGTCTGGCGAAGCGATGAAGACGACCGTCAAGCCCCTGGGCTCGGCCGGCTCGGCTGACCCTCTGGATCAGCGTTCGACCGTGGGCTGGAAGGCCACCACGATCACCACCATCCTGAACCAAGCCTGGATGTTGAGGATTGAAAGTTTGGCTTCGGTCTAACCCAAGGAACCATCATGGCACTCACTACCAATCTGCAAGACAACGCGGGCGGCATCGCCCAGCACGCCACGGGCTACGTCGTCACCGACGCCGGTGCCGCTGCTGTCACGACCTTCACCTGTGGCTTCGCGCCGCGCCTGGTGCGGTTCCACAACGTCACGGATCGCATCAGCGACGAATGGCTGGAAGGCATGGCCGCGGCCAGCTCCATCCACACGATCGCGGCCGGCACGCGCACGCTGGAAACGACCAACGGCATCACTGTCGCCGGCAACGGCTTCAGTGTGACGGCGACCACCATGGTTGCATCAAAGACCTTCGTCTGGGAAGCCATCGGCTAACCCTGCAGGTCCGTCAACCCCAAGGCCCCGGCTAATCCCCGGGGCCTTTTTCATTGGAGAAGCGAATGTCAGAAACCGAAGTCAAGAGCAAGAAGCTCAAGCAATACAAGATCACCTTCCATGGCGAAGGCGGCGACGTGGAACTGGGCCACAACCACAAGCTGAACCTCTACAAGCGCAACGTCCCGACGACCATCGATGAGAACTACCTGGATGTGCTCAAGCACGCCGTCATCACGACCCAGGTGCAGGACTCGGATGGGAAGTGGAAGAACGTTTCGATCCCAACCTATCAGTACTCCATCGAGGCTGAGTAATGGCCTGGACGCTCACTGCGCTCGACGTGATCCGTGGCGCACTGCAACTGTGCCAGTCGATCGGTGTCGGTGAGCCCGTTTCCGATGAGGACTCGGACCTCTGCATGGATGCTCTTCAGGGCATCATGAAAGAGCTACCGATCCATGGGTACGCCTGGCCGAAGATCTCCAGCACGCCGGTTGCCATCGCCTGGGTGCTCGCCACGCCGAGCAGCGTGAGTCCGCCCGCCGACTATCTCGGCATGCCGGTGCTGAAGTTCACCGATGCGGGCGGCGTGAAACGTGAACTGCCGCGCATGAACAAGGTGTATTGGGAAGGGCTGGACCTGACCCGCACCGCGCAGTATCCCGAGCGCTTCTATGTCGCCCCCGACCTGACCTTCAAGCTCTGGCCGGCGCCGACGCAGGATCCAGTGCTGACGCTCACCTACCAGTCGATCATTCCCGATCTCACGTTGACCGCAACGCCTGGCGTCGAGCAGCAGTATCTGAACGGGCTGCAGTGCATCCTGGCCGATGAGATCTCGCTGAAGTTCGGCGTTGCTCAGGATGTGCGTGTCGAGATCGCGGCCCGAGCCACGCAGAAGAAGTTCCTGATGCAGCAATGGGCGGTTGATCAAGGCCCGTTGATCATTCAGGTTGACGACGGCTGCTACCCGATGCGCTCGCCGCTGAGCTGATAATGGCCATGAACCCCGTCCCCCTCTTCGGGCTTGGCAACTTCGGCAAGTCGCGCAATGTCAGCTCGCAGAAGCGGACGAACCTCTATGCCGAGGTTCAGCGCGACGGCGAGAAGGGAAATCTGACGCTGTATCCGACGCCGGGCCTGGAAGTGTTCCTGAATCTCGGCGCGTCGCCCTCACGCGGCACATGGAGAAAGGGTGACTTTTCCTATGTGGTGAACCGCGACACGCTGTGGAAGATCGCCAACGACGGCTCCATGACGAGCGCCGGCACGCTGATCACATCCGCAGGGCGTGTCGACATGATCGACAACGGCACGCAGATCATCATCGTGGATGGCGTCAACGGCTACATCTACAACACGTCGACACTGGCCTTCGTGCAGATCACCGACGTGGACTGGCCGGGCGCCTCGACGGTCACGTTCCTGAACGGCTATTTCATCGTCACCAAGCCCGACACGGGGCAGTTCTATATCTCAGCGATCTACGACGGGCTGTCGTGGAATGCGCTGGAGTTCGCAACGGCTGAGTCGAACCCGGACAACCTGGTGCGTGTGATTGCCGACAACGGCCAGATTGTGCTGTTTGGACCAGATACGACGGAGTTCTGGAGCGATTCTGGAGCCCTCGACTTCCCGCTGGCCCGCGTGGGTGCGGCTGCTATCGAATGGGGCCTTGCAGCGCGCTGGAGCCTGACCAAGTTCGCCGATGCCTTGATCTTCCTTCGCCGGAATCGTCTCGGAGCAGTGCAGGTTTGCACGCTCAGTGGCTACAACGCCGTGCCGGTGTCGAATCCGGAGATGGACTACATCTTCTCGCAGTACAGCGGCGTGGAGAACGCCACCGGATTCAGCTACATGGTGTCGGGGCACCCGTTCTATCAGATCAACTTCCCCAGCGCGAATGCATCCTGGGTCTATGACGGTCTGTCGACCGAATGGCATGCGGTGGAGTCCAGTGGCGGCCGGCACCGCGGCGAGATCCAGCTGAACTTCCTCGATCGGTCATACGTGACCGACTACGAGAATGGCAAGCTTTATCGCTTCCGTGATGGCGTCTACACCGACGACGGCCAGCCGATCGCTCGAGAGTTGGTCACGCGGCATCAGTCGACAGGCAACTACTCGTTCCTTGCCGAACTGTGGCTCGAAGTTGAGGGCGGCGTCGGTTTGCTCACAGGGCAGGGCAGCAGCCCGCAGCTGATGATGCAGTACAGCAAGGACGGCGGCCACACCTGGAGTTCAGAGATCTGGGTGAGCTTCGGCGAAGTTGGGCAGTACGGCGCTCGAGCGACGTTCCGCCGTCTTGGCCGAGCCCGTGATTGGCTCTTCAAGTTCCGCGTGACTGACCCCGTGAAGACGGTGTTCATCGGTGCATGGGGAAGGTTCACCGCATGAGCAACTACGACATACCGGGCGGTAACCCGTTCGATGAGGCTGGCAACTGGACACCGGCATGGGCGCAGTGGCTCACGCGTACGCATGGGGCGGTGATCACGCTGCAGCAGAGCGGTCCTACGGCTGATCGGCCGACCTCGAAGCTCTGGCTTGGCCGGTTCTATTTCGACACCACCATCAACAAGCCTATCTGGCTCAAGTCGATCAACCCTTCTGTGTGGGTCGATGGAGCGGGCACTGTCTCATGAACATTCACCATCATTTCGGCGGTGGTGTCTACGCAAAGGAAACGCGCGTGAAGGCTGGTCAGATTCTTGTACAGCACAAGCACGAATTCGATCACCTGTCCGTGTTGGCGTCGGGCGTGGTCGAGCTTCTGGTTGAAGGCGTGCGTAGCGAACTGACCGGCCCGGCCTGTGTAGTCATAGCAGCCAACAAGCATCACGGCATCAAGGCGATGACGGATGTTGTGTGGTTCTGCATCCACGCCACCGATTGCATTGACGAAGACAAGATCGATGAAGTGCTGATCGTTGACGGAAGCCAGCAAGAAATGAACGAGATCGTGGGGGCGCTTCAGTGAGTCACATCAAGATTTTGGCGTCTGGTATCAATGTGGGGCCGATGCAATGGGCTCTGCTTGAGCATCCAGAGCTGTGGGATGAGCAGACCAGCCGAACGGCTCCGGAGGACTCGCCTCACCATGGCCTGTCGGACATCTGGGCGCGGTACGCAGACTCGGCGACGATGCAGCCCGATGGATCGCATGACTCGATCTGGTATCCGGCAGCGGATGTGCTGCCCGTCAAGGATCTCGTCTATCCATTGATGCAGGCCGCCCAAGGCGATCGACTCGGCGGCGTGTTGATCACACGCATCAAGCCAGGCCAGATTTGCAAGCCGCACACCGATCCTGGTTGGCATGCACGCTTCTATCAGAAGTTCGCCATTCAGATTCAAAGCGCGCCGGGCCAAGCGTTCCATTTCGAGGACGCATCTCTGGTAACGAAACCAGGCGACCTGTTCTGGTTCGACAACGCCTACACGCACTGGGTCACAAATGACAGCTTGCAAGACCGAATCACCATGATCGTCTGCATCAAGACGGATAAGGGAGTCTGATATGCCTTGGGGAGTAGCAGCAGCCGTAGGTGGTGCATTAATCACATCCGCTGGCGCACAGAGCGCGGCAGATACACAGGCCGACGCCGCGAATCAGGCAAGCGCCACAGAGCGCGAAGCCGCCGCGCAGATGCGTCAGGACTTGTCGCCCTGGGTGAATTCCGGCACGTCGGCAAACAACCTGTTGGGTTACTACCTTGGCACCAATGCCAACGGTGCGACAGGCGGTTCGTCATCGGCTGCAGCGTCTCCCGCTTTGAGCTACGACCAGATCAGACAGGAACTGATCGGCCAATACACAACCTCAAACCCGGGCACTTCGGCACGCTTGCCTAGCCGTAATTGGTCGCAGGCAGACGTTGAAAATGCGGGCCTGTCTCCGCAGGAGATTGGCGATCTCAACTCTGGCACTGGCGACTATCTGTACGGGCAAGGATCATCCTCGACTGTTGATGAGCAGCGACTTGAAGCAGCGATTCAAGCACGCCTTGCACAGCAGACAGCAGATCAACAACAGGCGCAGCAAGCTCAAGCCGCCGCCGCGAGCGATCCGAAATACGGGTCACTCCTGCAAGGCTATCGCAACGGCGCCGAGTTCGATTCTGGTCCTGCATATGACGCCGGCCCTGCCTTCTCGTTCACCGGGGCTGATCTGAAGAACGAGCCCGGCTATCAATTCGGGCTCAACCAGGGCGAGCAGGGGATCAATCGAGGTCAGGCCGCACGCGGGAACTATCTTTCCGGCGCGGCTATGAAGGAACTCGACAGGTTCAATCAGGACTATGCCGGGACCAAGTTCAACGAAGGATTCAATCGTTCTCTGACTGGATACAACACCAACCAAGCGACGAATCTTAACGAGTACACCACCAACCTGAATCGCCGTCAGAACGAGTGGAACATCAACCAGGCCGGCTACAACACCAACCGGAACACGATCTATAGCTTCCTGACGGGGCAGTCCACGATGGGCCAGAACTCTGCCGCACGGGTGGGCACGAACAACCAGCAGGTTGCCACTAACGTCGCGTCGAATCAACTGGCTTCCGGCAACGCGCAAGCCGCGGGGACGGTCGCGTCTGGAAACGCGCTCACCTCTGGACTGAACAGCGCCGTCAACGCCTACAACAGCAGCAACAGCCTCAACAGTGCGGCTGGCTGGAATACTGCACTGAACCGCAACGGTGGCGGCTACAGCGGCTACACGGGGTATGTGGGAAGCAATGACCCGATAGGGAACATGAACACGACCAATGGATGGACGAACTGACATGGCACTCGATCCAAGCATCATCCTCCAGGCCGGTAAGGGCGTCACGCCTTTGAAGAGCCCCGGAGAAATTCAGGACGAGCAGATGCAGCGTGAGCTTGGGGGCTACAAGCTCCAGCAGGCGCGGCAGATGATGACCGACGACGCCGCCCAGCGGCAGATCGCTCAAAGCACTTCGCCTGAGGGGTTGGCCGGCGCCTACTACAAGGCCGGGCTGATCCCTCAGGCTCAGGCTGCAACGAAGTTCCAGACCGAGCAGCAGAAGGCCGCGCGCGAAGCCGAGAAGGCCAAGATCGAAGGCGCGCTGAAGAAGTTCGAGCTGTCCGGTCAGATCATGAACGGCGTGCAGGACCAGGCAAGTTGGGAGCGCGCGATTGCTCAGACCGCGGAAGCCTTCGGCCCCGAGGTCGCCGCCAAGCTGCCGCGCGAGTACAACCCGCAGTTGATCGAAGAGAACCGCGCCAAGGCCATGACGGTCAAGCAGCAGCTCGAGCAGAAGTGGAAGGAGATGGAATACACCACTCCCAACGCCAATGCTCTGCTCGGTGCGCAGACGGCCCGCGCCAACAACGCGGCATCCATCCAGCAATCGGATACGAACAACCAGCGCAGTGTCGGTGCCTCACTGACCAACGCAGCCGCCACGCGCGATGTGGCGGCAGCCACGCGAGACTCTGCAAAATACACGGGCGATCGAAAAGCAGAGATGGATATCGGGGATGACTACCGCAAGCAGTCCAAGGACTTCAAGGATGTCGGCGATGCATATCGCTTGATCAATTCGACGCTCGATAGCGCCACGAAGTCCCCAGCCGCAACGCTGGCCGCTGCTACCAAGTTCATGAAACTGCTTGACCCGGGATCGGTGGTGCGAGAGTCTGAACTTGGTATGGCCTTGCAGGCGTCTGGCGTACTCGACCGGGCGACCAACTATTACAACGTCCTGGCAAAAGGAAAAGTGCTGACGCCCACTCAAGTGGCCGACTTCAAGAAGATCACAGGACAGATCTACGGCGCTGCTCAGGAGGGCCAGAAGCTGCTGGACGCTGATTACACGGCAAGAGCAAAGCAATACGGCTTGCGCCCAGAAATGATCGTTCAGCAGCTTGGCCAAGGGAAGCTGCCATCCAGTTCGCAGCGCAAGACCATCGGCGGTGTGACCTATGAAAACGACGGGAAGGGCTGGTATCCAGTCGAATGACCATGCCGAAATACATCCAAGACCCCGCACTGCTGGCCCAGCTCAACGCGAAGGCCGACCCGTTCGAGAGCGCTCTGGCGGCCGAGGGAGCGACCGGCCCCGTGGCCGAGATCGCCCGGAGCATCTATCAGCAGGAGTCATCGTCGGGCAAGAACACGAAGACATCCAATGCTGGTGCGGTGGGTGGGATGCAGATCATCCCGCCTACGTTCAAGAGCGTGGCTGAAAAGGATTGGAGCATCGATGACCCCGAACAAAACGCCCGAGCCGGAATCCGCTACGTCAAGCAGCTTTACGATCAAGCTGGCGGCGATCCGGCACTTACTGCGGCGGGATACTACGGCGGCCCCGGTGGACTTGAGAAAGCTCGCAGGGGTGTCGCCGTTTCCGACCCGCGCAACCCAGGCGCCCCCACCACCCTCCAGTACGGGCAGCAAGTAGCCTCGCGCATCCCGAAGGAAAAGGGGATGATTCAGCGCGGCGTCGAGGCCATGATTCCGTCTGCCCAGGCTGCGGAGCGCAAGTACATCGACGACCCTGAACTGCTCAAGCAGTTGAATGGCACCGTCGAGGTTCCAGCAGTAGCGACTGCCCCCGAACCGTCGATGATGGATAACATCAAGCAGGGCACCGGAAATCTTGTTGCTGGTGCTGTCCGTGGTGCCGGCTCCATCGGCGCAACGCTGCTGGCGCCGATCGATATGGCGAAAGATGCGATGGCCGGTAAAGGGCTGTCGCTCGAATCCAACCGCCAGCGCCGCGCGGACATGGATGCAGGCTTGCAGACGATGGGTGCCGAGCCAGATTCGTTCATGTACAAGGCCGGCAAGCTGGGCGGCGAGATCGCTGGAACGGCTGGTGCTAGCGGACTTCTTGCTAAGGGGGCAACTGCTGCAGCTCCTGGCCTTGCTGCGTCTCCGATGGGTGCGCGCGTGCTTCAGTCGATTGCCTCTGGCGGGTTTACCAGCGGTGCGCCAGCCGTCACCAATGTGGCAGGCAAGGCGCTGGACCTGGGTCTTCGTGCGGCTGGTGGCGCCATCACGGGCGGCGCTTCGGCTGGGCTGGTAAATCCCGAAGATGCTGGTGCTGGCGCAGTGATCGGCGGTGCCACTCCGATCGTGGCGAAAGCGCTGGGAAGCGCTGGACGCGCGATCGGCCGCGGTATCGCAGGAAAGCCGATGACGCAAGAGGTCAAACAGCTTGCCGTTCGCGCGAAAGAGCTTGGCATCGACATCCCGGCCGATCGGCTGGTGAACAGTAAGCCGTTGAATGCAGTTGCGTCGAGCCTTGACTATGTGCCCATGAGCGGTCGCGCCGGCACGATGGACAAGATGCAGTCCCAGTTGAACAAGGCGCTGTCCAAGACCTTCGGGCAGGACTCCGACAACGTGACGATGGCACTGCGCAAGGCTCAGAGCGACCTCGGCAGCAAGTTCGACCAGGTTCTGAAGAGCAACACAGTGAAGGTCGATCAGGCTTTCATGGATGACCTGGCAGAGGCAGCGAACCGGGCCAGCCGTGAACTTGGTTCAGATGGTGCAGGGATCATCGGCAAGCAGGTTGATGACATTCTGGCGAAGGCGACCACTGGCGAGATCGATGGTCAGGCGGCCTACAACATCAAGCGCACGCTCGACCGGATCAGCAACCGCACCACGCCTGAGGCTTTCTACGCGCGCGACCTGAAGAAAGGTCTCATGTCGGCCCTGGATCGCTCGCTCGGCCCCGACGAGGCCAAGGCGTTCGCCGAGGTGCGCAAGCAGTATGGAAACATGCTGTCGCTCGAGAACCTGGCGCAGAACGGTGCGGAGGGGAATATCTCCATCGCTCGCCTGGCGAACATGAAGAACATCAACAACCCTGAGCTTCAGGAGCTGGCCGACATCTCGGCGCAGTTCCTGAAGCCGCGCGAGAGTGCTCACGGGGCCATGCAAAGGGTTGTTCTTGGGACAGGTGGGGCGGTCGCAAGCGGTATGGGTGCGGCGCCCGCGGTAGGCGCAGGCATCGCGGCAGGCCGTGGGGCGAACATGATGCTGAATAGCAGTGTGGCCCGCAACGCCCTGATGGGACAACCGCAGACGAACAGCCTGCTGAAGTTCGCGGGTGAGCCTGAACTTGCCCAGATGTTCTACAGGGCCGCCCCCGTAGTTGGGACTAGCGGCCGGTGAGCCCGAGATAGATCCCAACCACAAAAGCTCCGACCCCAATCAGGGCGAGCTTGATCAATTGCCAGTCGGTGAATTCCATCGGCTCAGATTCTAGACCCGCTTCGTCGGGTTTTTGCTTTTCTAAGGACCGCAAATGCCGCAGTTTCTAGCTCCGATCATCAACGAACAGACCTTTGACGCAAACGGCGACCCGCTTGTCGGCGGCACGATTTCCGTCTACCTGGCCGGTTCCTCGACCCCTGCATCGACGACCAGCGACCAGGCCGGCGTAGTCCCGAACACCTGGCCGATCACCCTGAACACGCTCGGCGTGAACAGTCAGGGTGCGGTTTGGCTCACGGGTGGCTTCTCGTACAAGTTCGTCATCAAGGACGCATCCGCTGCCACCTTGCGCACGATCGACAACGTCAGCGGCATCAACGACTCGGCTGCGACTGTTGATCAGTGGGTCGTCTACGCAGGAACGCCAACCTACGTTAGCGCGAACAGTTTCACAGTACCCGGCGACCAGACGCAAGTATTTCCCTTTGGGACGCGACTGCGCACTGTGAACACCAGTGGCATTGTCTATGCCACGGTCGTTCGCTCGGCCTTCAGCGGCAACGCAACCACAGTGACGGTGATCACTGACAGCGGCGTGCTGGACTCTGGATTGTCGTCGGTTTCGGTTGGGATCATCACGGCGTCGAATCCCTCTCTTCCGGGGACCTTGACGGTGATGCCTTACAGGAATCGCCTGATGAACGGCGCACTTCGCATCGACCAACGCAACGGAGGCGCTCCGGTCACCATCGTGTCGGCCGCGTCGCCCGTCTATACGGTGGACTGTTTTTATGCTTCATGCACAGGAGCGAACGTCACGGTTCAACTGGTTGCCGGCACCGGCTACAAGAACGCCGTAACTATCGCTGGCGCAGCATCCAATACATCTACCATGTTTGGCCAGCGTATTGAGTCGTTCAATTGCAATGACTGGGCCAACAAACAGGTCAACGTACAGATCCCAATCTCGGCAGTCGGCATTACGTCGGTAACGTGGAATGCCTATACGGCTGATGCGACCGACAACTTTTCCGCCAAGACTCTGATCGCTACCGGGTCAATACCCGTCAGCGCAGCAATCGAAACAAAGTTCTTCTCGTTTCAGGCGGGGGGGAGTGCGGGCCGTGGGGTTGCGATAGAACTGGTGACTGGCGCCCTTTTGGCGGGGCAAACCGTCACGCTGCAAGGCGCATTCCAGGCCGAGGCCGGACAGGTGTCCCCCTTTGAGACGATTGAAATTGGCGAAGACAGCCGAAGGTGCCAACGGTACTTTGAGATCGGGAAAACCCAGATCGGGGGCGCATACCCGACCGGTGGTGCTGGCGCCTCAACCATTGCAGAGATCGTCTTCAAGGCCACCAAGCGAACGACACCGACGATGGCACAACTCCCGTCCTCTACATCTTCCAATGTCTCGGCGAACTCATTCGCCTCACCCCGTACTGGAAGCTGCGGCCACATAGTCACCATCGGCGCTGCGGTTGGGAACTACAGCCTGCTTCTCGACTGGGCGGCATCAGCAGATCTATGAAGCTCACAGTTGTTTATGCCAAGCCATCCCCCGGGCCTGTGGGGGAGCTGTTCGGCGGCGACCAATCCAATATCAATGCCGAACACTTCAAGCTCGACCCATGCCTGGAGGCGTCCACGCCGACCAGTGAGTACTTCAACAACCAACTGACGCCGCACCTCCTGTCCGTCGAAGCCTTCACCGGCTACAGCGGCATGAGCACGAAGGTGACGAACCTTTCGCCCGCTGGTCAGACTGGTGTGGTGGTACGCAGCACGGCCGGCATGTGCTCGGGCCAGCAGTTGATTCTTGGGTCTGGCGCGACGCGCGAGGTCGTCACCATCGATGTGGTTGCCTCTCCGGTGCTGCTGGCGATGACGACGCTGCTGCAGTTCGACCACCACCCCGGCGAGTTCGTCGCCCGAGGGAACAGGACGCACTTCGAGGGCTACCGCACCCACATGGACGGCATGGGCGGAGGTGATTACTACGCCTACTCGGGCCGCATCAGCTTGGGCAATACGGGCTTGGCGCTGAACCCCGACCAGACCCATTTCAGCTACGCCGCGACAGCAGGGTTGATCGACGGGGACGCAACGGCAACCGCGTCGGGCGTTTACCTGCAGTGCAGCGAGTTCAACATCCTGGGGTCGAACTACCTGGGCGATCACGACATCGCGGCGATCGGGGACGTGCGCAGCTACCAGCGCAACAACGACACCGGAGCAAAGGGCGCGGTCTGGATCGGCAACCTGCAGAAGTCGGAAGGCACCAAGTACTGCAATGCGGCGTATTCGGTTCTCGGCAAATGGCTGGGTGGACTGGATCTGATCAATGCCGACTTCGGGCCGAACCGCGCAGCGATCAAGCTGGCCCCGGATCAGCGGATCTTCTTCAACGGCTCGAGCGTTGCCGACGAGGCGGGTTATTGCCTTTGGGGGAATGACCCTGGCTCGGTCTACATGAACTACAGCAGCGGCCTGGGCCAGCTTCAGTTCAACGTGGACAACGTCACAGCGCTTGCCGTGACCCCTAATTATGTCTACACGGGCGCGAACATCAGCTTCGTGGCTGGCGGGTCAATCTCGGTCAAGCGCAACACTTGCCTGTATCTGGATGGGCACGGCGGAAACACGTACCTGATTTTCAACGGCACCAACACCTACCTGGTGAACAACGGTGTCGCCACGCAACTCAACACGTAAAGGCCGGCGATGTACCTTTTACAAGCAATGTGGGCGGCCTTCGGCGACTGGCTCGCATCAATCTGGAAGCGCCTCCGCGCGCGCAACACGGGGGACCAATGAACCAAGATACGCAAGCCATCAACGCCCCTGTCACGAAGGCAGTAGCCGCAATGGCGACCGCCACCGGGGCGCAGATCATGGACGCAGGCGAGAAGGCGCAATCGATCTTCGCTGATCTGCTCACGCCGACCTGGCCCAACATCGCGTCGATGTTCGCGGCGCTCTACACCCTGGCGCTGCTGACCGAGTTCTTCTGGAAGCGGTTCTGGCGCCCGATGTTCGAGCGGTTCGGCTGGATCAAGCCCAAGCCCAGCAAGAAGCTGACGGCGCGCGAGATCGAGCAGATTCTGTCCGAGCGGACGACCGACCACGCGCCGCTATGAATCCGGCGCTGCGCAACAAGCTGATCGCCGCCAGCGCAGGCGGGACGCTGGCAATCGCAGCAGCACTGGGCGCCTGGTACGAAGGCGAAGGCCCAACCGAAGTCATCGGCGGCGTGACCTACAACGTGTCGTATGTCGATGCCGTGGGCGTGTGGACGGTCTGCCGTGGGCTCACTGGCCCAGTCGCCGGCCCTGGCAAAAAGTACCCCGCCGCGCGCTGCCGCGAGATGGAAGAAGAGCGCCTGGCCGCCTTCGAGGTCGACGTGCGCCGGCTGATCATCAGCTATGACATGTACAACCAGTGGCGCCAGGCCGCGCTGGTCGACTTCGCCTACAACGCCGGCACCGGCAACCTCGCGTCTTCAACGATGCGCGTGAAGTTCAACTCCGGTGACGACGTAGGCGGGTGCCGCGAGCTGGCCCGGTGGGTGAAGGGTCGCGTGAAGGGCATCCTGACCACGCTGAAGGGCCTGGTGCTGCGCCGTGCCGACGAGATGGACCTGTGCATGAACTGGAGCACCCCATGAGCGAATCCAAGTACCTGAGCCGCAAGTTCATCGTTGCGGTCGCCGCCTTCCTGATCTTCACGGGCCTACTGCTGGCCGGCAAGATCGACCAGGCCGGCTACGTGATGCTGTCGATGTTCGCGCTCGGCGGATACCTGACGGCCAACGTGACCCAGAAGCAGATCGAGAAGTCATGACCTCCGACCTCGCCCGCGCCGAGATGATCGCCGCAGCAACTCCGCGAGACTTCATCGCCGACATGAGCGGCGCGGTGTGCTGGAACGTCTGCTTCCACTGCAACAGGTGCTTCATAGGGCGGGCGATTCGGAAGGTGTGCGCCCTGTGCGCGCCGAAGGATCCGGAATGAACCCCTACGTCATCCTCGCCCTGGTCATCGCCTGGGGTGGCTCGCTCGCCGGCACTGGATGGGTCGCGTTCGGCTTGGGGCAGGACAGCGAGATCGCCGGTCAGGCCAAGATCAACAAGGCGATCACCGAAACACGGGCCGCGGCCCAACTGGGAGCAGCAGATGAAATCGCCAAGATCAAGGTCGTCTACACCACCGTCCGCGGCAAGACGGAAACCATCGTTCGTGAGAATGTGGTGTATCGGGATTGCCGCCACGGCCCTGACGGCGTGCGGTCCATCAATGCCGCGCTTGCCGGAGCTATTGCCGAGCCCGCTGGTGGTGGCAAGCTGCCCGCCGCTGACGCCGCTAACCGATGACACGTTCGGCAGTACAACGCTGAAGCTGGTCGAGGTGGCTGGGCAGTACGCGGAATGTCGGGCGGCTGCGCTTGCTGGCCGGCCTGCGTCTGCGGTCGACTACAGCCTGGGCGGCAAGCTGAAGCCCTGACGCATCAAGCGATGTTCGGCAAGTTATCGCTGGAGGCTAACTTGGCGGGTACAATGTTTGCTCTCACCCCACCGATCTTCTCGCTGTGAGTTGATCCCCTCCGAAGGGCCGCTTCCGAAAGGTTGTGGCCCTTTGTCATTTCACATCGGCATGCCGGCATCTTGGGACAGGGCGACGACGACATCAAGCGCCTTCTTCTGCTCCAGTACCGCACGCGCCATGCGACGAGCGTCCTCCTGGCGGTCGGAGTTGCCCCGTTCCACCCACGGCACATATCCCGGCAGCGCAAACCAGCCTGAGTAGATTTCCGCCGCGAGCGTTTCCACCTTCTGCTCGGCGCTGTCTGGCTCAGCCCCAGGCAATGGCGCATCGCCGGGAGGTCGAGAGATCTCGAAAAGCGCAGCCGATGCATCCCGCAGAACTTTTGCGGCTACGGCCATGGTTGTGTCATCCACTGGTTTGTGGCGGGTGAGCGGATCGATCATGGTCGCCAAACGATGGCAATCAAGCATTAGGTCAAAGACGTACTTTGCAGTCATATGGCGCTCACTTTCGTTGGAATGCGGGCAAAGCGCCCAGAGAGAAACCCAGCCCTTGCAGGCCGGTCGTTGGTTTTCGATTTCGGGCGGCAACCCGCATGGAGGCTCAGTGCTGTCAAAGCGTGCAGCCCTCATGGTGCAGGCGCTTTGCAGAAACATAGGCCTCATGCGCCGCTTCCGGGGTTGGAAAGGTTCCAAGGTACGTCTTTTTCCCGTAGAGGCTGATCTGCGAGTAGAAGCCGCGCCGGTCTCGGCAAACGCCCATCGGCAGATCGGACGCTTTGGCCGGGGACTTCCTCATGTTCTGCATGTTCACCGTTCTGGTGACCTGGCGCAGGTTGTCGATTCGGTTGTTGGTCCGGTCGGTGTCCTTGTGATCAAGCTCGAGCGCCGGCCACTCGCCGTGCACGTAGAACCATGCCAGCCGGTGAGCACGGTAACGGCGTCGGTCAATCCCGATCCGCACGTAGCCCTCCTCGTCAGGACTCCCTGCGATCTTCCCCGTCATCTTGTTCGGCCCTCGGTTGACCAACCAGATGAACACGCCCGTTTCCGGGTCGTAAGCGAGAAGCGAGCGCAGGCGCTCGATGTCTAAAATAGCCTTAGCCATGGTGCACTCCAGATGCATTGCGGTTAGGGCTGGATGGGTGCTGAACACGCCCACTCGGCCCGCCTTGAGATTTAAACTGACCCCCCGAAAAGTCCCCGAATTTCGCCGAAACCCGCATGGATAAAGGCGGTTCGACACAGGTTCCGGGCACCACCATTTTACGCGCAAACTGTGCAACGCAGTGCGCTACAGGCGCAAAACCGCGCAAACACCGGCCTCCGCGGCCGGTATGATTCGGCCGATTGAGCACTGCAAGCACAGACTGCTCCAATCCATCCCCCCGAATTCCTCCCAGCAAAGCCCCCGAATGGCGACCCCCAAGAAGACCGCGCAAGGAACCTGGCGCATCCAGATCGAAGTCGGGGGCGTCCGCGACAGCGGAACCTTCCCGACCAAGCGCGAAGCCGACGAGTGGAAAGCCCGGCGCACAATCGAATTGAAGGCCGAAGGTAGGGCCGGCCCAGGCGCCAATCGCACGATGCTGGACATGCTGCGGAAGTACGCCGACGAGGTGACGCCATCCAAGCGGGGGAACGCGAAGGAACTGATCCGCCTGAAGGCTTTTGAGGATCCGACGAAGCACCGGCTTCCGCTGAAGGCGAAGGTGCGCGACGTGACCTCGATGGATCTTGGCCAGTGGCGGGAGGAACGGCTGAAGCTGAACGCTCGAGGAACCGTGCTGCGCGACATGGGGCTGATGTCGGCGGTGTTCGAGGAGGCCCGGCGCGAGTGGAAGTGGATCCAGACCAACCCGATGCGCGACGTGCGCAAGCCGTCCAACCCTGACCACCGCGACAGGCTCATCACGGGTCTCGAGACTCGGCAGGTGCTGCGGAAGCTGGGACACACGAATGCCAAGCCCAGGACGGTATCCCAGGCGGTCGCCGCGGCCTTCCTGATGGCGCTGGCCACCGGCATGCGCGCGGGCGAGATCACCGGCCTGAAGTGGTCTGAGGTGCGCAGCGATCACGTCATCCTCTACGTCACCAAGACCAAGGGCCGGCTGGTCCCTCTGAGCCCCGTGGCTGCTCGCCTGATCGATCGGATGCGCGGATGGGATCCGGAGCTGGTGTTTGGCATTGGCGCGCAGACCTTGGATGCCCTGTTTCGCAAGGCTCGCGCCCGGGCGGGGCTGGAGGGCTTCACGTTCCACGACAGCCGGCACACCGCCTGCACGCGCCTGGCCCGCAAGGTCGACGTGCTCGATCTGTGCAAGATCATGGGATGGGTGAAGACAACTCAAGCGCTCACCTACTACAACCCGTCAGCCTCGGACTTGGCGCGACGCATTGCGTGATTCCCAGTCCAAGACCTCGGCCAGTAGCCATTTGCCATCAGCCCCAGGCTGCGGCGCGTCCCCATTGCGCACGCGCGTCGTCAGAGTGTTCCTGCTGACGCCCAGCCGCTTCAGCATCTCCTCGCGGGTGAGGCGCTCTCCGGACAGTTTGGCAATCAGGCGCTCGAGCCGGTCGAATCGTTCAAGAATCGCGTCTTCGCTCATGCATCCCCCAGTTCGGTGATCTCTTCGTTGCTGAGAACGAGGCTGGTCAAGATGTCTTCTCCCCAGCACCCGCAGGAAGAGCGGCGGGGAT
>LNAP01005288.1_pt1 | contig 32278 bp, 27 predicted proteins | sample 602601 | NCBI WGS metagenome assembly LNAP01 (sample SAMN02440304, study PRJNA202911) | soil metagenome | biome: Subtropical and temperate rainforests or woodlands; isolation source: soil samples (1 kg each in a 20% v/v slurry with milli Q water) were... ...
TTGTGATGCCTTGGTAGGAATCGTGGTGTTTTTCTTGATGAGTTTAGTCATCACGCCACCCAGTGTTTCAATACCTAATGACAATGGTGTTACGTCCAGCAACAGCACGTCTTTCACGTTGCCTTGCAATACGCCGCCTTGAATTGCAGCGCCAACTGCAACTGCTTCATCAGGGTTTACGTCTTTACGTGGCTCTTTGCCGAAGATTTCTTTTACTTTTTCCTGCACTTTTGGCATACGGCTTTGACCGCCCACCAAAATCACGTCAGTAATGTCATCGATTGAAACGCCGGCATCTTTAATTGCAGTACGGCAAGGAGCAATCGTACGCTCAATCAGGTCGTCCACTAAAGATTCCAGTTTTGCACGCGTAATTTTTACTACCAAGTGTTTAGGGCCAGTTGCATCAGCTGTGATGTAAGGCAAGTTCACTTCAGTTTGCTGCGCGCCTGATAATTCGATTTTCGCTTTTTCAGCCGCTTCTTTCAGGCGTTGTTTAGCCAGCAAGTCGTTACGCAGGTCAAGGCCGTTTTCTTTCTTGAATTCATCCGCTAAAAAGTCGATCAAGCGGTTGTCGAAGTCTTCACCACCGAGGAATGTATCACCGTTGGTTGAAAGCACTTCAAACTGGTGCTCGCCGTCAATGCTTGAAATTTCAATGATAGAAACGTCGAATGTACCGCCGCCCAAGTCGTATACGGCAATCTTGCGGTCGCCTTCTTGTTTATCCAAGCCGAAAGCCAAAGCCGCTGCGGTAGGCTCATTGATAATACGTTTAACTTCCAGACCGGCGATACGGCCAGCGTCTTTAGTGGCTTGGCGTTGGCTATCATTAAAGTATGCAGGCACTGTAATCACGGCTTCTGTCACTTCTTCACCCAGATAGTCTTCCGCAGTTTTTTTCATCTTGCGTAAAACTTCGGCTGAAATTTGTGGTGGTGCCATTTTTTGACCGCGCACTTCAACCCATGCATCGCCATTGTCTGCTTTGGCAATAGTGTAAGGCATCAGGTTGATGTCTTTTTGCACTTCTTTTTCATCAAAACGGCGGCCGATCAAACGTTTAACCGCGTAAAGCGTGTTTTTCGGGTTGGTCACTGCCTGACGTTTTGCCGGTGCACCAGCCAAGATTTCGCCATCTTCCTGATAAGCGATGATAGAAGGTGTAGTACGTGCGCCTTCGGCATTTTCAATCACGCGTGGTTTGCCGCCTTCCATCACGGCAACGCAAGAGTTCGTAGTACCTAAGTCAATACCAATAATTTTGCCCATGTTTCAATTTCCTTTTTAAATATTCAAATCTTTTAACCGCCGATAAACGCAGATAAACGCCGATAAAACATATTAGGGTCATCTAAATTATCGTAGGTTGTAATTTTTAACCTTGTTATGTTAATGGGGATGGTTTTTTTAAATTCAAGAGTCTGTTTTATCCGTTTTAATCGGCGTTCATCTGCGTTTATCGGCGGTTAATTAAGCTTTTTTACTTGGCCACCATCACCAGCGCCGGACGTAGTACGCGCTCATTCAGCGTGTAACCTTTCTGCAGTACGTTGATGACAGTGTTAGGTTCGCCGCTGTTTTCCAGCATTGAAATTGCCTGATGTTTATTCGGGTCAAACTTCTCACCTGCCGGGTTAATCTCGGCAATATTGAATTTGTCAAACACGCTAGATAATTGTTTAGCCGTGAGTTCAACGCCGTCTTTGTAGCTTTTTACATCGGCTGCTTCAATCAGCAGGGCAGCGTCTAGGCTGTCTTTAACTGCTAACAGTTCGTTTGAAAATTTTTCCAAAGCAAATTTGCGCGCTTTATCAATGTCATCCATCGCGCGGCGGCGAATATTTTCACCTTCTGCTTTAACGTAAAGCACGCTCGCTTTTGCTTCTTCCAAGGCTGCTTCAAGTTCTGCGATTCTGGCCTCTGGCGTTGCTGGTGCATTTTGTTCTGCCGTTACTTCTACATCTTCCGCGGCCAGTTCTGGTTGCTGGTTTTCTTGATCTTGCTGCATAACTATCCTTTGAATTTTCTAGTAGTCTAGGTAATTTAATTTCGAGATGAAAGGTTAATGGGGGTAAGGGCGCAGTTTTTCAATACTGGCGATAGAAAAAATTCTAAAAAATATTAATTTCTTACGACTATCAGCCCTTGGCTTGTTCCCATGCCCATGCATGCTGAATGATTTCGTTCAGATTCGTGTATTTAGGTTGCCATCCTAATACTTTTTTGGCGAGTGAGGCATCGGCAACGAGGCTGGCGGGGTCACCTGCTCGTCTTGGCGCATAGGTCAGCGGCACATCCTTGCCTGTAACTTGAGCTGCCGTTTGGATGACTTCATTGACACTGTACCCATGATTGCTACCCAAATTAAAGATACCGGATTCACCGCCATTGTTCAGGTGATTAATGGCAAGTATGTGCGCACTTGCCAAGTCGTCAACGTGAATGTAGTCACGGATGCAGGTGCCATCAGGCGTATCGTAATCCTGCCCGAATAATTGCAGAGGAGGCCGCTTGCCCGAAATAGCCTGTAATGCCAGCGGGATCAAATGCGTCTCCGGATCGTGACTTTCACCGATACGCGCTTGCGGGTCAGCGCCAGCCGCATTGAAGTAGCGCAGTGCAATGTATTTTTGGCGGTAAGCGCTGGCAAAGTCTGCCAGCATATGTTCAACCATGAGTTTGCTGCGCCCATAGGGGTTAAGCGGGTTGGTAGGGTGCTGTTCGTTGATAGGTGTGTATAAAGGTTCGCCGTAAACCGCAGCGGTCGATGAAAATACCAATGGCCCCACTTTGTGGTCACGCATCGCCTCCAGTAATGTGAGCGTAGCGGCGGTATTCGCGCGATAGTATTTGCCAGGGTCTTTGACCGATTCGCTGACTACAATCTGCGATGCGAAGTGGAAAACGCCGTCAAACTGGTTATTGCTGAATAACCCGTCTAAAAATGCGCGGTCATCAAAATCGTGAACAATCAGTTCACCGCCAAGCACTGCGGATGCTGACCCTGCCGATAAGTTATCAACGATGACGACCTGTTGCTGCTGCTCTATAAGTGCTTTTACCAGATGCGATCCAATGTATCCGGCGCCACCGATGACTAAAAATGTGGATTTTTTCATAGATTATCTTTAATTATCTTTCTGTATAAAGCCTGATGCCAGCTGGAAAACATCATCCACACTCGGAATCTGCGCTTTGCCGCCGATGTTAATGGCCAGATTTTCTATGCTTGGCAGCACGCCGGTGAATTCCGGATTGGTATCAGTATAAATAGCAATACTGGGCTTATTCAGTGCGGTAGAAAGGTGCATCAGTCCGGTATCTACACCTATATTCATATTGGCTTGAGCTAAAATGTCGGCAAGTGCCGTTAATTTCAGTTTGGGTAATACCTGTACATTGCTGCATTGTGCTGCAATGTCTTTTGCGCGGGTTTCTTCACTAGGGTTAGACCAAGGCAATAACACTTGCAGATTAAACTGTTTAAGCTTATCTGCCAGCGTTACCCAATGTGAAACCGGCCATAGTTTAGAGTCGCGGCTGGTGCCGTGCAGAAATACAACGTAATCACGAGGCAATTCAAGGTTGTTTTGCTGACTGGTCAAGTTGCCTAAACCATAATCGGGAAGCGACTGTGGAATTGGGTAATTCAGTGCCAGCGCAGCAAGTGCGCGGTTACGCTGCACAGCATGCAGGCTGCGGGAGACCGGATATTTATGCGTGTAGAGCAAGCTTGCAAGCGGCTCGCGGGCGGAAGCGTAATCCATGCCGTGAAGCTCGCCCTGCGCAAAGTTTGCCACAATTGCGCTTTTTAACAAACCCTGCGTGTCGATGATCGCATCATAGTGTGTATGTTTAAGGCGGTTTTTCAAGACGCCTATCTCATGCCAGGTCTTGCGGCTGAATATAGACTTACGCCAGCGCCTGACTGCAACAGGAATAACGTCTCTGACCTGCGGGTGCAATTTCGGGATTTCGGCAAAACCTTCTTCAACCAGCCAGTCAAATTGTGCGTCTGGAAAATAGGTAAGTATATCGGCGATGACCGGCAGGTTATGGATGACATCACCCATGGATGATGTTTTAACAAGTAGAATTTGCAGCATAAGCGGCATTTTCGCATACAATTAACTTTTTTTGGCCAGATCGCATTCTGTGAAATTTGCATTCATTATTTTTAAGTATTTCCCTTATGGCGGCATGCAACGCGATATGCTGCGTACTGCAAACGAGCTGCTTAAACGCGGGCATCAGGTAGAGATTTTTACCATGTCATGGGATGGTGATTTTGCGCCAGGTATTCAAGTGCATGTTTTGCCGCAAAGCGGGCTGTTCAATTATTTTCGTTACCAAAAGTTTATTGATGCGGTGTTTGCACAAATCAACGGCCAGCATTTTGATTATGTGTTTGGCTATAACCGCATGGCAGGGTTGGATGCGCATTTTGCAGCAGACCCCTGTTTTATAGAGCGAGCGCACAAACAACGCAGCTTTCTGTATCGTTTATTGCCGCGATCCAAGTGGTTTGCGGCCTGTGAAAAATCAATTTTTTCACATGATAGTAAAACCGAGATACTGGCGGTTTCGCTGACCGAGAAAGAAAATTTTCAAAAATGGTATGGTACGCAAAGCGAGCGCTTCCATTACATTCCGCCGTTTTTGTCACCTGAGCGTTTTGTGTTGCAGGATAAGCAGGCAATGCGCGCACATCTGCGCCAAGCCTTTGGCTTTGCTGAAAATGACTTTGTATTTTTGCTGACTGGATCTGGTTTTGCCATGAAAGGTCTGGATCGCGCCATTCTTGCCGTGGCCGCACTGCCGGAAATCCTGCGTGCCAATGTCCGGCTGGTAGCTGTTGGGCAGGATAATCCGAAAACTTTCAGCAAAATGGCGAAAAAATTAGGTGTGAAGAACAATGTTGTCATCTCAAAAGGCCGCCCGGATATTCCGCAGCTGATGCAAGGCGCAGATGTTTGTATTCATCCCGCTTACCGTGAAAATACCGGTTTGGTAATTTTAGAGGCGATGGCCTGCGGCGCACCGATTCTGGTCACAGCGAGCTGCGGTTATGCTCACCATGTTGCGGATGCCAATGCGGGAATTGTGAGTGATTTGCCGTTTGATCAGACGCGTTTTAATGCGCAGTTTTTAGCCATGATGCAATCAGAGCAAAAAGCACAATGGTCAGCAAATGGTTTGAAATATGTACAAGCAATCATGCAGGCAAATGACGGTAGTGCCGAGGCAAATATACTGATTAATCTTGCGCAAAGAAAACTGCAATCATGAGCTGCAAAAATATTCTAGCCGTGCCCGATGTTATTCAGCAATCACTTGGCAATCCAGATACGTTTGACGCACTCATGCAATTGCAGGGCAAAGCGTTTCGCGATGTTAAGGGGCGTAAAACCATACAGGTGCAGTTGGCCGGTAAAAGTTACTTTCTCAAGCAGCATTTCGGCGTAGGCTGGCGCGAGATTGTCAAGAATCTGCTGTCCTTTAAAAAACCGATTCTGGGCGCAATGACTGAAGTGTGCGCTATAGAAAAACTGGATGAACTGGGTATAGCCACGACGCCGCTAGTTGCTTACGGACAGCGCGGCAGCAATCCTGCAAATCTGCAGTCATTTGTGCTCACGCAGGATCTAGGTGACATTACCTCGCTTGAGGATTTGTGTGCAAATTGGAAAAAGTCGCCGCCCGATGCGAAATTTAAACGTCGCTTAATTATGCAGGTTGCGGCGATTGCAAAGAAGCTGCATGAAAATGGTGTGAACCACCGGGATTTCTATATCTGCCATTTCTGTCTGGATAACACAGCGCTGCCGGCTATCAAACTTTACCTGATTGATTTGCACCGCGTACTGATCCATGCGAGCCCTTCATTTAGCGCGAATGTCAAAGATATCGCGGCATTATATTTTTCCAGTATGGACATCGGTTTAACACCGCGTGATTATTTGCGCTTTAAACGGTATTACCAACAGCAGCAGGATGCAAATTTCTGGCAGCAGGTTGAAGCGCGCGCACAAAAGCTTTATGCCAAATTTAATAGCGCAAAGTTTCAGGATAGATTGGCTAAAGAAAAGTCGCTTATTCGGTAGTGGCGGATTGCGGCTTCGCTTTGCGACTCACTTTATAACGATGGTAGTTCCAGTAGTATTGTGACGGACACTGCTTGATTTGCGCTTCAATGGCCTGATTCAGCAGGGCAGGGGTGGCGATAGCGTGATCTTCCAGTTTTGAGAAGTGCACAATATAGCCTTTGCCGTCAGGCAGCCTTTCGCCGTATACCATGATGACTGCTGCGCCTGTTTTTTCAGCAAGCTTGCTGGCTAGTGACATGGTGTACGCAGGTTTGCCAAAGAACGGCGCCCATTCTCCTTCGCCCGCCGCCGGGTTCTGGTCCGGTAAAATGCCGATAGCTTCATTATTTTTAAGCGCTTGCATGAGCAAACGCACGCCCGCGGTGTTTGCAGGTGCCAGTTTAACTTTGCCTTTAGTGCGCCCGGCGCTGATCATCGGCGCGATCCAGGATTTCTTGGGTGGGCGAAACAGCACAGTAACCGGATGGTGGTGACCGTAGTAAATAGAAGTGATTTCGAAACAGCCCAGATGAGGCGTTAAAAAAATCAGCCCTTTGCCGCGCGCCAGCGCTTCATCAATCAGATGCCAGTTGCGAACAGATTGCACCTTGCTTAAGGCTTGCTGTTCTGACCACTCCCAGATGGCGAGTGTTTCCAGAATAGCCTTGCCTGTTTCAGCGATATTTACCTTAACCATTCGCTCGAGTTCGGCTTCACTTTTGCATAACCCGCTTTGACGAATATTCTCGCGCTGTATGCGCGCGGTATTTGGGGTGAGTAAGTGTAAAAGCGACCCCAGCATCTTCCCAATGCGGTGGATGGTGGGTAAAGACAGGCATGACAATATTTTAGATAAGATTTTCAGCATAATTTATAGTTAACATTTTATATTGTTATCGTGATTAATTCATGATGAAGTTTGTGAATTTATTATTCTGCAAATTAAATATTTAAAGCCTGATAAAATGCCATGACAAAAATTACAATGATGGGGTAAGTTTTGCTTACTTATATTTCTGCAAAACATGCACAAGCTTTAACAGAATGTGAGCTGCATACTTTTGAGCAGGTATGGAAGCATCCGATAACGTGGTTTGAAGCACCGAATGAATGCCGCGGGGGCTGGAGCGGTGTAGCGCGGTTGCAGTTGGAATTGCCGAATGGCGGCTCTTTGTGCCTGTTTGTTAAAAAGCAGCAGAATCATGGACGGTTGACATTACGGCACCCCATAAAAGGCGAGCCAACTTTCAGGCGGGAGTATCAGCGCCTGCAGTATCTGGAAAGTAGGGGCATCGCTGCGCCGCAAGTTGTTTTTTATGCTGAACAGCTCGTTGAGAACAAGCCATGCGCAATTTTGGTGACTGAAGAACTGAGTGGTTATGCGTCTGTGGAAAGTCTCGCAGAACCCTTATTTATCAAAAGAAACTTTACGCGTACGCAAAAACAGCAGTTGTTTAAAGAAATTGCTTTATCTCTGCGTAACTTTCATCAGCTAGGTTTAGTGCACCGTGCGTTATACCCTAAACACATTTTTGTAAAAGATGCCGAAACCCATCCGCAAGTAGCTTTGATAGACCTGGAAAAAGCACGATTCAGTCCTTTTTTCTGGTATCGCGCCTACTATGATTTTGCATCACTCAACCGCCATGCTGAACATTGGGGGCGCACTGATCGTCTCTATTTGTTTGTGCAATATTGCCAAGTCAAGCGTTTGGGTAAGTTCAGTAAATGGCTGTACCGTCAGATCATTAAACGCTCCCAGCGTTAATAAAGAATTTTAATCATTGGATAAAGTAGCTTAATGCTCACATTAAAACAAAAATCATCAAATAGCCGTTCAAATACAGACTGGAAAGCCATTTTTAGTTTGTATTTATTCTTTGCATATTTCTCGGTTTTGCCACAGTTGATCCTATATGTAACCGATAACACGATCTTTGTCGGTTTGCGGCAAGCGATTGTAATGAGTATTTTATGGTTTATCCCTGTACTATTATTGCCTCGCTTTGCCAAGCCGATAACAGCTGTAATTGGTTTGCTGCTCTGGCTCACTTCACTGATAAGCATCGCTTACTTCTGCATTTATGGGCAGGAGTTCTCTCAAAGTGTCATTTTTACGATTTTTGAATCCAACCCGGCAGAAAGTCAGGAGTTTATTGCCCAGTATTTTGTCTGGTGGATGATCCCGGTATTTTTGGCACACACGTTGATGGGCTGGCTGCTGTGGCGCAATGTAAAACCATTTGAGTTGCCAGCAAAAAAAGCGCTGCTGGTAAGCGGGTTTATTGTCATTGGATTGATTGTTTATCCAATGTTGAAATACAAGTTCATTGATGATGATTCTCTAGATCAAGTGGTTGAAAAGCTGCAGATAAGATTTGAACCTGCAGTGCCATGGCAGTTAGTGATTGGCTACGTGCAGTATCGCGAACAGCTTGCCAATATGCAGGAATTGTTAAAAGGTAATGCGCAGATTCCACCGCTAGAGCATCTGCAAGATAAAAATGCAGATATGCCGGCAACCTTGGTATTGGTTATTGGTGAGTCTACCAATCGCCAGCATATGAGCTTGTATGGCTACCCACGCAAAACTACGCCGCTGCTGGATGCAATGAAAGATGAACTGCTGGTGTTTAAACAGGTGATAGCGCCAAGGCCATATACAATAGAGGCATTACAGCAGGTGCTTACATTTGCCGATCAGGAAAATCCGGATCTGTACCAGACTAAACCATCGATCATGAACATGATGCGGCAAGCTGGTTATAAATCATTCTGGATTACTAATCAGCAAACCATGACCAAGCGCAACACGATGCTGACGACGTTTTCTAAATATACTGACAAGCAGGTTTATTTGAATAATACGCGCCTGCAGAACTCAAGACAGTATGATGGTGATGTGCTGGCGCCATTTGCAGAAGCCTTGCAGGATCCGGCGCCGCGTAAACTTATCGTTCTGCATCTGCTTGGCACGCACATGAAATATAAATATCGATATCCGGATGAGTATATCCATTTTAAAGATAATGCGAACCTGGCTCCGGCGCTGAGTGAAAATAAGGTTGAGGTCATCAATTCGTACGACAATGCTGTTTTATATAATGATTTTGTCGTTTCAAATATAATAAAGACATATGAGAAAAGTCAGCAGCATGGTTTTCTGGTCTACTTCTCAGATCATGGCGAAGATGTTTATGAGGCGCCCGGTTATAACTTGCTTGGACGCAATGAGGCAAGCCCGACCCTGCCTATGTATGCGGTTCCATTTTTATTATGGATGACACCGGACTGGCGCGCAAAAATACCTGAGATAAGCAATGAGGTGCTGGAGCGTCCATACAGCATGTCGCACTTCATTCATACTTGGGCTGATCTGGCTGGATTGCAGTTTGCTGATTATGTGCCACATAAGAGTTTGATTAATCCTGAATTTAAAGCATTGCCATTGCTTGTCGGCGATCCCGGCAATCCTAAGTCGCTTAAAACTCTGCCTAAAGCAAAGTAGTCATTGAATGCATAAATCATTCGAAACCTCAGTGTTAAACCAGCATGCTGCTGGTGTTGAAGTTTTGCAGCTTAATGATGGATCAGCTTTAGCTGAGCTGACGCTGGTACGCCAGGTGCCGGGTAAGCGCTATGTGTATCAGGCGCGCTGGCAAGGTCAGCATGTTTATGCCAAATTATTTGTCGGTAAAAACAATGCCTATTATGCAAGTCGCGATCTGACCGGGGTTCAGTATTTGATGCAAGCGGGAATCACAACCCCGCCTTTATTGTTTCAAGGCCAAACGCTGGATAAGCAGGCAGAAGTTTTGGTTTTTGTGGCGATTGAGCATGCAAAAAATGCGGAAGAAGCCTGGCAAAACTGTGATGATAAACAGCGTTTTGAGCTGGCGCAGCGTCTGGTGCTAACGCTGGCACGACATCACCATGCTGGGCTGATTCAGACCGATTTGTATTTTAAAAACTTCTTGCTGCAGGAGATGAATGTTTATACGCTCGATGGTGATGGCATTCGCCGTTTATCTCGCGTATTTCAGAAGCGCCAAAGATTGCGTAATCTTGCAACGCTGCTTTCCAAGATGGATGTGCTGAATGACCAATGGATTCCGCTGCTTTATCAGTATTATTGCCAGCAGTTAAAGATGGCGTATGCTTTGGCTGATGAGGCCGCAGTTCGTATCTTGACGCGAAAAATCCGCAGCCAAATGGCGAGCGCATATGCTGATAAAAAGGTATTCAGAACCTGTACCGACGTAAAAGTCAGTAAGCGCTTTGGTCGTTTTTTAGCTGTCTCGCGTGATTTTGAGCAGAGTTCAGTCTCGTCACAGTTTTTGGATGCTGCGCTTGTAAATGAAAAGACTAATCTCAAAAACGGCAATACCTGCACCATCGCCAAAACGCTAATTGCCGATAGGCAGGTAGTGATTAAACGCTACAACATTAAAAATGCATGGCATGGCTTGAACCGTGCGTTTCGGGTGAGCCGTGCAGCGCTTTCATGGGCGAATGCGCATCGTTTGATGATTTCAGATATTGCTACGCCCAAACCGCTAGCATTGCTTGAAGAACGTTTTGGCTGCTTGCGCAGACGCACTTATTTTTTAAGTGAATATATAGAAGCGCCTGATGCGATGCAGTTTTTTTCGCAATCTGCCACACCACAAGATAAAGAAAAAGTAGCATCCAATATCGCCACCCTGTTTCACCGGCTTTATTTGTTTAGGTACTCGCATGGCGACTGTAAGGCGACTAATATCAAGATTGTTAACCTGGCGCCGGTGCTGATTGACCTGGATGGTATGCGGGCGCACCGGCATGGCTGCTGGTCTGGTTGGTGGTTTGCGCGCAAGCATATCAAAGATCTGCAGCGGTTCATGAAAAACTGGGAGCATGACGCCGAAACCACACAGATTTTAAAGCAGGCTCTGCGCTTGGAGTATGCATCTCAGGATATAAATACAGCTGACAATATCTTAATTCGCGCAGGCATCGCTTAAAAACAGTAAAATAACGAAAAATGAATTGATTGAGAGTACAGGCAGGTGCGTTAGGTCACGATGCGTCGGCAGCAATTCTGGTCGATGGCAAAATCATTGCAGCGGCTGAAGAAGAGCGTTTTATCCGTGATAAACACGCTAAAAATCAGTTTCCTTACGAGGCGGCCAAGTTCTGCATGCAGCAGGCGGGTATCAAGCCAGAAGACCTAGATATCGTGGCTTTCCCGTATGCGGAAATTCCACTGAGTTCCAATGCGCGCTGGCATTATGCCAAGCGTCACTGGTATGCACCTGACCGTGCTTTGGATGCGATTTTTAACGGCAACCGCCGCTTCCGTCGCAACCGTGATAAATCCTTGAAACTGATGGCTGACCTGGGATTAAGCAAAGCCAAATTCGTGCCGGTTGAGCACCATCTGGCGCATGCATCCAGTGCGTATCATCTGAGCGGTTTCAAGGAAAAAACCGCAATTGTCGGTATTGATGGCAAAGGCGAATACGCAACCACATTCTTCGGCTATGGTGAAAACGGCAAAATCCATAAAATTAAAGAGTTTTATGATCCTGATTCACTAGGTGGCATGTACGGTGCCATTACCGAGTACCTGGGTTTTGAAATGCTGGATGGTGAATTTAAAGTCATGGGCATGGCGCCTTACGGTGATGCCAGTAAATACGATTTATCTAGACTGGTTACGTTTGAAGACGGAGAACTCCGTATTAATACCAAGCTGGTAAACGTAGTGGGTTTGCGTCGTTATAAAGAAAATGGCAAAGGCTACTATTTCACACCGGAGTTGATTGAGTGGCTAGGCCCTAAACGACATGGTGATGAAATTGACGACCCTTATATTCATTACGCCGCATCCGTACAGCAATTGCTGGAAGATGTCGCGTTAAAGATGATTGATTATTATCTGGGCGATATCATCAAGGAAACTGGCCGTATTGCGATGGCGGGTGGCGTTGCGCTGAATGTGAAGCTGAATCAGCGCATTATTGCGATGCCGCATGTTAAAGAGTTATTTGTGCAGCCCGCCTCAGGTGATAACGGTACTTCACTGGGGGCTGCAACTTACGCTGCGCATCTGGCAGGCGATACGATCCAAAAAATGGAGCATGCCTATTTAGGGCCGGCATTCACTAGCGAACAATGTATTGCAGCTTGTGAAGCGCATCCGAAAAAACCAATATTTACGCGCGTGGAAAATGCCGCGCAAAAAGGTGCAGAATTACTTGCAAGCGGTAATCCGCTGGCATGGCTGCAAGGACGTATGGAGTTTGGCCCAAGATCTCTAGGTTGTCGCAGTATTCTGGGCGACCCTAGCTATCCTGGTGTAGCAGACCGAATTAATGCGCAAATCAAATACCGCGAGCGCTGGCGTCCGTTCTGCCCGAGTATGCTGGATCGGGTTGCGGTAGATATATTGCAGACCGAGCATCCGGCACCGTACATGACATTTACGTTTGATGTCGCCGAACATTGGAAATCAAAGATTCCTGAAGTAGTGCACGAGGATGGCACTGCACGTGCGCAAGTGGTAACGCGCGAGACTAACCCGCGCTATTACGAGCTGATTGAGCATCTTGAGCAGTTACGTGGCGTGCCGGTAGTGTTAAATACATCATTGAACAGAAGGGGCGAGCCGATGATCTGCTCACCTAAAGACGCGCTGGATATGTTCTATGGCTGCGATCTGGAATATTTGATGATGGAAGACGTACTGGTGACTAAGAAATAATTCAGGAAGTAAATTGATCTAGATTAATTACCTGTCTGTTTTCACTAAACAAAAGCCGCTATATGAGCGGCTTTTGTTTGACGATAAGGCCGACTTTAGCGATAATCGGGGTTAGTGTTTTTTCTTAACTAAGTAAGAAACATCATGTAATCAGCATTGTGTGATGTCATATTATTTGGTTCCGCTATTGAGTCAGTTATCTGAGTAGAGTATCTAATTATGAAACAATCCCATATAGAAGTTACTGAACGTATCATAGAAAAAAGCCGCCCGACGCGTGCGGCCTATCTGCAGCGTATCGATGATATTGTGAATCGGGCTGTGCTAACGTGGCACACGCGTTCGCGGCAATGCCGGCTAATGATAAGCTGCGTGTTGTAGTAGAAAAAGCGCCAAATATCGGGATTATTACCGCATACAACGATATGCTTTCAGCGCATCAGCCTTATGTGACTTATCCGGATATTATTCGTGATGAAGCACACAAGTATGGCGCTACGGTGCAGGTTGCCGGTGGTGTGCCTGCCATGTGTGACGGTATTACCCAAGGTGAGCCTGGCATGGAGCTGTCATTGTTCAGCCGTGACACCATTGCCATGGGTACTGCAATCGGTTTATCTCATGATGTATTTGATGCCGCGCTGCTGCTAGGTGTGTGCGACAAAATCGTGCCAGGTCTCTTGATCGGCGCTTTGAAATTTGGCCATCTGCCAGTCGTATTCGTGCCTGCAGGTCCCATGAGTACCGGTATCGACAATACAACAAAATCAAAAGTGCGTGAACAATATGCGCAGGGCAAGGTCGGTCGTCAGGAGCTGCTGGAGTCAGAGTCAGCCGCCTATCACGGTGCCGGCACCTGTACTTTCTACGGTACTGCAAACAGCAACCAGATGCTGATGGAAGCAATGGGCTTGCATGTGCCAGGCGCTGCATTCGTGCATCCACATGATGGCCTGCGCGAGCTGCTTACGCGTGAAGCGGTGAAAATGGTACTCGCGAATGTGAAGAGCAAGAACTTTACGCCAATTGGCCGCATGGTAGATGAGCATGTGATTGTGAACGCGATGGTGGCATTATTGGCTACCGGCGGTTCAACCAATCATCTGATCCACTGGGTGGCGATTGCGCGCGCAGCGGGCATTATCATTGACTGGACTGATTTCTATCACCTGGCTAAAACCACGCCGTTATTGGCGAGCGTTTATCCTAACGGTAAAGCTGATGTTAACGAATTCCAGTCTGCAGGTGGTCCGGCGTTTGTGATTCGTGAGTTGATTGAAGCCGGTTATATGTTCCCGGATGTGCTGACAGTGGCACATGGCGGCTTGCGTGAATACGGTAAGTTACCGGTAAAAGAAGATAACAAGCTAGTGTGGAAAGACCTGCCGAAAGAAAGCAGCGATGAAACTATTGTACGTACTGCACAGTTCCCGTTCAATGAATCCGGTGGCTTGCGCCTGCTTAAAGGCAACCTTGGCCGTAGTGTAATCAAGATTTCAGCGGTGCCGGAAGACCGTCACATCATTGAAGCCCCTGCAATCATATTTGATGCGCAGGAAGAGTTGCTGGCTGCATTTGATCGCGGTGAGCTGGAAAAAGACTTTATTGCAGTTGTGCGTTTTCAGGGGCCTAAAGCGAATGGCATGCCTGAACTGCATAAATTAACACCGCCATTGGCAGTGCTGCAGAATAAAGGTTTCAAGGTGGCAATCGTGACTGATGGCCGTATGAGCGGAGCATCCGGCAAGATTCCGGCAGCGATTCACTTAACGCCCGAAGCGTCAGCGGGTGGTCCGATTGCAAAAGTACGCGATGGCGACATCATTCGCCTGAATGCTACCGTTGGTATGGTCAACGTACTGGTAGATGAAGATGAATGGGCAGAGCGTGAAGTCGCAGAATTGCCAGACACTAAGCGTAACAGCAATGCACATGGCTTTGGTCGTGAGTTGTTTGGCGGGATGCGTAAGAACGTACTATCAGCCGAAGAAGGCGCCGTAACCTGGTTGTAGTTCGGTTTGAAAACAGCATTTATGCTGCGTTATTTAACCTCGCCGTACTAAACGTACTGTCTTCGGTTAAATGCCTTGCCTAAATGTGTTTTGAAACCGAACAGGTTCGATAATAAGAATTACGAACCTGACAAAAAACTTAAAATTTATTAAATAGGTAGAAAAAATGAGTACATTAGATTTAGCCAATCATGGCCCAGTAATTCCAGTAATCGTGATCAATAGAGTAGAAGATGCTGTGCCTATGGCTGAAGCGCTGCTTGAAGGCGGTATCCGTGTGTTGGAAGTGACATTGCGTACTTCATGTGCATTGGCCGGTATGGAAGAAATCGCTAAACGTGTTCCAGATGCGATTTTGGGTTCAGGCACTGTGCGTAACCTGAAAGATGCACAAGCGTCTAAAGATGTGGGCTGTCAGTTTGCAGTTAGCCCAGGTTATACAAGCGAGTTGGGTAAATTTGCGCGTCAAATCGGTTTGCCTTTACTACCGGGCGTTTCAACCGGTTCTGAAATCATGATGGCGAATGCTGATGATTATTACTTCTTGAAATTGTTCCCGGCAGTGGCTGTTGGTGGCATTAATTTGTTAAAGGGTTTTGCCGGCCCATTTGCTGATGTGAAATTCTGTCCTACCGGTGGCGTGACTGTTGAAAGCGCTCCGCAGTTTTTGGCATTGCCAAACGTAGTAGTTTGCGGCGGTACCTGGTTGACCCCGGCTGATGCAGTAGCACGTAAAGACTGGGCACATATTACTAAATTAGCTAAAGAGGCGAGTGCCATCAAAGCTGCTTAGTTACAAGCGCATTTAAGGTACAAGTTATAATAAGGCTTTGCTTGCTAGAGTTTATCTAGGGGCAAGGCCTTTTTCGTTATAAGGATGATTGTGAATATTGATCTGACACAATATAAAACATTGGTGCTTGATTGTGATGGTGTTGTATTAAACAGCAACAAAACCAAGGTAAATGCCTATTTTGAAGTTGCCAAGCGTAATGGCGGTACTGACGCGCAGGCACAGGCTTTGGTTGAACATCATGTGCAAAAAGGCAGCTTTCCTCGCAACGGCAAAATCGAGTATTACCTTAAAGAAATACTCAAACAGGAAGTAACAGAAGAGGTGATGCAGCAGTATATGCACTCCTTTGACGAAGTTCTGGATAAGACGCTGATGGATTGTGAAGTTTCACCTGGCTTGCAGGCTCTAAGAGAGGCAAGCCGGCACAGTAAATGGATGCTGTTATCAGGTGGTGATCAGCGTGAATTGCGTAAAATTTTTGCCAGACGCAATTTGGCATATTTATTTGATGCCGGTATTTTTGGCGGACCGGATACTAAAGATATAGTGCTTGCGCGTGAAAAAGCGAATGGTAATTTACAATTACCGGCTTTATTTATTGGCGATAGTAAATATGATTTTGAAGCGGCAACAGGTGCAGGTCTGGATTTTGTGTTTCTGAGTGACTGGACTGAAGTCGCAGACTGGCAGGTTTTTTGTCAGACTAATAAAATCGCAGTAGCTAAAAATTTACAGGGGTTGTTATGACCGACTGTTTGGGTAAATGGATACGTCCTAGCGAGTTATTAAGTGCTGAAGCACTAAACAGCATGATATCAGGCGGTGAAGTGCTGGAGCAGGATGAGCGCGGCTACAAAGTGGTCAGGCTGCAAACCGGCGATATCCTCAAGATATTCAGGGTCAGGCACAAGATCAGCGGTGCCCGGATTTATTCACATGCGCGCCGATTTATGAGAAATGCGGAAAGACTGCAAAAGCTAGGCGTGAGTACCATGGTATGCAAGCAGTTGTACCATTTTGCTAACTCATCTGATACAGCAGTACTTTACTCACCCTTGGTTGGCTATACCGTAAAGAAACTGCTCGATGGTCACCTGCTGAATCAGGAAATGGCAATGGCGTTAGGCGTATATATTGCCAGATTGCATCAGTTAGGTATTCACTTCCGCTCTTTGCATATGGGTAATATTGTTGTGATGCCAAACGGGCAATATGGCCTGATTGATATATCCGATATGAGCATTTATCCGTGGCCCTTATTTTGCAACACCAGAGTGCGTAATTTCAGGCACTTAAGCCGCTACCCTGAGGATATAAAGCGATTAGGCAAGTTAAGCTGGGAGAGTCTGCAAGAAGGTTATTTTGCCACTGCACCGCTTGGTGCCGCATGTGAATCCAAGCTTCGCAACGAATTAACAAGCGTTGTGGCTTTTGATGATTAAAATGGTTGTGCATTAAGGGAGAGAAATTTTGCAAGTATTACAGATCTGTCATTGTTACTATCCGCCTTTTCTCGACTGCGCACGGCAATATTCAAAACTGTTCGATGGTACCGAATACAAAGTGGTTACGGTTTACCTGACTGGTGAGCCTAGTGAAGAAGTCGCACAGGCGACATGCTCTGATGAAGTCATTTTTCTAGGCTACAAAAGCAGTCAGGTACGTGGCTTAAAGTTAAAAGCCATTGCTGAGATCAGAAAAATACTGGCACGCGGAACCTTCAAGTTCTGTATTGCACACCGCTCTAAGCCAACTTATGTGGCTTTACTCGCCAGTCAGTTACCGGTAATCAGCATACATCACAATTATGACGACTTTGGCAGATTCACACGGCGTCTGCTGGTTAACTTATTCCGAAACAGATTGTTGTTACTTGGTGTATCTGATTCTGTGCGCGATGAAATGCGCGCGAGTTTGCCTAAGTGGCCGAGCAGCCAGATTGAAACTTTATATAACCGGATCGATGTTGCGGCGGTACAGTCACAATTTTTAACCAGGGAAGCGGCTAGAGAATTTCTAGGGCTGCCGGCAGATAGCTGGATTGTAGCTAATGTCGGCAGGCTGCATCATGATAAAGATCAGGCAACGTTATTGCGAGGCTTTAAGAAAGCTTTGCCCAGCTTACCTGACAATAGTTTGCTGGTCATCATGGGTAAAGGTCCGCTGGAAAAAGACCTGAAACAGCTGACGCTTGATTTAGGCATTGCGGAATCTGTCGTGTTTACCGGTAATGTTCCTGATGGTAAAAAATATTTTAAAGCCTTTGACGTGTTTGCGCTGACATCAGATCATGAACCATTTGGCATGGTGTTACTGGAGGCAATGGCAGCCAATATTCCGCTGATTTGTTCTGATTGTGGCGGCGGTGCTGAAGTGGCGCGCGGGGTTGGTCAGCTATTTAAATTGGGAGATGCTGAAATGCTATCAAATTGCTTGGTGAACGAATTTAAAGGCAATACTGGCATAGACAGCGTAGCAATGCAGACTAAATTAAACACTTTTTTCTCTGATGAGGCGGTAAAGAAATGTTTCTGGAATTTAGATTTTGTTAAGCGTTTATTGAGCAATGAATAATAGATTTTCTGCGTGCTATGCCGTATTGGGATACATATGCAATTCATGTTTGCATTCATAGTTGAAAAATTATAATCATAGATTGATAGGGCAATGGAATGACCAAGGTATTAATACTTGATGGAATAAGCGGCGTGCCTTTGGGTGAAGAACTATGTGAAGCGTTTGCCAATATTGGCACAACAGTATCCTATGCCGATTTACGTAAATTCGAGCCTCTGATGTTTTATGGGTTGAAATCGGCTTTCCGCAAGGCTTTGAATAAACGGGAAAATGCAGATGGTTTTTATCATCTTCCTAAATTAAATGAAGCAAGCTTTGAGGCTTACATCAAGCAGCAGGCACCATCGGTAATTCTGGTGATAGGCTTTGTTTATAAATATTTAACACCGGCTTTCCTGTTGCGAATTAAGCAGAAATACAACGTCAAGTTATTCCTGTATGACACCGACAGCTGCAATTTATACTCTAAGCGCCGTGAATTTGTTTTCTTCATCGAGGAAGAATTGCCCATTTATGATGAGATCTTTTCATTTTCAAAAATTACAACCCGGTTCTTTAGGGATACGAGAAAGCTGAATGCAAGCTTTCTGCCTTTTGGGGCAAAGCCACCAGCGCTTCCTGCACACGCTAATCAGGATATCGATGTACTTTTTATAGGTAGTGGCGATCTGCGCAGAATATTTATACTTGAAACCATACGCAGCCATGTCACTGTCTATGGCAATCGCTGGTCAAGAAACTATCCTTTAATGTCTGATGAATTGAAAGCAAGAGTCATTGATCGTTCAGTATGGGGTGCGCAGCTACACCAATTATTATTTTCGTCCAAGATTGTGCTGAATATTACCAGGTCTCATTTTTATGGTGCTGAGACGGGGATCAATCTCAGAATATTTGAAGCTTTGGCTGCAGGTGCTTTTCTTTTAACAGACTATTGTGATGAATTGACAGAGCTTTTTGTAGTGGGCGAGGAAATTGAAGTTTTCCGTAGTTCTGATGAATTGGTTGAAAAAGTTGAGTATTATCTGGCCAACCCGGAAAAACGATTGGAAATAGCGCGCAGAGGACACCAGAAGTTTCTTGAACTTTACACATGGGATTCTAATGCCAGTTTCTTGGTAAATAAATTTAAAATATGAGTGAGTTTTATTAATATGGACTCTCAACAATTTCATCATGATGTAGATAAAAATAAATTAATCAAAATTGCTGTTGTCTCTTTTGACTCGTTGGACGATAGCCTTTTATATTTGTTATTAGCTTATAACTTACAGCAGAACGGTTTTGATATTACTTATTTTGGCAAGGTAGGCCATCAGTTATCTGAGTGGATTCCCAGCTTGAGAACGTTACCTTGTGCTGAGTCTGATGATATGGAGATGGTTCTTGCCGATTATCACCTCGTGATTAAATGTCCCCGCAAACATGTCAGAAACAGACTGAATAAAGACGCTGAGTATCTGGTACATTTAAAGAGCAAGTATTTATTAGTCTGTCAGAAGGCGCCTGAGTCATGGGTTTATGATCATACGCAAACACTACGCTCGAAGCTTCCGTCAGATTTGTGTGAATCTGTACAGGCGCTAGCTAAGTCATCAGGCTCTATACGGTTTAAACCTTTCAAAGATGAAAGTGCAGTAGATATTCTATGTACTTACATGAAGGAAAAAATGCAATTGGCGGTTGTTAGCAGGCAGGTAGCTATCATGCCGCCGCCACATTTAAAGTTTAGACGTTTTGAGAAAAGAATTATAGTGAGTCCTGATTCCGCAGGGCCGGAAGATAAGAATTGGGGACAGCAGCAATTTCTATTTTTGTGCCGACGCTTAAAATGCATTGGTTATCAGCCGGTTATTGTTGTCTCTCCAGCTAATTATAATGAATGGCAACTGCTTAACCGTGATGAGTTTGAATTGCCATTATTTAACAGTATTGGAGACCTTGCCGCTTTTATTTTTGAGTCTGCCTTAATGGTCGCGAATGATTCCGGTAATGGGCATTTGGCATCTTTTCTAGGTGTGCCTGTAGTCACTATCTACAAAAAGCGTAACCCCAAATTTCATTGGCGCCCGGATTGGTCCACTAGCAAAGTTGTTTGTCCTGGGCTGGTGATAAAGCTCTGTAATTACAGAGTGTGGCGGCCTTTTGTTTCAACCAGACAAGTTTTGGGGGCTGTTTCTGAGCTGTTGGCTAGATATGATAAATCCTGACGGCAAACCATTAAGCTACTGAACAGCGCTACCAGTTAACTCATAAATCACAACATGCTTGTTTGCTTTGCCATTTGAGAAACGTTTTATTTCACGATACTGAGGAAGGTTTTTGCTAACAAAGAGCTCGCCCTCAGGACTTTTGTTAGTGCTGGATACAACAAGTATAGGGTGTTGGTAAATGCTCTTGTTGATGTAGGCGTTCTCTAATTCAGATAGGTTGCTTTGTTGTCGTCTGAAAGGTTGCCCAGCGTAGTAGCGTAATCGTGAGTCATCAATCAGCACATTTGCATGCTGCGTGTTATATGTATTTAGCCACGTCATTGCATCTTGCTGATAATTATAGCCAGCTTGCTTAGGCATAATATTTTTTACTACACTTAACAATAAAAAGATTATCAGAATGGCGTAGGCTAGTTTTTTGGCTGATTTTTTACCCTCCATTGCGCTGACGGTCTGAGTGAGCACTGAGAGCATAAATGCGGCCAGTATCATCAGTAGCCAAGCTAGCGCAGCCACATACCTGCCAGACAATACAAATGCTTTTGTGATGATTAGCGCTAAATTGACTAGACTGATAATGATTGCGAACCGTAATGCAGAGTAGGCTTTTGGCTCAAGTAATATGTGTCTGTTTTTCATGGTGAATCCTGCCAGAATCACGTTTAAAAGCCCTGTGGCCGATATGATTTTAGAGACGATGACATAAACAAAAGTGAGCAGCAGACCTTGTACGGCAAATTCATCCAGATATTTACCAAGCACCTCATTTGACATGATTGCGGCTTTTGAAAAAAGCCTGCCTGTCAGTTCGTCATATAGATTCAGCGTAAAAACTTCTTGTAAGCGACCAAAGTTTTTTATGGATAAATCACCATGTATCGTGATAGCGAGAACTAAGCCTAGTGCCAGAAAGATGTTAAGCGCATGGCTGATAAGAAAGTAGCGGATACGTTCTTTGACGCTGATATTAAAGCTGAAAAGAAACAATGACGGCAGCAGAACCAAATAGGTTATTGCTTCTATCCTGAACAGGGTTGCAGTAATCGCGCATAGCTGCCATAGCAAAGCATCTCTAAAGCGCAGTTGTTGATAAAAGCGGATGAAAAACACGAGTCCAGTCAGGTAAAACGCCCAGAAACCTTCATCTCGCATCAGCATTTCCAGCACGTCACCTACGATATATTGTGAGCTGAATAATATGAGTGCGCCGCTAGCCATCGTCAGTTGACTGCCACCGGCAAGTCGAATGATCTGAATAAAACTAAATGCAGCCAAGCCAAAAAATAATACATTTAAAATTTGCGCAGAAGTTTGTATTCCCAGGCTGGTGATCTTATGCACTGCTGCAATTAGAGCCGGGTAGAGCGGCCAGTTCCATACTTGTAGCGCTTCTTTCCATTGCCCATCAGCAAAAAGCCGTGCAGACTCAAAATACAATACGCTGTCAGGGTTGATCCAGCCATGCTGAATATACTGTATTTGTGCCGCGAGCAGCATAGCTGCCAATACAATCAATGCATGTACTTTGCGGATAGGGCTTTGTTCGATTTTATTTAAAAAAGATTGCATATATTGTTAGTGATATTACGTCTGCTCAATATCCAGTTGAGCGGAGATTTTAAGAGGGCTAATTTGTTTCAGGCAATTCAAGTGGCCTAATGGGCATACACGTTTGAAGCATGGGCTGCAATCCAGACCGAGATACTCTACTACGGCATCCGGATGCATCGGTGGTGTGTGATGAGGGTCGCTAGACCCATAAATTGCGATCAGTTTTTTATCGAGCGCTGCAGCTACATGCATGAGGCCGGAGTCGTTACTGATTACTGTGTCGCAAAGCGACATCAGGTCGATGGCTTCACTCAGATTTGTCTTGCCACCCCAATCCTGACAGCGACCGCGTACTAAATCATTGATAGCCGTTGTGACAGGGATATCTTTATCCGAGCCAAATAACCAGACCTGCCAGCCCTTGTTAAGCGCCTTATTGGCAACCTCTGCATAATACTCGGCAGGCCAGCGTTTGGCTTCGCCGTATTCTGCACCTGGGCATAAACCGAGGATTCTTTGCTCAGTTTTTTGCAACCCATTTTTTTCTAAAACGCGCAGGGCATTCTGCTGGTCGGCAACTAATTTCGGGTTGTTAATCTGCGGTAATATTTGATCTTGATTTTCCATGCTCAAGGCGACAAATCTATCAACGGTACGCGGCAGCTTAGATTTATCTAGCGGGCGAATATCATTCAGTAAACCGTGGCGGAATTCGCCCAGAAATCCTGTGCGTTGTGGAATACCAGCGGCCAGCGGCAAGATAGCGGACTTGAGTGAATTAACGAGTAGAATCGCTTGTGTGTAAGCTGTGCTTTTTAAGCTACGGCCGAATTTTATGCGCTCAAGCAATGCCAGCTGACCATGTTTGAACGGCAAGGCTATTGCGTGGCTAACTTCAGGCATGCGCGCTAATAAGGGCAGTGTCCATGCGGGTGCCGCAACATCAATGATCGTGTCTGGGTTTTGCGCTTTAAGCGATTGAAACAGGCTGTGCGCCAGTACCATGTCGCCTACCCATGAAGGGCCGATAATCAAGATTCTTTTAGCAGGCATGCTGTTTGTTGACTTAACTGTTCATTTTTTTGATGATGTTGCTGGTGCTGCGTCCTGCAACCAGATCGATCAAAGCAATTTCACCACCCCAGGATTCAACTTCGCGGCCACCTACCACCTGATCCGCAGCGTAATCGCTGCCTTTGGCAATCACGTCCGGCTTCAATGTGTTAATTAAGTTTAACGGCGTATCTTCGTCGAATAAGATAACGGCGTCTACGGACTCAAGTGCGGCTATCACCCGTGCGCGGTCGTTTTCATTGACAACAGGTCGCGTTGGGCCTTTCAGCGCACTGACTGAGCGATCTGTGTTCAAGCCTAAAATAAGCTTGTCGCCGCGTTTTTTTGCTGCTTCCAGATAGGTAACATGCCCCGCGTGCAGCAGGTCAAAGCAGCCGTTGGTAAATACGATTTTTTGCTTATTTTTTTTCCAGCTTGCCACTTTTTGCTGCAGGTGAGCCAAGTCATAAATTTTATGTGCCTGTTCCGAAGACTGCTCGCTGGTTAACGCTTCGATCAGATCATCCCGGGTAATCGGTACAGTGCCTACTTTGCCAACTACGACAGCTGCCGCGACATTTGCCAGTTGCAGGCTTTCCAAGGGGCTTAAGTCATGCATCAGGCCGGCGGCCAATGTGGCGATCACAGTATCTCCTGCACCGGAAACGTCAAATACCTGTTTGGCAGTGGCTGGCAGCAGGTGTTCATGATCATCTATCAGTGAAATGCCTTCATCACCACGGGTCACGACAAAAAATTGCAGGTCGAGTTTATTTTTAAGCGCTGTTGCCTTCTCAATCAAATCCGGATCATGCATGGTTGTGGCACAGGCTTCTGCCGCCTCTTTTTTATTAGGTGTTAGCGCTGTGGCATGGCTGTATTTGCTGTAATCCTGGCCTTTGGGGTCAACCAGTACCGGAATTTTAAGTGCATTGCATTGAGTAATAACCTGCTGGCACACATCGCTGCTAAGCAGCCCTTTGGCGTAGTCCGACAAAATGACAACAGCCGGTTTTAATGACAGCTCTTGGCTGATTGCCTCGGCTAGCTGTGCATTTTCGGTAGCGGTAAATGCAGAGTTATTTTCCTGATCAAGCCGCATCATTTGCTGGTGGCCGCTTAAAATCCGTGTTTTGGCAATGGTTGGGCGCTGATTTGAACGAATAATACCATTATGATCAATGCCTGTTCTGGCAATCAGGTCTACTAGAATGGTCGCCTCGCCGTCATTGCCCACACAGCCGATAATATGCGTCTTGATGCCTAAAAGCGCAAGGTTGGCGGCTACATTTGCGGCGCCGCCTGCACGATCATGCTGTGTTTTTAAAAGCACAACCGGGACAGGTGCTTCAGGAGAAATGCGGCTGACATCACCTATCAGGTAACGATCCAGCATCACATCGCCAATCACCAGTGCGTGTTGTTCAAGATTGCCGAAATTTTTAGCGGTGTCGAGTAATTTGTGCTGCATAGATAATCAGGATTCTAAAATTTCACAAAGCGAATGCCCGATAAAGATATGCGCTTCCTGGAAGGTACAACAATATTGTAATTACATAGATTATTCAGTTTGCCGCCGTTGCCGCCGGTAAGGCCAACCGTAGTTGCGCCAATTTCTTTAGCAGCTTCTATTGCGCGAACTACATTGGCGCTATTACCGCTGGTCGTGATACCGATGACCATATCTTCCGGGCGGCATAACGCTTCAATTTGGCGTGCAAAAATATAGTCATAACCATAGTCGTTGCCTACAGAAGTAATAATCGAGGTATCTGTAGTAAGCGCAATCGCCGGCATACCCTTGCGCTCTTTTTTGAAGCGGCCGACAATTTCGGCAGCGATATGCTGGCTATCAGCAGCACTGCCGCCGTTGCCCATGATTAGAATTTTTCCGCCGTTATTGATCGTGTTCTGCATCGCAATGCCAACATCGCTAATTAACGGGAATAGTGGTTCCAGCGCATTAAACATTGTCATATGCGCAATGTGTTCGCCTTTTAGATATTCAACATACTTCATCAGCAGTATTTATCCTCTTGCATTAAGTAATTTTGTACGTAGTCTCGAACGCCATCTTCAAGGCTGTGGAATGGCTGCTTATAGCCTATAGCTGCGAGTTTGCTCATGGTGGCTTCAGTAAAGTACTGATACTTGCCTTGCAGATCCTGCGGCATATCAATAAACGTAATATGCGGTTCACGCGCCATGCCGGTCATGACAGCAGTTGCCAAGTCTTTAAAGCTGCGTGCTTTACCGGTGCCGATGTTGTAGATACCATTCGGCGCTGGTTTGCTGCTGGCTGATTCAACAAAGAAACTGACTACGGATGCAGCATCTTTTACATAAACGAAATCACGCATCTGCATACCGTCTTCCACACCGGGTTTGGTACCTTTAAACAGTTTCATGGTGCCGGTGTGGCTGAACTGGTTGAAGGTGTGAAACGCCACACTTGCCATGCGTTCTTTATGATATTCATTCGGGCCGTACACATTGAAAAACTTGAAGCCAGCCCAGCTGGGTGGCGTAGGCAAGTTGTTGCGTACCTGACGCAGTGCCCATTGGTCAAAAAAGTGTTTTGAATAACCGTAGCCATTCAGCGGGCGCAGGTTATCGATGCTGGCATCGTCATAACCGAGACTGCCATCCCCGTAGGTAGCGGCTGAGCTGGCATAGAAAAATGGTACTTTGTGGTCTGCACACCAACTCCATAGATTCTGTGAATATTGAATATTGGTTTCTACCAGCTTGTTGAAGTCACGTTCAGTGGTGGCGCTGATTGCGCCCATATGAATAATGGCTTCAATATCGGTACGGCCTTGCAGCCAGTCCATGAGCTGATCTTTATCCAGATAGTGCGCGTACTGACGGTGTGCAAGATTCTGCCATTGCTCTTCATGCGTAATGCGGTCGACGATAACGATATCGTCGCGGTTGAGCTTGGTATTGAGATGCCAGGCGATGATAGAGCCTATCATGCCTGCGCCGCCAGTAATTACTATCATTTATTGCAGCCTAAAATCATTGTTTATTGCCGACGCTTAAATGCTGCGCACAGGCACAAAAACTTGTTAACAAATCGAGTATCAAAGTATAACCTTTATTGGCTGGCACCTAAACTCTGAGCCCGTAATTTTGTCATTTCTGCCTCTTTTTTAGCCTGAATGCTATCCCATTCGGTCGCCACCCAGCCTTGCAGGTTTTCTAATGCGATTGTTGTCATGGCATGAATCCACGCATCATTCTCGTTTAGCGCCGCAATATAGTGAAACTCACCGCCGCCATTGCTCTGGAATATATGTTTCCCTTCCATTGCAATTTCTTCCAATGTCTCCAGACAATCACTGGAGAATCCGGGGCAAATAACGTCAATACGCTTGGTGTTTGCTTTGCCTAAGTCTTCCAGCGTACTTGCCAGATAGGGTTTTAGCCATTCCTGTTTGCCAAAGCGCGATTGAAATGCAACTACATATTCATCTTTATTGAGTTGCAGGGCTTCTGCCAGCAGGCGCGCTGTTTTATGGCACTCGCAATGATAAGGGTCGCCATTTAACAGATGAGCTTTGGGTACACCATGAAAACTCATGACCAGCTTACTGGGTTTGCCGCCATTCAAGCGCCAGTGTTCACGTACGCTCTGTTCCAAAGCCGCGATATAGGCAGGATGGTCATGGTAATGATTGATGGTGCGAATTGCAGGCATGTTGCGTGTTTTGAGTAGTATGCGCCAGACTGCATCCAAGGCGCTTGCTGTGCTGGATGCTGCATATTGCGGATAAAGCGGGAACACCAGAATGCGATTGCAATGCTGCGCTTTCAGTTTTTCAATCGCAGATGCCATGGATGGGTTGCCGTAACTCATGCCTAGCTCTACCGCAAACGGAGATTTGATTTTCTGCCCGAGAAAGCCGCGCAGCAATGTGGTCTGCTTTTGCGCGTGAACCATCAATGGCGAGCCCTCTTTTGTCCACACACTAGCGTATTTTTCAGCAGACTTTTTTGGCCTGATAACTAAAATAATGCAGTTCAGAATCAGCCACCAGATCAGGCGCGGGATTTCTACAATACGGCGGTCACTTAAAAACTGGCGTAAATAAGGCCGTAAAGCTTTTGCCGTTGGCGCATCCGGCGTGCCTAAATTTGCAAGCAGAATGCCGACTTTAAGTTGGTCGCCATGCGCGTATTTTGGTTCTGAATTGTAATAAGCCATAAAATGCGATTGGTTTTCCAGTAAATTAATTAGTTGAGAGTGCGTTTGAGAGCAGCTTTGCGGTGATATCAACAATCGGGATCACGCGCTCGTATGCCATGCGTGTTGGTCCAATGACCCCCAGCGTACCTACAATCTGGCCGTCCACTTCATAAGGAGAGGTGACCATGCTGCACTCATCCAGCGGCAGATAGTGACTTTCGCCGCCGATGAATATCTGAATGCCGGTTGCCTTTTGGCTGCTATCCAATAATTGCATCAGCTGTGTTCGACGCTCGAATAGCTCAAAAAGTTTACGTAAGCTTGCTACATTTGAAGATAAATCATCTGCCTGCAGCAGATTGCGTTCACCAGCAATCACAACATTTTCTTTGCCGGTATGACTTGCTTTGTCGCTTACTTCAAGCGCTGCTGCCATCAGGCGGTTAATGTCCGATTGCATTTTCCGCAGCTCTTCGTGCAGTTTCTGATGCACTTCATCGAAGGTGCAACCTGCAAAGTGATGATTAAAGTAGTTAGTGGCCTGGATGAGATCAGAAGCGTTATAAGGTTTATCAGCAAGGATGATGCGGTTTTGCACGTTGCCGTCGGTGGTCACGATAATCACCAGAATACGTTTTTCACTCAGAGGTAAAAATTCCAGATGCTTAAAGGTAACGGTTTTGCGTTTTGGAATCATGACGACCCCGGCAAACTGGGATAGCTGTGACAGCATGTCGGCCGCGCTGCTGATCAGCTCTTGCGGATCCGGAGAAGACAGTTCATGTTTGATCAGCTGAATTTCTCTGGTTTGCAGCGGTTTAATCGTGAGTAGTGAGTCTACAAAAAAACGATAACCTTTTTGTGTCGGTATACGCCCGGCTGATGTATGCGGGCTGGCAATGAAGCCAAGCCGCTCCAGATCGCTCATGACATTGCGTATAGTCGCCGTGCTGACGTCGAGCCCAGAGTGCTGCAAGAGCGTACGGGAGCCAATCGGCTGACCATCACTGATGTAATGTTCAACCAATGTTTTAAGTAAAATCTGCGCGCGTTTATCCATAGTTAGCCTTCACGCACAAATTATCGGTTAGTTACGGCGAATAGGCAATGCTATAGAGGTTTTATTGAGGTTGTGGATTTTGCCGGGGCATCTGATTTTTTGAAAAACTTTCTTAAATCAACTGCCAACTGAACGATTTCGTTGGTTTTTTTACTTAAAATTGAGTCGCGATCAGTTTTTGACAGTTTTCTGTCATCGCCAGTTGTTGCCTTAGAAAAAGCAACACTCAAGCCATTAAACGGTTGTGTGATTTTAACTTCTTGGTCAACATAGGCTACTTTGTTCCAGTCTGCTATGTAGGTATGTGTACGTTTTTCACCGGCTAATAAGTTGTATCCGATGGCATAGTCGCTACTTGGGTTTTTTACGCCTAGTAGCGGCATGATTGTTGGAATCACGTCCATGTGACTTGTTATTTGGTTTTCAATAAATGGTTTCATGCCCGGTTTATAGATCACTAAAGGTGTGCGTACCTGCGGGTCGGCAAAAGTCGAGTTATGGCCCCAGTATCCGTTTTCCATAAACTCTTCACCATGATCGCCGATTAAAACTACAATCGTATTATCCAGTAACTGGTTTTTCTTCATGTATTCAAAGATACGGCCATATTGCATATCCAGATGATGAACCGAATTAATGTAACGGTTTTTGATAGGGCCAATATCTTTCGCCAATGCTTCCTTACTGAGCGTGGCGTAGTTCAGGTCGTCGCGATAAGGCTTGGCAATCACGCTGTTGGCTGGGAAGTAATAGCGCGCATGTGGTGATTCAAAAAACATGAAGGTGAAAAACGGTTTATTCGGATTGCGTTTATCAATAAATGACAGTAAGTCAGTGACGTTATCGCGGTCGTTTTCCCAGCCTGATTTTGGCACTCGGGTTTCCTGAAGTTGTTCTTTGGGAACTTGTGAAAAAATTGTCTGGTTGAATTCAGGGTAGCTAAACCTGGCGCTGGTAAACAGGCGCATCTGATAGTGCTGGTCTTTTAACAGGTCAATTAAATAGGCGCCGCGATGTTCAGCCATAAATGGAAACCAGTAACTGCCGGGTAAGCCTGTGAACATAGAGAAAACGCCCATGCGCGTACCATTGCCGCCGCTGTAGTTTTTAGTGAAGCGGGCTGCATTCTTGGCAAACTCCCAGCTGTTTGGCATCACTTTCTCGTTCAGGGTGTCTGCGCGCCATGATTCCGATGTGAGCCAGATGATGTTGTATGGTTTTGCTGGGGCTTCCACTTTTATAGGTGCTAACGGGTAGTTTAACTTTCCCTTAACTCTTATGTTTGCGGCTTCTTTATTATTTAAGCCCAACACTTTCAAAAAGCGGCGGGCGGAAACCGTCTGGTAGAGCGGGATGGACTCTGAAGCAATAATTAATTGATTTTTAGTTTGATGATCAACTGCAAACCACATATGCACAATGATGGTTGTCATGACGACAGTGGCAGGTACGAATTTTAATGACAGCTTGAAATCGCCGTTGCTGATATAAAAACGATGACTTAGCCAGAGAATAGCTGCTTGCAGCGTAAAAAAGCCCAGGGCAATGAGTGCAAAGCCTATATCAGAAGCACTGCTGCCGCCTAATGATTCTATGCCACCCGGTGTTACGATCAGGTTCAGTATGAACCCATTAAAAAACATACCATACAGTGAAAATATTTTTGCGTTTGCGTAAAGCAGCAGGGTTGTAAGACCGCTGGTGGCAACGGCTGTACTGTATACAGCCGTTGTGCCGATGTTTTGGAAACGCTCTGCGACCATGCTTGTCAGTTTTGTGATGATAATTGCGGGCAGAATGTAGTACACCCCGTAAAGCAAGAATGTAATGATCGTGTAGCCGAAACTGATTCTATTTTCTGCATAGATGCTGGCGAATGGAATGGAATCTGACACTAAGTACAGTGCAACAAAATAGGTGATTAAAAAGTAGAGTCTTAAAATATTTTTTTGTATGAGAGTTGTCATGCGCCGCTTTGGATTATTTAAATATCAACGGTAAACACAGCGCAATTAAGATGCCAGAAATACGCATGGCTATTTTGTTTTGTAGCAGCTTGATTTCATTCATATTATTTATTTCTTAATTCAGCATCCTGTTCTTTAGTGTTTGCGACTTCCTGCAGAATATGCAGGATTAAGACAATTTTTGCAGGAAGTTGGCGACAACTCACTTTGCCAAGATTTACGGACTATGCTTTAATTCAGCCGTGCATACTAAATTTAAAAAAATAGCGCTTATTGGCAAATACATGAATAAGTCGGCTTTGCAGTTAATGCAAAATGACTTGTCTGATTTGGCGCAATATCTGACCGCTAAAAACATAGAAGTGTGGGTTGAGGAAAATACCGCTCAGCACACACAGCTTTCTCAATACAAAACGCTCTCGATAAAAGACATTGGCAATACTGCTGATCTGGCGATTGTCATGGGTGGTGATGGCACCATGCTGACTGTCGCACGCAGTCTAATTGAAGCTGATGTTCCATTGGTAGGTGTCAATCGTGGCCGCTTCGGTTTTTTAACTGATTTACGTGCTGAAGATATGCTGGCTGAACTTGATCGTATCCTCGCCGGCAACTATATCAGAGAGCCGCGCATGCTGCTATCAACGCAGGTCATCCGAAACAATCAGGTTATACATAGCAGTTATGCTTTGAATGATGTCGTCATTAAAAGCGGTTTGCGCCTGATTGAACTGGAGGTCGAGATTGATGGCAAGTTTGTTTACAAACAACGCAGTGATGGCTTGATACTGAGTACTCCGACAGGAACCACAGCTTATGCATTGTCAGCCGGTGGCCCGATTCTGCATCCAAATCTGGAGGCGATTTCACTGGTGCCGATTTGCCCGCATACGCTGAGTAATCGGCCGATAGCGGTGAATAGCAGCAGCAAGATTGAGGTGACGCTGGTGCAGTTCAACGAGGCGCAGCTGAGTATGGATGGGCAGTCTCAGGAGACTTTAGAGGTTGGCGACAAAATTATAGTGCAGCGTTCTGAGCGAAATATCTATTTGCTTCACCCCAGTGATTATTGTTATTTCGAAATGCTGCGTAACAAGCTGAATTGGGGTTAGATTGATGCTGCAAAGCCTGTCTATTCGTGACTTTGTGATTGTCAGTAAACTCGATTTAGAGTTTCAGTCCGGGTTTACGGTGCTTACCGGTGAGACCGGGGCCGGTAAATCAATTCTGATTGATGCCTTGTCACTCGCCTTGGGTGCCAGGGGTGAGGGCGGTGTTACGCGGGTAGGTTGCGATAAAGCTGAAATCAGCGTGATGTTTGATATCGGTAGCAATCACGAAGCACAGGCGTGGCTACGTCAGTCTGAGCTGGGCGGCGAAGATGGCGAGTTGATGCTGCGTCGTGTCATGTATGCAGATGGCCGATCACGCGGCTTTATTAATGGCACCCCGGTTACTGTTCAGCAACTCAAGGATATTGGCGAGCTGCTGGTCGATATCTATAGCCAGAATGCACACCACTCTTTGCTTAAATTGGCAACGCAGCGCCAGATTCTAGATGAGTTCGGCGGCTTGAGTGCGACGGCAAATGAAGTTGCTATTAAATACAAGCATTGGCACCACCTGCACGAATTGCGTTTATCTCTTGAAAAAAATGCAGCTGCCTATGCAGATGAGTTGGCGGAGTTGCGCGATAGTACGCGCGAGTTGATGCAGCTTGCCTTTGTTACGGCTGAATGGGATGAATTGCAGCAAGAGCACACTCGGTTATCTAATGGCGCAGAGTTAATCAAGAGCGGAGAAGCCTGCCTTGAGTTGCTGAGCGAAGGCGAGTTATCTGCTTTGAATTTATTGGCTCAAATACAGCATAAATTACAAACCATGCATGAGTTCGATGCAAGCCTGACGGAGGCATTGGAAACACTGGATTCCGGCATTATTCAATTGCAGGAAGCCAGTCGCTCTATCAGTCGCTATGTTCAACATGTAGATCTGGATCCGTCGCGATTAGGTGAGGTCGAGG
>LNAP01002155.1_pt2 | contig 32275 bp, 29 predicted proteins | sample 602601 | NCBI WGS metagenome assembly LNAP01 (sample SAMN02440304, study PRJNA202911) | soil metagenome | biome: Subtropical and temperate rainforests or woodlands; isolation source: soil samples (1 kg each in a 20% v/v slurry with milli Q water) were... ...
TAGACCATGGTCACGTAGATCACCAGGATGGTCAGCAGCAAAAGCACCATCGGGTAGTTGGTCTTGGCCGGATCGGCCTTCTCGGGGTAGCCGGCGTCCTTGAGGGCGGTGCCGAGGGTCGCGACGAAGGCGTCGTTGCGGGTCTTGAAGTCGGCGGCCGGCATGCCGGTGCCTTCGAAGCTTGGGATGACTTTGTCGCCGATGCGCACCTGCGCGACGGTGCCCGGTTCGGCCTTCTCGTTCTTGTAGGGGATGGCCCTTTTCGCCAGCACGGTCTTGGCCAGGTCGCAGGAGCTGGTGAATTTGGCCTTGCCGACCGGGTCGAACTGGAACGAACACTCGTCGGGATCGGCGACCACCGTGACCGGGTTCTTCTCCTGCGCAACGAACACGTCGGGATTACCGTACTGGGTCAACGCATTGAAGATCGGGAAGTAGGTCACCGCTGCGAGGATGCAGCCAGCCATGATGATGCCCTTGCGTCCGATGCGGTCAGACAGGCTGCCGAAAATGACAAAAAATGGCGTACCGATCAACAGCGAACCGGCAATCAGCAGGTTGGCTGTCTGCGCGTCGATCTTGAGCGTTTGCAGCAGGAAGAACAACGCGTAGAACTGCCCGGTGTACCAGACGACGGCCTGGCCGGCGGTACCGCCGAGCAACGCCATGATCACTATCTTGAGGTTCTCCCAGCGGGCGAAGGATTCAGTCAGCGGCGCCTTGGAGGACTTGCCTTCGGCCTTCATCTTCAAGAACACCGGCGACTCGCTGAGCTGCAGGCGGATGTAGACCGAGATGATCAACAGCAGGATCGACAGCAGGAAGGGAATCCGCCAGCCCCAGGCCTCAAATGCTTCGTTGCCGAGGACTGTACGGCAGGCCAGGATCACCAGGAGCGAAAGGAACAGGCCGAGGGTGGCGGTGGTCTGTATCCACGAGGTGAAGTAGCCACGCTTGCCTTTGGGTGCATGTTCGGCCACGTAAGTCGCTGCGCCGCCATACTCGCCACCCAGGGCCAGGCCTTGCAACAGGCGCAGGGTGATCAGGATGATCGGTGCCGCCACGCCAATGGTCGCGTAACCGGGCAAAAAGCCCACGACGGCGGTAGAGATACCCATGATCACAATGGTGATCAGGAAGGTGTGCTTGCGCCCGATCATGTCGCCCAGACGGCCGAACACGATGGCGCCGAAGGGGCGAACGGCGAAGCCTGCGGCGAACGCGAGCAAGGCAAAGATGAAGGACGTTGTCTCGTTGACGCCAGCAAAGAAGTGCTTGGCGATAATCGCGGCAAGAGAGCCGTAGAGATAGAAGTCGTACCATTCGAACACGGTGCCCAGGGACGAGGCGAAAATGACCTTGCGCTCCTCCTTGGTGATCCCGCGGTTGGGCGCGCTGCCCGTGGTTGTGTTGTCGATTGCGGCCATGAGTCTTCTCCGTCTTGCTCTTGTTATAGGCCGGAGTACCCACTGTCTTATAGCCGCACCCAGGCCCTAGGGCTGAAGTCATCGGATTACGGATTGCGCAAAGCATGCACACAGGCTGACGGCCTCGCATCGCTGCAAGGTTTCTAGAAGCATAATCGGCTTCTTGCAGATATCCACTCGTCATCATGGGCAAACGGGATCGAGCGAACGAGCTGTCGTGAGCCTGCGAAGGAGACACTGTGCAGTGGGAAGGTATTTTGTTGCGGGGAGAGGATATTCAGAATGCAATCAGCCGCGCTCGTGCAATGCACGAGCGCGGCTGATCAAAAGATGGCAGGGGCGGCTGGATTCGAACCAACGCATGGCAGGATCAAAACCTGCTGCCTTACCGCTTGGCGACGCCCCTGTAGCTGCTACCTGGAGAGCCGTGGATGGCCCCCTGCAGGAATGGGCGGCAATTTATCAACTTTCTTGCCGCCTGGGAACCCCCCTGCATCATTATTTTATTTTAAAACAGCGACTTACCATCAAGGGTCGACCTGTGCCATCAATTCAGGCACCGATTCAGGGCGATTGGCGAACCGCTGGGCCAGCACCGCACAGACCATCAACTGAATCTGGTGGAACAGCATCAGCGGCAGGATCAACACGCCGATGGTGCTGCCGGCGAACAGCACCTGGGCCATCGGCACACCTGTGGCCAGGCTTTTCTTCGAACCACAGAAGAGGATGGTGATGCGGTCTTGCTGGTTGAAACCCAAGGCCTTGCCCAGCACGGTGGACGCCAGCAACACCAACCCCAAGACCACACAGCAGGCGACCACCAGCCCGGCCAGGTCGCGCAATGGAATCTGGTGCCAGATGCCTTCGATCACCGCTTCGCTGAAAGCGCCGTACACCACCAGCAGGATCGAGCCCTGATCGACAAATTTAAGCCAGCTCTTGTTACGCGCCACCCAGGCACCGATCCAGCGGCGAGCGATCTGCCCGGCAATGAACGGCAGCAGTAACTGCACACTGATTTTCACGATCGCGTCGAGGGTCGAGCCGCCCTCGCCATGCACGTCCAGCAGCAAGGTCACCAGCAATGGCGTGAGAAAGATCCCGAACAGGCTGGACGCTGCCGCACTGCAAATCGCCGCCGGAATGTTGCCTCGCGCCAACGAGGTAAAGGCAATCGCCGACTGCACGGTGGCTGGCAGCGCGCAGAGGTAGAGCATGCCCATGTACAGGTCGGCGCCGATCATCGGCGACAGCACAGGCTTGAGCGCCAGGCCGAGCAGCGGGAACAGGACGAACGTCAGGCCAAAGACCAGCAAGTGCAAGCGCCAGTGGCCGGCGCCGGCAATGATCGACTCGCGGGACAGCTTTGCGCCGTGCAGGAAAAACAGCAGCGCGATAGCGCTATTGGTCAACCAGCCAAAGCCCACGGCCACCTGGCCACTGGCGGGCAGGAGGCTGGCGAGAAGGACCACGCCGACCAGGGTCAGGGTGAAGTTGTCGGGCAAGAAACGGGGGCGAGTCATCAGGGTCATCCAGGCGGCCGGGAACGTGCGACCACAATAGCGCGCGCCCTGATTGCCGGCTAACGCTAACAAGCCAGGAGATATCGCCTAACGGACAGGACGACACGCTGATCTTCTGTAGGAGCGAGCATGCTCGCGATGAACCTGAGAGCACCGCTGGGTGTCAGGTTGCCAGCGTTATCGTTGACGTTCATCGCGAGCATGCTCGCTCCTACAAGCCATATCATTTAGCCGTCACATCGGCCGGTGCCCTCTCGATCGTGCTTGTAGTGCCGTGCGAGCGGGAACGCCGGCAACCAGGACTCGCGCCGCACCGTCCAGCTTTCATAGGTTGGCTGCAACTGGTCAGGGGCATCGAGCGAGCCCAGGTTCACTTCGATTTCGTCGTCGCTGCGGGCAAACACCGACGAGCCACAGCGCGGACAGAAATAGCGCCCGGCGTAGTCGCGCGTTTCGCCCTCGATCGTCACCGCATCCTCAGGGAAGATCGCCGAGGCGTGAAAGAGCGCCCCGTGGTGTTTGCGGCAATCGAGGCAATGACAGAGGCCAACCCGGTAGGGCTGCCCCGACGCCGTAATCCGCACATTGCCGCACAGGCAGCCGCCAGTAAATCGTTGCATGCCTCGCCTCCTCTTCAAAAGTTTGAAAGTAGCCGTTCAACGACTGTAGAGGCTCACAAACCCTGCGCAGCAAAAACTTGCGAAAAGCGACAGTAGGCTAAGCTTACGTCAGCTTATTGCCTACGATGCTCGCGGCGGCAGTTGTTGGTTTTATCTGGAGAGCGTCTGCAACAGCTATCTCAGACAGGCCCAAACAATTTGCGCAGGATTGCCGTGATGACCGAGCCGTTCCTCAGTTTTGACCAACTCAAGCGTGCTGCCGCCTCTGGCGAGATCGATACCGTACTGGTGTGCATGGTCGACATGCAGGGGCGCCTGGTTGGCAAGCGCTTCCAGGTCGAGTTTTTCATCGACAGCGGCCATGAAGAAACCCACTGCTGCAATTACCTGCTGGCCGACGACATCGACATGGAGCCGGTGCCCGGCTATGCCGCCGCCAGTTGGAGCAAAGGCTACGGCGACTTCGTGCTCAAGCCCGACATGCGCACCTTGCGCAAGGTGCCCTGGCTTGAGTGCACGGCGCTGGTCCTGTGTGACGTGCTGGACCATCACCATCGAGAGGACCTGCCCCACAGCCCGCGGGCGATCCTGAAAAAACAGGTCGAGCGCCTGCGTGAACGCGGCTACACCGGCATGTTCGCTTCAGAACTGGAGTTCTACCTGTTCGACGAGAGCTACGAGGCCATCCACAAGCGCAACTACCACAAGCCGAAAACCGCCGGGCACTACATCGAGGATTACAACATCCTGCAGACCACTCGCGAAGAGCCGGTGCTGCGGGCAATTCGCAAGCATCTGCAGGCCAGCGGCATTCCCGTGGAAAACTCCAAGGGTGAATGGGGCCCGGGCCAGGAAGAAATCAACATCCGTTACGCCGACGCGATGACCATGGCCGACCATCACGTCATCATCAAGCATGCGTGCAAGGAGATCGCTCAACTGCAGGGCAAGGCGATCACCTTCATGGCCAAGTGGCGCTATGACGCCGCCGGCTCCAGCAGCCACATCCACAATTCGCTGTGGGACAAGAACGCCAAGAAGCCGCTGTTCTTCGATGCCAAGGCCGAGTTCGGCATGTCCAAGCTGATGCGTGCCTGGGTGGCCGGGCAGCTCAAGTACGCCAACGACATCACCTGCTTTCTCGCGCCCTATATCAATTCCTACAAGCGCTTCCAGGCCGGCACCTTCGCCCCTACCCGCGCAGTGTGGAGCCGGGACAATCGCACCGCGGGCTTTCGCTTGTGCGCCGAGGGCAGCAAATCGATCCGAATCGAATGTCGCATTGGCGGTGCCGATCTCAATCCTTACCTGGCCTTCGCCGCCTTGATCGCTGCCGGGCTGGCGGGCATCGATGAAAAGCTCGAGCTCGCCGCGCCCTTCGAGGGCGATGCCTACGTAGACGAGCATTTGCCCGAGGTCTCCAAGACTTTGCGTGAGGCCAGTGCCGCATTGCAGAAGTCGAGCATGTTGCGCGAGGCCTTCGGTGACGAGGTCATCGATCACTACGTGCACACCGCCGAATGGGAACAGAAGGAGTACGACCGGCGGATTACCGATTGGGAACTGCAGCGCGGTTTCGAGCGCTATTGAGATTGCCATGACCAAGACGATTCAACTCATCTCCCCGGTCGATGGCCGGGTTTATGCTGAACGTCCCTGCGCCGATACCGGCCAGCTCTATCGGGCACTGGCGGCGGCGGCCGATGCCCAGGCGCAGTGGAAACGCCGGCCACTGAACGAACGCGCGGGCATTTGCAGCGCAGCGGTGGACGCAATGCTGGCCATGAAGGATGACATCGTCCCGGAACTGGCCTGGCAGATGGGTCGACCGGTGCGTTTCGGCGCCGGCGAACTGCGTGGTTTCGAAGAACGTGCGCGGCACATGATCGCCATTGCGCCTGAAGCTCTGGCAGCGGTGGAGCCCGGGCCTGTCGCGGGTTTCAAGCGCTATATCAAGCGCGAACCGCTGGGCACGGTGCTGGTGATCGCCCCGTGGAATTACCCTTATTTGACGGCAGTCAACTCGGTCATTCCGGCGCTGATGGCTGGCAACAGCGTCATCCTCAAACACGCTTCGCAAACCCTGCTGGTGGGTGAGCGTTTCGCCGAAGCTTTTCGTCGGGCGCATCTGCCTGAAGGGTTGTTCCAGAACCTGGTGCTTGACCACGCCTCGACTGCGCTGGCCATCGTCTCCGGCGACATACAGCAGGTGAATTTCACCGGCTCGGTGGAGGCCGGCAAGATCGTCCAGCAGGCGACACTCACAGGCTTCATTGGCACCGGCCTGGAGCTCGGCGGCAAGGACCCTGCCTACGTTCGGGCCGATGCCGACCTCGAACACGCGGTGGAAAACCTGGTGGACGGCAGCTTCTTCAACTCGGGACAAAGTTGTTGCGCCGTGGAGCGCATCTATGTCGATCAGGCAATCTATCCGGCCTTCATCCAGCGTTTCGCCGAATTGACCCGCCAGTACGTGCTGGGCAATCCATTGGACCCCGCCACCACCCTCGGACCGATGGTGAATCCACAAGCGGCCGATTTCGTGCGCGGGCAGATCGCCGAGGCATTGAGTGAGGGCGCCACGGCGCTGATCGACGCGCAAGCCTTCGCCGCCGATGTGCCCGGCAGTGCCTATCTGGCCCCGCAAGTGCTGGTGGATGTGAACCATCAGATGTCGGTGATGCGCGATGAAAGCTTCGGGCCAGTGGTCGGCATCATGCCAGTTGTCGGCGACGACGAGGCCGTCGCCTTGATGAACGACAGTGAGTTCGGGCTCAGCGCGTCCATATGGACCCGGGACCTGGCCGCCGCCGAACGCCTGGGCGAGCAGATCGAAACCGGCACCCTGTTCATGAATCGCTGCGACTACCTGGACCCGGCCCTGGCCTGGACCGGGGTCAAGAACAGTGGGCGCGGCGTGACCCTTTCCCGCTTGGGATACGAACACCTGACCCGCGCCAAATCCTTCCATCTGCGCCACGAGATCTGAGCCATGAGCCTGACTGGAAACTGGAACTACCCCACGAGCATCCGCTTCGGTGTCGGCCGCATCGCGGAACTGGCCGAGACCTGTCGCAGCCAGGGTATCCAGCGCCCGCTGCTGGTCACCGACAGCGGCCTGGGGCGTGCGTCGATCACCACGGCTGCGCTGGACGCCTTGCGCGATGCAGGGCTGGGCGCCGCGCTGTTCTGCGACCTCAAGCCCAACCCGGTCGAAGCCAACCTGGCAGGCGGACTCGACGCCTGGCGCGCGGGCAACCACGATGGCGTGGTGGCCTTTGGCGGAGGCAGCGGCCTGGACATGGGCAAGCTCATCGCCTTCATGAGTGGCCAGACCCGCCCGGTCTGGGATTTCGAAGACATCGGCGACTACTGGACCCGCGCCGATGAAAGCCGCATTGCCCCGGTCATCGCGGTGCCGACCACCGCGGGTACGGGCTCGGAAGTGGGGCGCGCCGCGGTGATCATCGACGATCGCACCCACACCAAGCGCATCATCTTCCACCCGAAAATGATGCCGCGCGTGGTCATCAGCGATCCCGCCCTGACCGTCGGCATGCCGGCCAAAGTCACTGCCGGCACGGGCATGGACGCCTTAGCGCACTGCCTGGAGTCCTACTGCGCCCCTGGTTTCCACCCCATGGCCGATGGCATTGCGGTCGAAGGCATGCGCCTGGTGAGCAATGCCCTGGTGCGTGCCGTCCACACCCCTTCGGACCTCGATGCACGCGGGCAAATGCTGGCGGCGGCGGCGATGGGCGCCACTGCATTCCAGAAAGGCCTGGGCGGGATGCACGCCCTCGCGCATCCGATCGGCGCGCTGTACGACACCCACCACGGCATGACCAACGCCACATTGATGCCCTATGTGCTGAAGTTCAATCGTCCGGCCATCGAGGAACGCATCACACGCCTGGCGGCGTACCTGCACCTGCCCTCCCCGGGCTTCGACAGCTTCCTGGCCTTCGTCCTCAAATTGCGCAAGGACATCGCCGTGCCACATACGCTGTTCGAGCTGGGGGTGGACGACCAGCAAGCCGACCTGATCGCCGACATGGCGGTGGTCGACCCGTCGGCCGGCGGCAACCCGCTGCCCTTGACCCGGGCCGGTGTAGCGGAAATTTTCCAGGCGGCCCTCCACGGCCGCCTTCTGTAGGAGCGAGCACGCTCGCGATGGACGCCAACGATTACGCGGGGAACCTGACTGTGGGAGCGAGCCTGCTCGCGATGAACCTCAACGATAACGCGGGGAACCTGACGCCCCGAGTAATCGTTAACCTCCATCGCGAGCAGGCTCGCTCCTACACAAAAGCTGGCAGGTTTCACCGATAGGAAACAGGAGCAGTACGACAAGGGGTTGAAAGCCAATCCATCCGGAGCGCCGGATGGCTGCGTATCAAAACCTGAAGGGGCACACGACAATGAACCCAGCAAGCCAGCCCGGCACCGACGCGCACGACGATGACGTCAAGGTGCTGCACAGCATGGGCTACGCCCAGCAGTTGTCGCGACGAATGGGGGTTTTCTCCAACTTTGCGATTTCCTTTTCGATCATCTGCATCCTTTCCGGTGGCATCAACTCACTGGCGCAGGGCACCTCGGGCGCCGGCGGTGCGTCGATCGGTATCGGCTGGCCGATTGGTTGCCTGATTTCCGGCGTGTTCGCCCTGGCCATGGCGCAGATTTCCTCGGCCTACCCCACCGCAGGCGGCCTGTATCACTGGGGCTCGATCCTCGGCAACCGTTTTACCGGCTGGCTCACGGCCTGGTTCAACCTGCTGGGGCTGGTCACGGTGCTCGGGGCGATCAACGTCGGCACCTATTACTTCTTTTTCGGCGCCTTTGGCCCCACGCTGGGCATGGAAGACACCACCACGACCCGGGTGATTTTCCTGGCGATCCTCACGGGTCTCCAGGCCCTGTGCAATCACCTGGGGATCGGCCTGACCGCCAGGCTCACCGATTTCTCCGGCTACCTGATCTTCGCCACCGCACTGGCGCTGACCATCGTCTGCTTGATATCAGCCCCCAGCTACGAGTTCTCCCGGCTGGTGACCTTCGGCAACTACTCTGGCGCGGCGGGTGGCGGCGTCTGGCCGGAAGTCTCCAACGGCTGGGTCTTCATGCTCGGCCTGCTGCTGCCGATCTACACCATCACTGGCTACGACGCCTCTGCCCACACCTCGGAGGAAACCCGCAATGCGGCCATGTCGGTGCCGCGGGGAATGGTCATGTCGGTGGTCTGGTCGCTGCTGTTCGGCTGGGTGATGCTCAGCGCATTCGTGCTGATGTTGCCGAGCATGGACGAAGCGGCCAAGCAAGGCTGGAGCGTGTTCTTCTGGGCCATGAATACCCAAGTTAACCCGCTGCTCAAGGACGGCTTGTACGTGGCGATTTTCATCTCGCAGGTGCTCTGTGGCCTGGCGACCGTGACCTCGGTTTCACGCATGATCTTCGCGTTTTCCCGCGACGGCGGCCTGCCTTGCTCCAAAGCCCTGGCCTCGGTTTCGCCAACCTTTCGCAGTCCGGTGGCAGCCATTTGGACCGGTGCCACACTGGCGGTGCTGTTCGTCTGGGGATCGTCGGTGATATCGATCGGCGAAACACCGGTCTACACCATCGTGGTCTCCTGCACAGTGATCTTCCTGTTCTTCTCCTTCATCATTCCCATCGTGCTGGGCCTGTTTGCCTACGGCACCTCGAAATGGCCGACCATGGGGCCGTGGAACATCGGGCGCTTCTGGTACACGGTGTTCGCCCTGCTCTCCGTCGTGTCGATGGTGATCATTTTCGTCATCGGCATCCAGCCACCGAACGACTGGGCGTTGTACATCACCATCGGCTTCCTGGTGTTGACGGCCATCGTCTGGTTCGGTTTCGAAGCGCGACGCTTCCAGGGACCGCCGGTGGGCGACGTGATCCTCAAGCGCCAGGCTGAAATCGCGGCGGCGGAAGCAGCGTTGAACAAACGCTGAAACAACCGCGACTGCCTACCTGTAGGAGCGAGCATGCTCGCGAAAAACCAGAGTGCGCCGCGGGGCATCTGGTTCAACGCGTTATCGTTCACGACCATCGCGAGCATGCTCGCTCCTACAGTGAACCTTGCGCCTGTTCGACAGTAGGCGCCCTCCCGCAGCGCGACGACATGGACGGTCGCCATTTCACGCCAGGCTCGTCCCTGCCGATAAGCCTGTTCCTGGCGCAACAGCAAAATCATCATGTGCTCCGTTCGCTCTTTCATACGTCGCAGACTTCACTGCCCGTATCCCCCTGTCTGGAGTTTTCTCAATGCCCTCGCCCCAATCCCTGTCCGCCGCGTTGCTGGGCCTGGCCCTTGTTTGTCCGGCGATCGCCCAGGGCCAGGGCCTGGAGTTGGGGCAAGTGCTGATCGGGGCCGACAACCCGAGTGACGAGGACCAGGGGATCGAGGACGCCAAGGCGCGGCTCGACCAGGTACCCGGCGGCACCAACGTGGTCGACATGCGCCGCCCCCTGCAGGGCCGGGTAGCGAGCAATCAGGATGTGCTGGCTTATCAGCCAGGCATCTATGCCCAGTCGGCAGGCAATGAAGGCGTGAAGATCTCGATCCGCGGGTCGGGCATCAACCGTGCGCCGGGCGCCCATGCCTCGGGCCTGTACGCCATGCTCGACGGCCTGCCGCTGACCGGTCCCGGCGGCACGCCCTATGAGCTGCTGGAGCCGCTATGGCTTGACCATGTGGAGGTGCTGCGCGGCGCCAACGGTTTCGACCGCAGTGCCCTGGCATTGGGCGGAGCCATCGATTACGTCAGCCATACCGGCTACAACGCACCACGGTTGCAGGTGCGCTACGCGACGGGCAGCCACGGTTATCAGCAGCGCCAGGTCAGCTCCGGGCAGGTGCTGGGGGACTTCGACTACTACCTGGCCCTGACCGACGCCCGTTCGGACGGCTACCAGGATCACTCCGCCAGCGAGAGCCAGGGCGCCATCGCCAACTTCGGCTATCGCTTCAACCCGAACCTGGAAACGCGCTTCTACCTGCGCTACCGCCAGACCGACAACGACCTCGCCGGCCGGGTCACCAAGCACAGCATCGAGCACGACCCGCGCGCGGCCAACCCTGCCTACGTGGCGCGCGACGATCGCCGTGAACAGCCGGGCAGCACCTTCATCGGCAACAAGACCACCTGGTTCATCGATGACGATTCGAGCATCCAGGCCGGCCTTGCCTACCATGACTACCCCATGGACTTGCGCGAAGGTCCCAACCGCCTGAAGGTGGCCTACACGGATGTCAGCGGCACCCTCGACTACAAGCGTCGCGACACCCTCTGGGGCCTGCAAAGCCAGAGCACGCTGGGCCTGCGCATGACCAAGCACCTGCCCAACGCCGGCGCCAGCGAGCAGGTGCGCATCCCCACCGGCAACACCGCCGGTTATGCGCCAGGCACGCCCATGCGCAACTTCACCTACCAGGGTTCGGACAGCGTCCTGCATGCGGGCAATGACCTGGAGATTGCAGACGACCTATGGCTGACCACGGGCCTGGCAGCCATCTACACCCGCCGGGAAAGCGCGGTGACTTACCCGCAAGGCGGTGGCAAGACCAGTCAGGGCGACTGGGACTATGCCCCGCGCCTGGGGCTGCGCTACCAACTCACACCCGACCTGCAACTGTTCGGCAACCTCAGTCGCTCGGTCGAGGCGCCGCACCCCTGGTCGCTGATCTACAGCTCCAACATCCGCTTCCCGGCAGGCAGCGGCCCCGCCACCGGCACCCAGCGTGATCCAGTCGAGCTGCAAAACCAGACCGCGACCACCCTGGAACTGGGCGGTCGCGGCGACAGCGCGATGGGCCAATGGAGCCTGGCCTGGTACTACGCCCAGGTGCGCCACGAACTGCTCTCGGTATTGCCGGATGCCAACGCCACCACGCCTTACGAACTCAACGCCAGCCCCACCGTGCACCAGGGCGTGGAAGCCAGCCTGTCGAGCAACCTGTGGTCGGGTAACGATGGCGGTCAACTGAGCCTGCGCCAGAGCTACACCTTCAGTGACTTCCATTACCAGGACGACGAGCGCTTCGGCGACAACCGCCTGCCGGGCCTGCCGATGCACTACTACCAGGGCGAACTGCGCTACGACTGGCCCCAGGGATTCTTCGCCGCGCTCAACACGCAATGGGTGTCCAAGGTGGCGGTCGACTACGCCAACAGCTACTACGCCGATCCCTACGCACTGTTCGGCGCGACCCTGGGCTACAACGCGCCCAAGGGTGACTGGCAGACCTGGGTGGACATGCGCAACCTGACCGACAAGCACTACGCCGCGGGCTACGACGACAAAGGGCTGGACGCGGCGCGGTCGACGCCGGGTGAAGGTATGGGGGTGTATGTCGGGGTGTCGTGGAGCCTGCTGTAAGACATAGGCAGGAAATCCGGCACCCATGAGTCAACGCCCTGCGCAGATTTTGTAGGAGCTGGCTTGCCAGCGATGAGGCCAGACAGGTAAATGCAATATTCGAGGTCGCCTTCGCCGGCAAGCCGGGCTCCTACAGGCCAGTGGTGATCACGACGCCTCGCCCGGTGCAAACAAAACACCGAAGGAGCCAGGCTTGCCGGCGAAGAGGGCCGAAAGGTCAGCGCAACATTCTACGCAGCCTTCGCCGGTAATCCGGGCCGTTACAGATCAGGCTAGGAGGTTCTCGCCCCCGGATTCTGCCAGAACGCGGGATCGGCACTCTTGAGCCGCTCGACCGCATTGTTGATGTGGTTGAGCGCGGCATGGCGCGCGCCTTCGGGGTCTCGTGCGGCGATGGCCTCGTACACGGCGGAGTGTTCGACATGCACCGTCCTGGCCAGGTCGTGGCGACGCTCTTCATTGGAGCGGGTGATGCGGATCGCTTCCTTGATGTACTGCGCGATGAACTCGTGCAGTGACGGGTACAGCGGATTGCCCGTTGCCCTGGAAATGGAGTGATGGAACGCCAGGTCTTCCTCGACGCCATCGCGCCCCGCCTGCTCGGCGGCATCGATGGCCTTGAGCGCCTGGTGGATGGCCTCCAGTTGCGCCGGCGAATGCCGCTGTGCCGCCAGTGCCGCCGCCTCCCCTTCTATACCGCGACGCAGTTCGGTGACCCGCAATACCGCCTCGATCGACCCGCTGACGTCCAGGTCGATGGTGAACGCCTTGATGTGCGCACCTTCGCTGACGACGGTGCCGCTGCCTTGGCGGACCTCGACCAGGCCGGCTGACTTCAGGCGCGAGATCGCCTCGCGGATGACCGTCCTGCTCACCCCGAAACGCTCCGAGAGCACGGGCTCAGTGGGCAGGCGAGCACCCGGCAGTACTTCGCCGTTGGCGATATAGGCCTTCAGGGCCGCCGTCACCTGATCGGACAGCGTGCCCTTGGCGGAGTCCTTCAGAACGGCCAGTGCCTCGGCGGAACAGGGGGATTTGTCAGGAGTGGGCATAGGCATCTCTGGGCTCAAATCGGTGAACGGTACTGCATTTTAGACCCGTCGTCCTCTTTGGATTCTACGCCTTGAATTCGTATGACGTATTATGATAAAAAACCGCTGCTCATGTAAATCCGACAAAAACAACGTCACCCACTACAAAAATAAGGATGGGGGAAACACATGACTGAATCAGTGATTCAAACCGGTGCCATCGCGCCCGCCGATCGCTTCGAGGACCTTGCGTATCGCAAAGCCGCGTGGCGTATCCTGCCGCTGTTACTGCTGTGCTACCTCGTCGCCTATCTGGATCGGGTGAACGTGGGTTTCGCCAAACTGCAGATGTCCGACGATCTGCAGTTTTCCGAAGCCGTCTACGGTCTCGGCGCAGGGATCTTCTTCATTGCCTACTTCCTCGTGGAAATTCCCAGCAACCTGATCCTGCATCGCGTCGGTGCGCGGTTGTGGATCGCACGCATCATGATCACCTGGGGCATCATCTCCTCGGCCATGGCCCTGGTCAGTACGCCGATGTCCTTCTACATCATGCGCTTCCTGCTGGGCATCGCCGAGGCCGGGTTCTACCCGGGCGTCATCCTTTACCTGTCCTACTGGTTCCCGACCCATCGCCGCGGCAAGATGTACGCCCTGTTCGCCACGGCAGTGCCGCTCTCGGGACTGATCGGTGCGCCCCTGTCCGGCTGGATCATGAGCGCCTTCAACGGTGACCACGGGTTTGCTGGCTGGCAATGGCTGTTCTTTCTCGAAGGGTTGCCTTCGATCGCCGTCGGTATCCTGGTGATCTTCTGCCTCAGCGACCGCATCTCCAGTGCCGGCTGGCTCACCCGGGAAGAGAAAACCCTGCTGCAAACCCGCATCGACGCCGAAACTGCAGGCCATCAAACCCACAGCCTCAAAGAGGTGTTCCTGCAGCCGCGCATCTGGCTGCTGACGGCGATCTATTTCTGCATGATCGCCGGCTTCTATACCGTGGGCTTCTGGTTGCCGACGCTGATCCGCCAGGCCGGTGTCAGCGATGTCTTGCAGGTCGGCATGCTCACCGCCATTCCTTATGCCGCCGCCGCAATGACCATGATCCTGGTGTCGCGTAGCGCCGACCGGTTGCGCGAGCGTCGCTGGCACCTGGCGCTGACCGCGGTGCTGGGCGGTATCGGCCTGTTCATCTCCGCCACCTGGAGCGACAACTTCACGATTTCGATGATCGGCCTGACCCTGGGTTCCATGGGGGCCATGAGCACCCTGCCGCTGTTCTGGAGCCTGCCTACCGCCTTCCTCGGTGGCACCGCCGCGGCCGCCGGCATTGCCCTGATCAACTCCTGGGGCAACCTCGCGGGTTTCGTCTCGCCGTACCTGATGGGCTTCCTCAAGGACACGACCCACAGCACCACGATCGGCATGTATGTGATGGCAAGCGCGTTGTTCCTCGGCGCCCTGCTGGTCTTCCGAATTCCCGGAAAACTCGTCAACCGTTGACGTTTGGAGTAACTCATGAAAATTCTCGTGACCGGTGCAGCCGGCTTCCTTGGCCGCCGTCTGATCGAAGCCCTGCTGCTGCGCGGCTCGCTGACCGACCGTGCAGGCCAGCCCCAGCCCATCGGGCAAATCGTCGCCTTCGACAGGGTCGCGCTCGAGGGCATCGATGATCCGCGGGTAATGGTGGTGTGTGGCGATATCGCCAACCCTGAAGTGCTGGACAGCCTGATCGACGCCAGCACCGACAGCATCTTCCATTTGGCTGCGGTGGTTTCCAGCCAGGCGGAGGCCGACTTCGAACTGGGCATGCGCATCAACTTCACCGCGACCCAGAACATGCTCGAACGCATTCGCTTGCTCGGTACCTGCCCAAAATGGGTGATGACCAGCTCCGTCGCGGTATTCGGCGGGCAACTGCCGGAACGCGTGCGCGATGATCAGGTGTGGGCACCGCAGAGTTCCTATGGCACGCAAAAAGCCATGAACGACCTGCTGCTCGCCGACTACAGCCGACGCGGTTTTGTCGATGGCCGCAGCCTGCGCATGCCGACCATCGTGGTGCGCCCGGGAAAACCCAACCTGGCCGCTTCCAGCTTCGCCAGCGGGATCATCCGCGAACCGCTCAACGGCCAGCCCAGCGTGTGTCCGGTGCCCCTCGATACGCGGCTCTGGCTGATGTCGCCAGCGCAGGCGATCGCCAACCTGATCCATGGTCATGAGCTGGCCGGCGAGCAGATGACCGAGGGTCGGGTGATCAACATGCCGGGCCTGTCGATTACCGTCGAACAGATGATCGATGCCCTGCGCGAGGTCGCTGGTACGGAAGTGGCCGCGCGGATCAGCCTGGAGCGCAATCCGGCGATCGAGCGCATCGTCGGTTCGTGGCCGGGGTCCTTTTGTGCCACCTATTCCCGGGACCTGGGCTTCACCGCAGATGAAGATTTCCGCGCTGTGATCAAGCAGTACATGACTGATTATCTGCCCGGATGAGGAACCCGACATGTTGAATGCCCCTGCCCGCCCTCTGCTGGGCTGCATCGCTGACGATTTCACCGGTGCCACGGACCTTGCCAACATGCTGGTGCGCGGCGGCATGCGCACCGTGCAAAGCATCGGCATACCCGGCGCCGAGGTTGCCGAACACCTCGACGCCGATGCGATCGTCATCGCCCTGAAGTCTCGCACCGTGCCGGCCGCCGACGCCGTCGAGGCGTCGCTCGAAGCGCTGCGCTGGCTGCGCGAACGTGGCTGCGAACAGATTTTCTTCAAGTACTGCTCGACGTTCGACTCGACCGCTGACGGCAACATCGGCCCGGTGAGCGAAGCCTTGCTGGAAGCGCTGGACAGTGATTTCACCCTGGCCTGCCCCGCCTTCCCGGAGAACGGGCGCACGGTCTTTCGTGGGCATTTGTTCGTGCAGGACCAGTTGCTCAGCGAGTCGGGCATGCAGCATCACCCGCTGACACCGATGACAGACGCGAACCTTGTTCGGGTGCTGCAAGCGCAGAGTCAGGGCAAAGTCGGCCTGCTGCGCCATGACACGGTGTCCAAAGGCGTGGAGAGCATTCGCACGCGCATCACGCAGCTTCGCGCCGAGGGTGTGCGCATGGCGATCGCAGATGCGGTGACCGATGCCGACCTGCATCTGCTGGGCGAAGCTTGCGCCGGTCTTGCGCTACTGACGGGTGGTTCAGGGCTGGCGCTGGGCTTGCCGGATAACTTCCGACGGGCTGGCAAACTTCGCGAGCTGGACGCCACCCTGGTACCAAAAGTCGACGGCGGCGAAGTGGTGCTCGCGGGCAGCGCTTCGCAAGCCACCAATGGGCAAGTGGCGAGCTGGCTGCAGGCCGGTCGCCCAGCCTTTCGGATCGACCCTTTGGCCTTGGCGGCGGGAGCGCCGGTCATCGAACAGGCACTGGCCTTCGTCGCTGACACGGCGGAAACGGTACTGATCTACGCCACCAGCTCCCCGGATGAGGTCAAGGCCGTACAACGTGAACTGGGTACCGAGCGCGCGGGGAATATGGTCGAGCAGGCCATGGGCCGGATAGCCAGCGGGCTACACCAGGCCGGGATACGGCGCTTTGTGGTCGCCGGGGGAGAAACCTCCGGGGCCGTGGTGCAAGCCCTGGATATCCAGCTGTTGCAGATCGGTGCGCAAATTGATCCGGGGGTGCCCGCTTGCGTCAGCACGCCCGGCGAACCACTGGCCCTGGCACTCAAGTCTGGCAACTTCGGTGGCCCTGACTTCTTCGCCAAGGCTCTGAAACACCTGGCGGGAGTTCAAGCATGAGCAACGAAAACGCCCTGCGCGAAGAAATCTGTGACGTCGGCAGCCAGTTGTACAGCCGTGGCTACACGGTAGGCAGTGCCGGCAACATCAGCGCCCGGCTCGACGATGGCTGGTTGATCACACCCACGGACGCCTGCCTGGGCCGTCTGGACCCGGCCGCCATTTCCAAGGTCAACCTGGCCGGGGAATGGGTCAGCGGCGACAAACCGTCGAAGACCCTGGGCTTGCACCGTGAGGTCTATGATCGCAACCCGGGTGTCGGCGGCGTGGTCCATACCCATTCCACGCATTTGGTGGCGTTGACGCTGGCCGGGGTCTGGCAGCAGGATGACATCCTGCCGCCGCTGACGCCCTATCAGGTGATGAAGGTCGGGCATATCCCGTTGATCGGCTATGAACGTCCCGGCTCGCCGAAGGTAGCCGAGCGGGTGGCGCAACTGGCCAACAGCGTGCGCGGGGTGATGCTCGAACGCCTGGGTCCGGTGGTGTGGGAAAGCTCGGTGTCGAAGGCCAGTTATGCCCTGGAAGAGCTGGAAGAAACCGCACGCCTGTGGCTGATGAGCAACCCCAAGCCGGCCCCGCTCGACCAGGCCGCGCTGGATGAGCTGCGCGAAGTTTTTGGCGTGCAGTGGTAACCCACCGGGCCTTGCGCTAAATGCATTTGTAGGAGCGAGCCTGCTCGCGATGGACGACAACGATAACGCTGGAAGCCTGACACCCTGCAGCGCTCTCAGGCTTCGCTCCTACAAGCAATGCTGTTTACTTAAGCTTGACGTTATATGTATGGATTGGATTGGATTGGATTGGGAGCTTATCCGTTTGTTCGGTGATGGCGGCTGGCGGTTTCGCTCTTACAGCGACTCACTTTTCCAAACGCCGGAGTGCCGGCCCAGCAAAAAGTAAGCAAAAGGCTTTGCCCCACCACTCGGTGCCTCGCCAGGGCTCGGCATGTCCTCACTCCGGCATTGCTCCGTGGGTCGCCGCGATGGGCCATCCATGGCCCAGCGCGGCTAAACCGGCGTCCTGCCGGTTTACCCACTGCGCAATACCTGCGTTCGGCCATCGTGGTTAACGGGGCGCCCAAATCCAAAGCCAAAGCGAGGCGGCCTGACAGCCGACCTGATCTTTTCCGGATGTCCCCTCAAATCCCCTGTAGGAGCCAGGCTTGCCGGCGAAGAACGATAACGCGGTACAACAGGCACACCGCAGCGCCTGGTTCGCCGGCAAGCCTGGCTCCTACAGGGAATTGCGTAGGGCTCCCGATCAGGTCGGCTGTCAGGCCGCCTCGCTTTGGCTGTTGATTTGGCTTTTGATTTTCTTGCCACATCGAGAGGCCGAGTGGAGGTTCTGCGCAGTGGGTAAACCGGCATGGATGCCGGTTTAGCCGCGCTGGGCCATGGATGGCCCATCGCGGCGACCCACGGAGCAGGACCGGAGCGAGGGCTAGCGAGGCACCGAACGTCAGGGGCAAGAGCCCTTGGTTACTTGGGGCTTTTCCAAGTGACTCGCCGTAAGGGCGAAACCATAGGTGGCCGTTACCGCAGGAATGGATATGTACGCAGTCAACAAAATCCGCATTGGCCGTCAGGACGCCTTCGCCGGCAAGTCGGATCGCCGCACCGCTGACTCCTACAGGTTTTCCAGGTGACTCGCCGCATGGGCGAAACCCTAGGTGGCCGTTACCGCAGCAATGGATATACACCCAATCCAAATATGCGCCTGCAGCACCCAACTTAAAGTGAACAGCATTACGCATCTACAAGGACTTTTTCGCTTAACTGAACCTACGCTGGTATTTTAATTTCAGGAGTCACCATGCCTCGTTTCGCTGCCAACCTCAGCATGCTCTACCCGGAACACGATTTTCTCGACCGCTTCGCCGCGGCCGCTGCCGATGGCTTCCAGGCGGTGGAATACCTGTTCCCCTACGACTACAGCGCGCAACAACTTAAACAACGATTGGACGACAACGGCCTGGTCCAGGCCCTGTTCAACGCCCCGCCCGGCAATTGGGCGGCAGGCGAAAGAGGCGTCGTCTCCTTGCCTGGCCGTGAAGCGGAGTTTCGCGAAGGTTTCGACCAGGCCCTGGAATATGCCGCGATCCTGGGCAATGACCGCATCCACGTCATGGCCGGGCTGCTGGCGAGCGAAGCAGCCCGTGCCCGACACCACGCGACTTACCTGGAAAACCTCAGCCACGCGGCGACGCAAGCGGCCAAGGTCGGCGTCACTGTGTTGCTGGAGCCGATCAACACCCGCGACATGCCGGGGTTTTTCCTCAACCAGCAGGATCAGGCCCAGGCCGTCTGCAAAGCTGTCGGCATGGCCAATCTCAAGGTCCAGTTCGACATCTACCATTGTCAGATCGTAGAGGGGGACGTGGCGACGAAGCTGCGCCGGGATTTCGCCGGCATCGGCCATATCCAGATCGCGGGAGTGCCGGATCGTCACGAACCGGACCTGCACAACGAGTTGAATTATCCCTACCTGTTCGAGCTCATCGACCAACTGGGCTACAACGGTTGGGTGGGTTGCGAGTACCGGCCGCGCGGCAACACCAGCGAGGGGTTGCAATGGATGCGCGATTGGCAGGCGCGCTGATCTGGCTTCACTTTTCAATGCGCTGAAATCTGCGAAAAACCGCCCCAGCCTTTACAATCACGCCTTTCACCGCAGATCAGAAAGGTTCTACAGGTTATGGCGCTCGACCCTCCCACGATGTTGACGATTTCGACCGCCCTCGCAGCCGCCGCCGCGCTGTACCTGGCGATCGAATGGCGGAGCATTCGCGAACCCTCGCTGCTGTTCTGGAGCGCGGGTTTCGCCACCATCACCCTGGGGTCGACCCTCGCCTTGCTGCGCGGGGCCGGCCTTTTGCTGGCTGGCATCTGGTTCGCCAATGGCCTGCTGGTGGTGGCCCACTGGTGTTTTCTGCTGGGCGTCGCGCGCTTCACGCAGACGCGGCTGTCGCGTGCCTGGTACCTGATCTTCGTCGCCTGGGTGACCTTGCTGTTGTTGCCGGACGAGCCGTCGTGGTCGAAGGCCATGCTGCTGGCCAATTCGCTGCTGGTCGCCCTGGTGACACTCAGGGCCAGTTTCCTTTTGCGTCCCCATGGCAAGTCGTTGAGCGTGGGGGCGGTGCAACTGCGCTATGTGCTGTTGGCCCATGGGTTGTTCTATCTTGCCAAGTCAATTACCGCCATCGTTCCCGGCACGCTGATCGACCTTGCCGCGTTTCGTGGCGAGATCATTCAGATTTCCCTGGTCGAAGGCGCGATGGCGATCATGCTGATCGCCCTGTCCATGACCGGTACCGAACGCTACAGGCGTGAGAAACGCATCGCCCGGCTGGCCGCCCGTGATCCGTTGACCGCCCTGTACAACCGCCGCGCCCTAGAAGTGCGAGCAGCGCGCCTGCTCGATAACGTCTCCACGGCAAGACCCGGTGCCTTGCTGTTGATCGATATCGACAATTTCAAACAGGTCAACGACCTCTATGGCCATATGGCTGGCGACCGCCTGCTCGTCACACTGAGCGAGATGATCCGTTCGGTCCTGCCTGAAGGCGCACTGGCGGCGCGGCTGGGCGGTGATGAATTCGTGATCCTGCTGGGCAACGCATCGCATGAGCAAATCGTCGGGCTGGGCAGCGCGCTGCGTGAGCAGTTCCACCACGCTGCCGCGCAAGCGTTCGCCACACCGCAAGCGGTAACCCTGAGCATCGGCGCCAACCTGTTCGACCATCCACCAGCCAGCCTCGCGGCATTGATCGAGCAAGGCGATGCGGCGCTCTACCAGTCCAAGCGTGGCGGACGCGACAGCATACGGTTGGTCGATCTGACCTTTGCCAGCAACGAACCGCTTTGATTTCTGAGGATTGCATTGCGCGGTTCGCGTATGAAACTCCGGGGCTCGCGTGCCAATCCAACTCATCCTCCAGCCATTGGACCAAGCGCCGCGGGGCATCAGGTTTCCTGCGTCATCGTTGACGACCATCGCGAGCAAGCTTGCTCCTACAGGGGCCCGGGCAAGATCGCTGTAAATGCGTTTGCCGCGATTCCAGTAGGAGCGAGCACGCTCGCGAAAAACCCGAGCACGATATCTGCGCATGTCTTTACCGCTTCAGCGGCCATGGTGGGCGTATGCATTACGGTCATCGGTATTTTCCAGGTGGTTACCACGCTGAGAAGTGAAGACTCCCTGGGTGATGACTTTCTCGCGATGAACGCCATCCTGCATTTGATTACCACGCTGCTGTCCTACTGGGCATTGCGTACCAGCAACGTGAACCGCAATCATTTCCTGGAAAAACTGGTCGACGTTCTTTTCCTTATCGCCTTGACCTGTACCACGGCCATTGCAGGGTTCATCACCTGGGCGATCACTGTGCATTAGTGTCTGGAACAAGCGCGCGGACGAATCGGCATTCGACTTCCGGTTCTTCGTTGCTGCGGGGTTGTTCAAGCACGAATCCGCACCGGGACAGTACTTTTTTTGAGCCCACATTTTCCTTGAATACATAAGCCACCAGTTGCGTCAGTTGCCAACGCGCCTGCGCTTGCTCGATCAGATGCCTGAGCGCCTGTGTCGCCAGGCCCTGCCCGCACGCGTCGCGACCGATCCGATAGCCCACCTCCGCACAACCAGTCGATGGGTTTATGTCTTTCAAGTTTGCCCGCCCTACAATTGTTCCGCTGCCGTCCTCAATAACAAACGGATGCCAGGTGCCGATGGCAAAACCGGACAAGTAGCCTTCGATATGTTCGGCGACGCCTTGCGATGAGTAAAAAGAAGGGTCGCGCGCATCAATATGCGATTCGAACCATGCACGGTTGTGGATTTCGAAGGCCAGCAAGGCGTCCGCATCCGTACTTTTCAGCTCGCGAATTCTGAATGCGTTCATGCATCAACTCTCCAGTGCTTGAGGCCCGAGCGTGACCGTCTGTCCGGCGTTCCAGCAACCCAGGTCACTGACAATCGAGGCATCGTCTATTCCTGCCTCCTCGCTCAACTCACGAAGCGCGGCTTCGGCGGGTGTTTCACCTGACTCGATGGTGCCTTTGACCAGTTGCACGCCTGCCAGGGGATGGCGAAACAGAAGGATGCGTGGCCCGGCAGTACTCGAGAGGATGACGGGGCAAGCCTTGTTCGGTGACATGGCGACGTCCTTATCGACAATGAAGCCAGCATCATACGGCGTTTGACATGCATTTGTAGGAGCCGGCTTACCCCGTCGAGAGGCTTCGTTCCGGTTCTGCGCAGTGCGGCGGGCCCTGTAGGAGCGAGCATGCTCCGGGCGGCGTTCCGACGAAAAACCTGAGAGCACCGCGGGGTGTCAGGCTCCCCGCGTCATCGTTGACCTCCATCGCGAGCATGCTCGCTCCTACAGGCTTGTCGCCGTGACGGCGAAACCATAGGTGGCCGTTACCGCAGGAATGGATATGTACACCTGAAAGACAATCATCGGCTATCAGGGCAGGACCCACTTTGTGCCAGAAGTGGACGGCAGCTTCAGTGCAGGCTAAAAAGTAACGTTACCGGCGCTGCGTTGGGAGCATTACCCCGACTTTGCAGAGCGCTCGGCACATCCCCTGATAACCCGGCAAAAAAGGAGTTTTGAACGTGACTGAAGAGACAAAAACGAAAGGACCCGCCTCGTACTTCCCTTCAATCGAAAAAAAGTACGGGCACCCGGTCACCCACTGGTTTGATCTGCTCAAGACCGTCAGCAGCAAGAAGCACATGGAAATGGTCGCCTGGCTCAAGACCGAGCACGGCTTGGGGCATGGCCACGCCAACGCGCTGGTCGCCTATTTCCTGGCCAACGCGAAGAATCAGTGACGGGCCTGGATCGGCTGTCCCCTCACGCCAACTTGATCCTGCCCCCCTGAATCTCATCCCGCGCAATCCGCAAGTCGGTGGCGTCCTGATTGAGCCGATGAATCAGGTTGAGCAAGCGTTGGCGCAACACTTCGTCCTTGAGCTGTTCAGCTGCACGCATCACATCCAACGCCGCGCCTTCATTGTTGGTGGCGACGGCGTCGAGCAGTTTGCGCAGGCTTCTTGATGGCCGATTCATGGGTCGTTCCCTGAGTTTTGGTTGAGGCGGATCATAGGCGCGTTATGTTTCGTCCATGTTGCAGCCACAAAAGGTTTGAATGGCATTTTCTGCAGGGATGCGATTGCATGGGCTAATCTGCCTTCACGCTCGACAGACGTCACCGTCCCTCATCAGCCCGAGGCATCGGCCCTATGATCATTTCGTCCGCATCCGACTATCGCGAGGCAGCGCGTCGCAAGCTGCCGCGTTTTTTGTTCGACTACATCGATGGCGGAGCCTATGCCGAGCATACGCTGAGGGCCAACAGCGCCGACCTGACGCAGGTCAGCCTGCGCCAACGTATCCTCAAGAACGTCGAAGCATTGAGCCTGCAAACCACCCTGTTCGATCAACGACTATCGATGCCCATCGTGTTGGCCCCGGTAGGCCTGACGGGCATGTTCGCCCGCCGGGGCGAGGTGCAGGCGGTCAAGGCTGCCGAGAAAAAAGGCATCCCGCTGTGCCTGTCCACTGTCTCGGTATGTTCGATCGAAGAAGTCTGCGCCAACACTCAACAGCCGATCTGGTTTCAGTTGTATGTCCTCAAGGACCGGGGCTTCATGAGAAATGCGCTGGAACGCGCCAAGGCTGCCGGCGTGCAGAACCTGGTGTTTACGGTCGATATGCCAACGCCCGGTGCCCGCTATCGCGATGCCCATTCGGGCATGTCCGGTCCCTACGCATCGTCCCGGCGCATGCTGCAGGCCATGACCCGGCCCGACTGGGCCTTCAACGTCGGCCTGCTGGGCCGCCCGCATGACCTGGGCAACGTATCGAAGTATCTCGGCAAGGCCGTGACCCTCGAAGACTACATCGGCTGGCTGGCCAATAATTTCGACCCCTCGATCAGTTGGAGCGACCTGGAGTGGATTCGCGATTTCTGGAAGGGCCCGATGATCATCAAGGGTATTCTCGACCCTGAGGACGCCAGGGATGCGGTGAGTTTTGGCGCGGACGGCATTGTCGTCTCCAACCACGGCGGCCGCCAGCTGGACGGCGTGCTCTCCACGGCCCAAGCCTTGCCGCCCATCATGCAAGCGGTCGGCGATGACCTCAAGGTGCTGGTCGACTCGGGGATCCGCTCGGGACTGGACGTGGTGCGCATGTTGGCCCTGGGAGCAAAGGGGGTACTCCTGGGACGCTCCATGGCCTATGCCTTGGCGGCCGACGGTCAACGCGGGGTGGAAAACATGCTGGATATTTTCGCCAAGGAAATGCGCGTGGCGATGACCTTGACAGGCGTCACCGCCATCGACCGGATCGACGAATCGATTCTGGTGCGTCATCCTCTCAAGTAACCAGCCGACGACGTTCAATCCTGCCAGGAACCGTTCCATGCGCATCGCCTTGCTTTCCGATATCCACTTGTCCGTAGACGCCATGCCATTCCCGGCTGTGGAGGCCGATATCGTGGTCCTGGCCGGTGACATTTCCCGACCGGCCGCGGCCATCGACTGGGCCAGGTCAAGCCCGGCGCCGGTGTTGTACGTGGCGGGCAATCACGAATTTTATGGCAGTGACCTGATCTCTACCTACGAGCAGTTGCACAGGTTGTCGCAAGGCACTCCGATCCACGTCCTGGAACGCACCGCATACGTTCATCACGGCGTACGCTTCCTGGGCTGTACCCTGTGGTCAGACTACCGTCTCTTCGATCGAGCGGAAGATCGGGCGCAGGGTATCGACATGGCCACCCGGCTGATCCGCGACTTCAGCCGAATCAAGGTTGCGCCTGACTTCCCAGACCTGTTCACGCCGGCCCTTTCCCAGATGCTGTTCATGCAGACGGTCGCCTGGCTGGAAGAATGTTTTGCCTCCGACCCCGGCATCCCCACGGTAGTGATCTCGCATTTCGCGCCGACCCGGTTGAGCATCAGCCCGGCTTTCGCCGATTCGCCGATCAACGCAAGTTTCGTCTCAGACCTGCAGGAGCGGATCGAGGCGTGGCAGCCCGCGCTTTGGCTGCATGGCCATACCCATGGCAGCTTCGATTACCGGATCGGCGACACCCGGGTCATCTGCAATGCCCGTGGCTATGCCAAAGAGGGCGTCAATGAAAATGCTCGATTCAATGCCGCCCATGTGATCGAGCTGAACCTGTGAAACCCGTTGCCATGCTCGGCTGGCGGCCCCTGCCCGCCTCATACCAAAGCATTACCCTGCTACACCCTTGTCCAGTGGTCGCGAGCAATGTTTACCCCTACATTGCCAATACCTGAAGGGCACAGTGCCATAAACCCTTTGGGCCCTGCTCATGGACTCGGCGCAAAAAGCGTATCGCACCGCGCAATGCTGGATTTAGAATCGATCGTGGCCACCCCACTCGCCCCCTTCGGCAGTTTCGCCAACGGACATAGACCCATGGACATCGCACCCCGTTTCATCATTCATGAAACCGCCCACTGGATCCTCAACCACCATATGTCTTCGGCGCTCCCCGGCTATCTGGTGCTGGGCACCCGGCACAACGCCAATTCGCTGTCCGACCTGCCCGAGCAGGCCCTGGTGGAGATGGGCGTGCTGCTCGCCAGCATCCAGAAAACCCTGCAAGCGGAGTTGAAGCCCAAGTGGCTCTATATCAGCCGCTTCGGCCATGACCCACGCTTCCCCATCCATTTTCATTACATACCGGTCTACCAGTGGGTCGAGGACCAGTTCTGGGAGGATGAGCGCTACCGGCTGCTGGAAAACTTCGGCACCAGCGCCGCCGCGCGTACACTGACCGATGGCGCTGAAATGACCCTGTTCATCTGGCGTGAATTTGGCGAGAACTCGCAACTACCGGCCATTGAAGGGCCTTCGATCGACCAGGTCATCGACCATTTGCGCACCTGTTTCAATCCGGTGAACCAGCGCCTGCGTCTTCAAGTCGATCGCTGACTTCGACGAGCGCGGTGCTAACATGACGGGCGTACCCGGATGCCTTACTCAGCGCATCCCCCATCAACACTCGGCAGTCACCGCATGATCGAAGTCACCGAAGTTTCCATTGCCCAACTGCGCGCTGCGCTCGAATCCGGCCAGACCACTGCCGTTGAGCTGGTCCAGGCTTATCTGGCCAGGATCGATGCCTACGACACGCCCCAGACGCCCACCGCGCTCAACGCGGTGGTGGTGCGCAACCCCGACGCCTTGAAAGAGGCACAGGCCAGCGATGCCCGTCGAGCCAAGGGCCAAACGCTGGGCCCGCTCGATGGCATCCCCTATACGGCCAAGGACAGTTATCTGGTCAAGGGGCTCACCGCCGCCTCCGGCAGTCCGGCTTTCAAAGACCTGATCGCCTATCGCGATGCATTCACCGTTGAGCGCTTGCGTGCTGGCGGTGCCATCTGCCTGGGCAAGACCAATATGCCGCCGATGGCCAACGGCGGCATGCAGCGTGGCGTGTACGGCCGCGCAGAAAGCCCGTACAACGCCGACTACCTCACCGCCCCCTTCGCCTCGGGCTCTTCGAACGGCGCAGGGACGGCCACCGCCGCGAGTTTTGCCGCCTTCGGCCTGGCTGAAGAAACCTGGTCGAGCGGTCGCGGCCCTGCGTCCAACAATGGCTTGTGTGCCTACACGCCGTCACGCGGCGTGATCTCGGTGCGCGGCAACTGGCCGTTGACGCCGACCATGGACGTCGTCGTGCCGTTTGCCAGGACCATGGCCGACCTGCTCGAGGTGCTTGACGTGGTGGTGGCCGAGGACCCCGACACCCGCGGCGACCTGTGGCGCATGCAACCCTGGGTGCCGATTCCGCCCGTCGCCTCGGTCCGCCCCGCGTCTTACCAGGACCTGGCCGCCAATGCCGCGGCACTGGCCGGCAAGCGTCTGGGCGTACCACGCATGTACATCAACGCCGACCCTGAAGCCGGCACCAGTGAAGCCCCTGGCATCGGCGGCCCGACCGGGCAGCGCATCCACACCCGGCCTTCGGTGATCGGGCTCTGGGAACAGGCACGCCAGGCCTTGCAGGCCGCCGGCGCCGAAGTCGTCGAGGTCGATTTTCCCCTCGTCTCCAACTGTGAAGGCGATCGCCCCGGTGCACCAACCGTGTTCAATCGCGGGATCGTGTCCAAGGAATTCCTGCATCACGAGCTGTGGGACCTGACGGCCTGGGCGTTCGACGATTTCCTGCAGGCCAACGGCGATCCGAAATTGAACCGTCTGGTGGATGTCGACGGGCCACTGATTTTCCCGCACGACCCGGGCACCTTGCCCAACCGCGAAGGCGACCTGGCCGCCGGCATGGACGAGTACGTGCGCATGGCCGAGCGCGGCATTACCCCGTGGGACCAGATCCCGACGGTGCCTGATGGCCTGCGCGGCCTGGAACAGACCCGCCAGATCGATCTTGAGCAGTGGATGGATGGGCTGGGGCTCGATGCAGTGATTTTCCCGACGGTCGCCGACGTCGGCCCGGCCAATGCCGACGTTGATCCGGCAGCGGCGGACATCGCCTGGAGCAACGGTGTCTGGGTGGCCAACGGCAACCTCGCGATACGTCACCTGGGTGTGCCGACGGTCACCGTGCCGATGGGGGTCATGCCGGATATCGGCATGCCCGTGGGGCTGACCTTTGCCGGTCGCGCCTATGACGACTCGAGCCTGCTGCGCCTGGCGTCGGCGTTCGAGGCCTGTGGTTCGAAGCGCTTGATTCCACCGCGCACGCCACCGCTGGGCAAGTGATAATGCGGTTGGGACTGGAGCGGAACAGGCGCCAGTCCCGCCACCGCCACCGACTGGTGCACTTGGGTGCACATGGCGCTTTATAAAAGTGCAGGCAACCGGTGCGCACCGTTCATTTGAACCGCTGTTCAACGATTCCCTCCTGCACTCCCCTCGCCGACGATCCGCACAAGACCGCGCTTTTCATCCGGCAAAGCCGTGCGCGCGCAGCCCCGCCCGCCTGCGTATCGACAACGATCGCGACCTCAAGGGCATTTCTGGCGCGTGACTTGCTAGGAACACCTCAACCCTGCAGTCAACGCTGATTGCATGCATACGACAAAGGCGCCGTGTGTCCCCCGTTTTTTCTGACGGTGGGCCGCATGGCGCCTTTTTTGTTTCCGGCATCGGCAACGGCCGGCAAAAGATTCGAGGGACGAGGATGACAAGCAAAACCGTACGCAGTGTATGTCCCTATTGTGGTGTGGGCTGCGGCATCGTCATGCAGGTCGAAAACAACCGCGTGGTCAAGGTCAGCGGCGACAAGGAGCACCCGAGCAACGCCGGCAGGCTCTGCACCAAGGGCACCACCTGCGGCCAGGCCATCGCCGAGTCGGGCCGGATGGAACACGCCTACCTGCGCCAGGAACGCCGCCGCGATCCGGTGCGCATTGCCATGGATAAAGCCATCAGCGAGACGGCCAACCGACTGCGCGACACCCTCGATCGCCACGGCCCCGATGCATTGTCGTTCTACGTGTCCGGGCAAATGTCGCTGGAAGCCCAATACCTGATCAACAAACTGGCCAAGGGTTTTGTCGGAACCGCAAACATAGAGTCCAATTCCCGCCTGTGCATGGCCAGCGCCGGCAGCGGCTACAAGCTCTCCCTCGGTTCTGATGGCCCTCCGGGCTCGTATCAGGACTTCGACCAGGCGGACCTGTTTTTCGTCATCGGCGCCAACATGGCCGACTGTCACCCGATTTTGTTCCTGCGCATGATGGACCGGGTCAAGGCCGGAGCGAAGTTGATCGTGGTCGATCCACGGCGCAGCGCCACCGCGGACAAAGCCGACCTGTTCCTGCCGATCAAGCCGGGCACCGACCTGGCATTGCTCAATGGCTTGCTGCATCTGCTGGTGAAAAACGGTCACACCGACCCGGCGTTCATCGCGGCGTTCACCGAAGGCTGGGAGGCCATGCCGGAATTTCTCGAGGACTATCCGCCGGACAAGGTCGCACACCTCACCGGTCTGCCCGAGGCGGACATTCGCCAGGCCGCGCAATGGATCGGCGAAGCCGCACAGTGGATGAGCTGCTGGACCATGGGGCTGAACCAAAGCACCCACGGCACCTGGAACACCAACGCCCTGTGCAACCTGCACCTGGCCACCGGCGCAATTTGCCGGCCGGGCAGCGGGCCGTTCTCCCTGACCGGGCAACCGAACGCCATGGGTGGCCGTGAGATGGGCTATATGGGGCCAGGCCTACCCGGCCAGCGTTCCATGCTGGTGGAGGCGGACCGCGCGTTCATCGAAGATTTGTGGAGCATCCCCCGCGACCGCTTGCCGCGCAGCGCCGGTGGCGGCACCGTGTCGATGTTCGAAGACATGAGCGCAGGACGAATCAAGGCCTGCTGGATCATCTGCACCAACCCGGTGGCGTCAGGCCCCAACCGCCAGAAAGTGATCGACGGCCTGCAGGCGGCAGAGCTGGTCATCACCCAGGACGCCTACCTCGACACCGAGACCAACCGTTACGCCGACATCCTGCTGCCCGGCGCGCTCTGGGCCGAGGCCGAGGGCGTTATGATCAACTCCGAGCGCAACCTGACGCTGATGCAAAAAGCCGTGGAGCCCCCGGGCGAGACGCTGCCCGACTGGCAGATCATCGCGCGGGTGGCCTGCGAGATGGGCTTCGCCGCGGCGTTCACCTACAGCACTGCCGACGCGGTGTTCGAAGAGATCAAGCGCGCCTGGAACCCCAAGACCGGCTATGACATTCGCGGCGCCAGCTACCCGCGCCTGCGCAACAAACCTTTGCAATGGCCCTGCGCCAGCGCTAGCGCGGCGGATCGCAATCCGATTCGCTACCTCAACAATGGCGAGAGTCAGGCACTCAGGGTCGAAGCCGACGGCAGCCAGCCGACGATCGTCTTCCCCACCGAGCGCGGCAAAGGCATCTTTCTCGCCCGTCCGCACATGGCGCCAGCGGAAATGCCCGATGAAACCTTTCCCTTCGTACTCAACACCGGGCGCTTGCAGCATCAGTGGCACACCCTGACCAAGACCGGCAAGGTGGCGACCCTGAACAAGCTCAATCCGGGCCCCTTCGTCGAGATCCATCCCGAGGATGCCAGCGCCCTGGGCATCAAGGACAAGGACCCGGTCGAGGTACGTTCGGTGCGAGGTCGGGCCGTGCTGCCGGCGGTGGTGAGCGACCGCGTGCGCCAGGGCAACTGTTTTGCGCCTTTTCACTGGAACGATGTGTTTGGCGAGAACCTGGCGATCAATGCCGTGACCAACGATGCCGTCGACCCGATCTCGCAGCAGCCCGAATTCAAATTCTGTGCGGTCGCCCTGCAACGTGTCGAACTGATCGACCATCAGTTCCTGCAAACGCCAGCGCCTGCCACCGTCGACTCATCCCCCTTACCAGAGGAACTCGCCATGTCGAGCATCGAGACCTTTGCCGATCTCGCGGGCATCCGTTGCCTGCCCTCCCCGCCATTGAACGACAGTGAACGCACCTACCTCGCCGGTTTTCTCAGTGGCCTGCAATCGCCAGCAGGGCGCCAGGCGGCTGGGGTGCCGGTGCTGCCGCCCAGCGCGCCGTTGGCCACCGAGACTCGTCTGTGGCTGGACGGGCTCCTGGGCGGATTGTTCAGTCGGGTTGATGCGGGTGTAGCTGATCAGGCTGCAACCCTGGCGGGCGTCACCGCCGAAAATGCCCCCGCGGTGACCTTGCTCTGGGCGTCGCAAACCGGCAATGCCGAAACCCTGGCCGAGCGCCTGGCCGCGCGCCTGCGCGATGACGGCTTCGCCGTGGAGCTGAGCGCGATGGCCGACTTCCCCGCCAGCAAGTTGGCCAGCACGCAGAATCTGGCCTTGATCAGCAGCACCTTCGGCGATGGCGATCCGCCGGACAATGGCGAAGGTTTCTGGCACACCCTCAGCACCGCCCAGACGCGTCTGGAGTCATTGCGCTTTGCCGTGCTGGCCCTGGGTGACCCGGCCTACGACCGATTCTGCCAGCACGGCAAACAGCTCGATCAGCGCCTGCAGGAACTGGGCGCCACCCGCCTGCTGGAACGGGTCGATTGCGACACCGAATTCGAGGAGCGCGCCGATACCTGGCTGGCGCAATTGCAGAAGACCCTCAGGCCCGAAGCTGTGGTCGTCGCGCATAGCCACACTGCCGCCAGCGCTGCCCAGACACCCGGCAAGGCCAAGCCCCATGCTTCGCGGCTGCTGGCCAATCTTCACCTGAACCGCCAGAGCCCGCACAAGGAAACCCGCATGTTTTCCCTGGACCTGGCGGATTCTGGACTGGGTTATGAGGCGGGTGACGCGCTGGGCGTCCATCCGCGCAATTGTCCGGAACTGGTCGACGAGTTGCTCGACTTGACCCGGTTAAATGGCGAGACGCCGGTGAGCGTCGATCAATGCGCCGAGGTGTCGTTACGTCAGGCACTGACCGAACACTTCGAAATCGCTCGGCCCAACAGCGACACCCTGGCTTTCATCGCCGAACGCAGCGCCAATCCCGGTTTGAAACAGTTGCTGGGCACTGAGCATAAGGCTCAGTTGAAAGAATGGTTGTGGGGCCGGCAACTGGCGGACGTGCTGCAGGAATATCCACTGGACTGCTCGGCGAGCGAGCTCCTGGGCACCTTCAAGCGCTTGCAGCCGCGCCTGTATTCCATCGCTTCGAGCGCCAAGGCGCATCCACGGGAAGTCCATCTCACCGTGGCGGCGGTGCGCTACGGCAAGCGCAAGGGCGTGTCCTCGACCTTCCTCGCCGACCGCGCGCAGGACGCCGAGGTACCGGTTTTCGTCCAGCCAGCCAGACACTTTCGCGTGCCGAACGAAGGTGATGTGCCGATGATCATGATCGGCCCCGGCACCGGGGTCGCGCCCTTCCGCGCCTTCCTGCAGGAGCGCCGGGCGCGGGGCGACCAGGGCAAGAACTGGCTGTTCTTCGGTGAACAGCACGCCGCCAGCGACTTCTACTACCGCGACGAACTGCAAGGCATGCAGCACGATGGCCTGCTGACGCACCTGAGCCTGGCGTTTTCCCGTGACCAGGCCGAGAAAATCTACGTGCAGGACCGCATCCGCGAACAAGGCGCCGAACTCTGGCGCTGGCTGCAGGACGGCGCCCGGTTGTACATCTGTGGAGACGCCAGCTGCATGGCCAAGGACGTCGACCAGGCCTTGCGCCAGGTCGCCCAGCAACACGGTGGACTGGACTCGCAAGGCGCCGCTGATTACTGGCGGCAGATGAGTGAGCAGAAGCGTTATTTGCGGGATGTTTATTGAGTGGTTGGTGGGTGTCGGTGACAGTGCCGACCTTCATCGGCGCCTCTACCAACATTGATCGATGCCACGTCGAAGTTGTTTGGGGAGTACATATCCATTGCTGCGGTAACGGCGGCTTATGGTTTCGCTTTTACAGCGACTCCCTTTTTCAAACACCAAAAAGGAAGCAAAAGGCTTTGCCCCAC
>LNAP01001991.1_pt1 | contig 32274 bp, 27 predicted proteins | sample 602601 | NCBI WGS metagenome assembly LNAP01 (sample SAMN02440304, study PRJNA202911) | soil metagenome | biome: Subtropical and temperate rainforests or woodlands; isolation source: soil samples (1 kg each in a 20% v/v slurry with milli Q water) were... ...
CGCTGCATGCGGGCGGTGTGTGCGGGAGAGTTTTTTGTGTCTGTCATGGTTGCTCCGGATGTTCAACAGGGAATAAACCAGCGGTCGTTATCGCTAACGATTTCGCGCAGGGGATGGCCGTAAAGGCGGGTGAGATTTTTTGCGGTGATGATCTCGCGCGCGGGTCCGGCCAACCATTCACCGTTGCCAAACAGCAGCAGGGCATGATCGCAATAGCGCACGGCAAAGCCCGGGTCGTGCAGCACGGCAACCAGACTGGATAAACCGGTGTGCGTTGAACAATCATTAGCCTGCGTTTTTTGTTTGAAGAGCTCCATGACGGCGACTTGATGGGATAGATCAAGATGCGTGAGTGGCTCGTCAAGCAAGAAAAGCTGGGGTTGTTGGGTGAAGAGTTGGGCAATGGCCAGTCGCTGTCGCTCGCCGCCCGAGAGGGTTTGCACATCACGATCGGCTAGTCCTGCCAGGTCAACTTCATTCAAGGCGGCATAGGCAATGTCTCTGTCTCGCGCTGATTCCCAATCCCAGCGCCCTAGATGGGGATGACGGCCGATGAGCGCTGTTTCCAGAACGGTGGATGAAAATGGATCGCTATGATGTTGTGCCAGATAGCCACGGCGCTTGGCTATCTGCTGTTGCGCTTGGCGTGAAAAAGTCGGCACCCTTTGAATCCGTGTCTGGACAAGGGTACTTTCCAGAGACGGACTCAAGCCTGCGGGGCGCGCTGGTGAGACGCCGATCTGGACACCACACAGGTTCAATTCGCCGTGTTGAGGGCGACGCAAACCCGCCAGGGTGGTGAGCAAGGTGGATTTGCCGACACCATTTTTGCCCAGAATAGCCCAGCGTTCGCCAGGATTGACTTGCCAGTTCAGCGCATGGCATACGTCGGTATTGCCAATGCGCAAAGACAAGTCACGCGTGAAAATCAACGGCGCTTCATGCAGGGTGCTACGCATGTTTTTCTCGACCGAGCAGAAATAAAAACACAGGCACGCCAATGAGTGCCGTGAGCACCCCGACAGGTAGCTGCTGCGGCGCAAGCACGGTGCGGGCGAGCGTGTCAGCCAATAGCAACAGGCTGCCACCGGCAAGCGTTGCTGCGGGTAGCAGCAAGCGTTGATCGTTGCCCCAGCCTAATTTCATCAGGCCCAAACGCGTGAGATGCGGAACGATAAGACCAATAAAACCGATACTGCCAGCGGTGGTGACAGCGGTTGCTGTCGCGAGGGCGGCGAGAAAATAAATGCCCCGTTTGATCTGAGTTACTGAAATACCCAATGTTTGGGCAAGTACGTCACCACGCGCAAGGATATTGAGTTCGCGCGCAAAGGGCAGCGCCAGCACGAGAGACAGCGCAAGAATGGCTAATGCCGGACGCGCTTCGCTGATCTGCCCGGCATCGCCCATCAGCCAAAATAACATGCCGCGCAACTGGCTTTCCGGTGCGATGGAGAGAATTAACGCAACGACTGCGCCACAACCGGCAGCGACGATCACGCCAGTGAGCAGCAGGCGCGTGCGTGTCCAGCTGTTGTCGCCATGCGCCAGGCCAAAGACGATGAGCATGGCAGCAAATGCGCCGGCAAAAGCAGCGAGGTTAACCAGCCATAAGGCAACACCCAGCACCATCGCTAACAGCGCACCCACCGCCGCGCCGCCGGATATGCCCAATACATAGGGGTCGGCGAGCGGGTTGCGCAACAGCACTTGCATCAAGGCGCCGGCCAGGGCGAGCAGGCCGCCGCAAGCAAAAGCGCCCAGCGCGCGCGGCAGGCGCAGGCCGCGAATGACCTCGACAGCCAGCGATGCTTCGCCTGTCGGGCTGCCGCCGAATAGCGCGGTGAATAAGTCAGACCAGGTGACCGGAATGCTGCCCGCCGCCAAGGAGGTGCCGCCAGGGCAAGGAGCAAGACCAAAACAAAAAAAGCGCGGCGGCGGGAGGGCATGGTTTAGCTTTGCGCAAACCTTATGGCGGTAAGACGGTTGCCAGATTTTTTACTTTGGCGCATAACGAACACCGATAAAAACATTAGCGCGCGGTTGCGCATAGCCCCAGGCAGTTTCATACACTTTGTCGAACAGGTTATTCACGCGACCTTCGAGTGACCAGTCTTGACCCAGCTTGTAACTGCCATAGAGGTTGGCGATTTCATAGTGTTCCAGCGGTTGGGTTTGGGTGGTTGTGTCGAAACTATCGCTTACCGCATTCAGTTCTGCGCCCAGTGTCCATGGGCCGGGTGAGTAGCTTAGCGAGAATTTGCCCATCTGCGCTGCACGCCGTTGCAAGCGGTAGCCGTTGTCCTGGTTAACCGGTTTCATGAAATCAGCCGAAGCGTCCGCATTCCATCCGCCGTAGGTCAGGCCGTAATTGAGGCTGGTGCCGGTGATGCGGGCGCGGCCGACGTTGTTCACGGGGTATACCGCGATGAGATTTTCGATGCGATTATCAAAGTAGGTAATGCCGGCACGCTGATTGGCGTGATTCCAGTTCAGGCCGACTTCACGATTTTTGGAAAACTCGGGTTTGAGGCTGGGGTTACCGTAATTAGGATAATAAAGCTGGTTGAAGCTTGGTGCCTTGAACGCCGTGCCGTAAGCCGCGCGCGCCTGCCATTCTGCGGTGAGGCGATAGCCATAGGCTAGGCTGCCGGTGGTCTTGCTACCGAATTGTGAATTATCGTCATAGCGCTGCGAGATTTGCCAGCTATGGTTGCCCCAGTTGCCGTTATAGCCTGCGATCAATGAGCGCACCGTGCGTTCCTTGATGGTGTAGTCCGTAGTGCTATCCACGTTCTGACGTAGATATTCGGCGGCGAGCAAGAGCTTGCCAACTGGGAGCTTGACATCCTGTTGCCAGATCCATTGGGTTTGATCGGTGACAAACAGGCTTCTGCCAGGCGCGAAGTTTTCCGAGCGGTCTTTTGATTCACCGTAGCGCAGGGTTGATATCCAGATGTCGTTCAAGCGGTTGCGGCTGTAAGCCGTCCAGGCACGGGTGATGTCGTCGCTGTAGGCGTTAACCGTTGGTCCGCCGCCATCGTAATTGTTTTTGCTGTCAGCCGTGAGCAGGGTGACACCCAGTTCGTGGCCTGCGGCCGGGCGGAAGGCAAGACGGCCTGACCAGGATGTGTTGCGATAGGGATCGTTATCTGGATTGGGTAGCGTGTAGTTGGCTTGCTTATAGCGCACGGGATCGGAGGCGATATTGATGCCATTGCTCTTCAAGTGCGATGCCCGTAAGCTGTAAGACCACATGTCGGTTCCGCCTGACAAACCCGCTTGCTCTTCCCGGGTGCCATAGCTGCCGAAGCCGACAAAGGCTTCCGGGCGTAGCGGGCCTGCGCCTTGTTTGGTGAAAATCTGGATCACACCGCCGATGGCGTCCGAGCCATACAGACTGGAGGCGGGGCCACGCAGAATTTCGATGCGTTCGATTTGCGACAGTGGCAGGTTGGAGAACGACGGGCTACCCAACGTGGCCGAGCTTAACGGTATGCCATCAACCAGCAACAGGGTATGGCCGGCGTTAGTGCCGCGCATGAAAATACTGGATGCTTTACCCAGGCCACCATTGTTGATGACCTGAATACCCGCTTGACGAGAAAGCAACTCAGGCAATGTCGTCGTGCCAGCTTGTTCGATTGCTTCGCGCTCGATGACAGTGACATCGGCCAGTTGTTCATTGATGCGTGTCGGTTGACGCGTTGCGGTGACAACCACAGCAGCAGAATCATCTGCTTCGCTGGCGTGGACAGAAAATGCAGAAAGCATAGCCGTAGCTGCGATGGTGATGCGGAATGGATTTTTCATGAGGAAACCTCTAGTTTCCGGCATGCGTCCCCGCAAGCCGGTAGCTTAAAAAACCAGAAGCGTGAGGGGGGAGTCGAAGGCGTTTGTTTTGCAGAACCAGGAATGATCCGGCAAAACACCACACACCCGATGCGGCCACCCCGCAGCATCTGATACGAGTGTTCCTGGCCGGTCTCCGGGCTTGCAAGTCTTGCTGCCTCGCCTTCCCGGAATAACATCATTCCAGTGGCATTGTGAGGCAGCCGCACTTGCTTACCGTTGCGGGGGCAGCGCCGGAATTGATTGTCTGGAGGAACAATCGCACCGGCTTCCCGTTTCATCCGGCATGCATAACGCATGCGCGGACACCACGAACGGCGCGCAGTATAGCAGGGGTGTGTGGATGGGCTGCGCGAGCCTGTGCTGGCTAGGCGGTTACCGTATTTGCCCAGAGCGCCAAGCCCTGGGCATTGAGATCGACGTCCATGTCCAGGATGGCATTGAGCGTTGCGTCGTCCGTTGTTACGCCATGGGCGCGGACTTCGGCGAACAGGTAATCACGCAAATTGACGCACAGGGTAGCGTGCAGGTCGGGGTACAGTGCTTCTGGCGTCGTGTCACCAGCGCGCCCTGCAGGCTTGAGCCCATCTCTGGAAAGTCCCCTTGGGATGCCGACTTTTTGTTTTGCGGCCTTGGCCATGCGCACAAAGGCATCCATGCGGCGCAATAGCGCGGGTGCATGCTGTTGGGGCGATAGCAGGCGGCCAAAATGGGTAAGGTAGGCCGCTTCCGATTGCATTGCCAAAATACGCTCAACCGACTGGCGCATGGCGATGGGGTCAAATTGAGAGGGCGTGGTGGTAGGGAAAAGAAAGGGTTTGCCATTGGCGATTAACGCCGGATAGCTGATGCCTAGCATGTCGCCGGTGAAAACGCCTTTTGAATCAGCGTCGTAAATCACAATATGGTGGCGTGCGTGGCCGGGGGTATCGAGGCACAGCAGAGGGCGATCCGCCAGATGAATGGTGGTGTTGTCCGGCGCTTCGATCATGCGCGCGGCAGGAATCGGCAATATCTCGCCATACAGCTCGCGGGTGCGGGCTTTGCCGTACACCGCCTCCACCCCGGCTATGAGCTGTGCAGGTGATGCCATATGCCGCGCGCCGCGCGGGTGCACAACCAGCCGCGCCTGGGGGAAGGCCTTCATCATGACGCCCGCACCCCCGGCATGGTCTAAATGGATATGCGTGAGCATGACATAATCGACGTCGTTTGGCTCAGCGCCGAGGGTTTTCAAGGCATTGAGCACATGCGGCAAAATCTTGAATGTGCCAGTATCGATAATCGCAAGGCGACCTTGATGGTGAATGATATGCACAGCAGCGAGCTGCTCACGTAGATAGCCACTATCCAGCGCGTAAATGCCGTGTGCGTATTCGATTAAATCGTGCTTCATGCCAACCTCAGGGGAATGGGGATACTCATGTCGAGTAGGAGTTTAAGCGCGTGCGGTCAAGAGCGACGAAGTTCGCCTATCTTTAACCAGCATTTTTATTGCATCAAGCGGTCAGGTTTCACCGTAGATGGTTTTTACGGTTTTAGCCGGACACCATAGACTATCCGATCATCGTATGATGCTATTCGTTTGGGCCAGCTCGTTTACGTGCGCTTCATATTCACTCTTCACATTTTGAATCGTTGGATCAGGTCATGCCGATTTCTCTCCCTGCTGAACTGGAACATAAACTGGGCATTGCCATTGAGCAGATGCCGGCGTTCCCGAAAAGCGTGCAAAAAATTCTCGAACTGGCGCGAAATATCAATTCCGTGCCCAAGGAAATGGTATCGGTGATTGAAAAAGACCCCGTGATGACGGTCAAGATTTTAAAAGTCATTAATTCTGCGTTTTATAGCTTGCCGAACAAAATTACCTCGGTGGGTCAGGCAACCATCTTTCTGGGTGTGAATACGATTAAAAACCTGTCATTGGGTTTTGCCGCCGCCGGTATTTTGCCGCGTGGTACGGTAGAGGGTTTTGATATGCAGCGTTATTTGCTGCATTCCCTGATTGTGGCGACATTAGCCCGCCAGCTTGCCACGACAGGGGCAAAGGGCGAGGCTGATCCAGGAGATTGTTATATTGCTGGTCTGTTGCATGACTTTGGTAAAATTGTGTTCGCCCAAGCCATGAAGGTTGAGTTTCGTGCAGCGATGGCTTATTCGATAGAAAAAAAGGTGGCCTTGAATGTGGCCGAGCAACAAATTATCGGCGTTGATCATGCGGTTGTGGGCGCAATGCTTGCGCAGCGCTGGCAGTTTGCCGACCACTTGGTGCAATGCATCCACGATCATCACAACTTGCAAGCAGCGCCCAGCGCAATGCTGGATTGTTTGCGTACGGCCAATCAAATTGCCCGCAAGCTGAAATTAGGTGATAGTGGCAATGCCTGGCGTGAGGCCGAGACTGTTGCTGCATCAGCGCGGTTTGGTCATGATTTGGATGCCACGATTGCCAGTCTGGGAGATATGCAACGCTATATTGATGATGCGCAACTGTTCGCTCAGGTGAGTACCACTGTTTAGTCTGCCTGAATTGGCTAGTTTGCGTGTGAGCCTGGCTTTAAGCGCCCTTGCCGGGTTGGATGGCGAGTTGGACCCGGCGTAAGGCATTCAAGATCAACGGAATATGGTTAGGGATGGGTGATGAAAGTACGGTTTTGGGGGGTACGTGGATCAATCGCTTCGCCAGGGAAGAGCACGGTGGTATATGGCGGCAATACCACCTGCATTGAAGTCCGTGGCGATGATGGCACGCTGGTGGTTCTGGATGCAGGCACCGGGATTTTCCCCTTGTCCCAATCCTTGCTCTCTGAACTGCCTGTGCAGGCGAATATTTTTATCACCCATTCGCATTGGGACCATATTCAAGGCCTGCCATTTTTTACGCCCTTGTATATCCCGGATAATTCCGTGCGCATTCACGGGGCTTTTGACGTGGTCTCAGGCCGTGGCATTGAGCAGGTGATGGATGTACAGCTGCAATACAGCTACTTTCCCATCCGCGAAGCGGAAATGCGCGCGAATATTTCCTATCAAACACTACATGTTGGGGTGCCGGTGACAGTCGGCAGTTTGACCATTACCCCTTGCTTGATGAACCATCCGGTAGTGAATTTTGGCTATCGTGTGGATGGCGATGGCCGTTCCATGTTCTTCACCGGCGATCACGAGCCTTGGTACAACATTTATGCGCCAGATGATGAAGAGTATGACGATTATCAGGCCATGGTAGCGCTTCAGCAAGCGCAACTGGATACGGCGATCTCAGGGGTTAATTTGCTGATTGCCGACAGTTCCTACACACAAGCCGAGTATCCGGCCAAAGTGGGCTGGGGGCATGGCACGATGGAAGGTCATCTGGCTTGGGCCAGCCGTTTGGGTGTTTCTATGCTGGTTTGTACTCATCATGAACCCACTCGCGCTGATGCCGCGCTGGAGAGCGTTTTTACCCAAGCGCTGGCTGACTGTGGTTACACGTCGGATAAAGCTGGTGCAATGAAGGTTGTTTTGGCGCAAGAGGGGATGGAAATAAGCGTTTAGGAAAGATTTTATGCCAAACGGCTGAAGTCCGTTTTTTTGCAGTTGTTTTATTACCGCTAATCTACCGAATGACAGCGATTTTTGCTTGCCTATCTTGGCGGGCTGTGGCAAAATGCGCGGCTTCCGCACGGAGCGGTAGTTCAGTTGGTTAGAATACCGGCCTGTCACGCCGGGGGTCGCGAGTTCGAGTCTCGTCCGCTCCGCCAGCAACATAGCAACGACGCGCCTTCGGGCGCGTTTTTGTTTTCCACCTACACTGCTACCCACGCGGCAATTTCCTATCGAATTGCCGTCCTGCCAGGGCTGACTTTGAGATGCGGACGAGTCTCTGACCGCTCCGTCACGGCGCTTGCAAAAACCCCGCAAGCCCGCGCCGTCGCTACCTCATCACGTACTGAACCATGCCGTTACGCGATAAAACTGCGTCACGGCGTTGTCTCTCCTGCTATCGCCGTCTCGCCAGCGCCGACTTTTCCAGACAGCGGGCGAAACGCTCGCCGGGCGCCTTGAAGTAGCGGGCGAGTAGTGGCGAGTAGTGGCGGGTCATGCGGGTCTCCAGGGAGTTCTACATGTCATGAATATTGGATTATCCCGGACTCCCCGATACACTACCGCACTTCAACGAAACAAATGCCATGCAAAGGGGAAGCGATGGTTACTTGCAGAACCGCCACGTCGAGATTTCGCATTCCCAGCCTGAAAAAGGAACTGCGCGTCGTCGTCCCATGAGTCTGGTTAAGTCAAAACAACGCGTCGCCGATCACGGCGAGGTCTTTACTCCCGCTTGGATGGTCGATGCCATGCTCGACCTTGTGAAGGACGAATCGGAACGCATTGATTCGCGCTTTCTGGAACCGGCATGCGGCAGCGGCAACTTTATTGTCAAGGTCTTGCAACGCAAGCTCGCGGCCGTCGAGTGCAAGTTCGGAAAATCCGATTTCGAAAAACAGCACTATGCGCTGCTGGCGCTGATGTGCATCTACGGCATCGAGCTTCTGCCAGACAACATCGTCGAGTGCCGGGAGAACATGCTGGAAATCTTCACCGAGTATCTGAACATCGACGGGTCGGATGACCTGTACCGCGCCGCAACCTATGTGTTATCGCAGAACCTGGTTCATGGAAATGCCTTGACGATGTGCGACAGCCGTGGTGAGCCGATTACCTTTGCCGAGTGGGGCTACCTCGGCAAAGGCAAGTTCCAGCGGCGCGACTTCCGCTTCGACGTGCTCACCGGTTCGGCGGCCTTCAGTGCGGAAGGATCGCTCTTCGCCCACCTCGGCAAACACGAAATCTTCCAGCCGGTGAAGACCTGGCCACCGATGACGGTGCGCGAACTGGCTGCTCTGGAAGGCAATTGAATATGGCCAGGATTGACGTAAAAGGCACCTCCGTCGCCGTCATTTCCGGCGGCACTGACGATGACACTTCCCTCGCTGACATTGCCCGCGACAAGAACAGCGGTCACACCGCATGAGCGAGCAAGTCGCCTTCACCCTGCGCGGGCGCAACCCGGACGTGCTGACCTGCATCGCGAATCTCTCGAACGACGAAGTGTTCACGCCGCCGGAGTTTGCCAACCGGATGCTGGATACGCTGGCCGAGGCGTGGGCGGCCGACCACGACGGTGCGAACCTATGGGCCGACAAGACGGTGAGGTTTCTCGATCCGTGCACCAAGTCGGGCGTATTCCTGCGCGAGATCACCCGCCGTCTCACTCAAGGGCTGGCAGCCGACATCCCTGACCTTCAGGAGCGCGTCAATCACATTTTGACGAGGCAGGTGTTTGGCATCGGCATCACGAATCTCACCAGCTCGCTGGCGCGGCGTAGCGTGTATTGCTCGAAGCACGCCAATGGGCAGCATTCCATTGCCAAGAGTTTCACGAGCGGCGCAGGCAACATCTGGTTTGAGCGCACCGAGCATACGTGGGTAAATGACAAATGCACCTTTTGCGGGGCCAGCCAAAGCGCACTAGATCGCGGCGAAGGGCTGGAAACCCACGCCTACGCATTCATTCACACGAACAACATCAAGACTCGAATGACCGAGTTGTTTGGAGACGATATGCAGTTCGACGTCATCATTGGAAACCCGCCGTATCAGTTGGACGATGGCGGCTTTGGCAAGAGTGCCGCACCGATTTATCAGCTATTCGTGGAGCAGGCCAAGAAACTCGAGCCGCGCTATCTGTCTCTGGTGATTCCAGCGCGCTGGTTCGCTGGCGGCAAAGGCCTCGATGAATTCAGAGAGGCTATGCTTGCCGATAATCGTTTGCGCTCCATTGATGACTACCTCAGCGCGGCGGATGTATTTCCGGGCGTGGGTCTCAAAGGTGGCGTGTGTTATTTCCTATGGGAACGGGACAACCCCGGCCTCTGCCGCGTGACCACCCGCTTCAAGGATTGGCCTGTTTCGACCGCCACTCGACGGTTGCTGGAACCGGGCGCGGATGTGTTCATTCGCTTCAATGAAGGGTTGTCGATACTCAAGAAAGTCGTTTCTGTCGAAACAGGACAATCTGAAACGCTTTTGCTGCCAGAAAGTATGCGATTTGATCGACTCGTCAGTTCCAGAAAGCCGTTCGCACTTGAAACAACTTTCAAGGGCAAGGCAACAAAGCGCGCTGGTGATGTGCTCATCTACCAGAACGGCGGGACAGGGTACGTCGCCAGAAACTCTGTGCCGTCTGGCGCTGAACTCATTGACAAGTGGAAGATTTATGTTGGCCGCGCTGCGCCCGGCACTGGCAATCGTGATACCTATCCGCATCGCATCCTCAGCACGCCTTTCATTGGTGAGCCGGGCAGCATCTGTTCCGAAACCTATTTGTGCATTGGTCCGTTCGACACGCAGGCCGAGGCTGACAGCGCCTTGTCCTACCTCACCTGCCGGTTGACGCGCCTGCTGATTCTTCTACACAAGCCGTCGCAGGACACTACGCGCAAGGTTTACACCTTCGTGCCAACGCAAGCGTGGACGAAGCCTTGGACAGACGCGGATCTTTACGCGAAATATGGACTGAATGATGAGGAGGTCGCATTCATCGAGAAGATTGTTCGCCCGATGGAGCTGACGAGCGATCTGTTCGGTGAAATCTCCGTTGACGAAGGCGAAGATGAGCAAACCAACAATTGAAGATAAGGAAAATGCCCTGGCGGCGTTCGAGAGCTACCCCATCCGCCGCCTGTATGACGAGGCGTCGGAAACCTGGTTTTTCTCGGTAATCGATGTGGTGGCGGCTTTGACGGACAGCGCCAACCCTCGTGACTACTGGAAACAGCATGGCCGCAGCGAAAAGTGGATTCAACAGCGGGTGATGGGGCAGGAAACCCTCGCCCCCAGGCCGGAGGTCCGCCCGTGACGCTGCCCGAGAAGCTCTACACGGAAGCCCCCGACTGGCATGAAAAAATCGGCGACATTCACGCCCTGCTGGAACGCGTCAAGATCAGCGAGGAGCAGTCCGGCGATGTGCTGCATCTGCGCCGCCTCAACCGGATTCTGTCGATTCACGCCTCCACCGCCATCGAGGGCAACCGGCTTTCCTTGAGTCAGGTATCGGATGTCATCAACGGCAAACCCGTCTGGGGGCCGCCCAAGGACATCAAGGAGGTGCAAAACGCCTGGCAGGCCTACAACGAAATCACCGGCTTTGACCCTTGGTCGGTGGGCGATTTGTTGCAGGCCCATGCCCGCCTGACCGACACGCTCATCGGCGAATCGGGCCAATTCCGCAGCGTGGGCGTAGCGGTCGTCGGCCACGATGGCACACCGCTGCATCGCGGCGCGCCATCGGCCCAAGTTCCCGCGCTGGTGGGGCAACTCCTGGACTGGGGGGGAACCAGCGCGGCGCACCCGCTCATCAAGAGTTCCGCCGTCCACTACGGGCTGGAATTCATTCACCCCTTCCGCGATGGCAATGGCCGGATCGGGCGGCTGTGGCAGACGCTGATTCTTTCAAAATGGCACCCGCTGTTTGCCTGGATGCCGATTGAAACGCTGGTGCATCACAACCAGGCGGCGTTGCGGGATTCGCATGCCGGCACGGTGGATTGCCGCCCCTTCATCGGCTTCATGCTCGATGCCATCGCCAATTCGCTCTACAAGTACATCGACGTGGCGACGGAAACCGTGGCAGATGTCGGTGTAAATGTCGGTGTAAATGTCGGTGTAAGCGATGAGATTCTGGCATTGTTGGCGAGGCAACCCCGCTTGTCGGCCAAGGAATTGGCGACGTTGCTGAACAAGACCACCCGAACCGTGGAGCGCCATCTCAAAGCCCTGCGCGAACAGGGCCGGTTACGGCGTGTCGGCTCCGACAAGACCGGCCACTGGAAAATCGTCGAGAGGCCGTCATGAGCAAGACCATCGAGGAAATCCTCGCGCCCAGGCCAGAAGCCCGGTTGCGCATCTATGCGTGGTCTTCGAACGATCCGCCTGCCGCCTACCGTGGCTTGATCAAGGTGGGCCAGACGACGCAGGAGGACGTGAATGACCGCATCCGCCAGTCTCAGGGGCAGATGCAGCAGGCGTATACCTTGCATGTGAGCGCTTTCGCCGAGCGCGAGGACGGCACAACATTCCGCGATGGCGATGTACGCCAACGCCTTATCGACAAGGGCTTCGAGAACGTAATCATCGGCGCGTCTCGTGAATGGATGCGTTGCTTGCCGGACGACATCAGGACGGCGCTGACCGAGTTGCAAAAAGGCTTGCGACTCACCGGGACGCACCACGAAACCTTTCCGATGCGCCGCGAGCAGCTCGATGCCATGGACAAGACCTTGGCCTACTATCACTCGATCTGGGCGGAAAATAAAAACGCTGCCCCACGCTTTCTGTGGAACGCGAAGATGCGTTTTGGCAAGACCTTCACCGCGTATCAACTGGCGAAGAAGCTGGACGCGAAGCGCGTGCTGGTGCTGACCTTCAAGCCGGCCGTCGAGGATGCGTGGCAGAGCGACCTCGAATCGCACACGGATTTCGACGGCTGGCAGTACCTCTCGCGCAATTCCGGCAGCGACCCGACGCAGATCGACCGCAAGAAACCGGTCGTTTATTTCGGCTCTTTCCAGGACCTGCTCGGCCACGACGCGGCGGGAAACATCAAACCCAAGAACGAATGGCTGCACGCGGTGAACTGGGATCTTGTCGTCTTCGACGAGTATCACTTCGGCGCTTGGCGCGAGACCGCCAAGGAGCTGTTCGAGGGCGAGGAAGACGCGGTTGCCAAGAAGGAAGCCAAGCTCGAATACGCCGCCGACCTGGAGAGCGTGAACGAAGATTTCACCGTGCTCTCGGAGCAGGAAGCCGAGTTCCTGCCCATCACCACACGGGCTTATCTCTACCTTTCCGGCACGCCGTTCAAGGCGCTGGCGACCGGCGAGTTCATCGAGGAACAGATATTCAACTGGACCTACACCGACGAGCAGCGTGCCAAGGAGGCGTTCGCCGTCCAGCACCCGGGCCAGCGCAACCCCTATGCCGCACTGCCGCAGATGCGGCTGCTGACGTATCAGATGTCGGATGAACTGCTGGCCATTGCGAGCGGCGGTGAGTTTGACGAGTTTGACCTGAATGCTTTCTTCGCGGCATCGAGTACGGGCGTCGTGGCGCAGTTCAAGCACAAGAGCGATGTGCAGAAGTGGCTGGACATCATTCGCGGGGGCTACGCGGCCAAATCGGTCGAGCATCTGAAGACCGGTACGCGGCCCCCATATCCCTATTCCGACGTGCGTTTGCTGCCGTACCTGCAACATTCGTTCTGGTTTCTGCCCAATGTCGCGGCCTGCCATGCGATGGCCAACCTGCTGGCGGAGAAGCACAACACCTTTTGGCATGACTACGGCGTGATCGTCGCGGCCGGGGCGTCGGCGGGCATCGGGCTGGAAGCTTTGCCGCCCGTGCGCCGCGCCATCGGCAGCGGGTTCGAGACCAAGACCATCACGCTGTCGTGCGGCAAGCTCACCACCGGCGTCACCGTGCCACAGTGGTCGTCCATCCTGATGCTGCGCAATCTCAAGTCGCCGGAGACCTATTTCCAGGCGGCGTTCCGCGTGCAGTCGCCGTGGTCGATCAAGAATCCGAACGGCGACAACCCGAACGAGGAGGAAATCCTCAAGCCCGTCTGCTTCGTGTTCGACTTTGCGCCTACGCGCGCGCTGCGCCAGCTGTCGGAGTACGGGATCGGCCTGTCGCCCAACGATCCGAATCCGGAGAACGCGGTCAAGGAACTTGTGTCCTTCCTGCCTGTGCTGGCCTACGACGGCGCGAACATGACGCAGATCGACGCGGGCGGCATCCTCGACATCGCGATGGCGGGGACGTCGGCCACGCTGCTGGCGCGCAAGTGGGAAAGCGCACTGCTGGTGAACGTGGATAACGACACGCTCCGGCGCATCATGGACAATCCAGATGCGATGGCTGCCGTAGAGCGCATCGAGGGCTGGCGCGCGCTGGGCGACAACATCATCGAGACGATCATCAACAAGAGCGAGAAGGTCAAGGCGCTTAAGAACAAGGCCAAGAACGAGGATTTGTCGGTAAAGGAGAAGAAGGAACTCTCCGCCGAGGAGAAGGAATACAAGTCCAAACGCAAGCTGGTTCAGGAGAAGCTGATCAAGTTTGCGACGCGCATCCCGGCGTTCATGTATCTCACCGACTTTCGAGAAAACACGTTGCAGGATGTAATCACCAAGCTCGAACCAGACCTGTTTCTTGCTGTCACCGGCTTGACGGTGCAGGACTTCTATTTACTTGTCCGTCTCAAGGTGTTCAACACCGAGCAGATGAACCAGGCCGTCTTCGCCTTCCGTCGCTATGAAGATGCATCGCTCCGCTATACGGGTATCGAGAGTCACTCAGGGCTGACCCACTATGGGCTTTATGACACGGTGGTCGCGCGGGAGTGAGGGCGTTCGCGACGGGCGATGAAAAGTCGGCGCTGGTGATACGGCGATATCGGCGTCACCACGGCGGCCGTAGTCTCAGCCGCAGGCTGGGCGCAGTAGTCGGCCCACGCTTTCATCAACTGCACACGCTTGTGGGAGCGAGTCCGGCCGCAAGTTGATCACAGCGAACGAAGCGCAACACAACGGCGAGCCGATGGACAAGAACCGGATAGAAGGCGCTACTGAGGAGTCATCCACAAACGCTCCGATTTCTCAAAATCATGCAAATGGCGGCGGGTAACTGCGGTTTTTAGGTTTAATCGTCTGAATTGTCGCTCCCCGGTATTGCTGTTGATGGCTAAGCTGCATGGCTAAAAGAAAAAGAACTGCCCGGCTTGGGTCGTGTCTTGGGTTTTTTCAGTGGTTGGGCTAACGCGTAAATCGACTGCTACAACACGGTTTCTTCCTTCCGCTTTTGCCTGATAAAGCTGGCGGTCAGCCAGGCTCAGTGCTTCTGCAGGGGACGCGATCGCTGCGCAATTCAAGGTAATGACGCCAAGGCTGACGGTGACGCTATCATGGACTTGAGATGCGCTATGCGGTATTTGCAAGGCCGCAACTTCATGCCTGATTTTTTCTGCCAGTGATTTTGCGCCTGCATGATTGGTCTCTGGCAGGATCAGAGTGAACTCTTCGCCACCAAATCGTGCTGCAAAGTCTGAGGCTCTGAATAATTGCTGTTGCAGGGTTCGCGCAATTTTTTGCAGGCACTGATCACCTTCCAAATGGCCATAAGTGTCGTTGTAGGCCTTGAAATAATCCACATCCAGAAATATCAGGGAAAACGCTTCACCTGAACGGCGCGCTCTGGCGAATTCCGTTTCCAGTACATCATCAAAGCGGCGACGATTGGCCAGCCCCGTAAGGCCATCTGATTGCGCTTGTATGGCGAGATGGGCTTGGGCTTCGGTGAGCGCCTTGACCAGGTCATCATTGTCGAAGCGCGTTTTCCATGTCTCTTGCATGGAACGATTAAATCGAACCGCAATGCTCACGAATAGCCCAAGAAATAGCGTGCTGTAGGTGGCAATAATCATATTCTGCGTGTCTCCTTCGGCAATGGAGATGATGATCATCGGCAGCATGGCAGGCAAGGCAAACGATAAAAATGCGGGCAAGAAAATCCCCAGCGTCATGACGCTACCCATGACCATGGCTTGGGTTATTGCGATGGTAATGAATTGGGCGTATGGCGAAGCGTTGGGCAGCAACAGAATCGCCAAGCCCCATGCAATGCCAGCGGTGCTGTAAGAGAGTGAATAACGCATGGCAGCAGGGTGTTGATAGTCTTTGGATACAAGTTGTGCTCGCTGCCGCCGGGCCATCCATAAACGGATACCGAGAGATAGGTAGACGAGTGCTAGCCATATGGCCACTTCAGAATAAAGCGCGCCAGCTGCTATTTGGGAGGCCGCAACAAGAATGCTGCCGCCAACGCTACCCAGCACAGGGATAATGCCAATATCAACTAGGTAGCGAAAAGAGGTCGCCTCGACGCGCTGATCTAAATCCAATGTGAGAGCTCCAAGACAAGGCAAAACGAGGCTGTATTTAGCGGAAGAAGCTTGATTTTATAGTACATAGCCAGTGGATGCCGATTTGTCAGTGAGGTTTTTTATCGGATTTGATCAAGGTCTCTTGCCTCGCAGGTTTGGCTGTGGCAAAATACGCAGCTTCCGCACGGAGCGGTAGTTCAGTTGGTTAGAATACCGGCCTGTCACGCCGGGGGTCGCGAGTTCGAGTCTCGTCCGCTCCGCCAGATTAAATAAAAAACCCCGCAAAAAATTGATTTTTGTGGGGTTTTTTGTTTTTATGGATTGTTTTTCATCTTTTCTTCGCTTGTTCATTATGCAGGCCTTTGATTTTAAATAGCATATTTTCTTCATATATGCTTTATGACGGTTCGCGTCGTTAAAGTCCATTCATTAAGAACATCACAGTAAGACAAAAGGAGCCTTGCATGAATCAACTACCTTCGCCACAACAGACTTTGCTCTCGATGCTGGATATTCAGTTTTTGGAAATGACCAAAGAGCGTGTGGTTGCCAGTATGCCGGTGGGGCCGAAAGTCCACCAGCCATTTGGCTTGTTGCATGGCGGTGCATCGGTTGTACTGGCGGAAACGGTGGCTTCCATGGGCGCCTGTTTGCAACTTGACCAGACCAAGGAAACGGCGGTGGGGCTGGAAATTAATGCCAACCACCTGCGTGGCAAGCGGGAGGGTATGGTGACCGGAACCGCTACGCCGGTTCATATTGGACGCCGCACCCAAGTTTGGAGTGTGCAGATTACCGACGAAGACAATAAGCTGGTGTGCATTTCAAGGTGTACGTTGGCCGTTGTGCCTGTAACGGCTGGATAGTCTTGTTTTTAGCGTACGATAAGTTCGCTTGACTCGTGGGTGCGGCCGTATTTTCGGTTGTTAAATGGATTGTTAAGCGATTACTATTTCAATCTCTGCAGTATTTGCCAGGCCCAATTAACCCATCAAGACAGGAGCATGCCATGAAAAAAATCAAAGTAGCTGCATCAGGCGATGTTAAAGAGTCTCAAGTGCATGCCGTGCAGGCCAATGGACAATCTGTGTTGCTCACACGTGTGCAGGGCAAGGTATGCGCGATTTCCAGTAAATGCACGCACATGGGCCTGTCGATGAAAAAGGGCAAGATTGTGGATGGTGCGATTCAATGCCCGTGGCATGGCTCAAAGTTTGATGTTTGTACCGGCAAGAATGTGAATTGGACAAATTCTTTCCTTGGTATCCCCATGCCCAAGTTTATGCACGGCATGATCGCCATGGGCAAGAAGCCAGCGCCGGTTCCTACCTTTACGGCAGTCGAGGAAGAGGGTGCTGTGTTTGTCGTCATGCCTGACGCTTAAGTCCTGCCCGCCGTATCACCAGCGCCGACTTTTCATGAGTTGAGATGTGTCGTGGCGAACCTCGGCCTGGCTCGTGATAAGACGATGCCAGATCAAGGCCGCTCGGCATAAGGCCTTAAGTTATCTTCCAGGGTCAAGCAAGGTCGAAGCGGTCGAGGTTCATCACCTTGACCCATGCCGCGACAAAGTCATGGACAAATTTTTCCTGCGCGTCCGAGCTTGCATAAACCTCAACCAGGGCACGGAGCTGTGAGTTCGAACCGAAGACGAGATCGACACGGGTGCCGGTCCACTTGAGTTCGCCGGTTTTGCGATCGCGCCCTTCAAACATGCCCTTGTCGTCCGAGACCGACTTCCACTCGGTATCCATGTCGAGCAGATTCAGGAAGAAGTCGTTGGTGAGCGCGCCCGGTCGCTGGGTGAAGATACCGTGCTGCGACTGCCCGACGTTGGTGTTCAGCGCGCGCAGGCCACCTACCAGCACCGTCATCTCGGGTGCGGATAGTTTTAGCAACTGGGCGCGGTCGAGCAGCAGTTCCTCGGCCGGAACGGAGTACTTGGCCTTCTGGTAGTTGCGGAAACCGTCGGCGATCGGTTCCAGCACGGCGAATGAGTCCACATCGGTTTGCGCCTGCGAAGCGTCCATGCGACCCGGCGCGAAAGGCACCGTCACTGCGTTGCCAGCCTTCTTCGCGGCTTCTTCGACGCCGGCACAGCCCGCCAGCACGATGAGATCGGCCAGCGAGACTTTCTTGCCGCCGGATTGCGAGGCGTTGAACTCGCGCTGGATGGATTCGAGTTTGCCCAGCACCTTGGCCAGTTGTGCTGGCTGGTTGGCTGCCCAGTCTTTCTGCGGCGCAAGGCGGATGCGCGCGCCATTCGCGCCGCCGCGCATGTCGGAACCGCGGAAAGTCGAGGCGGATGCCCAAGCGGTCGAGACCAGCTCAGGTACCGACAGGCCGGATGCCAGTATCCTGGCCTTGAGCGCAGCGACGTCCTGGTCGTTGATCAGGGGATGGACGACGGCGGGAATCGGGTCTTGCCAGAGCAGGTCTTCAGTGGGCACTTCAGGGCCGAGATAGCGTGAACGCGGGCCCATGTCGCGGTGGGTGAGCTTGAACCAGGCGCGGGCGAAAGCGTCGGCGAATTCTGCCGGATTCTGGTGGAAGCGCCGCGCAATCGGTTCATAAATCGGATCCATGCGCATCGCCATGTCGGCATCGGTCATGATGATCGGCGCCTTTTTTGAGGCATCATGCGCGGCCGGCGCCATGTTGCTGTCAGTCGCCTGCTTCGGCGTCCACTGCCAGGCGCCCGCCGGACTCTTGGAATTCACCCAGTCGTTGCCGAACAGCATATCCAGATAACTCATGTCCCATTGGGTCGGGGTCGGTGTCCACGAGCCTTCCAGGCCGCTGCTGATCGTGTCGCCGCCTTTGCCGGTCTTAAAGCTGCTCTTCCAGCCCAGACCTTGTTGTTCGATCGGGGCGGCTTCGGGCTCGGGGCCCACGTGCGTGGCAGAGCCTGCGCCGTGGCATTTGCCGAAGGTGTGCCCGCCGCAGGTGAGCGCAACCGTCTCTTCGTCGTTCATCGCCATGCGCGCAAAGGTCTCGCGCACCAGGCGGCCGGATTCGAGCGTGTTCGGCTGGCCGCCAGGGCCTTCCGGATTCACATAGATCAGCCCCATCTGCACGGCGGCGAGCGGGTTTTCAAGCTCACCGCCGGAAGCCATGCGGGCTTTATCATCCAGCCATTTTTCTTCATTGCCCCAATAGACGTCGATCTCCGGCGCCCAGATGTCCTCGCGTCCACCGGCGAAGCCGAAGGTCTTGAAGCCCATCGATTCCAGCGCGACGTTGCCCGTAAGGACGATGAGGTCGGCCCAGGAAATTTTCTTGCCATACTTTTGCTTGATCGGCCATAGCAGCCTGCGCGCCTTGTCAAGGCTGACGTTGTCGGGCCAGCTATTGAGCGGGGCAAAACGCTGGTTGCCGTGTCCCGCGCCGCCACGGCCGTCACCGGTGCGGTAGGTGCCAGCGCTGTGCCATGCCATGCGGATGAAAAACGGGCCGTAGTGACCGTAGTCCGCCGGCCACCAGTCCTGCGAGTCAGTCATCAGGGCGGTGAGGTCTTGCTTTACCGCCGCCAGGTCGAGGCTGTTGAATGCTTCCGCGTAGTTGAAATTTTCCCCCATCGGGCTGGACCCGGGAGAATGCTGGTGCAGCATTTCGAGGTGCAGTTGGTTGGGCCACCAGTCATGGTTGGACGTGCCGCTCCCGGCTTTGTGTACGAACGGGCATTTTGCTTCTGTTGTCATGTTTTTCTCCTTGATAAAGGCAGTTCATAAGCGGATGCGGCATCAGCATACAACGAGGCAAATATCGCCAGCACCGGCCATTGTTTGTGCGGATGAGTTTTTATGGGTTTCTCCGTTGTTGGACTGCGGGATGGATGATAGAAGTCGGGTTTTAATTTATCAATTTGATTATTTGTATTTATTTGATAGTGCATGACTATCAAATAAATTTCCGCCAAGGCTGATGGTTCAGGCGTGCTACCATCGCGCGCCTGCCATGTCTGATCTTGATACCATTTTTGCCAGTGAAGGGCCGCTTGCCCAAGCGGTTGCGGGGTTTCGTGTGCGCCCGCAGCAACTGGAAATGGCCCAGCGCATTGCGGCGGCTATCGCTAACCATACGGTGCTGGTGGCTGAAGCGGGCACGGGCACGGGTAAAACCTTTGCTTATCTTGTCCCCGCTTTGTTATCCGGTGGCAAGGCGATTATTTCAACGGGCACGAAAACCTTGCAGGACCAGTTATTCAACCGTGATTTGCCTGCTGTGCGAGCCGCATTGAAGGTGGGTGCTTCCATCGCGCTGTTGAAGGGGCGTGCCAATTATGTCTGCCCCTATCATCTCGAACGGGCGATGGGTGCTGGACGGCTGGCTTCACGTGAAGAGGTGGGGCATTTGCGCAAAATTGCCCGCTTTGCCGAGCGCACGAAAACAGGGGATAAGGCCGAATGCGTCGATGTGCCGGAAAACTCCCTTGCCTGGCAAGTGGCGACTTCAACGCGCGAGAATTGTCTGGGACAGGAGTGTCCTGCCGTTAAGCAATGTTTTGTCCTGCCCGCGCGGCAAAACGCGCAGATGGCGGACATCGTGGTGGTGAATCACCACCTGTTTTTTGCCGATGTGATGTTAAAAGATGAAGGCATGGGTGAGCTCTTGCCCGCTTGCAATACGGTGATTTTTGATGAGGCGCACCAGCTGCCGGAGGTCGCCGGCCTGTTTTTTGGCGAGAGCGTGTCGACGTCGCAGCTGCTTGATTTGGCGCGCGACACGCGCAATGAAGGCATCGCCGCAGCAAAAGATTACGCACCCTTGCAAGCAGCCGCGCAACAGCTGGACAAGGCGGCGCGCGATCTGCGTTTGGCGGTCAAAGGCGAAAACCTGCGTTTGGCCGCGAGCCAGGTTGAAGGCGAGCGCGATTTTACCGCCGGGTTAACCGGCGTGGCGGAAACGCTGGGTGACACGGCCCGGCACCTGGAAGCGCAAGCTGATCGCAGCGAAGGTTTGGCGAATTGTTTGGAGCGGGCCAAAGCGCTGATCCAGACGCTCGGACGCTGGCAAAAAGGCGTGGCAGCGGAAGCGGACGGGCCTGTGGTGAAATGGGTGGAAGTGTATTCACACGCCTTGGCGCTGAATATGACGCCGTTGGATATTGCGCCGATTTTCCGGCGGCAGATGGAAGGCCACCCGCGCGCGTGGATTTTTGCTTCGGCCACGCTCGCCGTGGGGCAGGATTTTTCGCATTACTGCAATGCGCTTGGCTTGGGTGAAGCGGATACCGTGGTGTGGGGAAGCCCGTTTGATTACGCCAACCAGGGCTTGCTGTATGCGCCGCTAGGCATGCCAGACCCTAACAGTGCCTTGTATCAGGAAGCCGTGGCGGAAGCTGCCTGGCCTGCCATTCGCGCCGCGGGTGGGCGCACTTTTGTGCTGTGCACGAGTTTGCGCGCGATGCGCCGGATTCGCGAGTTGCTGGAAGAAAAACTGCAGCAAGAAGGCCTGGATTTGCCCTTGCTCATGCAGGGCGAAGGCTCGAAAACCGAGCTGCTGGATAGGTTCCGTTATCTGGGTAATGCGATTCTCGTGGCCAGCCAAAGCTTTTGGGAAGGCGTGGATGTACGAGGCGATGCGCTCTCACTGGTGGTGATTGACAAGCTGCCGTTTGCGCCACCGGACGATCCGGTGCTTGCCGCGCGCATCGAGCGTTTGCGTTCCGCAGGTGAAAATGCCTTTATGACGCATCAATTACCGCAAGCGGTGATCAACATGAAGCAGGGCGCAGGCCGCCTGATCCGCGATGAGGCGGATCGTGGCGTGCTGATGATTTGCGACCCGCGCTTGACCGGCAAGCCCTATGGCCGTGCCATCTGGCGCTCGTTGCCGCCGATGCGCCGCACGCGTGAGCTGGGCGAGGTGGAAGCTTTTTTAGCGCAGTCAGTCAAATCGTCCAATGGATAAGCATGCGTGCATCACCCTGGCCGAACAACTGAATGCGGGTTGCTACTGCGTGTCGCTGGATCGTGGGCGTTTGGTCGATGAGCTCGTGTATGTGAGTCCGGGTTTTGACCAGCAGGTCATGGTGCCGCGGCCCCATTTATTTTCCAGCGTCACCACTTTCGTGGGGGACGCGCATAGCCGGCAAATGGCCGGGCTCATCGCCGCAATTGAACGGGTCGTGGCCTTGCCCGCTTACCAGGCGCGGGTGTTAGCCCACGCACCAGACATTGCGCGCCATCAGCCGGGCGCGCGCGGCGTGTTTTTTGGTTACGATTTTCACCTCGGACAGGCCGGGCCGCAGCTCATAGAAATCAATACCAATGCGGGTGGCGCCTTGCTCAACGCACTATTGGCGCGTGCGCAAAAGGCTTGTTGCGACGAGGTCGCAGCGCTGTTGCCAGGGCGTTTGGCGGATAGCACGCCGGAACAGATGTTTCTTGATATGTTTTTGACTGAGTGGCGGCTGGGCAGGGCAGCTTTATGCCGTCCCGCCAGCGCCGACTTTTCCTTGCGAACCCTTGCCATCGTGGATATTGAACCCGAGACACAGTATCTGTATCCCGAATTTGTGCTGTTCAAAAAACTTTTTGCGCAGGCCGGCATCACGGTCGTGATTTGCGATCCATCAGCGCTGGTTTATCGCGATCACGCGTTGTGGCATGATGGGCTGAGCATTGATCTGGTCTATAACCGGCTGACGGATTTTTTATTCAGCGAGCCGTCGAGCGCCGCCCTGCGGAGCGCTTATCTGGCCGATGCCGCGGTGATTACGCCCCACCCGCGTGCGTATGCTTTGTATGCCGACAAACGCAACCTGGTGGTGTTATCGGATGCTGCCCTGTTGGCGTCTTGCGGTGTGGATGAGGCCACCATCCGTGTGCTGACGGCAGGCATTCCACGCACGGAAAACGTCAAGCCTGAGTTGGCCGCTGACTTCTGGGCACGGCGACGGCAGTTGTTTTTCAAGCCTGTGGCTGGCTATGGCGGCAAGGCGGCTTATCGGGGAGACAAAATCACCCAACGGGTTTTTGCCGAAATTTTAGCCGGCGATTACGTTGCCCAGGCGCTGGTGCCGCCTTCGCAGCGCACGTTGCAGGTGGATGGGATTGCCGAAAGCGATAAAACGAATGGAAGCACTGCCATGGCGGCGAATACCGCACCGGTCGCACTCAAGGTTGACTTGCGCAATTATGTTTATGCCGGTCAGGTGCAGTTGGTCGCTGCGCGCCTGTGGGCGGGGCAAACGACCAACTTCCGCACGCCCGGCGGCGGCTTTTCGCCGGTGCTGGTGGTGCCTTGTAGCCAGGCGTTGGCATGAAGGTTTTTGGTTTTGCGGGTTATTCCGGGGCGGGCAAAACGACCTTGCTCGAAGCGCTGATTCCGCGCTTTGTCGCAGCGGGCTTGCGCGTCTCATTGTTGAAGCATGCGCATCATCATTTTGATATCGACCGGCCGGGCAAGGATTCGTTTCGCTTGCGTGAGGCGGGTTGCGCCGAGGTGTTGCTGGTGTCCGGTCAGCGCTGGGCGCTGATGCACGAATTGCGCGGCGCGCCGGAACCCCGCTTTGAAGAGCAACTGGCGCGTTTTTCAGATTGCGATCTGGTGCTGGTGGAAGGCTTTAAATCCATGAATATCCCAAAACTGGAAGTGCATCGGCCTTCAGTTGGCAAGCCGCTGATTGCGAGTCCAGTATTGGATGGACATGGCGGGTATGCCGATCAGATTGTGGCTATTGCGACGGATGAAGCTGAGGCGGTGGGGCAGATAGCGCAAGGCATGCAACGGCCCATTCTGCCACTCGACCAGCCTGGACGCATTGCTGAATTTATCTTGCGTTACTATGATTTTAAGTCATGATGAGCCGAACGCCCATGGCCTGGCTTACCACCCGCCGATGATGAAACACGGGGAAAGGCGGCATAAAGGCCCGCTCCCGCCCGGGGGAGGTGACCACCTTGCCCGCTACGCTCGGCAATTGAAGTGGCGCGCAGATTAAAGTGTTTCACGATATTTTTTCACACTAAAATTTCATGCTATCCCAAGGAAGCTTTGCTTATGAGTTTGTTAAGTTTTGATGAGGCTTTGGCGCAGTTGTTAGCGCAAGCGCCGGTGGTGACCGAGACCGAGTCAGTTCCGACGCACTTGGCCTGCGGGTGCATTTTGGCAGCGAATCTTGTGTCATCCATTGATGTGCCGCCGCTGGATAACAGCGCGATGGATGGTTATGCCGTGCGCTGTGCGGACGTCACCCAAGCGGATACGCGGCTGGCGGTAGGGCAACGGATTGCTGCTGGCAGCCTGGGCCAAGCGCTGACACCGCAAACGGCGGCGCGCATTTTCACCGGCGCGCCGATTCCCGAGGGGGCAGACGCCGTAGTGATGCAAGAGCAATGCTCGCTGGCGGCAGGGTCAAGCAAGGGTGCAGACCATGCGCAGGAAAATGGATTGAGTTCGCCACTGCCGATAGTCACTGTACATACCGTGCCACGGCCGGGTCAGTCGATTCGGCGGCGTGGAGAGGATATTGCCCGGGGCGCTGAAGTCATTCGTCGCGGTACGCGCTTAACCGCCGCGCATGCGGGGGTGGCGGCATCGCTGGGCGCGGCAAGTCTTGAGGTCACGCGTCCGCTGCGGGTGGCCTTGTTCTCAACGGGGGATGAGCTCACCATGCCGGGTGACGCGTTAAAGCCCGGTGGCATTTACAACTCGAATCGCACCACGCTCTATGCGTTGCTTCGTGGCTTGGGATGCGAGGTGACTGATCTGGGCATCGTGCCCGATACTCTGGCGGCGACGCAAGCGGCTTTGCGTGGTGCGGCGCTAGGGCATGACTTGATTTTGACCAGCGGGGGCGTGTCAGTCGGCGAAGAAGATCACATCAAGGCGGCGGTGGTAGCGGAAGGAGCGCTGGATTTATGGAAGATAGCGATCAAGCCCGGCAAGCCGTTTGCTTTTGGCTGGGTTGGAAAGCCGATGGAAAAAGTCGGCGTTGGTGATACGGCGAGAGAACGCGCCAAGACACCATTTATCGGCCTGCCGGGGAACTCCGTGGCGAGTTTTGTCACATTTCTCATGCTGGTGCGGCCGTTTATTCTGGCCATGCAGGGGGCGGCCGATGTGAGGCCGCATGTCTTCAGCTTGCGTGCCGATTTTGATGCCAAGGCGAGTGACCGGCGTGAGTTTTTACGCGCGCGCATGAACGAGCAAGGCGGACTCAGCCTGTATCCGCAGCAAGGCTCGGCTGTGCTCATGTCGTGTGCCTGGGCGGATGGCATGGTTGACCATTTGCCTGGGACAATGATCCACCAAGGCGATTCGGTGCGTTTTATGCCTTTCAGCGCTTTGGATGCTTTAGCGTAAGCGGGTTGGCAAAATGCAAATTCAACTTCTCTTTTTTGCAGGACTGAGGGAAACCCTGGGCGTCGCCTCTGAAACACTGGATGTGCCCGATAACATTTCAACCATCGCCGCATTGCGCGCTTTGCTTGCCGCGCGTGGCGAACCATGGGCGGTATTGATGAGCAGAAAAAACCTGCGCACCGCAGTGAATCAAAGCATGGCCAAGGATGACACCGCTTTTCATCCGGGTGACGAGATTGCTTTTTTCCCGCCGGTAACGGGCGGGTAATTCATTCTTGGATGGGAGCGCCATGAACGGTCAAAAAATCAGCCTGCAAACAGCGGACTTTAATGTGGGCGAAGAACTGTCAGCGCTCACCCAGCGCCGCGAGGATATTGGCGCTGTCGCCAGCTTTATCGGTTTGGTACGCGCTGGCACGGTGTTGGATGAAGCCATGACCGCCATGACCTTGGAACATTATCCGGGCATGACGGAAAAAGCGCTGGCAGAGATTGTGGCCGAGGCAGAAAAACGCTGGGTTCTGCAAGCTGTGCGCTTGATTCACCGTGTGGGCAGGCTTTTGCCGGGCGAGCAAATTGTGCTGGTGCTCGTCGCTGCCAGCCATCGTGGTGCGGCGTTTGCGGCGTGTGAATTCATCATGGACTTTTTAAAAACCCGCGCGCCGTTTTGGAAGAAGGAAGCGAGCGAACATCATGGGCAATGGGTAGAAGCGCGGGAGGACGATGAGGCGGCGCTACAGCGCTGGCAGGATACGGGAAAGTGATTCGTCCGCGGTTTGCCTGCAAACGGTAGAACACCATTGCGCCATTGCGCTATTGCGCTATTACGCCATTGAGCCCAATAAAAAAGCCAGGCGCTACGCCTGGCTTTTTTATTAGGTAAAGCCAAGTTGCTTAATGTGCGTGGCCTGCGTGTGTGTCAGCGGCGCTTGCGACAGCAGCACTTGTTGGCATGGGATTGAACTCTACAGGCACCCAGCGATAGCTGCCTTTGCCTTCAGAAATCACATGGCCAATGCCTGGAAAGGGCAGGTGAGCGCCAGACATGAATGATTTTTCATCGGCTACGCGTTTGAGGATGTCACGCCGCAGGGCGATGGCTTTTTTCTGGTCGGCGTCAAATTGAATGGCAACGCCAGGATTGGCAAACTGGATCGCATGGGCATGCAGCATATCGCCTGTAATGACGAGCCTTTGGCCTTGTGATTCAACGACGTAAATTCTGTGTCCTGGGGTGTGGCCGGAGGCATTGACGGCGGTGATGCCGGGAACGATTTCACCCGTGCCATCGCCTGCCAAGGGCTTCCATTGGCCACTGGCTTGATAGGGGGCAGCGCTGGCCTGTGCCATCTGGAAGAAACTTTGCATGGCGGGCGGCGCTTTGGCGGCAATCTCTTTGGATAGCCAGAAGTCGTTTTCCGCTTGCGAGACGGAGACAAGCGCATTGGGGAAGAGCGGTTTGCCTGAGGGATCATTGATGCCGCCGACATGATCCGCATGCAAATGGGTAATTACGATGTGATCAACTTGCTCGGGTGAATAGCCTGCGGCTTTCATGTTTTGCGCCAGGTTGCCCAGCGAGGGGCCAAATAAGCCCGCCGCACCGGCATCCACCAACACCAGATTTTTGCCCGTGTTGATCAGGTAGGCATTCACTGCGGTGCCCATCTTTGGGTTGCCGACAAACATGCGGTCAAGGGCACGGTTCAGTTCTTTGTCCTTTGCGTTCTGCAACAGGCTTTTATCGAGTTGCATCACACCATCGAGCAGGGCAGTGACTTCAATCGAACCCACCATGATGCGGTAGTAACCCGGCACCTGGGTTTTGGCCATCGGCGCTTGGGCATGCGCAGGCGTGGCGAGTAGCGCGCTTGTGAGGCTTAAGCTTAATGCGGCAAGTAATACGCGCAGCTGTTTGGAAGGTTTTTTTGTCATGGGTTTCTCCTGTTGTTTTGAGGAAGCGCTGATTTATTCGTCATGCCCGCGCAGGCGGGCATCCAGCGCCTTGATTCTACTGGGATCCCGCCGCTGCGGGAGCGACGGAATCCGAGTTGGTCAGCGTACCCTTCAGTGTGGCAAAGGGTACGGCAAAAGAGAAGCAAAGACAGTCAGCCGCCGATATAAGACATTTCAACTTTTTCTGGCGTGGCTGAGGGTTGGGACATTGGGTTGGGGGCATGGCTACGCAGCGCTGAATAACGATCTTCCCGTGCCAGCCAGACATTGGCAATGGTTTGGCTTATCTCTTTATCCGTGCTGCCGTTTCTTAACAGTGTGCGAATATCATGGCCTTGCCGGGCAAACAGGCAGGTGTAGAGCTGGCCTTCGGTCGATAGGCGCAGACGGGTACAGCTGGCGCAAAATGCCTGGGTGACAGATGAAATCACGCCAATTTCCCCTTGACCATCCAGATAGCGCCAACGCGTGGCCACTTCGCCCGGATAATTGGGTGACGCTGGGGCGAGCGGAAATTCGGCATGAATTCGCGTGATGACTTCGCGGGAGGGCAGCATGTCATCCAGTTTCCAGCCGTTGGAGTTACCCACATCCATGAATTCAATAAACCGCAGAATATGCCCGCTGCCGCGAAAATGCCGTGCCAAAGGCAGCATTTGGCCATCATTCATGCCGCGTTTGACGACGCAGTTGATTTTGATGGGCGCTAAGCCAATTTTGGCTGCAGCCTCAATGCCATGCAGTACGTCATTCACCGCAAAATCAACGTCATTCATGCGCTTGAAGGTGGCATCATCGAGCGCGTCAAGGCTGACCGTAATACGCTTTAAGCCTGCATCTTTAAGGCGTTGGGCTTTTTTTGCCAGTAATGCGCCATTAGTCGTCAAGGTGACTTCCACCGGTAGCTTGGCCAGTTGTTCGATCAATTTTTCCAGCCCGCGGCGCAGGAGGGGTTCGCCGCCGGTGATGCGGATTTTTTCTACGCCTTGCGCGACAAAGAGGCGTGCAATGCGTTCAATTTCTTCAAAAGACAGCAGCTCGACGCGGGGCAAGTAGGGGTAATTGCTGTCAAAAATCGTTTTGGGCATGCAGTACACGCAACGAAAATTGCAGCGGTCGGTCACAGAAATGCGTAAGTCGCGCAGTGGCCTATTGAGCTTATCCAAGCCCCCCGCTGATGCTGGGTTTGTCGCGCTTGGTCGCCCAGCCAGAAAAGTCGGCTTTGGTGATACGGCGGGCAAGACGGTGTCCCTGGATAAGGTTCCATGGACGATGCTTTGCGAGATGGGAATGATGCGGTGATTGGCTTTCATAAGAGCGGGGAATATAGGCCGCTGCGGTGTTCTAGGCAAGCCTTCGGCGGATGCAAGGTGATACATGGTTTTACATTTTTTACGGTTTTTCAGGTTTGTAAGTTCATGTCGATGGCGCAAAATGTACCCGTTGTTTAGTTGTCCGGTTCAGGTTTTTTAATTTCAAGCAAGAATTTTTACAGGAGAATGCAAATGAAAGTGTCTAACTTACGTCGCATCGGTGCATTGGCAGTTTTTTCGGCTGTTGTTTCCATGGGTTATGGTAGTGCGCATGCGGAAGTTGGGGCGGCTGACGCACCGGGTATGACGAGCGCAAAGCCTGAGGCAGCGATGGCGCCGGGTCGTATGACAGGTGAAAAGGGTGAAGCCATGCGTGCCGAGATGAAAAAGCGGTGCGATGCTGAACCGCAAAAATGCGCCGAGATGAAAGAGCGCATGGCTAAAGAGCGGGAAGACGTGCGTGCGGCATGCGAGAAAGAGCCTGCCCGCTGCAAGGAAATACGCCAGGAACATCGGGAAAGAATGCATGAGCAGCTGTGCGCAGAGAATCCCGAGCAGTGCGCAAAAATGAAGGCCCGCCGCGAGGAAATGCAGAAGCAATGCGCGGCCGATCCCAAAGCCTGTGAAGCCAAAAAGGCCGAGATGCGGGAGAACATGAAAGAGCGCATGAAGCAACGCCGCGAGCAGCGCATGGAATCACATGAGTCGATGGTTAAGCCTGGCGGCACTGCGCCGGATAAAAAATAACGTGCATGTCTAGCCACTAAAATAGCCACCCAAAAATGCGGCCTGGGCAAGGGCTACTCGTTGCCCAGGCCGCATTTGCGCGCGCGGCATGGGGTGTGGTTCGGAACGAATGACACCTGCTTGGGGAGTTGAAGCGAATCATCCGGCAGCCCGTTTTCGTAACGTCTCATACAGCCCCGTATGGTTCAGCAAAATATCCAGCAAGCCATGCAGCGCCTGCGGTGAATTCAGCGCCTTGGTGCTTGAGGTTGGCGATGTCCTGACCCTTGATGAGCATGTCGGCCTTGCAGATGGCGCAGGACTCAGGGTTGAGTTCTTGCCCGTACATGACGAGGCGGGCGTCGGGGTTGTGCTCGGCGAGGTGCTCGCCCGCGAGGCTCAACATGCCGCCAGTGCCTGCTGTCGGGTCATAAATCAAGCGCACGACGCCGGGTTTGATGAGGGCGTCGTCATCTTCGATAAACAGCAGATTGACCATCAGGCGGATGATGCCCGTATTCAGGCAAGTATGGCACGGATAAGCTAATTGTTCGTGCAAGCGGTCGAACCACGGTTTCGTTTCTTGCGACAAAAGTCGGTGCTGCTGATACGGCGACAGTTGCGGCCTTAAGCTTGTTCAATCCGACTAAACTGGCCAAACCAACACAATCACCGAAAGCCACTCCGCATGACTGAAACCTTTATCCCCAGCAAAGATGTCTCGCTCGAATCTTCTATCGCTACCCTTCTGGGCAAACTTGAATCCATAGGCTTTCACGTCATCGAGCGCTCGTGGCTTAACGAGATTGAAAATATCTGGTCGGTGCATGTCACCGACCGCGACTGCACGCGCCTGTTCAGCAATGGCAAAGGCGGCTCCGAGCTGGCCGCACGGGCCAGCGCCTTGGGCGAGTTTTTTGAGCGCTTGAGCACCAATTATTTCTGGACGCACTTTTACCTGGGCGAAGCCATCGCGAATGACGAATTCGTGCATTACCCCAGCGAAAAATGGTTGCCCGTCAAGGGCAAAGCCTGGCATAAAGACATCCTCACCCCCGAATTGCAGGCGTTTTACAACCCGGACAAGGCCGTGCGTGCCGAACAACTGATAGACCTTAATTCCGGCAATGCAGCGCGCGGCATTTGCACGATTCCTTACGCCCGCTTGCGCGATGGCCAAACTGTCCTTTACCCCGTTAATCTGATCGGCAACCTGTATGTCAGCAACGGCATGTCCGCTGGCAACACGCTCATGGAAGCGCGCACTCAGGCGCTATCGGAGATTTTCGAGCGCGACATCAAGTTTCGCATTATCCGTGAAAACCTGTGCCTGCCCGATGTGCCAGAAGCGGTGATCAACCGCTACCCGCGCATTGCCGCAGGCATCCACGGCCTGCGCGCAGCGGGTTTTGGCATTCTGGTCAAGGATGCGTCACTCGGCGGCGAATATCCGGTGATGAATGTCACACTCTTGCACCCGCACGATCAGGGCGTGTTTGCCAGCTTTGGCGCGCATCCTCGCTTTGAAGTGGCATTGGAACGGGCGCTGACCGAGCTCTTGCAAGGCCGTGCGCTGGATTCTCTGGGCGACTTTCCCGCTCCCGGCTTTGATATGGACGAGATTACCGATGCGCAAAATCTGGAAATTCACTTTGTGGATTCCAGTGGCGTAATGAGCTGGGATTTTCTGCGTAATACGCCTGATTTTGAATTCGTGGACTGGAATTTTTCCACCACCACGGCGGAAGATTATCAATGGTCGGTCGATCGCATTCACGCCAGCGGCCATGATATTTACGTGGCGGATTTCACCCATCTGGGCGTGTACGCCTGCCGCATTTTCGTGCCGGGCATGTCGGAGATTTATCCGATTGAAGAGTTGCAGTGGGAAAACAATACCGTCGGAAATCTCGTGCGTCCGGCGATTTTGCGCTTGCCAGAACTCACCCAGGCTGAATCGCAACAACTGCTGGATTTATTGGACGAGCTCGATTTAGCTGAAGAATTGCCTATTTTTACGCTGATTGGCCTGGCTGCTGATGCGGATACGGCATGGGCAGACTTGCGCGTGGGCGAGCTTAAAACCTTGCTATGCCTGGCTGTTGGCAATACCGATGTGGTGCTCGAAGGCTGCGCCTGGATCGCCCAGTTTGGGGTATTGAGCGAACAACGTCGGCGCATTTATCGTTGCGTTGAAAACATCTTGAAGCTCCAGGAAAGAAACCCGACTACCGATATCGGCCAAGGGTTCGATAACGCGCTCATTCTCTTGTTTGGCGAACCGACAGTGGCACTTGCCCATGCGCTGGTTCAACAAAAACAGCGGTTTTTTGGCTTGAACATGCTGGGCAACAACATGGAAGGCAGCCAGATGCACCAACATTTACTGGCGGCGTACCAGAAAGTGCAGAAATTCAAGACCATGAATTAAGCCATGAATTAAGCGGATGAGACATTAAACCTGGAAACCGCGGTTGACCGTTTCCAATTTTGTTGAACCGCTGATGAATACTGAATTTTTCCTGCGGTCCTCCCCTGCCGGGTGATTCCGCTTAAAAGTCGGCGCTGGCGAGACGGCGATTATTAAACCTGGAAACATCAATTAACATCAGTTAACATCAGTTGGACGTGCAAAATCACAAGACCAAGCCCAATACTTCAGGCAAATTCTTAATCGAATCAACCACGCAATCTGGTTTGACCAAAGACGCCTCGGCATACGCCTGCCGGTATTTGCCCGTTTTGACAAGAATGCCGGTCAGTCCCGCACGCTGGGCGCCGCCCACATCCGCATCAATATCGTCACCTACCATCGCTACTTGCGAACGAGTCACCTCCGGTGGCAAGCCAAGGCTTTCCAGCGCACGATGAAAAAAATGCGGTGAGGGTTTGCCGATCAGCATGGCCGTAGTGCCACTGGCATACTCCAGCGCATGCACAACCCCGCCGATGTCCATTTGCAAACCGCCCCCCGTTTGCCAGAAACGGTTTTTGTGAATGGCAATCAGCTTTGCGCCGTTGAGCAAATGTTGAAAAAGCTCGTTGAGCAACGAATAGCTCCACGCATTGCCAATGTCGCCAATGACAATGTAATCGACTTTGTTTTCAGTGCTTTCAAATGGCGCTTGC
>LNAP01000919.1_pt1 | contig 32271 bp, 29 predicted proteins | sample 602601 | NCBI WGS metagenome assembly LNAP01 (sample SAMN02440304, study PRJNA202911) | soil metagenome | biome: Subtropical and temperate rainforests or woodlands; isolation source: soil samples (1 kg each in a 20% v/v slurry with milli Q water) were... ...
ATCCCGACACCGGCATATCCTTGCGCGCCAAGCTCAAACGCGCAGGATGGGACGATACCTTCCTCTTCGACATGCTCAGCCACATGCGATAGCCCTGGTCATACGGGGGAGGGTAGGGAGGGAGCAGGCAACAGTCGCGTTGCCGCTGATTTCAGATCAGATTCTGATCTTCGTATTTTCGAGATTCGTGAGGCCTTCCCCCTCCCGTACCCTCCCCCGTATGACGGGGGGAGGGACTCTGAGGAGTCACTCCACCAGCTCGCCCAACCGCTTGATCACCCGCGTCGGCTTGGCCGCAGCGGTCGCCGGCACGCCGGCGTCGAACGGGTCGTACCAGATGCCGCACATGCCGAGCTTCTGCGGCGCCACCACTTCCCATTCGTAGTTGTCGCCCACCATCCAGGCGTCGCAGGCCTCGCAGCCGATCTTCTCCAGCGCGTGCCGGTAGACCGCGAGCTCGGGCTTGCCTTGGCCGAACTCGCCTTCGATCTGGATATGGTCGAAGCGGTGGGCGAGATCGAAACGGGTGATCTTGTCGCGCTGCGTCGCCGAGGCGCCGTTGGTCACCAGGGCGAGCTTCACGCCGGCCTGCCGCAGGGCGTCGACCGTGGTGTGGGCATCGGGATAGAGCCGGTATTCCTGGCGTCGCATCTCGGTGAAGGCATCGGCGATGCGATCGGCCAGCGCTTCGTCGTCATAGCCCAGCCGGACGAGCGCACGCCGCGTCGACAGGCGCCGCGCGCCGGGAATGTCGAGCCGCCATTTGGCGGCAACCGTCTGGTCGGACCACAGGCTGCGCGCCTCGTCCATCAGCACGACGCGCACCCGCTCGATTGCGGCCGCATCGTGCACCTCGAGCGGCTCGGCGAAGGTGCCGAGCAGGCGACGCCACGCCTCGTCGGGCTGGGCGTAGGCCCGGATCAGCGTGTCGTCGAGATCGAACAGGATCGCGCGAGGTAGTGCCATGCCAGTCAGTTCGCCTCAGTTCACCGGTCTGGTGAAGCTGGTGGGGGCGGGGCTCACCACCGCGCCCGCGCCGGCTTGCACGGCGATCACCGCCAGGGCGCCCCAGTCCATCCAGCCGAGCTTGCGGGCCGTATCGTCGGGCGCCGCCGGAGCGGCCCGGCGGATCGTCCCGTCCGGCCCGACCTCGAAGGCCCAGGAAGCAAGGATCGCCATCGGCAGGCCAAGGGCCAGGACCAGCAGGCTGGAGGCCGAAAGCCACTTGGGAAATTCGAGGGTCTCGAAAACCGTCTTGGCCACCTGGAACACGCCCCAGGCCGTGACGGTGTAGACGCCGGCCACCCGCACGACGTTGCGTTTCTTAAGCTCGCTGAGGAAACGCCGCAGGTTCAAGGCCGCCGCCCTCGCTGATCGCGGGCGCAGTATGAACATATACCGGCGTTCCGCCAATGCGCGGTTTAGCTCTTGCCGACGGCTAGGAGGCGCTGGAAGGCCAGGGAATGACCTGGGTCATCTCGGTCTCGCGGGCGCGATCCCAGACCAGCACCCTGCAGGCGTCGGCTTCGACCACCCGCAGGCCGCGGTACCTGCACGGCGGACCCGCGGACCAGTCGCCCGGGTCGGCGACGGACTGGAGCTGGCCGCACAGGCCGCGCGGCAGCTCAAGGACCCTCGGCTCGCCCAGGCGGTGAGCCTGCAGGATCGCCATGTTCACCGCATAACGGATCGCGTCGTCGCTCACGGACTTGCCGCTTTGCTGAGATCTGCATGCGGATCTTACGCCCGTGATCGGCTGGTGGATACCGCTCTAGAAGCTGGCGCCGATGGTCACGCCATAGGTGCGCGGGTCGCCCGGCTGGCCGACAATGAGGCCCGAGCCTCCAGGCGCGGCCGAGAGCAGTTCGAAGTAGTCCTTGTCGGCGAGGTTGCGGACCCAGAAGGTCAGGTCCCAGCCGTCCTCGACCCGGAAACCGAGGCGCGCATTGACGAGGCCGTAGCCCTTTACGTTCAGGTATTCCGACGGGGTGGCGCTGGACGAGAAGGACGAGCGGTAGCTGGCGTCCAGACCCACGAAGTAGTCGCCGCTGCGACCCAGCAGGTCGCCGGGCTGGACGTACTCGCCGCCGATGGAGCCGGCCCACTTGGAGACGCCTGGCAGCCGCGAGCCGGAGATATCCACCGCAGCGGGGCCGCCGGTCAATTCCAGCGGGGCGGGGGCGTCGACGAACGAGGTGTAGACCGCGTCGGTATAGGCCAGCGCCGCATAGAGGTTGAGGTGCTCGCCGACGACGGCGCGGCCGTCGAATTCGAAGCCGCGGACCCGCACCTCGTCGGCGTTGGCGAGATAGCCGCGCAGCACGCCGACGGCAGCGTTCTGCACCTGGGCCTGATAGTCCTTGATGGTGGTCTCATAGGCCGCGAAGTTGGCGATCAGACCGGGGAGGGGCTGGGTCTTGAGCCCGATTTCGATGTGCCGCACGTCCTCCGGATCGACCACCGCCGCCGCCAGCGCCGGTTTGCCGCTGGCGTCCGTGGGCACGCCTGCGAGGTTCAGGCCCACCGATTTGAAGCTGGTGGCGTAGGTCGCATAGGCGTTTGCCTTCGAGCTGAGCTCATAGGCCACGGTCACCTGGCCGGACAGGTTGGTGTCATCCACGTCGGCCGCGTAGGTCTGGGGCGACAGGATGCCGAGCTTCAGGGCGATCAGGGCCGGGTCGGTGGTCTGCAAGCCGCCAAACACCTGATTGTCGTAGAATACCTCCTTCTTGTCGTAGTTCAGGCGAAGGCCCGGCAGAATCCGCAGGCGGTCGGTCACACGCCAGTCGAACTGACCGAACAGGGCGGCGCTCTCGTTCTTGAAGGAGAGCCGAGTCTCCTGCCCGTAGCCGTCGAGCAGGCCGGGTGTGGCGGCCAGAGCGCTGGGCGCCAGCAGGAAGCGCGCGGCGGCCGAACCCTGGACCTGAGTCTGCACCGGGTCGGAGGCGATCTTCTGGCGGAAGGCGAAGGCGCCGACCACGAAGGCCAGGGAGTCCGAGAGGTCGCCGGCGTAGCGCAGTTCCTGTGACCACTGCAGCTGGCGCGAGGTGGCCGCCGACTGGGTGGTGATCGGCAGGCCGACGAAGTCGCGGTCGTTGGACGGATCCCAGTTCCAGAAGCGATAGGCGCTGATCGAGGTCAGGGCGCCTGGCCCGACGTCCCAGTTGACGGTCAACGAGCCGCCCCCGAGGTCCTGGGTCGATCGCCAGGGCGTGTCCGAATCGGTCACCCGGTCGAAAGCGTCGTAGCTGGGCGGCGCATAGCCCAGGTCGGCGATGATCCCGGCCCACTGGCGGTTGGCGGCGCGCAGGGTGGGGGCCACCCCGGCGACCACCTGAGCGTAACCGTTGGGCCGCTGGCGGGTGAAGTCGCCGGAGAGGATGATTTCCAGGCCGTCCTTCGGCTTGTAGAGGAGCTGGCCTTTGAGGCCGAGGTTGTTCAGGTCGTTGATGTGCTCGTTCTTGGCGACGTTGTAGATAAAGCCGTCGCGCTGGGTGCCGGAAAATGAGAGACGGCCGGCTAGGTTCTCGGTGATTGGCCCGGTGATCGAGGCCTTGGCCTGGACGAAGCCGTAATTGCCGTAGGACAGCTCCAGGTCGGTCTGCGGCGTGAAGCTGGGCCGCCGCGTGGTGACGTTGATCGCCCCGGCGGTGGTGTTCTTGCCGTAGAGCGTGCCCTGCGGCCCGCGCAGCACCTCGATGCGGTCGACGTCGATGAAGTCCAGGGTGGCGGCCGCCGGTCGGGCGAAATAGACGCCGTCCACATAAAGGCCCACCCCCTGCTCGATACCGTCATTGGTCAGGCCGAACGGCGCGCCCAGGCCGCGGATGTTGGCGGCCGAGTTGCGCGGGTTGGTCGAATAGAACTGGACCGAGGGGATCAGCTCCTTCAGCCGGTTGACGTTGAACGAGCCGCTGTCGGCGACCAGAGCGCCATCCACGACCGACACCGGCAGAGGCACGTCCTGCAGGCGCTCCTCGCGGCGACGGGCGGTGACGATCACTTCAGTGACGGCCGACACCGAGGCCTGGTCCGGCTGGGCGTCGGCCTCCTCGGCCCGGGCTTCGGCGCCCGGCCCCGCCAGCAGGGCGAGGCTTGTGGCCAGTGCGGAAAATTGGAGCCAGGCGCGCGTCATGTTCATCCCCCACGCAGTGTTGTCAAAGCGGGGCGGACGCTAAGTGTATTATTCCAATCGATGTACTAGGGAATATATGAGGGCAGCCCTAGAAATTCTGTTATCCCAATTGAATAGCTAGGAGTTGTCCCGGCCCTCGGGGGCCGGGATCGAGACTCAGCGACCCTGGAAGTCGGCCGGGCGCTTTTCCAGGAAGGAGGTCATCCCTTCCCGGAAGTCGTGGGTTCGCACGAGCTGCAGGAACTGCAGATAGACGTGGTGGACGTGGTCGTTGAACTGCTCGGAGAGGGCCATGCGCATCAGGCGCTTGGCCGACTGCACCGCCAGCGGTGCGTTGGCGGCGATTTCCAGAGCGACTTCGCGGGCGCGGGCGGCCAGCTCGTCGTCGGGGACCACCTCGTTGACCAGGCCGAGGTCCAGGCTCTCGCGCGCGCTCAGGGTGCGGCCGGTGAAGATCAGCTCGGCCGCCTTGGCCCAGCCTAGCAGCCGCGGAAGAATCCAGGTGCCCCCCGACTCCGGCACCACGCCGCGCTTGACGAAGGCGGCAGCCATCTTGGCGCTTTCGGCGGAGATGCGGATGTCGCAGCCCATCGCCGTGTCCATGCCGTAGCCCGCGGCCGAACCGTTCAGGGCGCAGATGGTCGGCTTGTCCATGGCGAACAGCACGGTCGGCGGCGTGTTGCGCAGGTCGATGTTCACCGAGACCGACGACGCCTGCTTCTCCGAACCGATGCCGCTGCCCTGCGTCGCGTCCACCAGATCGAGACCGGCGCAGAAGGCGCGGCCGGTCCCCGTCAGCACCACGACGCGGACGGCCGGATCCTCGTTGGCCTGGATCAGCAGCCGGGTAAGCTGGGCCAGCATCGGCCCTGAAATGGTGTTCAGCCGATCAGGCCGATTAAGGGTCAGGGTCGCAACGCCCTCCGACACCTCGTAGAGAACTTCGTCCGATTTCTGGATCGTTTCCAACGCCGCGCTCATTGTCGCTTCCCTTTATGGCGTAAACTTATGCCAGGGAGCCTAAGCGCGGGGTCGGGGAGGGGCAAGCTCGACCGCGCCCGCCCAATCCAGCCTGAGGGAGGACAGGAGGGGGCGAGCGCGGCGGGCTTTACAGCCAAGCTCATGAGAACCTCACCGGGCGGCGAACGCTTTGATCTAGATCAAAACCCGGCCGGAGGTCCTTGACCGGGCCTCCGGCGTGGTCGAAGGGCCGCGATCCACATCGCCTGCGATCTTTTGGCTCACCTGCGAGGCGATCTTGCTCCGCCTGCGTTTGAACATCTCAAGGGGCGCGGCAAGCGCGAGGAAACGTTCATTTGAAAGACAGGTCGGGGGTGCGGCGAAGGCCGGCCGCGCAGCTTTCGGATTCCATCGCGGTCGCCAGGGTGATGTGCATCCTGGGGATCGTCTATGTCCACGCCTGGACCGGCCTCCCAGGTCCGGATCTGGCCCTGGTCAACGACACGCCTCAGGGAATGCTGCGCTGGGGGCTGATGGAGCTGCTCGGGCGCAGCGCCGTGCCACTGCTCAGCGTCATCTCCGGCTGGCTGGTCATGGGTTCGGTGACACGCCGTTCCTATGGGGCGTTCGTCACCGGCAAGGCGCGCACCGTCCTTGCGCCCATGGTCCTCTGGAACGCCCTGGCCATCCTGATCGTCTCGGGCGCCGCCTATGCGGGGCTGCTGCAGGCCCCTAAGCCGGACACCCTGTGGTGGACGATCGACGAGCTGTTCTGCCTTGCCACGCCCAACGACATCAACGTGCAGATGTCGTTCCTGCGGGACCTCTTCATCTGCATGCTGGCTGCGCCCGCCTTGGCGCGCCTGCCCGGCTGGGCCATGGGCCTGGCGGCCCTGGCCGCCCTGGTGTGGGCCATCTCAGGCGTGGCCTTCCCCCTGGTGTTGCGGCCCACCATCCCCTTCTTCTTCATCGTCGGCATGCTGGCGCGCCGCCACGACTTAGCCGAGCGGCTGGGAAGCGCGCCCATCCTGCTGACCCTGGTTCCGTACCTGGTGCTGGCCACCGCGAAGGTCTGGTTCGAGACGGTGGGGATCGACGCGGGGCTGGATCATCCCGTGCTGCTGCGGACGCTGGACGTCCTGATGCGCTTCACCACGGCGCTCTTCTTCTGGGCCGTCGCCTGGAGGGTGGCGGTGAGCCGCGCGGCGCCCGCGCTCCTGAAGGTCGAGCCCTACGTCTTCCTGATGTTCTGTTGGCACCTGATCATGGTCTGGGTGGCAGGCCCGGCGATCGGGAAGCTATCGGGGCCGCTTGGATCGCCGCTCTACCCGGCTTTCCTGCTGGTCCAGCCGTTGCTGGTGCTGGCCGCGACCGTGCTGCTGGGCAAGACCTTGCTGGCCGTGTCACCGACGGCGGCTCTCTGGCTCAGCGGCGGGCGTTTGAGCGCTGAAATCGGGCGGCCGCGGACGGCCTGAGCGGTCTCAAACGACCGGCTTGCCCGCAGCCTGGGCGAACCAGGGCTCCATCCGGGCGATGGCGTCCTGGATTTCCGGCGTCGAGACCGCGAACGACATGCGGATGAATCGTTTGCCCTCGACGGGATCGAAGTCGACGCCAGGCGCGGTGGCGACGCCGGTGTCCTGCAGCAGGCGCTTGCAGAACGTCAGGCTATCGTCGGTCAGGTGGCCCACGTCGGCATAGATGTAGAAGGCGCCGTCCGGCGGCGCGATCGCTCCCAGGCCGAGCCGCGGCAGCGCCTCCAGCAGCAGGGCGCGGTTGGCGCGATAGACCTGCAGATGGCCCTCCAACTCCTCGCGCGAATCCATGGCGGCCAAGGCGGCATGTTGGGCCAGGGACGGCGGGGTCAGGAACAGGGCGCCCATATAGGCGTGGGCCGCCTGAACATGGTCCGGCGGCGAGAGCAGCCAGCCAAGCCGCCAGCCGGCCATGCTGAAATATTTCGAGAACGAGTTCACGACGAAGGCGTTAGGCTCGAACTCCAGCATCGAGCGGGCCGGCTCCACATAGGAGAGGCCGTGATAGATCTCGTCCGAGACGATCTTGATCCCGCGCTCGCGGCAGACCTTGGCGATGGCCTCCAATTCGGCGGCGGGGATGATGGTGCCGGTCGGGTTGGCCGGACTGGCGATGATGACGCCGGCCGGGGCTGGATCGAGTGCGGCGATCCGTTCGGCCGAAAGCTGGAAGCGCTCATTGGCCCCGCAGGCCAGTTCGACCGGCTCTATGTGCAGAGCCTTGAGCGTGTTGCGGTAGGCGACGTAGCCGGGGCGGGCCAGGGCGACGCGATCTCCCGGCGAAAAGGCCGACGACAGGGCCAGCACCAGGGCCGGCGAGGCGCCGCAGGTCAGGGTGAGCTGGCCGGGCGAAACCGTGACGCCGTAGGATTCCTGATAGTGCTGTGCGATCCGCGCCTTCAGCGCCGGGCTCTCCCAATAGCCCATGGGATCGGTGTCGAGCACATGGTGCGCCGCCTCGATGGCGGCCCTGGGCGCGCCGGTGGAGGGTTGGCCGAACTCCATATGGATGATCGAGCGGCCTTCCGCCTTCAGGCGATGAGCCAGGGCGCTGACGGAAATCGCGTGGAACGGGTCGATCCGTAGGGACATGCGCGCCATCTGGCCCAAGGCCGCGCCCAAATCAAGGAAGGCTCGTCAGGGGCAGTGCAGGCGCGCGCTCACCAGCGCGCCGATCGCTGCGGCCAACTGGTGCTGCAGGAACGGCTTGGCAAGCCGCGGCAAGTCATCGGCCACGCCGCTGCCCAGGTCCGCATAGCCGGTGGCCAGGATCACCGGCACCGACGGGCGGCGGGCGCGTATCGCCTGAGCCAGCTGGACACCGGAGGTCTTGGGCATGGCGTAGTCCGTGACCACCACGTCGATCGCCTCGCGATCCAGAAGCGTCAGGGCTTCGTCCGCGGAACTGGCGGCGAACGCCTGGTGGCCCAGGTCCTCCAGCATGGCGATCGTGCTGCGCAGCACCAGGTCGTCGTCGTCCACAGCCAGGATCGACAGAGGCTCGACCGCGACCTGCTCGAGAAGGCGTGATCCGGCGTCACGCAGATGAAGGCCGGCCTCGGCCTTCGGTTGCCAGAGTTCGACCACGGTGCCTTCGCCTATCGCGCTGGAGATGTTCAGCCGCCCGCCGCTCTGTTCGGCGAGGCCGTGCACCATCGAGAGCCCAAGCCCCGTGCCCTTGCCCACGCCTTTGGTGGTGAAGAACGGCTCCATCGCCCTGGTGAGTGTCTCCTCGTCCATGCCCTGGCCGGAATCGGCCACCGAGAGGCGGACATATTCGCCGGGCGCCAGGCCCGACGTCGCGCCCGGCTCGACCGTCGCGGCGTCGGCGCGAATGGTGATCACACCGCCATGGGGCATGGCGTCGCGGGCGTTCACAGCCAGATTGAGCAGCGCCGTTTCCAACTGGGCCGGATCGGTATGAACCCGCGGCAGGTCGCGCGGGATCTCCGCCTTGATCGTGATCGACGGGCCCATGGCCTGGCCCAACAGCCCCGTCACGCCCTCCACCAGGGTCCGCAGGTCCACGGCCTCGAACTTCAGGGTCTGCTTGCGGGCGAAGGCGAGCATGCGCTGGGTGAGGGTGGCTCCCCGCTCGGCCGCCTGCAGGGCCGTGTCCAGCAGCGGGAGAATCTTGGGATCGGTCGGCAGGCGCTTTCGCACCAGCTCCAGGCTGCCGATGATCGCCATCAGGAGGTTGTTGAAGTCGTGGGCCACCCCGCCGGTAAGCTGGCCGACGGCTTCGAGCTTCTGGGACTGCACCAAGGCTTCGCGCGCGGCGTCGAGAGCGAGCTGGGCCTCGCGGCGCTCAGTGATGTCGCGGGTGATCTTGGCGAAGCCGATGATCCGGCCTTCCTGGTCGCGGACGGGATCGATGATGACGTGGGCCCAGAAGCGGCTGCCGTCCTTGCGCACCCGCCAGCCCTCGTGTTCGAACCGGCCCTCGAAGGCGGCGGTTCGAAGGGCGCGGGCCGGCAGGCCGGTGGCGCGATCCTCCTCGGTATAGAACAGCGAGAAGTGGCGGCCGATGATCTCGCTGCGGTTGTAGCCCTTGATGCGTTCTGCGCCCGCGTTCCAGTTGGCGACCTGGCCGAGGGGGTCGAGCATGAAGAGCGCGTAGTCAGCGATCGCGTCGACGAGCAGTCGATAACTGATGTCTTCGCTACGCGTGGTGTCTGCGTCCTGCACTGCAATCATGGCTCGCTCCGCCACGGGTAATCACGCCAGAAACGAGCCTCGCCATGCGCAGTTCCATCCTGCGACGTGCTTGTCCCCATGATTTCGCAGGGTTGGGCGGCCTTTCGATGGCGCGGCGTCAGGCGCCGCCACCGCCGCCGGGGGTTGACCTGATGGGCCCGAGGCGCGAAGCCGGCGCAAACAGTCGGGGAAACGCATGTCGGTAAAGTCGGGGGCGCCATCGGCGCGGCGGGTGCTGGGCGCGAGCCTGGTGGGGACCGCGGTGGAGTTCTACGATTTCTATATCTACGCCACGGCCGCCTCGCTGGTGTTCGGGCCGATGTTCTTTCCGGCCGCCTCGCCGGCGATGCAGCTCCTGTCCTCCTACGCGACCATGGCGGTGGCGTTCTTCGCCCGGCCCCTCGGCGCGATCGTCTTCGGACACTTCGGCGACAGGATTGGCCGCAAGTCGACCCTGGTCGCCTCGCTGTTGATGATGGGCGGCTCGACCGTAGCGATCTCCTTCCTGCCCAGCTACGAGCAGGCCGGATGGTTCGCGCCGGCCCTGCTGTGCCTGCTGCGGTTCGGCCAGGGCTTCGGCCTTGGCGGCGAATGGGGCGGAGCGGCCCTGCTGGCGGTGGAGAACGCGCCGCCCGGCTGGCGCGCGCGCTATGGCATGTTCCCGCAACTCGGCGCGCCGGTGGGCTTCATCGCCGCCAACGGCCTCTTCCTGATCCTCGGCGTGCTGCTGACCCCCGAGCAGTTCCTGGCCTGGGGCTGGCGCCTGCCGTTCCTGGGCAGCGCCCTGCTGGTCGCCGTCGGCCTTTGGGTGCGGCTCAAGCTGACTGAGACTCCGGCCTTCGCCAAGGCGGTGGCCGAGGAGAAGCCCTCCGAGGTGCCGCTGGCCGAGCTCTTCAAGCGCCATCTCGTGCCGACCGTGGCCGGAACCTTCGCAGTGGTCGCCTGTTTCGCGGTCTTCTACATCGCCACCGCCTTCGCCCTGGGCTACGGCACCACGGTCCTGAACTATGGACGCGAAGCCTTCCTCGGCGTGCAACTGGGCGCGATCGGTTTCATGGCCCTGGGTATCGTCCTGGCCGGCTGGTGGTCCGACGCCAGCACCCCGCGGCGGGTGCTGATCTTCGGCTGCTTCATGGCGGTGGCCGTCGGGGCGCTGATGGCGCCGATGATGACCAACGGCACGCTGCTGAGCTGCTGGGCGTTCCTGTCGCTCGCCCTTCTGACCATGGGCTTTGTCTATGGTCCGCTGGGCGCCTTCCTGCCGGGTCTGTTCCCGGCGCGCGTGCGCTACACCGGCTCCTCGATGGCCTTCAATGTGGGCGGCATCATCGGCGGCGGCCTGACCCCGGTGATCGCCCAGGCTATCTCCACCACGGGCGGGCTGGTTCCGGTCGGCGTCTACCTCGGCGTGGCTGCCCTGATCAGCCTCGTCGCGCTGATGCCGCTGAAGCACCAGCAGGCCTAGACCGGCATCCACTTGAAGCTGTCACGCTCTAGGCTGGCTCACCAGCGGTTATGGACCTGCTCGGCGAAGCCGATCAGGTCCCTGATCGCAAGCGGCGTCCCGTCATCCAGCACTGCGGTTCCGGAGAACCGCCCGAACACCTGATGCTGGAGCGAACTGATCTCGCCCAGGCGGAAGTCCGCGTGACGGTCCACGATGGGCTGGAACGACATTTCGAAGCGGCCGTCGCTTGAGGTGAACCGCCAGGGGCCGGTGTCGTACCCGCCCTCCGGCAGGTGGAAGGCGACGTCCACGAGCTTGTGGACCTTCCCGTCGTGGAAGATCACGTTCTCGCTGGCCGCCGAAGTGTCCCCGAAGCCGTAGCCGATGTTGAAGCCGAACGGCTTGCCCTCATGCAGGCCCGAAGCCGACCCCCAATACCAGGTGTTGTCGAAGGTCCACACGCCACGCCCCCAGTCGAGGACGCCGAAGGCGCTCGATGGCTCGAATATGTACCTGCGCCCGGCATAGACGACATGGCCGCGGGCCGGCATGCAGTTGACCTTCTGGTTGTAGTAGAAGGCCAATGGGTTCTCGGCGAAGGGCGTGGCGATGACCATGCGGTCCATCGGCGGCTGGGTGAGCAATATCTCGCCCGACAGGCCCGCGCCCTTGTCGAAGCCGGGAGCGTCGATCGTAAGCCGGCGGCCCCCCTTCTCGTGCCGGAACGCGATCTGGAACCCGGCATGCTCATGGCCGATGTCTCCCGCATCCGCGCTGGGCGGCATGTCCATGGCGCCGTGGGGAGCGGGCGTTCCGACCCCGCCATTGACGAATGCGCCTGCCTTGAAGTCCATCCAGGACGCGCCCAGGAAACCCATGTGGCCGTTGTCGGCGACGGTCAGGGCGAGGCCGAAGTCCGGGGTCAGGATGGCGTAGTAGTCCCATTCCTTGATGGCCGGATCGTCGTGGGGCGCGCCGATCGCCGAGCGTGCATATCGGCGTACCTCCTGCGTGGCCCAGCCGCGCTCGACGAGCCGTCCGCTCGCATCGAGCAACTCGCCCGGTCCCATCCTGTGTTGCATGCCGCCTCCCTGGTCAGGGAGCATGCTTAGGGCATGACGCTACGGCAGGGCAAAACGGCGCTCGTCTTGCCGAATTGAAAAAGCCCCGCCCGCGGGGGGCGGGCAGGGCCTTCTCGTTGGGCTCGTTCAACCTTCAGGCGTTGGAGAGCGCCAGAAGCCTACGTTTGCGCGAAAGCCGCAGCATACCGCCGGCGCCGCCAAACCCGATGATCATCATCGCCCAGGTAGCGGGTTCCGGAATTGCGGAACTCAGGCCTTCGACGCGGAACTGCTTGCCGTCGGCGATGGCAGGATCAAAGGTGAAGGCAAGCTGGGTGATGCCCGGCCCCGAGACGGTGAATTTGTTCTCACCGTTGTTGACGATGCAGAACGTGCAAGGGTCATCACCCACGTTCGGGGTCGCCGAGAAGAGCGCCAGACCATTCACCAACAGCGTGAAATCGGATTGCGCGGGAGCATTCGGCCCCTTCTGCGATTCCAGGTTGAAGGTGATCTTGTCCCAGGCTTTCTGGAAATCGACAGTCAGGTTCTCGAGCAGCGGATCGCCGTCGATGATGGCTTCGCCAGAGCCGTTGACCGACAGGTCGCCAGAGGTGGTGCTGAACGTGACGGTCGAGTTGTCTTGATTGACGTAGGCGTTGACGACTGGTCCGGTCTGTGCGCCAGCCGAGTGGACTCCGGTCTGAGCGCCGAAGGATCCGGTGTCCAAGGTGTAGCCATCGACTACGACTGCGGCGTTTGCGGCGCCGAGCGAGAGCGCGGCGACGGCGCTCCCAGCTAACACTGCGCTGAGCAGTTTATGCATCTGTACCTCCCCAGGGGCCCTGATGGGCTCGACGAGTTAACGATTAAGTAACCTTGTTACCCGAAGCGGCCCGAATGCAATGGCCTGCAACCTAAGGCGTTAGTTTTTGTTGGGCGCCAGATAGCCGCGCTGACGTCCATGATAATGACTTGCAAATCGTCAGCGGGCGGATGGCGCGCCTTTCCTGGTGTGAAATCTGTCCCGTCCCCTAGGATTCTCACGGACTTGCGGGCATGGGTGGCCGGGGGGCGGCGGGAGATCGAGGATGCGTGACGACGACCAGGACCTGGATGGCGGCGGCTATGACGTCGATGACTGGTCGCGCTTGAAGCCCTTCGCCGGGGCCGCTGCGCAACTCGAAGACGTTCAGGCAAAAGCCGCAATCTTCGCGCTGGGCGACACTGAGGACGCCCGCCCCATCGAAATGGACCTGCCGCAGCCGGTCATCTGGTGGGACGATGACGGCGAGGTGGCCGCAGTCGCGGTGCAGGCCGAGGCGCACACCACCGCGGACGGCGAGGTCATGGAAGTTCTCGGGCTGATCTTGCCGGATGGGGCGGGAGCTGTGGCCTTGCTGGAGGATGTCGATCTGGTCGACGACAGCGATCCGGTCTGGCGCAAGCTCGTCACCGAGGCTATCGGCGATGAGACCGGCGACGAAGAGGACTAGCTAGGCCGCCAGGGGCGGGGCCGGCCTGACCGGGAACACGAGGGCGAACCGAGCGCCCGGTTCGGTCGAGTCCGCCGTCAGTTCGCCCCCCAACTGTTTCGCCAGGGTGGTGATGATCCTCATCCCAAGGCTCTCATAGGCGCGAGCAAGATCGAAACCCTTCGGAAGGCCGACGCCCAAGTCCGAAACCGCGAGCCGGTAGTGTTCCTCGTCCGTGCGCTCGCCCGTTATTCGGACCTCGCCTTCGTCGCCCTCGGGGTAGGCGTATTTGTAGGCGTTGGTGATGAGCTCGTTGACGAATAATCCGATTGGCACGGCGATGTCGGCGGGCACGATCGCCGGCTCCACGTCGATGACCGTCTCGTGTTCCGGCGCGCTGGTCGCGATCGCGACCGCCAGGTTCGAGAGAAATGGCTTGAGGTCGATCTCGCGCGTGGTCGCCTGCCGGAAGAGCTGATCGTGGACCGTCGCCACCGCGCCCACTCGCGAGGCCGCGTCGTCCAGGGCCGCGCGCAGGCCGCCCTCCAGGCTCCGGGCCTGGAGATCGAGCAGCGCCGAAACCAGTGCGAGGCTGTTTTTCACGCGATGACTGATCTCGCGGATCAGAAGCGCCTGGAATTCCTCCAATTTCTGCTTCTCAGTGATGTCGGTGCTGGCTCCGAACCAGCGCGTGATGCGGCCCCTCGCGTCGTGCAGCGGCGTCGCGCGCGATAGGAACCAGCGATATTCGCCGTCCGCGCCGCGCAGTGGGAAGGTGTCCTCCCAAGGTTCCCCGGTTTCTGCGGAAAGCTGAACGCCTTCGGCGACCCGGGCCGCGTGCTCGGGGTGGACGGCCTTGCGCCAGCCCCAGCCCTCGGCCTCTTGCGGGGCGGCTCCGGTGTATTCGTACCAGCGGCGATTGTACCAATAGATGCGCCCCTGATCGTCCGCCATCCAGACGAGCTGCGGCAGGGCCTCGGCCATGGTGCGGAACTGCTCTTCGCTCTCCCGCAGCTCAGCTTCCGCACGTTTGGCGGCGTCGATGTCGGTGAACGTCCCCATCCAGCGGATGATCTCGCCGGCAGCGTTGCGGACAGGGTGGGCGCGGCCGAGGATCCAGCGGTACTGGCCGGAATGGTGCAGCAGCCGATATTCGATTTCGTAGGGCTCGCCAGTAGCGAGGCTGCGGAGCCAGCGTTCGGACACCTGCTCTCGGTCATCGGGGTGGCGCAGCGAGGCCCATGTCGCCTCCTCGTTCGAGCCGGCGCGCGCGCCGGTGAATTCGTACCATCGCGAATTGAAGAAGTCGTGGCGGCCGTCCGGCAACGCCGACCAGACGATCTGGTCGACCGTCCCCACGATGTCCGAGAGCATGGCGCGGCTTTCGGCCAACGCCTTCTCGATACGCTTGCGCTCGGTGATCTCGAGAAAGAGGACTGCGAAGCGGTCGCACCCAAGCGAATGCGCCCGCGCTTCATACGATCGATGCCCCAGGGCGGAGACCTCGATCTCGAAGGAGGCGGGCTGCCCGCTGTCCACGACCCTGCCATAGGTCTCGATCGTGTCGTTCCCTATGCCGGGAATGGCTTCCGTCACGCGCCGGCCGACGGTCGCATCCGCGCTCAGATCTGTCTGGCGCGTGAAGGCGTCGTTGACTTCGAGGAAGACGTAATCGACCGGCGCCCGGCGTCGTCGCGAACGATCTCGCCCACGAAGAAGCCTTCACGAATGTTCTGGAAGAGGTTGCGGCACTGGACCTCGCTGATCGCCCATTCCCCGTTTAGGGCGGGCGTCGCCGCGCGCTCTGCGCCAGAAGTGTTCGCGCTATTGGTCATGGTTGAACGTTTGCGACCCGAGATAGCAAACGCTTGTCCGGCTAACCGGTTTCCGCGGGAGCGGTCGCAAGTCCCGGCAGATCGGCCGCTAAACGGGCGTCCGGTGAGCGGCCGTTCGGGACTTCTCCAACCTATCGGCCCTGTTCGGTCGGGCTAGGCGCTGGCCAGGGCGCTCTGGAAGAGGATCGCTCCGTCGGCCGAACCCAGCTCTGTCTCGAAGGCGCGGTCCGGGTGCGGCATCAGGCCGATCACATTGCCCTGCTTGTTGACGATGCCGGCGATGTCGCGCGAGGAGCCGTTCGGGTTGTCGAGATAGCGGAAGACCACCTGGCCCTCGCCCTCCAGCCGGTCCAGCGTCTCCTCGTCGGCGAAGTAGTTGCCCTCGCCGTTGCCCACGGTCATCTCGACCTGCCGGCGGCCGGCATAGCCGGCGGTGAAGCGGGTCTGGGCGTTGGTGACCTCGAGGCTCACCGGCTTGCAAACATATTTCAGCTTCTCGTTCCGCAGCAGGGCGCCCGGAAGCATCTTGGCCTCGGTGAGGACCTGGAAGCCGTTGCAGATGCCGACGACTGCGACGCCGCGGTCGGCGGCGGCGCGAACCTCGCTCATGACCGGCGACAGTGTCGCGATGGCGGCGCAGCGAAGGTAGTCGCCATAGGAAAAGCCGCCGGGCAGCACGATCAGGTCCAGGCCCTGCGGCAGCTCGGTCTCGGCGTGCCAGACCATGTCGACCTTCGCTCCGGTGGAGCGTTCGACGGCGACCTTGCAGTCACGATCGCAGTTGGAACCGGGGAAGACGATGACAGCGGCTTTCATGGCGCGGCTCCTAGCAGGGTTTGCTCTAAATGTCGCTATGGCGCGGCGATGCAAGGCGCCTGCGTCATCGCGTTCAGGACTAGCCGGTGAGAAGCGCCTTTGCGGCCACCGGCTTGAGCCGCAAGTCGGGAATCTCTCGGAATACGAGGTCGGAGACGCCAAAATATTCGGCCTGGTTGGACGCGCACCAGTCGGTGGTCACGATCCGTACGAGGGGACCGGCGCGGCGGGCGATCGTGTCGCCATAGAGGAAGTCGCCGTTCCGATGGTCCAGCGGCATCGGGCGGTCCTGGTTCGAGCGAGCCATGAAGGCGGTCAGCCGCTCGCGAGAGACCTCCGCGATCATAAGCTTTCCTTCGAAGCGCACGACGGCGTCGAAGGCGTGGCGAGAGACCGGGCCTGCCGGAAGGCCAGTTCCCAGAGTCGTATGGCCGATGAAGCCGGCATGGGCGCCCGTCGCGGCGGCCATGGCTGCGGCGACGGCGCGTCCGGTCTGGCCGAGAGACAGCGCGGCAGGCGAGACGCCCAGGATCGTCCGCTCCTGATCCGTCAGGGCCTCGGCGAGGATGCCGGGGATCAGGGTCGCGAGATGCGGCGAGGACATGGCGTTCACGGCGACCGCCTTGGACACCGCGTCGGCGGAGCCGTCCGCATACATGGTCATGGCCGTGTAGGCGTTGCTCCACGATCCGGTGTGGACATAGAGGTTTCCACCCTGCCGATGCTGGAACAGCAGGTGATTGTGGCCGCCGATCATCGGCACGCCCGCTGGCAGCAGCGGCAGGATCTCCCGATCAGGCGCAACGCCGGCGTGGCTCAGCACGATGGCCATGTCCGCGCCCGATAGCGCCGCCGGCAGGTGCGCGCGCGCCCACTCGGCCGGGGCGGGGATGTCCAGGGTCGGACGACTGGCCGCCGGATAGGTGTTCAGTGCGTTCGTGGCGATGCCGACGACCCTAAGGGTGCGGGTTCCCAGAGGCACGACGGCAGTGGCAGAGGCGTAGGGGGCCTTCGTCCGGGCGTCGACGATGGTGCTGACGACTGTGACGCCAAGGGCGCGGAGCCGGGCGACGACATCGGCAAGGTCCGGGATGATGTCGTTGTCGTGGTTGCCGAGATTGACGACGGTCGGCGCGATCCTGGCCGCCTCGCCGATGAACGCCCAGTCGATGGCGCCCTCCGAGCGCACGGCCGCGACATTACCGCGCTCGAAGATGTCGCCGTTGATGGCGATGACGTGGGGGGCCGGCCCGCTGGCGACCTCCGCCTCAAGTGCGGCGAGAAGCTGACCGCTCCGCTCATAGGCCGAATGCAGGTCAGACATGGCCAGCACGCGCCCGACGACAGGGGGCGAAAGGCCGGCCAGCAGCGGGCTCGCGGCGACGGCGGCGGTTGCTCCGAGGAACAGACGACGGTCGGGAGAAACAGGAGTGTCGCGCACGTCCGCCTGATCTCACCATTTTTCGCTAGGAGCAATGGCGTGACGGTGGGGCGCGCCGACTAATGCAGAAAGAGCTCACCTGGCGAAATTCTATAGCGCGACGTGGTTATCTACTGGCGATTTGCTGCGCTGCAGCGTAGGGGCGGGCTCGCCTTCCAGTACTTGGGGATAATTCCAAAATGACACGTCGTTTCGGCGCGCTTGCCTGTTCGGTGAGTGGCCTGGCTCTCCTCGTTTCCACGCCCGCCCTGGCCCAGTCGGCGAGCTCGCCGGAAACCGCCGTCACCGTTGAGGATATCGTCGTCACCGCGCAGCGCCGCAGCGAGAACATCCGCGACGTCCCGTTCGCCGTGAGTGCGGTTAACAACGAGACCATGGCCGAGGTGGCCGCCGGCGGCGCCGACATCCTGTCGATGACCGCGCGCGTGCCCAGCCTGCAGGTCGAAAGCTCGAACGGCCGCTACGCCCCGCGGTTCTACATCCGCGGCCTCGGCAACGTGGACTTCGACTTCAACGCCTCCCAGCCGGTCTCGGTCGTGCTCGACGACGTGGTGCTGGAGAATGTCTTCCTGAAGGGCTTCCCGCTGTTCGACGTCCAGCAGCTCGAAGTGCTGCGCGGGCCGCAGGGCACCCTGTTCGGCCGCAACACCCCGGCCGGCGTGATCAAGATCGACACCGTCAAGCCGACCAACGACTTCAATGGATTCGGCTCCGTCGCGGTCGGCAACCTGGGTTCGGTCCGCGCCGAGACCGGCGTCACGATCCCCCTCAGCGACACCCTGCAGGTGCGCGTGGCCGGCCTCTGGAACCATCGGGACGACTGGGTCGACAATATGTACGACGCGCCGTTCGTCGATCGTAACGGCAAGGACCTGGGCAACTTCGACGACGTCGCCGGCCGCGTCCACGTGGCCTGGAAGCCGACCGACCGCTTCTCGGCCCTGCTGACCCTGCAGGCCCGCGACTATGACGGCACCGGCACGCTGAACCGCGCCAATGTGCTGACCAAGGGCTCGAACGAGCTGAACGCCAATTTCGATCGCGATCGCGTCTATTACGACGGCGGCCGCAACAACTTCCAGAAGCAGGAAACCCGCTCGGGCTCGCTGCAGATGGCCTACGACTTCGGCCCGGCGACCCTGACCGGTGTGGTCGGCTCCTACTGGGGCGCCTCCAAGGGCAACGGCGACATCGACGGCGGCGTGGCCTCGGCCCCGGCCGGCGCGCCCTACAAGACGCCGTTCAACTCCGAGACCGGCACCCTCGACAGCGACCTGACCCAGGACACCTACGAACTGCGGCTGGCGTCGAACGGCGACGGCCGGTTCGGTTGGCAGGTCGGCGCCTTCTACTGGGAAGAGCGCTTCAACCTGATCTCGGCCACCTTCAACGGTGTGGGTGGTCTTGCGCCGACCATCGTCACCGACATCGTGCAGGAGTCGGACTCCTGGTCGGTGTTCGGCCAGGGCAATTATCAGGTCACCGATGCCCTGAAGCTGACCGCCGGTCTGCGCTATACCGATGACAATCGCGACTTCCGCGGCCAGCGCACCCTGGGCGCGCCGCTGGACGTGACCGAGAAGGTCGGCGACGAGCAGGTTAGCTGGGACATCAGCGCGCTCTACGAGCTCAATGACGACCTGAACCTCTTCGCCCGCGTGGCCAACGGCTATCGCGGCCCGTCGATCCAGGGCCGCATCGCCACCTCGAACGAGGTGACCACCGCCGATTCCGAAACCGTGATGTCCTACGAAGCCGGCCTCAAGTCGCGCCTGTGGGACGGCCGGGCCCGCTTCAACGCCACCGCCTACATCTACGAGGTCTCCGACCCGCAGTTCACGGCGATTGGCGGCGAAGGCAATTTCAACCAGCTGATCAACGCCGACAAGGGCGAGGGCTACGGCATCGAACTGGACGGCGACGTCTATCTCGGCGCGGGCTTCAGCCTGGCCGGCGGCTTTGCCTGGAACCACACCGAGATCAAGGACGACGGTCTGCTGGTCGCCTTCTGCGGCGCGGCCTGCACCGTCACCGATCCGATCGTGAACGTCGGCGCGACCCGTCGCGCCAACATCGACGGCAACCCGTTCCCGCAGGCGCCGGAATACACCGCCAATCTGACCCTGAACTACGTCCGCACCCTGGCCAGCGGGGCGCAGATCTTCGCCTCCACCGATTGGGTCATGCAGAAGGACTTCAACCTGTTCCTCTATGAGTCGGTCGAGTTCATGCAGGACACCTCGTTCGAGGGCGGCGCCCGCGTCGGCTGGCGTGACCTGGACCTCGGCCTGGAAGCGGCGCTCTACGTCCGCAACATGACCGACGAGGCCAACGTCATTGGGGCCATCGACTTCAACAACCTGACGGCGTTCGTCAACGAGCCGCGGACCTTCGGGATCCAGCTCACCAAGCGCTTCTAAGAGGGCTTGGCCCGGCGGAGCCTGATCGGCTTCGCCGGGCGATCCTCAGCGGGCGCTGAGGCTTTCCAGATAGGCCATGACCTGGTCGAAGCCGGCCTTGTCGCCATAGGCGCAGCCTGTGTTCTTCATGACCTTCCGGCCGCCTTCGAGGACGGCTTCCTGCTTCAGGATCGCCGGGTGGCCGGGCGCGCCTTCCTCCGTGAAGACGAAGGCCTCGCCGCCGCCTGCCACATTGTAGAAGCGATAGGGCTCGCCGCGCTCCTGCGGGGCCGCCGTCAGCCCGGGCACGGCCAGGATCTTGCCGCGCAGGGCGTCGTAAGAAAGGCTGCAGTCCAGGGCCAGACGCGGCTGGACCGCCTCGGGCTCAGGCGCGCAGGCGCTCAGCGTCAGGAGAAGGGTGAGGGCGACGAGCGCCCTCACGCCACCTCGATCCGGTAGCTTTCGATGACGGTGTTGGCGAGCAGGCGTTCGCACATCTGCTTGACCTCGGCCTCGGCGGCGGCCTTGTCGCTGGCGTCCTTCAGGTCGAACTCGATGGTCTTGCCGACGCGCACGCCGTCGACCTGCGGCCAGCCCAGGCCGTGCAGCGCGTTTTCGACGGCCTTGCCCTGAACATCCAGCACGCCGGGCTTCAGGAACACATGAACTTTCGCGCGCACTAGTGCAGGCCTCCTTGGATGACGGTGGGCATCTCTTTCATGATGCCGAGACGACGGGCGACTTCGGTGTAGCCCTCGATGACATCGCCCATGTCGCGGTCGAAGCGGTCCTTGTCCAGCTTCTCGTTGGTCTGGCTGTCCCAGAGGCGGCAGGAATCGGGGCTGATCTCGTCGGCGAGGATTACGCGCGAGAAGTCGTTCTCATAGATGCGGCCGAACTCGACCTTGAAGTCGACCAGGGTGATTCCGACCCCGGCGAACAGGCCGGTCAGGAAGTCGTTCACCCGCAGGGTCAGCGCCATCATGTCGTCGATCTCCTGGGTCGAGGCCCAGTTGAAGGCGGTGATGTGCTCTTCGGCGACCATCGGATCGCCCAGCTTGTCGTCCTTCAGGTAGAACTCGATGATCGAGCGCGGCAGCGGCTGGCCTTCGGGCAGGCCGAAGCGCTGCGACAGGCTGCCGGCGGCGACGTTGCGGCAGACGACCTCGAGCGGGATGATCTCGACCTCGCGGATCAGTTGCTCGCGCAGGTTCAGGCGGCGGATGAGGTGATTCTGAACCCCGATGGAGTTCAGCTTGGTCATCACGTACTCACTGATGCGGTTGTTGATGACACCCTTGCCTTCGAGGATGGCGCGCTTCTGGTCGTTGAAGGCGGTGGCGTCATCCTTGAAATACTGGATGAGCGTTCCGGGCTCGGGGCCCTCATAGAGGATCTTGGCCTTGCCTTCGTAGATCTTCTTGCGGCGGGTGGTCATATACGCCTTCTCCCAGAGTGAGGGCTTGGCCGCCATCGGAAAAACGAAAAGCGCGCGCGGTCCGATCCCAACGCGCGCGTTTTCGAAGCAAGGCCTTCTCACTCGTATGAGGCGGGCGGGAAATTAGCCGAAGCCTCGCTGCGGTGCAAACGGCGCCAGGCCGCAGGCGACTTCCGTTGTGTTTACGTTGCGGGCGACGGGCTCAAGGGATATGCAACGCCGACCGACCGCCTACTGGGGAACACATGACGACCTTCGACGATCGCGAGCGTGGCTTTGAAAAGAAGTTCGAGCTCGACCAGGAGCAAGAATTCAAGGCCGGGGCGCGTCGCAACCGCTTGCTGGGCGAATGGGCTGCGGGCCTGATGGGCCTGTCCGCCGACAGCGTCGCCGAATACGCCAAGGCAGTGGTGAAGTCCGACTTCGAACTGCCCGGCGATGAAGACGTGCTGCGCAAGGTCTTCGAAGACCTGAAGGGCTCCGGCGTCGCCATCAGCGAGGGCGAAGTCCGTATGAAGATGGACGAACTGCTGGCCCAGGCGCGCGAGCAACTGCGCTCCGGCGAATAGGCGACGGTCAAGCCGACGAGAACGCCGTCCTGCTGGGGCGGCGTTTTTTGTGGCCAAATTATTAGATGGTGGTCTAATTAGACTCTCATCTATGAGGGGCGCGCCATGTCGGAAACCCAGCTCAAGACTCTGCTCGCCTTCTTCAAGGCGATGTCGAACGAGAGCCGTCTGAGAATCGTCGGGCTGCTTGCCGCGCGTGAGCGGAGTGTGCAGGAACTGGCTGAACTCCTTGATCTTAAGGAGCCGACGGTCTCGCATCATCTGGCGGCCCTGAAGGCGCTGGGCGTGGTGAGGGCCCGGGCCGAGGGGGTCATGCGCTGGCATTGGCTGGACATCGACGCCCTGGCGCGAATGAACCGGGCGCTCCTCGAGCCGTCCGGCATGGCCGCCATCACCCCCAAGGCCGAGAGCTGGGAAGCCAAGGTGCTTTCCGGCTTCGTGGACGAGGCTGGAAAGCTGAAGGTCATCCCCTCCAGCCGCCGCAAGCGAGCCGTGGTCCTCGCCTGGCTGGCGCGAAGGTTCGAGGACGGACGCCGCTATCCCGAGGCCGAGGTCAACGAGATCATCCAGAAAATCCACTGGGACAGCGCCACCCTGCGTCGCGAGATGATCGGCCACCGGATGCTTGCGCGCGAGGCCGGCGTCTACTGGCGGCTGCCCGAGGAGGACTGGGCGCAGGGCTAACGCTTGATCTGGGCCTCCAGGTACTTGCGGATGCCGGGGCCGAACGGCGGGCGCATCTGCTGGAGCGGCTTGTCCGCCTTGATCTGGGTGTAGATCGACTTGGCGTGGCTGAACTCGCGGAAACCGTCCTGGCCGTGATAGGCGCCCATGCCCGAGGGGCCGACGCCGCCGAACGGCAGGTTCTCCTGGGCCACGTGGAAGATCACGTCGTTGACCGTGACCCCGCCTGAGGTCGTCGAGGCCAGCACCTTCTCCTGCTCGGCCTTGTCCGCGCCGAAATAGTAGAGGCCCAGCGGACGGTCGTGGCCGTTGATGTAACCGATGGCCTCGTCGATGCCGCCATAGGTCTTCACCGGCAGGACCGGGCCGAAGATCTCCTCCTGCATGACCTTCATGTCGTCGGTGGGGTCGATGATCAGGGTGGGGGCGATCTTGCGATGCTCCTGCTGGGAGAGGTCCTCGCCCTCGGGCTTTAGCTCGATCACGCGGGCGCCCTTGGCGCGGGCCTCGTCCACATAGCCCTTGATCCGGTCGTAGTGCCGCTGGGCGATGATGGCGGTGTAGTCGGGATTGTCCTTCAGGGTCGGGAACATCTGCGCCACGGCCGCCTGCGCGCCGGCGACGAAGGGCTCCAGGCTCTCGCGCGGGGTCAGCACATAGTCCGGGGCCAGGCAGATCTGGCCGGCGTTAAGCGTCTTGCCGTTCATGATCCGCGCCGAGGCGACGGAGATGTCGGCCGACTTGCCAAGGATCACCGGGCTCTTGCCGCCCAGTTCCAGCGTCACCGGCGTCAGGTTCTCGGCCGCGGCGCGCATGACATGGCGGGCGATGGAGGTGGCGCCGGTGAAGATGAGATGGTCGAAGGCCAGCGAGGAGAAGGCCTGGCCGATCTCGGCCCCGCCGGTGACGACGGCGATCTCTTCCTCGTCGAAGGCGCTGGCGAACATCCGCGCCATCAGTTCGGAGGTCGCCGGCGTGAACTCGGATGGCTTGATCATCGCTCGGTTGCCCGCCGCCAGCACCCCGGCCAGCGGCGCGAAGGTCAGGTTCACCGGGAAGTTCCAGGGGCTGATGATCCCGACCACGCCCTTGGGCTGGAAGCGGATCTCGGCCTTGGCGCCGAAGAGGCCGAGGATCGCCGGGCTGGGCTTGCGGCGTTCAGGACGCATCCACTTGGCGACGTGCTCGCGGGCGTGTTTCAGCGGGCCGATCGAGCCGGCGACGTCAGTGAAGGCGGTGGCCTCGGGCGAGCGCGAGCCGAAGTCGGCGTTGACCGCGTCCTGGATCTCCCGGCTGTGGTCGACCAATAGGGCGATCGCGCGGTCGATGCGGTCGATGCGTTTCTGGGCGGAGGGCTCTCCGTCCCGAAGATGCGCTGCCTTCTGCCTGGCCAGCAAGGCGTTCATGGCGACGACGTCCATACCGATTCCTCCTCCCCCTGTTATCCAAGCAGTGTTCGGATAATGACGTTAGGGAATGAAAGAGGGCAATCGAGGCTGCCGTTCGTCCTGCTTTTCGGATCGCGGCGGGCGCGAGATTTGCGCTGGACTGCCGTAGCGGCGGGTGGGTCGTATGGGCGAAACGACCCGACCGGAAGGAAATATCACCCATGCCCGAAGCCCTGATCATCGACGCCTGCCGCACGCCGCGCGGGATCGGCAAGGTCGGCAAAGGCGCGCTCGCCGACTTTCACCCCCAGCACTTGGCCGCCACGGTCCTGAAGGCTCTGGCCGAGCGCAACAACCTGAAAACCGGCGACGTGGACGACATCGTCTGGGGGACCTCGAGCCAGCGCGGCAAGCAGGGTGGCGACCTCGGCCGCATGGCGGCTCTGGACGCCGGCTATGACGTCAGGGCCAGCGGCATGACCCTGGACCGCTTCTGCGGCTCGGGCATCACTGCGGTGAACATCGCCGCGGCCAACATTATGTCGGGCATGGAAGACCTGGTGATCGCCGGGGGTACGGAGATGATGTCCTACACCGCCTCCAGCGGCGGTGGCGGCGGCCAATCCTCCGGGCCGCCGATGATGGACGGCGGCAACCTGCGCCTGCGGGCGCGCCGCCCGCAAAGCCAGCAAGGCGTGTGCGCCGATGCGGTCGCCAGCATGGAAGGCATCAGCCGCCAGGCCCTGGACGAACTGGCCCTGCTCAGCCAGCAGCGCGCGGACGCGGCGATCAAGGGCGGTCACTTCAAGAAGTCCCTGACGCCGGTCTATCGCGAGGACGGCTCGCTGGCCCTCGACCAAGAGGAATTCCCGCGCCCGCAGACCACGCTGGAAGGACTGTCGGCCCTGAAGCCCTCTTTCGAGATGATCGCCAATGTCCAGGTGGACGAGAAGGGCACGACCTATGCCGACCTGATCCGGCAGGTCTATCCGGACCTGAAGTTCACCCACGTGCACCACGCGGGCAACTCGTCGGGCGTGGTGGACGGGGCGGGCGGCGTGCTTCTGGCATCGCCGGAATATGCGGCCAAGAACGGGTTGAAGGCGCGTGGCCGGGTCGTGGCCATGGCCAATATGGGCGACTGTCCGACCCTGATGCTCAACGCCCCGGTTCCGGCGGCGAAGAAGGTGCTGGCCAAGGCTGGCCTTACCCTGGACGACATCGACCTCTTCGAGATCAATGAGGCCTTCGCCGTGGTGACCGAGAAGTTCATCCGCGACCTGAAGCTCGACCGCGAGAAGGTCAATGTGAACGGCGGCGCGATGGCCCTGGGTCACCCGATCGGCGCTACCGGCGCGATCTTGATCGGTACGATCCTCGACGAACTAGAGCGCCGCGACCTGAAGCGCGGCCTGGTGACCATGTGCGCGGCCGGCGGCATGGCCCCGGCGATCATCGTCGAGCGGGTCTGAGGAAGGACGGGACGCTCCCGTCGGAGCGTCCCTTGTTTCTCGATTACTCGGCGGCCTTGGCCATCGCGTCCTGGCCGAACACGCGCGAGAAGATCACGTCGACGTTCTTGAAGTGGTAGCCGAGGTCGAAGAGCTCGGCGAGCTCGGCGTCCGAAAGGGTCACCTCCGGATCGGCCTTCAGGAAGTCGAGGAAATTGCCTTCGCCGCGCCAGACCTTCATGGCGTTGCGCTGCACGGCCGAATAGGAGGCCTCGCGCGAGAGGCCCTTCTGGGTCAGGGCCAGCAGCACGCGCTGGGAGTGAACCAGGCCGCCCAGGCGGTCGAGGTTCTTCTGCATGTTTTCCGGATAGACCAGTAGGCGGTCGACCACGCTGGCCAGACGGCGCAGGGCGAAGTCCAGGTGGACGGTGCTGTCCGGCGCGATGCCGCGTTCGACCGAGGAGTGGCTGATGTCGCGCTCATGCCAGAGGGCGACGTTCTCCATGGCCGGCGTGACCGCCGAGCGGACAAGCCGCGCCAGTCCCGTCAGGTTTTCCGTCAGGATCGGGTTGCGCTTGTGCGGCATGGCCGACGAGCCCTTCTGGCCGACGTCGAAGAATTCTTCGGCCTCGAGGACTTCGGTGCGCTGCAGGTGGCGGATCTCGATTGCGAGGCGCTCGATCGAGGAGGCGACGACGCCGAGGGCCGCGAAATAGGCCGCATGCCGGTCGCGCGGGATCACCTGCGTCGAAGACGGTTCGACCGCCAGGCCCATCTTCTCGGCCACGTAAGCTTCCACCTCGGGCGCCACGTTGGCGAAGGTGCCGACCGCGCCGGAGATCGCGCAAGTGGCGATCTCGAACTTGGCCATGGCCAGGCGCTCCTTGGCGCGCTGGAACTCGGCGTAATGACCGGCGAGCTTCAGGCCGAAGGTGGTCGGCTCGGCGTGGATGCCGTGGCTGCGCCCGACAGTCGGGGTCAGCTTGTGCTCGAAGGCGCGCTTCTGCAGCGCGGCCAGAACCAGGTCGACATCCTCGAGCAGCAGGTCGGTGGCGCGGGAGAGCTGGACCGCCAGGGTGGTGTCGTTGACGTCCGAGGAGGTCATGCCCTGGTGCAGGAAGCGGGCCTCGGGACCGACGATCTCGGTGACGTGGGTCAGGAAGGCGATGACGTCGTGCTTCACTTCGCGCTCGATGGCGTCGATGCGGTCGACGTCGAAGATCGCATCGCGACCCTTCTCCCAGATGGTCTCGGCGGCCAGTTTCGGAATCACGCCCAGCTCCGCCATCTTGTCGGCGGCGTGGGCCTCGATCTCGAACATGATCTTGAAGCGGGTCTGGGCGTCCCAAACGTGGGCGGCTTCGGGGCGGGTGTAGCGGGGGATCATGGACGAGGCTCCTTAACGAGCGCGTGTTAGCCCCAGAGCCGCCTGACCGCAATCTTGGCCGGTCAGCCCAGGGCTTTCAGGTAGGTGGGGACGAGGCTCTCGAGGCCGCTGCTGACAATCTGGACGCCCACGCAGAGCAGCAGGAAGGCCACCAGGCGTGACAGCACCCGCGCGCCGGAGCGTCCCAGCAGGGCCAAGACCTTGTAGGACCAGCGGTAGGAGACGCCTACCGACAGCGCCACCAGCACGGCCGCGATGCTGACCCCGATGAAGAACGAGATCACCCCGTTCCCGTCGGCCGGTCTCTGCGAGGCCAGGGCGATGGCGACCGAGATGGCGCCGGGGCCGGTGGTGAAGGGCATGGTCAGCGGGAAGAAGGCCACGTCTTCCTGGATTTCGGCCGGGGCGGCGTCGTCGGCCTTGCGGCTCTCATGGGCCTCCGGCTGCATGAGCAGCCCCCAGGCGCGGATCGCGACCACCAGGCCGCCGGCGACGCGCAGGGCGCCGAGGCTGACCCCGAAGAAGTTGAGGATGTAACCGCCCAGCAGCAGCGAGCCGAGCAGGATGAAAAGCGCGTTGAGGGCGATCCGCCAGGCCAGGACATGGCGGTCGGAGCGGCCCTCGGTGACCTGGTGGAAGGTGAGCGCCGCCCCGATCGGATTGACGATCGAGAAGAGCGCCGGGAACGCCAGGAGGAAGGCGCCGACGACCGACGTCAGGGGGAGGGGGCTCAGGTCCATGCGAATCGAAGCCTAGAGGCGCCCGTGGCGGTTCGGCCAGGGCCGAACCGCGCCGGTCATGCGCCGGCCAGCGCTTCTGCCTCGGTCTGGGCCTGGGCGGCCGCCATGTCCTTGGGCAGGGTGATGGCCGCCAGCAGGTAGTGAACGCCGGCCCAGGCGTAGATCAGCAGGTTGAAGATGATGCCCTGCTGGGTGCCCTTGGCGGTGGCGGCCTTGCAGGCGGCGTCGACCATCGGCCCGGCGCCTTCGCGCCCGACGCCGCCGGGGCACATGTCGAAGAATGGACCCATGCCCACGGCCCTGAAATTCGACTGCGCCAGCATGTCGATGCACCAGCCGCAGAAGGGCGGGCCAAGGCCCAGGGCGATCAGGTTCAGGACGAAGAACAACAGCGCCGTGGCGGTCGCCCGCATGCGCAGGGAGACGGCGTTCTGGATCACCCCGAAGGTCGGGCCGAGATAGGTGTAGTGGAAGATCCCCGGGAGCAGCAGCAGCCCAGCGGCCAACTTCCAGTCGGTCTGGACGTAGACCAGGATGTACAGCGGGCAGGCGATCAGCAGGCCGATCGCCGGCACGAGCGCGTACCAGCGGCCCGACTTCCTGGCCGCGAAGTCGGTGAGGAAGCCGCCGAGCAGGGTGCCGGCGCCCGAGGAAAGTCCGCCGATCAGGCCGAAAATGATCCCGACGGTGGCCAGGTCCAGGCCGAAATTGCGGATGAAGTAGGGGGCCGAATACTGTCCGACGCCATAGCCGGCGAAGGAGGCCAGGGTGACGCCGGCCACCATGTGGAAGAAGCCCCAGCGGCCGAAGATCCGCTTGGCGACCTCCCAGACCGAGGGCGGCTTGGCGTGGACGGCGGGCGCGGTCTCGTCGCCCTCGGTCATCGGCGCGTCGGCCGCCTGCTGGGCGATCAGGCGGTCGGAATAGCCGCGCGGGGGTTCCTTGACGAAGACCTTGATCAGGATGGCGACGATGACGCCCGGCAGGCCGACCAGCATGAAGGCCATGCGCCAGGAAAGGTTCTGGGCGATCCAGCCGCCGGCGACGGCGCCGATCATGCTGCCGAGCGGAATCCCGAACGAATAGATCGACAGGGCCGAGGCGCGTTTGCGCGGCTCGAAATAGTCCGAGATCAGCGAGTGCGCCGGCGGCGAAAGGCCGGCCTCGCCGACCCCGACCCCGACGCGGAACAGCATGAGCTGGACGAAGCTGTGCGCCATGCCGCAAAGCGCAGTGAAGCCCGACCAGATGACGATGGCGATGGTGATGATGTTGACCCGGCTGCCCCGCTCGGCGACCCGGGCGATCGGGATGCCGAGGGCTGTGTAGAGCAGGGCGAAGGCGAGGCCGCCGAGCAAGCCGAGCTGGGTGTCGGTGAGCTTCAGGTCGACCTTGATGGCCTGGCCGATGGTCGAGATGATCGTCCGGTCGATGAAGTTGAAGGTGTAGGCCAGGACCAGAAGCCAGAGCACCGACTGCTTGTAGCTTTCGGAGAAGAGCGGCTTTCTGGCAGGCGCAGCAACGCCGGCGTTGGTCGCGGCCATGAAATCGATTCCCCTCCCCAAGCGGGCGCTGTTTGGACTGACACTATGTCCGTAGGCGCCGCAAGGGAAAGGCTGTCGTGACGGCAGGCCGGGCCATCAGGGCCTGACGGGAAACAGGCTCCTGAGACGCGCGTCGCGGAGCCAGAGCCCGCCCCACATGAAAAGGCCGAGATAGACCCCGAACAGGGTGTGGCTGAAGAGCGGGTTGCCCAGGCGCAAGTGGCTGGTGATCGCCCCGCCCATCACCGCCATGAACAGCACCGCGCCCAGTACGGCCGTACGCGGATTGAGGTAGAGCGCCAGGCAGACGAGCTCGACCACCCCGATGGTCCGGCCAAGCCCTGGCGGGTAACCGAGCGCGGCCAGGGTGTCGCGGACAACCTGCAGATCGACCAGCTTGATGGCGATGTCGAAGGTCATGAAAAGGGCGAAGAGCCCGGTCAGGGCCCAGCCGGCCCAGGCCATCGGCCGGGAGCTCGACGTACGCCCCGTGTCGGTGGCGACGGTCATTTCGGGACCCTCCTTCAGGCTTTGGGTTGAGGCTCGCCCATCGACCACTGGATGCCGAAGGGATCGCGGAGGATGCCGTAGCGGTCGCCCCAGAACATCAGGTCGACGGGCATAACGACCTCCGCGCCGGCGTCGAGCGCTCGCTGGAACCAGGAGTCTATGTCGTCCACCTGCAGGTGCGTGGTGTAGGACGAGGAGGGTTGGAACGGCGCGCCGTGCTCGGGCATGTCCGGAAACACGTCACAGATCATCAGCGTGCCGCCGTTGACCAGCAACGCGCAATGCAGCAGGCGCACGCCGTCGTCGGCCGGCAGGCGGAAGACCTCCTTGGCGCCGAAAGCCTTCTGGTAGAACTCGGACGCGGCGCTGGCGCCCTCGACGGCAAGGTGCGGGATCACGCCCTTCATGGGCATGTCGATGGCGGCGAGTTCGCCGGCTGCGCTTTCCATGGTGGTCATCGGGTCGTCCTCCTTGGCGGCCCGTGAAAGGGCCTTTGGTGCAAGGACGCGGAGGCCGTGGCCGATCCGACAGGGCGGACGAAAAAACCTAGCGGGTCAGGACTCGACGGATCGCGCCGGTCAGGCGGGCGAGTTCGTCGTCGGTCGTGACGTAGGGCGGGGTGAGATAGACGACCTTGCCCATGGGCCTGATCCAGCAGCCCTCTTCGGCGAAGGCCATGCAGAGCGGGCCGCTCTCGACCGCATGATCGAACTCGACCACCCCGATGGCGCCATAGGTCCGCACGTCCACCACGCCGGGCGCCGCGCGACAGGGCTCCAGGCCCTCCGTTAGTGCGGTGTTGATCCGGGCGACGTCCGCCTTCCACTGGCCGGTCTCGAAGAGGTCGAGGCTGGCGTTGGCCGCGGCGCAGGCCAGGGGATTGGCCATGTAGGTCGGGCCGTGCATCAGCGCCGCGCCCGCATCGTCGGACCAGAAGGCCTCGAACACGTGGCTGCGGGCGATGGCGGCCGAGAGCGGCAGGGTGCCGCCGGTCAGGGCCTTGGAAAGGGTGACGATGTCGGGCGTCACGCCCGAGCCTTCGCAGGCGAAGAGGTCGCCGGTGCGGCCGAAGCCGACGAAGATCTCGTCGAAGATCAGCAGGACGCCGTGCTTGTCGGCCAGACGGCGCAGGCTACGCAGCACCTCGTCGTCGTGGAACAGCATCCCGCCGGCGCCCTGGATACGCGGCTCGACGATGATCGCCGCGACCTCGGACGCCTTCTGCGCCAGCAGCGTATCGAGGGCCGCTTCGGTTGCCGGACCTGCGGGCAGGTCGGTGACGATCTGGGCCGGCATGACGCCCGCGAACAGGCTGTGCATGCCCTCTTCCGGGTCGCAGATGGTCATGGTGGCCAGGGTGTCGCCGTGATAGCCGCCCTTGAAGCTCAGGAAGCGGGTGCGGCCGGCGACGCCGCGGTTGATCCAGTACTGCAGCGCCATCTTCATCGCGATCTCGACTGAGACCGAGCCGCTTTCGGCGAAGAAGACGTGGTCGAGATCGCCGGGCAACAGGGCCGCCAGGCGGCTGGCCAGGCGATAGGCCGGCTCATGCGCCAGGCCGCCGAACATCACGTGCGGCGCGCGTTCGAGCTGGGCGGTCACCGCCGCGCGGATGTGCGGGTGGTTGTAGCCGTGGCAGGCGGTCCACCAGGAGGCGATGCCGTCCACCAGTTCGCGGGCGTCCTCCAGGATGATCCGCGCGCCTTCCGTGCGGGCGACGGCGAGGGGCGCAGGCGCAGTCTTCATCTGGCAATAGGGCCGCCAGACGTTGCGGGCGCCGTGGGTGAGCCAGTCCGGTGTCGCGAAAGTCATGACCTGCGGCTTTAACCGAAGGCCGGGCTCGTGCATACCGCACGCCGTGACTGACACCTTGACCGCCTTCGCGCAGGCAAAGCTCGCGACCCTCGAGGCCCAGAGCCTGAAGCGCAGCCTGACGCCGACGCATCGGCTGGACGGCCTGTGGGTCGAGCGTGGCGGGCGACGGCTGCTTTCCTTCTCCTGCAACGACTATCTGAACCTTTCGCATCATCCGGCGGTGAAGGCTGCGGCGATCGCGGCGGTGCAGGCGCACGGGGCGGGAGCCGGCGCCTCGCGGCTGGTGACCGGCGACCATCCGATCTTCAGTGAGCTGGAGGCGCGGCTGGCGGCGCTGAAGGGAACTGAGGCGGCCTGTGTCTTGGGCTCCGGCTATCTCGCCAACAGCGGGATCATTCCGACCTTCGTGGGCGAAGGCGACGTGGTGTTCGTGGACGAGCTGGCCCATGCCTGCATCTGGTCCGGCGCGCAGCTTTCACAGGCCCGTATCGTCAGGTTTCGTCACAATGACATGCAGGATCTTGCCGAGAAGCTGGCGGGCCTGCGCGGTGAGGGACGGGCGCTGATCGCCACCGACGGGGTCTTCTCCATGGACGGCGACATCGCCCCGCTGGACAAGATTTCCCGGCTCGCTCAGGCGCACGAGGCCTGGCTGCTGGTGGACGACGCCCACGGGCTGGGGGTGCTGGGTGAAGGGCGCGGGACAGCGGCGCTCTTCCCGGACGCCAGGATCGATCTGGCCATGGGCACCTTTTCCAAGGCCCTCGGCGGCTATGGCGCCTATGTCTGCGCCAGCGCGCCGGTGATCGACTTCATCAAGACCCGGACGCGGACCCTGGTCTACACGACCGGCCTGCCGCCGGCGAACGCCGCCGCGGCCCTCGCGGCGCTCGACGTGATCGCGGCCGACCCGGAACTGGTGGCGGTGCTGGAAAAGGTCAACC
>LNAP01002136.1_pt1 | contig 32257 bp, 42 predicted proteins | sample 602601 | NCBI WGS metagenome assembly LNAP01 (sample SAMN02440304, study PRJNA202911) | soil metagenome | biome: Subtropical and temperate rainforests or woodlands; isolation source: soil samples (1 kg each in a 20% v/v slurry with milli Q water) were... ...
TCAGCGGAAGCGGGCGCGAAGAACTCGGAAGCGTCCTCTACGATATCGCCAATTTTGGCGTGGGATAGGTCTGTCATGGGGGTGATCTCGTACAGTTTTAGATACTGCCGAAACCCCCAGTCAAGGAGGTGCGTTTAGTCGGAGCGGAAGCCGCTTAATGTGATGGACTCATCGATAGTTTTTCAGCCCCTAAATTACTGCTAGGTTTGATGTTCAACCGTTGCGGAACGTGTGCGAATTGCAACGCTCTGTTCGCGAGGGCAAGCTCTCCGCCTGCATCACATAACCGCTATTGAAACCATCGTGCTCACCAGATCCCCAAATTCTGGATGTGAGTTTCATGGGGATTGGAAGATCGTTGGGTGTTCATTGCATTCGTTCCTAGTGTCTCACCACTTTTTAGAATGCAAGTGACTCCAACGGCGGCCTACGGCGCTACTTGTTTCCGCACAAAGAAAAGCCCCCGCATTCAGAAATGCGGGGGCTTAGCGATTAGAGCTAACTTGTTAGTGCTCTACTTGGAAACGGCAACCTGGATACCATCGTGACGATCTTCAGCACGTTTTGGGTTAGGCACAAGTTTTCCGTCTTTCCAAACATAGCGAGCCACAGCTTCCTTGGTAGGGTGGCCTGCGTCGTTCTTTGGGTTACCACTGCCATTACCGCCATTACCTGCATTGGCGCTGGTTGCAGCGAACAGAGCGACGATTGCGAAACCCAATACTGCTTTCTTGATACCCATCATTACATCTCCTTGCGGCACTACGGCCAAATATTCACTAAGTTCTGCAAAGTCATATTTGCTTTGCTTACGAAACTAAATTAACCCCCAAGCGCCGACATGCAACCCCAAAAATATCTTTTTTTATTAAAAAAAATCTACTCGTTAAATGTTCTAAACGGACATTGATAGTTCATAAAATTGCTTCTGAACATCGGTCACAATAGACAGGCATCCAGACCAACTGAACACTAGAAAAGTAAATCAGGATCTATTACCCACGTGCGACCTTTACTAATAACGGCCGCCGGCCTCTTGTGAAGGGCATAGATAAAATGACGAGTGGTGATTTTCCCACTTAAATAATGTGATACAGCGCTAATCACATACCGCATTTATCCCTCCTTTGGACCTCATACAGCACGAGGCTACGAGGTTGGTGAGCAGGTTTCAAAAGATTCTTTTGGCACGAGGAATAGAGCTTCATCACCTAACCTTGACCGAGTAGATTCTGCGTCCCCCCCATCAAAAGCGAGTTGCATCGACGCCCCAACAAATCGGCAAGGATTTCAGCATCATTCGCTACATCCACACAGTCACGATTCAGCGCAGATTTGAGGGCGCTTTTCAGCCAATCACTTACCGCCGGCGATTCAATCAATTGGGCTAAGGCTGACTCGACAAAGACAGGACCTTCAACCTTCCCTTGTACCTGCAGGAGTTGATTGTCAAAAGCGTCTTTCAAGAGAATGCAGCGCTGTTTTTGCTGCTCGCTCTCCTCCTCGGCCAGGAGTCGGAGTTCATGAGGCGTCAGGCCAGACGTACGCTGCAGGGTAACCACGATGTCGCCACCAACTGGATACATTGCACTATCAAAGCTGAGTTGAATGTAATTCTCAGGATCACTCTCATACAACTGCTGCCCAAGCAGTTCTGAAAGAAGGTGCGCGGCTCCGCCTGCCACCTTCGTAATCGGACTCCCGTAGGTTCGAACAAACTCAACCATCTGGCAGGCACTCACCATCTGTTGGCCAAGAAGTGACCGAAGCTGAATGGTCTCCGCAAGCAAATCCTTGTACGAGGGCAGATCGGCGTCGCCGGTTGGAGAGACGGCCGGCATGGAGTCACTGGTAGGCATAGGGAAACCTCTTCGGGTGGAGGAATGAGGCTATCCCCTACCGCCCTCCTACCAGGTCTGTATTAGCCCCAGAATAGGGGCGTGATTTAGAAGGACCAGAATAATTTTTCCAGAAAGGTGTAATTTATTTCCTCGTACTCGGCCAGAAACGAGCCTTCAGAAAACCCGAACGAAAAGCGCGCATTTGGAGGGTTGGCTTATAGTCCTGCGAGGGATCAACGAGCGAACTAAACTTGAACCCCACCCCTCTGATTATCCGATGAACCTTCTACCCGCCCGATGAAGACCAGTCACTCCCCCATCTGAAAGTTGCATAAATCGGCTCTCGCACGCCGCAAGTCTAAATAATCCTGAATGGAAAACATCGACGATTGCGACGACCTCACACCATAGGCTTTGAGGATTGGGAGAACGGCATCAGGTAGCGGGAGCACACGTCGACGCTGCCGATAACGTAGACTATAAATCTTGCATGGCCAGGAACGATGAATTGTCAGATCTGAGGCATCCGGATAGGCTGTGGCTGCAACCATATTACGCATCGGTCGCTTATGGACCTTAAACAGCGCTACTCGATTCTTTCCTTCCGTTGCTACGATTAGCGGCAATGAGCCAATCTGGCATGATCTCGGCGCAAATAGGTTCCCCATCATTTCGCGACACGCATATTCATCTGACCGTTCCATTGTCCGTTGGACAGCCTGGTCAGAACGCTCATCGTCCGTGTAGTAATTGAACGTCCCCGAGACAATCATCCGACAGTCGATTGTCATAGGCTGTGCCTTGCTGGCAGTGAACGTGACGTCAGAAAATGGAATCGTAAGCTCTACAAACTTGCTAGGAAACGTAGCTGTCCATCCTCGCTCCGGTACTGTCCATCCCTGTACCCAACGTCTAATCCGATAGAACCATCCACCAGGAATATAGGTTCTACCCTCGACATCAAACCGATCCTTCGCAGCAACAAATTCCGCCACCGCACTACGCATAACATCGTCCAAGACCTTCTCCTGTGTATATGGCGTTCGCGCCATTGTGGACCTTCTACTATTCCCCTATCCGACCTGCACTTTGCCCGATATCGATACTTGCTGGCAGCATTGTTGTCCAAAGTAGCATCTGGCCAAAGCCAGTTGCCTTATCCAGTCATGCTGATAGTTGCTAAATTTTAAGCCTCAGGCATGATTGTGATGAGCGTACGCCAACGCTTGCACGCCCACCTGGGCGAAGGCTGGATCAGGCCATGGCTGCAAAAACTTCCTTCTAAGCATTGCCTATCGGTAATGCGCCTTGTGGGCGTGGCGCTAAAGCCGTGCAGGAGAATGCTTTGTCCAACGAAAACCGATTCCCATCCGGCGCAACCATTGATCAAGTCAAGAAGGACGCCAAAAAGCTCGCCAAGGCACAGAATATTCCGCTTAACCAAGCACAGGATGCAGCAGCACTTAAGCATGGCCTTGCCCTGCCATGGAACCGTGTCAATGAGTGGCTAGCCCGCCAAAGAGAATCTGCTATCGCCAGTTTCTCCCTGCCTCTTGATAGCGGTGAAACCAAGATCGTCAACTTGACCAGTGAACAGCCTCTCGTAATGATTTGCGGAAGGGTCGGCTGCGGTAAATCGACGACTGCACTTGTTCTAGCTGGTCAGGCCATGGCCACATCCAAAGCCAGACTGTTTTTCCTCACGTCAAAACCCGCCGGCTGGCCACCTGCAGTTTGGGATACTCTTCGCCAGGATTTCCCAGGGCGGTGCATTGAAGTAGGTAATTTATATGATTTCGATCTTTTCCATCTGAGTCAGATCAACCCTACGGCCGGTGACATCTTAATACTTGACGAGCGATACCACGGGGCGAGGGATCATAGCCTTCAACGTCTCATTGTGCGTGCAAGGGATTGGAGAGTTGGCCTATTCGTTTGCAAGCAAGGCGGTGCAGCAGATATGGAGCTGGAGCTCACGAAAACGCCCTATCCGGACCGTGGTATCCCTTTGGTAGTGGAAGGTAAAGGTGGATTTATACGCCATGGTGAACATGCTACTTACACGGCTACCGCGTTTGAACGGGCCAAGGTTACCGGGGAGCCCGACCGAAAATCCTGGACCGGCCAGTTCACCATCACAGTGTCTAAACCTGCGGTTCTTGCATAAATGTAAGTTCTAGGAGAATGCCTCGCATGTAACCCTTACAGGATCATGCGATGCACCTTAGCGAAGCTCATACTACTGACACTGTCATCACCGCGGCGGTAACGAGAAATAGATCGGCCCTACCTACTCTCCATCCAATTGGTGATGTAGTAGGCGAACTGCTCTCTGCGGTTGATGACGGTTGGTTTGAGTTACCGAAAGGCAGAAATCGATGCTACACCCACAGGCAGTTTTCCCGGATATCAAGTCTCGTCCAATCGCTACCTGAGGTTGTCCAAGTACAGCAGAGATCCCGTACGTGGAGTGTGGCAAAACTAGAGGAACTCGGAAAGCGCTTTAGCTTTATCTTCGGGCTGCCAAACACTTTTCCCGACATCGTCCAACGAGCGAACTCCATACCGTACGGTGGCCCGAGGCGCCCTCGCGAATTCAGAGCGGGAACCTTCCAGGCTGTGAATCTTCTTCACTGCCTCCAGGATGCAATTTCAGCGGCAGCCCAACTAAACGATCTGATGGACGCACTGGATGCGCCAGACATGTTCGATCGCAATGCGAAAATAGAAAATCAGGTTGCTCGACTTCGCAAACATGGCCAGATGCATTACCTCGACAAATACGTCTATGCCCTGCGTGGTAAGTTTCTTTGGAAGGATGATCAGCAGTGGCTGCGCGATGTAAAGGGAGATCGTATTTCAATGACTGACTATGACGATCTCGTCGCTGCTAGGGAAGCGCGGAACGAACAAGCCAGCGTTTTGCATTGGAGGTCCGTCTACGCCCTGACCCAGCAGTTGGCTGACTTCTTTGAGAGTGCAGGCACGTATCACCATGGCACGCTCACGAGGCGACTCAGAGAGCAATTTGGCAGACGTGTAAAGCTTCTGCGCGAATCAGTATCCTGCGGCTCTGGATTTATGATCGAACTCGAAGACGGGCCAAAAATTGGCAGCGGGAAAAAACTTGATGAAGGTTTTGTGTTTGTAAATTTTGTCATCGCTCTTGCGGGTGAGCTCGAGTCAGCTTCACCAGATGTCCACTCCTACTTCTCGGCTGAAGAGAGGGCATCGGTACGATCGACTGAGGTTGCATCGACTCTAGAACGAGTTGTCCGGCGTATAGATACGCTCGAGCTTCAGAGCGTTCGCTGTTAACTGAAACGCCCACCAGGATTCGGCAGTACTCGCGATTGTTCATCACGTAGCCATTTGAAACTGGGGGCGATTCAGTTAGCAGGACCCCAAGCCAGCTAAGCTTGGCTCATACGCACTCACTTAACCTCAGTGGCAAGACGAATCCAATCTGTCGCTGGGTTCTGGATTGCACAGGTTCCTGTCTCGCCTTGAAACCCCGGAAATTTAACAATTCCCAAGGATGGACTCGTTTGGTAAAACTTGCCGAGACCGCATGGCCCGAAATCGACGGTGACGTCTTCCAGAGGCTGATCGTAGCTCATCGGCCTGCTCGAGGGAGTGAGTGCCCCTTTAGCAATCAGGGCCTTGCCATTGACGTCCACACTGGCCATCTCAAAAGTCTTTTGCCCGTCCTGATCATAGATCTGAACGTAGTTGCCTTCCTTGGAGGGGAATTCAACGCGACGGTGATCACTGGCTTCGCTTACGCTGGCCAAGAGGGCGAGCGAGAGGGACAAAGACCCGAGAACGAAATGCATCTGCTTCATTGGTATTTCCTGGTGAGAGCGCTGACGACGGGATGCGAAAGCGCGTTAACTCACAAGATGGGGGCGACCTGGGGATATATCCAGTGGTTTGGAGATATTATTTTCCGATTGCAGCACCAACCCTATCCATCGCGCGTAGGAGCTTCGCACGTTCCCACTCAGAGGAAGGTGAGAAACGCGCGAAGTCTCAATCGCCAATTGCTGTTGCAAGCGCCCCTTTAAGCGGCGTTTCACAAGCTATCGGATGACAACCTGTTGAAATGTGAGCTCGCGCCAGCACCATGAAGCGTGTCCTTCGCCCAGCGCAGCTTCGTGCAATGGCTTGCATTTTTTTGCGTCCAGATATCTTGGAGGAGATCAATCAACTCCTAGGCCATCATCATGCAATTAATTGCCACTTCCCTCTTCCAGGACGCGACCCCCGTAACCGCCCCAGTGAGGGAGCCGTCATTTGACGAAAAAGTGGTCAACGCTGTGGAGGTAATTAAGAGCCTGATCCGGGCAGGCAAGCGGGTCGTTGCGGCTACATCCTTTGGAAAGGATAGTTCTGTGGTTTTGGCCCTCACCCTTAGAGCAATGGAAGAACTCAAAGCTGAAGGTGCAGAAGTACCTGAGCTTCACGTTTTGAATTCTGACACGCTCATCGAAAACCCAGTGGTTCATGCATTTAGCAAGCAGGAAATTCGCTCCCTGAAGGCCTACGCCGAGATAAAAGGCCTTCCTGTGCGCATGTGGGTGTGCAGTCCCAACCTCAGTGAGAACTGGTTAATTTCACTCATCGGCGGCCGAACCGTTGCATCAATGCCTGGCAACTCGGCCAAGTGCACTATTCAAATGAAAAAGTCACCGATGGATCGCACCAAACGGCAAATAAAATCGATCATCAAGCAAGAGTTGGGTCCAGCTTTTTCTGATGACTCGATCGTAACCTTGATCGGTACCCGCCGGGACGAGTCGGCGGTTCGCGGTCGCAACATGGCCGCCCGCGGCGAGAGCGCGATAGTCCCCGTGAACACGGCAAAAGAGGGTGAAAAGGCCAGCTGGATTTTGAGCCCGATCGCTGAATTCACCACCATGGATGTCTTCACATTTCTTGGGCGGGTTACGAACGGGCGAATCGAAACTTACTCGGATTTCTGCCAGCTCACTCAGGTTTATCGCGACTCTTCTGGCGATTGTCTGGTCAATATTTACATGCGAGATGCCGGGGCGGAACGTAAAACGTCGTGCGGTGCGAGGCATGGATGCTGGATGTGCTTGCGGGTGAGTTCAGACAAAAGCATGGAAAACATGCTTGCTCAGGAGGACGGAAAATACTCTTGGATGGCGCCCCTTTCCTCCTTTCGAAATTACCTGAAAGCTCGGCACTACGACCCAAGTGCAAGAAACTGGCTTGCACGCTCCGTAAACGCGGATGAAGGCACAATCAAAATTGCGGCAAACGCGTATGCCCCAGATTTCTGCCTCGAGCTTCTACGCTATGCCCTGACCATTGATGCCAACGAGATTGAATGGGCGATGCAAAATCAAACGTCGCCCCGGTTCAAATTGCTTGGTATGAAAGAGGTTCTCGCGATTGATCTTCTGTGGGCTCGTCATAGCTACCAGCGCCCATTCACAGCGCTAGCTGAGTACAAGGCCATCTTCGAAAATGGGAAGCGCTACACCGTCCCAGAGGAGTACACAGAGTTTCAGCGTTCCAACCTGGACATCTCCCGCTCCGTCGAACTTCCTTTCGTTGACTCTGAATTCCACGGAATATTTGAAGGCCTGCGCTCTGTTGACGATGAGCTTTCTTGCCAGTCCGTCATTTCCAAAAAAGGGGTTTACTACACCAATGTCAACGAAACAAATGAGTTCGAGCTCGACGATGAATCAGTGCATTCATTCTATGAATTCGAGCTCGACCGGGCGCTTGAATACTACGGCCCCCACACAGACGTTTACCCCTCCCAGGCGGTTCACTACCTTCTGCGGTTTGGTGTCGTGTCTATCAAAAAAGGCGGGCACTCTGAGTGGGACAGAATGCTGAGAATTGGCAATCAGCTTCATCGTTTAGGGCTTCGAAATATTCTTAACGATCCGGATGCACTGATCGAAAGACTACGTCACCAATCCCATGATCCGCGCTCACAAAACATCCAAGGGGTTAGCACCTCTCGCTTATCCCCCCTTAAGGGCCATGGACAGTTGCAGTTCAGTTTCTAACGCAGCTTCAAGACCGACCGGTTTGCCCCTACTGGAGGATCAGTCTGAAGGCAATCTATAAAGCCATCGTGAGAAAATTCTCAGATCGGCTCTGACAAATTACCAGTCCATTCGGGTTCCAACAGCTTACTTAAACTGCCATCAGGACGAACATGCTCAATACCTTCATAACCTCCGCCGGCAAGACTTTTACCCTTGACCTGAATCAAACGGGTCACACCCTCAGCACCGGTACCTCTGGAAAAGGACAATCGATCTTTACGGAGCGGACAAAACGGGAGGCTCGTGCTGCCGGCCGTTTATTCGTCGACGTGAAGGCATATCGCGATGAGAAGGGCTCGGGATTAGGGCCATACGAATACGAGATTGCCAGGCGGCACTCTGAGGGCCTTGCAGGGCATCTCCCAAGAGCACTTCGGAAGAAGCGCTACACGATTTCCTCGCCTATCGCATACGACGATGCACCAAGCCGGCGGAGCAAGCACCTGGTCAGAACTACGAACGGGTCCGTACTGAGCCGTGAGCTCGTCCACCAAGCAAAGGATCAGCTCGAGTCGATATCCGGTATTCGGCTCAATCAGCCACAGCTCCTTGAGCTCATGGTTGACAACGGCATAGACAAAACGCTTGCTGAATTCGGTGAGGCAGAGACACAGATCCGCGGGATGTTGGCTGATGCCTTGTCCAGGAAATTAATCGGCCGGTCGTGGCCAACTTACGGCGACGAGGCGGATGCCGATGCCTTCAATGAGAACCTAGATCAAGCCGCCAAAATTCATGGATACGTCGTCCTCAAATAAGGTGAAACTGCGTAGGAAATACCAATGAAAGTACTTGTAGCCGCGTGCGGATACTTTTTGATTATTTTGGCGGGTGTTGTTGGTGTGGTTGCCTTCGCTGCACATCATGACTATCAAACGTTAGCCGAAGCTATGGCTGATTTGCCGGATTTGTGGACAGCTGTTAAGTGGTTCGTTTGCACGCTCGTCGTTATAGGTTTGATGCTGGTTTGGGAATGGTACCGCCGAGCGTCGCGAGGTGAATAAGCGCCATATGACCAGGCTATTGCAGACTGTCTGTGCGCGGATTTAAGTGGGAATTGGTGATCTTTAACTTGCGCTCGAAACAGGCAGAAATCAGAGTCGCGAGCGATTCCGGGTATACCCGGTGCCGACGGGTCAACACCAGGTCATTCTTTGTGATCTAGCTTGGTCTGATTGTATTTATCAAGCCCTCTCCTCCCAATTTGCTTGCATAGGAGTCTCCACATGTCATGGGCAGATGCTGCGGCGCCGATCGTCGCAGGAGTGATTCGCAGCGTAGGCCGGAGTGACATGAAGGTGCTGCGTAAGGCATTGGTCGATGCCTACCCTTGGGGTGAGCGAGAGCGCACGCCTTACAAGGCCTGGCTAAGCGAGATTCGCCGTCAGCTTGGTCATCCGCTGAATACGCCAAAGTCCGACCCAAAGAACAAGCAAACTGACATGTTTAACCCGCGTTAGGAGTAAAGATGGCTAGCCGCCGCCAACCCTTCACCCCGTGCAAGTTATACATCGACGGCGCTGACGGCCTGAGCGCTGGCGACTACATCGTTACATCCGGTGGATCGGCCTATCTGGTGCAGGCAACTCGGTCCAGCCCAAGCAAGCCTCAACGACTGTATCTCGACTGCCTTCGCTGGCCCCATGATCAGATCCCAATGGATGCCAGATGTTATCAGCTCAACTGGTATCGCCGGTGAAATAGACAGATACGTGGTACGACTCATCGTCGGAACGTAGCTCCGCCGGCCCAAACCTCCGCGCAGGCTGAGAAGAAAATCACTCAACCCATGCCCTGAAGTAAGATTACGCCTCGAGATTATTTAAGGCAGAGCAATTGGACTCACAAATGAGTGACGACCTTGATTGGCCGGGCGATAGTGATGAATTCGGAAGCCTAATTCGCGAGTGGCATGCCGGTGATGCGAGAGCCGCGGATAAAATTGCTCACGCTTACAGCCAAGCGGGCAATTTCAAACAAAGTATGTTCTGGCTGCGCCTTTCCCAGGACACAGAATTGAGAGACGAAGTGTTTAGTGACGGGATGAGTTTGAAGGAGACCTCGCCATCAGTAGGATTTCATCAACTCTATCGCGCCTACAAATTAATTCATCCTCGAGCATTTTTTGAACTGGATGAACTCTGCAAAAATTACTCAGCTTTTGATCTTGGACTTACCGACCAAGAGTTTTCTCACGTGTCCGCCGAGATGGCAGCCCTCGTTGCTCATCACCGTGAGCATGAGGAGCGCACGGCGATGTTAACCGGATCTTACCCGGTGCTTTTTCAGGAAGTGTTCGGGCCGTCAGACTGGAACAATCTCCAGTGGCGGACCGGCTCACTGTTTTTGGTTCAACGTGGCCCGCACCAGTTTGCCGTTACCGCACGACACGTGATCGATAACATGACTGCTAATCCCGACCACTTTCGATTGGTGCTGCCCGAGTATGGAGCCATTCTTCCAATACGTGCCGCCTATACCCCAAGACCGGGGCCGTGGCTTACCCTGGACGAGACAGATGACATATTCGCTTGGCAGATCAATCAAGACTTTGAGAGCGAGAGCCAAATCGACTGGTGGTCATGGATGATGGATCAGTGGGTTCGACCCGCAACAGATCTTTCAGCCGGCCAGCGATTATTTGCGACCGGTTTTCCAATTACAGACGGCGCGTACGATCCAGAGAACTTTTCCGCTCAATACACACCGCTTATCCTAAAGGGAACCTTGGATGGCTCTTCCGCGGCTGGGTTCTACACGATGAGATACGAGTCATCAGGACTTGAAGATATAGACGGCATGAGTGGTGGACCAGTGTTTGCCGAATTCGAGTCACGATTTCATTACGTTGGAATGACTCTCCGCGGAGGGAATGGTTGGCTGTATTTCATCGACTCCACTCATGTGCTCGAGCTGCTAGATAGAATCATCTCGCAAGGGTGATTTCGAAGTGTGCAGGCACGAAAAAGGCCCGGCGATGATCGACCGGGCCTTTTTAGAAATATATCCCCATTGACTGGAGGGGCGGTCGGGCTTGCCTGGACTCTCCCGTTTCCGAGACGCTACGTTCCCGCAGCGGACCCTCAATGAGGGTGGAGGTGGTTAGCCCGTGCCTTTCCCAACGCATAGCGCCAGTACTGAGTGGAGAAACCCCAAGTCCATCTTACCTGCAGACGTTTTGCGAACTCTCTCATCCCTGGAGTTCGGGGCACCTTCTGCGGACCCCCACGGCGGTGACACTCATCGCCGCGGACGTATCTCTACGTCGCCACACTGAGTAGTGGCCACTATTTGGTCGTCTAGGATCACGTCGGCGCCAGGTAAGCTTTAGCTTCTGCGGCGCCTCTTTGATTTGTATTCTCCATGAGAAACAGAGATTGCAACTGTCGGACAGCACGGCGCCGAACGCGATGTTAGGGTTTAGCATCATCAATAGTGCAACGCTTCAAACGATCGACGTCGGTACCGCTTCCACTACCTGAATCAATGCCCCCGTTAGAGTCGAGATAGATTTTGGTTTTTGGCCACTTGGGCGCAATGCTGATGCAGTGGTCACGCCCTTCCCTGCTCCTCCAGTTAAACTCCATGAAAAAATGCTCATTGGGGAAGATATGGCCAAGATCAGCTGTGGCCTCGCCAGGAAGCATCCCGCCTTTGTCTATCCTGTGTTGAGTGTTCCAGATATAGCGCAGCTCGCCCTTCCCGTCCTTGGTGTAGTACACCGCCACCCGCGGTGTTGCGACATACCAAAAAATGAGTGGGGAAAGCAGGAGCGCTACCAGGATTGGCCACTTTCGGAGTTTACTTACATACGTGGACACGAACGCCATCCCCCCAATCCTCCGGCTTAACTGCCAGTACTTTCTTCATGATCATTTCGGCGGTGATGCCACCGTCTGGATGTTGAGTGAATAGCTCGATCCCTATTCCGATTGAAATGCGGTCCGGTGCATCGTCATATGCTTTCAGGCCGTCGACGCCTTCGGTCGCGTGTGGCCCTCTACGCTCATCCCAGTCAAATAATTTTCTGATTCCATCGGAGGCAATCTGCTCAGCGCCGGCGCCGTCTGAAAGAATGCTTTCCGAAAGCCCCCCTGCCCGACCGACGTACCCGTAATGAATGTTGGACCAGATGTCGTAGAAATAATCGTAGCCACCTTGTTTGTGGCGGACACCGCCGAATTTCTGCAAGATTTTTGGCTTGTGGTCCCAAGGACGATCCTGCCCCACACGTTCAGTCCATATCGCCATTGCTGCCGCGGCATTTGCTGCAGCAATTGCTTGTGGACTAGACGCACCCAGTTGGGCAAACCATGGCAGTTCCATTTTGCTCCGTGTTTCTGCAGCCGTGTCATAGCTGAGGAGCTGCTTCATTTTCAGAACCGAAGGGTCATTGATATTTCGGTTCATCTCGTCAGCAATGTAGCTGGCCAACTCCGGCATCCGATCAGGGTCATTACAGGTGATTGGCTCGGCTTTTTGTTCAGATTGGAGCTCCATCTGCGTAGTTGTCGCTGTGGGGTCAATCAGAGCATTTGCAGCAGTGGCTTTCTCTGTGAGTTTTGGGTCGGCTAACAAGGTAGCCATTCTCTCATCATCAACTGTTCCGTCCGCCCGGAATGCTCCGAGCGCGGCAAAATTTATGATTGCTGCGCCTGGCGCAGCCCCCATGACAAAGCCACCACCAACATCGCCAGATCCGGTGATGATTGTTCCGCCGTGACTGGTTGGGCTCCCCAAATGAGCCATAGGTCGACCGTTCACCTGGATGGAGGGAAAGCCGGTGGTGATCACCGCCCCACAGCCACAGGTATCGCCTACTCGCGCTGCGCCCATAAAGTTGATGTTGGTATCAGCTGAGGCCGAGGCGATTGGCGTAGTGCCGTGTCCCGGTAACGGGCAAACATGTTTGTCGCCCAATCGAGCAGAAGAAATCATGAATCGTCCTTGTGTCTTTCAATCCGTTTTACTTAGTGCAGTGCTGCCTGACCCTATCAGAATCAGCAGTGAAGATATGTAGGAATAGTCCTAATGTGCTCAAGGGACTGGAGCATTTGCGGGAAAAAAGGGATAAGTAGCCCCACTTATACTGGGCAACAGGCTTGTGACTCAGATGGATCTACGTCTTTCAAGCTCTTGCTTGGGTACCGTACCTATTGCAGCACAGATCAGTGCGATCGCGCCTAGTCCACCCATGACCCCGTCCCCCAAGTAAATGCCAGCGGCGATCTCGATGACCGCAGCAAGTTTTATGATCAGCATGTACATTTCCAAATGGCTTTCGAAAATCGCGAGCGTTATATGGTGGTCATCCCGTGCGAATACTTAGCAAGTAAGGCCATAATTTCGATCATCCGCAGCATACTACAGGTGTCGGATACAGCCTCATCGCGTAATGCCTCCAACCAAGTCATGACGTGTTGATTTTGCTTCATGGTCACTCTACCGCGCCCTTAAATGGTCAAAATGCTTTAGCTTGTTGGTCAACGGTAATGCATTGGCCTTTTACTCGATCCAAGTCCCTTCGTGTGATTTCTCGTCCCTCGCGGTTCGCATCCAAAAGAAGCTTTTTGGCACAATGCGACACGGATGTTACGGACTGAATATCGTCGACAGATGCAGCCTCCCATTGCTTTCCTATCGGCTTTCCAACAAAAACCAAAGCCATTAATGCCGATCCTATCAACCCAATTAGCGCAACCTTTGATTTCATTTTTGAGACCTAAACCTTGTTGATCTGACATAGGTAAGAGATGTTCTTATGGGCTAATCGCTGCACCAGAACGTAGGTACATCATCCCCTGTCAGAACCACATGCAAGGGCGGCTTCGGATCCTTATACGGGTACCAACCTTCGTGAAGCGCACTTGATACGCGGCTCTCACTCAAATAAAAAAAGGGCGACCATTGATCGCCCTCTGATTAGCCAAGAACAAAAGCCCGGCAACCGCCGAACTGCTGTGACCTTTAGACGTACGCGCCGATCTCGTAGCCGTCACGACCATCATCGAAATCAACCCGATCCAGGTCAGGGTATTCGGACATAGCAAAATCAAATGCTGCATCCAGATCATCCGCCGATACCGTCCAAAGGGTGGCTGAATCCCAACCATTGGCCAATAAGCTGACGTGGAACAGTTTTGCGCCTTTGCCGATTGTGGCGGCTGACAGGCTAATTAATAGGGACATCAGAAGGCACCTCAGTTGGAGAGCGATCCCCGTGAGGAGATCGCTTGAATAGACCGCTTAGAGAGCAACCAGCTGATACCCGGTTGTATCCGCGCCCCTTTTCTTCTTCAACTGAGCAACGATTTCCTCGGCCGTAGGATTAGTCATCCACATGATGATTTGGTAGTCATCGCCCCTGGTAGGGTGGACCCAAGTCGTAATGCGATGAGTGCACCCCTTAGCCTTGTATTTCGCATCATCCTTTTTCAGTTTTGCCTGATATTTCTTCTCAAAATCGTCGAACTCTTCATTCAACTTTTTCATGAAGCAACTTTCACACTGACCATCTCGATTCGTGCGGCAGGATGAAGGATCAAACGCAGGCTTCTGGCAAGTTTTGCAAGGCATTATCTGGACTGTCTTCAGAAGAGACTCACAGTCATTCTCTGTAGCGTCCTTGATCGCAATTTCCTTGTTCTGAACGATGGTGTCACCACCGTTCGGCAAACGCACCGTTATCTGCAGGGGACTGCCGTACATGAAACAGCACGGACTGACTTCGGCAGTCAGTTCCACATCGCCACGCATTGCGGTGAATTTTTGGGCTTGAGTAAGCATGGTGTAGCTCCTGTGTAAAACTCGCGGAGCTACCCCAAGCGGGATGGCGTCCCGCGAGGGTAGGTGAGGTGCTGCGAATGCAGCTCTAGGTGGCAGAATTACTGCCATTCAAACAGGCCGGAACATCCGATCTGAAAGAAACTTTTGAGTGGTGCCATAAGGCGATGGCCGGAGTATATCCTGGTGAAGGAAACTGGCAACCCCGTCCCGATCCAGCCAGAATCAAGCTGAGTGAATAAACCGCTCCAAACATATGCCAGTGTTATTCCGGTCTAGGAAAACCGCCCCCCTACCAAGGAGTTTGCAGATGAGCAATCCACCGCTTACCGTCACTCTCGACCCGGTACTCCTCGACAGCTTGGAGGCCTTTGTACGAACCCAAGTGGCATACATGGGATTGCCCCAATCCGCCTTTCTTGGCCAAGAAGGCAGACTACTCGCGGGTCAGGGAGCGCAAGCCGCCGTAGCGGTAACCCAAGCATTGCTTAAGGCATTGCCTGTTGATGGATCGGGCTCGCTGGGTGAGGCGCTGGCCGAGCTAAATGCGGCTCGATCTTAATGATATTGCTGACTAGGAAAATGCCATGTCGCCTCAAACGGACTTGATTGATGGCCAACCTGCTGCCCTAGACCCCCGACAGACTACGCGTATTGAGGCAGTTCATCGTGGCTTTCTCTACCAGCATCTATACGCCGTTGGCTGTCTTTTGCTTGCAGAAAAGCACGATATATCCGCTATCTCTGTTGAGCGCGACGAAGACATCGAGCTCCAACATGTGGGGCGGACTTACATCCAGGTAAAAACCCGAATCAAACCGATAATACCCAGTGACATTGCTGAAGCGCTTGCTCGCTTCGATACGTTGCGTGCAGACCATGTATCCGGCCATAGACAAGGTAAAGCCCAGTTTTTCGTTGTGATGAACCAACCACCTGGCCCACTGCTGCTTCAAAATATCCATTCCGGACAAATGTCTGCGGATGTGCAATTGGTTTGGCCTGGCTCTGAAACTCGCGTAATTCCGGCGTTACCCCCAGCGTGGAGCGGCATTGATCAAGCAGCGGAGTGGTGCGCCCAACTCGCCGCAAAACTACCATATTCCCTGATCTCACCCGAATCGCTTGTGTGGAAGCTCGCAGGTTGCGTGCAACTAGCGTCAAGCGGCTCTGCACCCTATTCGACCCATACCTTTAAAAGCGATGATTTGAGGATCTTGTTCGAGCAACTGATAGTTAAAATGCAGGCGTTTCCTAACCCGCCAGCTGTGTACCGCCCGCAACGAAATGAGCCCTCCTTGGACAATCCTGAAAGAGTCAGAATCATCTGTGCCTTTTCAGGATCTGGAAAAACATCTTGGGCTTCAGATTCAGCCATGCATTCCACGAGCACTTGTGCTTACTACGATGTAGGGGATCTGCCTGGACCTGCGATTGCCTCTTCTCTCGTGAGAGAGCTGGCGCCGCTAGTGCTCGATGCTGATAGTTCGGAAATCCGAAGGGTGCTAACCCTAGGCAGTACCGGACACGAATCTCTGCTGGTGCTTGATGAGCACATTGGTCGTCACAACATTCCTGCACTGGTGGTGCTGGATAACGCCCACCGTGTTCCCGTAGAAAATCTTCGTGCATTGGTAGAAAGCACCAGAAATTTGAAATTTGTCCTGCTTGGCCAACCCGGCCCTAGCATGCATGAGATAGCTGCTTTACTTGGGCTAACTCAAGAAACCCTTTTGGGGTGGGACGTAGATTCGATCGCTGCAGAGGCTGAGCTCCTTGGCGTTAAGGGAAGCGCAAGCACCTTCAAAAAGCTCAATTCGCTGACAGCAGGTTTGCCTCTCTACGTACAAAGCGCCCTCAGGCTCTCTACGACGCATTACAGAGGCGACCTAGCGAAACTTTGTTTGGAGATCTCAGAACAAAGCAACGTCGCTGAGACAGCTCAAGAGATCATCCTTTCGAAATTATTCGACTCACTTTCAGAAGCGTCACGCAACGCGCTTTCTGTTTGGAGCCTGGTAGACGTTGGCATGACCAAAGATGAGGTCTGTAATCTGTTGAAAGCAAGCCTCTGCATGACAAACCAACAATCGTTGGCACTGCTAAGGGTGTTGCGTGCCCAAGGGGTAGTCCAAGCCATTGATGCCGATCAGATGAAGATACACGACTCGCTGAGGCTCTTAGGGCGTAGGCATTTGCATACTCTCGCCCCAGCAGTCACCCAGGATGCTTTGCAACATCTCAGGACCATGTTGTTTAAGTATCTGACTGTACGGCGCGAACCATCGCGTTTGGCGACCCTAATTTCAGTCTTGCTTCAGTTGGAGGACGTGGACGCCATCATAGAATTTGCTGGAGAAGAGTTGTTTCACGAGATGGGACCCAGCATTGAGTTTATGACGTACCTGGACCAAATCGCGATCTCACCTCAGGTAGAACCTACGCAGCGGTTTTGGGCATTAGATGGCTTGGTTTTCTCCGATGTAAAAAACGGACGACATGAGAATCTGGCTGAGCGATTTGATCAAATGCGGCGACTTATCGCAGATCATTCCCTAGGTAATGAAATTCAAGCGACGTATTACATGAAGCTGATGCTGCATCATGCTCAGTTTGGCCGTGCCGATTTGGCCCACGAAGCCTTTTCCCACGTAAGAGATCTGCTCCCTGACAAGCCCGTTGAAAGGCGAGTGCTTCAGTACAACGCCGCAACCTCATTTTCTCAGCTAGGCAACCGCGAGGACTCACTCCGCATGCTGGAGCCGGTCATTGAGGAATATTTCGAAGTGCTGGGCTTCGACCTACCAGATATTGCCGCCCTCTATCCACAACAGCTCTGGGAGCGATCCACAGGATTCAGCCATGCAGGCGACAACATCAAACGTCTCGCCGATGCGTTAGAGCTACGCGCAAAACTCTGTAGCGACATAGATCCGGATCAGTTGATTTACAGGTACAGCGCCTTAAATCTGTATGAAATGGTTGGCGCTATCGACTCACAGATCCGAGTTGGCCAAGACTTAGCGGACGACATGTCGGCACGAGATCGCTATGACGAAGCAAAGCAAGTAATCGAGAGTTTCCTCTTACCCTTGCTGGCGGAGCACGGGATGGTAGATCAAGCCATTGGAGTCAGGAGCCAATACGCCGTGTTCTTGGCATATTGTGAAGAGTTTGATGCAGCTGATGCGGAGATGGCCAGATTAATGCCCTATTCGGCCGGATTCACCACAAGACAGCGCCACGAAATTCAGGAACAACTGAAAATCATCCATAACTGCAAAGTGCGATACGTATGTCGAGTTGAGGGAGTGCTCCCGACCACTGTGGAGGGTGGGTCGGCAGATTGTCCTTGCGGCTCCGGAAAAACGTTTTCAGAGTGTCACGGCGCCATCTCTTGACCGTTTGTTGTTTGCGGTCTTAGGCACGAGAACGGCATATTTCCTCTGCCAGACTAGTGTCAGAGCAGAATTGGGTGACAAACCCGGCGTACCGGGTTTGTGTGATTTTTAAAGTCCGTCGCCAAGGTAAAGACGGTGAGTCGACTCTATCTGTTCGATCAGATTGTCATCCTCCATCCCGGCGACATCGGCGAATTCGCGCCAGCGACGGACTGCCTCAACAACTTCCTTAACCACCTTTCGACCATCCAGGTTTGTAATCAGCTTTGCGACGGCGAGTAGATCTTTGAGCTCAAAGTTATCTCGCTTCCCGTTCAGGGACATTTGATGTTGCGATACCCAAGGAGAATCCGGCCTGTAGGACCAGCACATGTCGTATGCCGGAGTGAGCCTCCACACACCATCTCGCCAAAGCTGAAACCCAATGTTTTTTGTGTGGTCGTCCTGGTTGCGTGCCACGATGTTAAAAACTGCACGTCGGAACAGCTCCACTTGATCTTCACGAGGCAAACCCAAATCTCTGCAGACCTGCAAAGCTTGCTCGTAACTGTATGCACCAGGCAGCGTGTAATCAGCGCTGTCCATCGCACAGAGCGTCTGAATATGAACTTTGTCTCCGTCATCTAGACGATCAAACCGTTTCGTCATGAAATGGGCTCGAGGGCCTTCTATGTGGAGACGACACTCAGTCATCTTTACACCGGCAGCCAGCGTCATTAGGTGGTAGGCGTATTCAACACGTCCGAAACCTGCAGGATCCCCTAACGTGCTAGCCCCATTGGACACATCGAATTTGAACAGCCAGTAGGTGTACCCCTCGGGCGCCTCAATTTGCCCAGAGCATATGGCTCCGGTTTCTTCATTGATCGCTATGATTGCTTTCGGACGCTGCCCACCAGCGGAAGAACCTACCTGAAACAAATGCTTGAGGGCTTGATCCTCTTCTTCAGATTTGATTTCCAAATGAAGATCATCGAACTGCGTTTGGCGCTCTTCAAGGATGCGACCGGCGAGGTCGACAAGCGACTCCAATTGCAGCTGCTCGACCTTGTCGATTGCCCGGTCCAGCGCCGGTCGAAACTCCAGTGCCCCCATTCCCCGCTGGCCCACGTACAACAGACGTTCAACAGGTGAAAATGAACGAGGATCGCGGCCCTTTTGTGCCAGCCACGCGTCAATGACAGCGTTACCGAAAGCATCGGGAAGAGAATCGGACAGACATGGGGGAAGCCCCTTGAATGCCACTGGGTTGAGGCCTGGAAAAGCATAAACTTCATCAGGCTCGGCCCGCATCGTCAGCGGGGCAATCTCCAACCCGATTTCACAGAACTCGGGATCAAACTCGAATGTGCCTGTGGCAGGGATTTGGTTTTCGTCCCAGAGCACTACTCCAACGCGGGTTTCCCACATCCAAACTTCAGCAACCTTAGCCACGGCTTCTCCTTGGTATCAGCAAGTTAGGGGTCTGTCCTTCCAACTTACCTGTCGTTACGCCACCGTTAACTTTGGTCGCGATGGTTCTTGATTTGACTTGTGATGCGCCGACCGCTCGGACTCTCGTTGTTTTCCCGGTTTTGGCAACCGCCAGCGGGCTTACTCGTGGGGCCGCTAGTAGGTTCATCAGAAGCTCCAAGCAGTTCAGCTCTCGAAGGACGGCAATGAGGACCTGGATAGTCCCCTTCCCTTTCTCAAGCTTCTGTATGGTGGGGGTACTCACACCAACAGCCTCAGCCAAATCGTCCTGCTTGATATCCTTACGCAGGCGACGCTCTCTAATAGCATTACCCAGCTGATCGGCAATCGCTTCGTCGCTTAATCGTTGAATTCGCATAAGCTAAACCTTTCTTTGCTTTACCCTCTCCCAACCACTGGAAGAGAAAGAATTGTTTTCTTAACGGAAACCATATCAGCAAAATCTCAATACGCACGCTAAGCAAACATTTTTTTGTATGACCCCGACAAAAATTTCTTTTCCTTAGGTATCCTCTCACAAATTAAAGAGACGAGAGGTCCTTTCAGATGTAATGCCCCCCTTAACTCAAAAAGTGGAGGCCGGCCCACCACCACTACTGAAATCCGTTTCGGCGCCGATCAAAGCCGCCGAGAACATGTCGCGGTCAACCAGCAGTGCAATCCCCTCTTTTGATTTTGGGTCGAATCTGCAGATTCTCCAGAACCCATGAGCCTCACCAAAATCGATAAATACTGGCTTCGTCGAATGCCATCTTTGAAACAGCTTGCTCCTACCGGACCACCTGAACCGGGCCATGGCATTCTCATTCACCCCGCTTCGAGAGTTCGAAAAATTCACACAGTCGAATTCGTTCTTCGAGCCGTCGATAACCCACACCATCCGCTGATAAAACTGCTCGCGAGCGGTGACCTCCGCGGGCTCAATAGTCGATCGCTGAAACTCGATCACTACGCCGTGGCCGGTACGGACGTCAGCAATGTGCCTTTCACCCGTTAGCTCATCTTTAAGGATGACCTCTTGCCAGCTTTCGTGAAATCGGTCCTTCCATCGCCGGTGCCACTCGGTCTCTGATTCCCACCAAGGATCACACCCAATGAGCGAGTGATGAGACCAGTGCCACATCACGTGCTTACCGCATTTTGAGATTACCTCGCCCCCACAGGAGCGGCAGACGCCACGAACCTTTGGTCGCGCCTCGGACTTAACGCCTTCAACATTTGCATATCGCATTTGATCAATCCCTCGTAAATGCGGAATAAAAATGGCAAGCCCTCGCCTACCACCTAAATTGCACCTCGGAAGTCACAGGGGGGGGTGAGCACATTCGTTTTTACTAAGGCGCTCGATGACCGGCTTGAGATTGCCCGAAATTACGGGTGATTGCTCGTGCGATCGCGTTCTCCAGTGGTTTCCCTCTGTTATCGCGGATGTCCTCCAGCCCGACATCGTGCAGCCGACGTGTACGGCATCACCGTGAAGCTGATACTCACCTGATTGCGACCTGAGCGGGCTTGTGGAGGCGAAGCCAGTCAACCATCGTTCGCATTACACCCCGCCAGAGGAGAGATTGGCCGGTCACACATCAATCCGTGCCTTAACCGATGACAAGCCCGCCCCCGGCCCACTTACCAGGAGGAGAGTTCGCGTGCCGCGTGTACATCAGCCGACAGAAGGCTCAAAGCTAGTTATTCAGGGCACGCATTTTGTCTATTCTCCTTGTGAGGTCCACTTTCTCACGGCGCCGCCGGCGCGAAATAGGAGCCCCACATGTCAGATGCCACCTACCGGATTAAGACGCGGAAGAACATCAACGGAAAACCCTTGCTCATAGTGACGTTCAACGTCGATTACGAAGTGCTACTGGATCAGGAGCGGTTCGAGCAGCTCTCAAGCACCGTCGTTAAATATTCGGACGGTGTGGAGGGTGAGAAGCTGACAAGCGAGGAGTTTCGCCTCTGGGGGGACGAGCTCAAACGAATGTGGGCCTTCCGAAACTCCATGGGTGAGTTACCGCCGTATGCCCAGATGGAGCTGGAAACCAAACCATCCGTCATACCGCGAGCTCTGCTTCATTCAATTCTAACGTCCTACGAAGAGACCACGAAGCAGCCAGTAAACATCTTCGTATCGGGTCAAGCACCGAACTTCAGCCTGAACATCAACTGGGGCACTGTCACGTATAGCGCGGTAGTACCCCCAAGCCAAGCTAAGGCCACCTTAGGGGCGCTTACTGAGTTGAATGCCAAAGCGGAACAGTGCCTTGCCGAGGGCAAATCGAAGGACGAAACGAAGAAATTGCTGCTGGAAACAGGGGCTGCGATTCTTGGTGCCGGGCAAGCAACCAAGGAGGTCGTCGACTGCACAATCGCGATAGCTGTTGCTTGTGAGTTTCCTGGCGCAATACCTGCCGTGATTTTTGAATGCAAGGAAGCATACGACAGCATCGCGGATTTGCTCGAAGCGTTTGAGAACGAGAAAAGAGCTAAGGAGCAGGCAGAGCGGGAGCAACACCAACAACAAGTGGAAGCGAATATTGAGCGTATGTCTCATTGCCGCGAACTCAGAGAAAGCGGCATCCAGAAATCTAGAGACATCGACGGCGCCATGATTGGCATGCGGACAGCCTGACGGTTCCGAAGCACGTCATTGAGAAGCGTTGAATCTATATCGCGCACCAGTGCAGCGCGATATGACTTGATGTCCGGAGCAAATCGCTGGTGCGTCCGTAGCGACGTTGCCCCGATATGTAAGAGCCAGCAATTTGCTATGACGGGATAGAAACGCTTTTGTTGGTTGGGAAGGCCCAAACCAATCCTAAAAGCCGATGCTGGCGAAGGGTGTAAGTGAAGCGACCTTTCATCCGACTCGATGACGATCCGATGACCTCGGTAAAGGAGTCTCCAGGCCGAGCCATACGTTGACCTTTAAAAGGGCCATCGATCACAAGTAGTTGTTTGGTTTCATCGCGCACGATCATTGGGATAAGTCCAAGGGGCCCAGCGCCCATTCTGTCCTAACGTGGTCGATGCCTAAAGGCGACGATGCAGATGGCAATAAGGGCGATGCCTTTGACCGTCTCGAAGGTATCATCCGAACCGATCATCCAAACCCCAAGGCAAACGCCTACAAGGGTTACGACTACGCAGATGATGAAAAAACAAGTGTCATTCAACAAAAGCTTGGAAATCATTGCCTGGTCACTTCCCTGCTACACCCACTCTGGAAGGTATGGTTCAACGTTTTTCTTACGCGGTTTGCGATCTCGCTGCCCCAATGTTGCGCACCACTCTAGATACGCAATATCGCGACGCGATCGTCTAACAAAATCCTCTCTGTTTCGGAGGTTCCGCGCTTCAATTTCCTTGAATAGCAGCGATTCAGAATCGTCCTGTTTACCCCTTTCGTGTGGCCAATTTTTCTCAACATAGTCAATCCAATCGCGGAGGATGACTTGATCGACTCTTTGCACCCAGAAATGGACCTTGGCTGTGTCGCCGCTCACTTCGCCGCCCTCTTGTTCGAGAGCCTCCTTCACAAAACCGACGAGACCATAGCTATCGGCATCAGACCAAAACACCGGTCCGCCACTCATTCCACTCAGCTTCGAAATAGGAGGAAGAGAGTCTAGATCGCTGTAGAAGGTCACGCTGTGATGCTTACCATCCGCACCATTTCCTGCAGCAACAGCCCTGACGAAACCCATGCTCAGCTGAACGCCCCCAAACTTGGAGTCAACGTCCTTTTTCTCTGCAGTCGGAAAACCGGTGGCCATGGCGTATGGAAGCGGCCAGACAGGATCATTATCCGAAATTACAAAGGGTCGCTTACCGATTCTCAACACAGCTGCTTCGTCGATTGGCGTAATGGCGACATCCGGCTCGTGATCAGGAAAAAATTCCTTTGGTGGAGCCACGAAAGGACCGCGAATTAGCAAACCTTTATTTACTGGACAAAAATAACGAACAGGCTGATTTCGCTCGGATGCCTGGCCAGTCAAATACGTCACCACGTGTTTGGCTGTAACTGCGTAACACTTCTCGCCATAGCGAATGAACGTGACGGTACCTGTTAGGTCGTCAGGCTGTGGAAGGAAGCGACGATCCCCAAATTCAAGCGTATGGAGAGCCAATACCGCCGAATGTACCTTGGCGTCGTTTAGGTCATCGTGGAAATGAAAATTCGGTTCAACCTGGTCCCATACAGTCTGAACGATTTCAATTCGTGGGTCGTCCGTTGACCGCAGGAACTCGAGCGCCGGCTCAGAAAAAACAAGATCGAAGCACTCACCGTCAAAATGCCAGCTCTTAAGAATGGTCTCCCTAACCGTTAAGCCACCTTTGGCGATATTCACACTCTCCCTGGCCAGAAAAATGAGGTGCTGCATCAGCACGTCTGGCGCAGTAGATCCTCTTGGTTTTCCCTGAAGCGTCTTCTGAAATTTCATCTCTGCTCACTAATCAGGATGGCTCCGATGTTCAAATCACTCGGCCGGACTATTCGTCAGCGTTGAGGGTAAGGCTGCCCGTACCACGTGAGCATCACAGGTGAACTTGCCCGAAAGCTCATAATCACAATCGCCCGCGTTGATCGTAACTACCACCTGATTTGCACCAAAACCAACGGCATACACGTTTTTGATGACAACCTGGTCAACTGGTCTAACGGTGCCCGGCAGGCACACAACATAAGCTGCAAAAGCGAGCCCAAGCCCGCATAAGTTTTTGGTATTGCTATCAAATTTGGTATTAAGCAGTAAAAATCCTAGACCAGTTAGAAACATGGCCATACCTAGTGAGAAGCTTTTAAACACCATGAAGAGTAGCGCGAAAGAGCTGAAGCAAAGGAACGTTTTCCAGGTCAACAGATACACAATAAGCCACGCGACCGTGTATTTTTGTGGCTGAGTTGTGGTGGTTTGACTCATAGTTTTCTCCTGAATGGTATGGTCGAGATTGTTCTCTATCGAAGGCAACTGGCGGCGTTAAATAGCCATCCGCCGCCCCTCACTCGTACTGCATTTACGGATTTTCCGGCGCTGCATCCAAAAGCTTCCCCAAATCCCGATACCGGCGAAGAGAACTGCACCGATGGCGAGGCCGACTACTGCCGGCGTTCCTCCAACCATGTGCCAATCATCCGATTTATACATCAGGGGCCATTCACCTGCAGGTAGCTCAAAGGTCACTGGCAACTCTGGTTTTGGTGTAACAGTCCAGGTCCCATCTAAATTCCCCTCCACTCGGCCCACAACTCGACAGTGGCCATCCTGCACAGGAATTTGGAGGTAATGGCAAAGCTCAGGTTGCTTCACAAATACAGTCGCGCTATCGATAACCTGCATCGAAAATCCGATCTGTGTAGCGACCCAAAAAACCAGCACCTGCCAAGAGATGGAAAGTATGAAGTTGAGCATTTCTATTTCCTGAATGTTGTGCGACAGCGGCAATCTGAACGGTTAACGCTGGACGGTGAAGGCCTTTGCGGTGCCGCCTAAAGCAACATTCCCTTCACAGTGGCGCCCCGGATCCGGAAGCTGCTTGATAACCACCTCTGCTATTCCATCGGCGCCGCTGCTGAAAGCCTTAACCTTTAGTCCTGTCAGAACATAGTTTTCATCGGCGCCGGTGAGCACACTATCGCTGCCGCACGTGGCGCTCATTACCGTTCTCACGGCAAGAGAGTTCGACGGTACCGCCTGGTAAACCTTAACCGTCTCAACAGCGTGCTTCTGTTTTTCAAGTGCCGCGGCGTACGCCTGCGAATCCAGAGGGCTAGTAGATGGTTCAGAACTGCAGCCCGCGACTAAGCCGCAGATCATCAGAGACATTACTTTTACTGTGCTGCGCATTGGAAGCTCGTCGGTATTGGGCAGAAAACAAACGGAACGACGAAGCTAGCCATCGAGAGCGAGCTGCGCTGTCCTCATGAAATGGAAAAACTTTGAATATCGGCAGCGGCGCCTAAGGATCAGTTAGATAAATGAAATTGCCGATAGTGCTCATAGGACGCCGCGCCCAAGGCGGTGAACGTCATAAATTGAGAGCCTGACTCATTGTGAGTGATCACAATCAGTCCTTTCCGCTGTAGCCCCTTAGCTACACGTGCCTCACCTCGCTCAATAGGAAGCGAGGTACCGGCTTTGGGCTCAGGGTAAATATGCTCGATGATCGAGCTGAACAGCCCCTTCTCACTAGGCGAGAGAGCAGTGACTTGCTTCATCTCAGCATCCACCTACGCACGTGGATTGGCTGGATTGTTGGTAATGGCGGTCGCCGGTATGGAAAAGGCATCGCCAATTTTCCGAACTAGGATCCCCGAGGATTTAACAGAATCGGACGCTGCAACAATGTTTGCGACGACGCGACCGTCTTCTACGGCAATTTCGAGGGTGCGGCCCTCGGTGTCGATGGCCGTCACTGTTTGACCGATACTCAACGCTGCAACTACGCGGTGACGTCCATTCAGCAGTTCCAAACCCGCGTCTTTGATCTGATTCAAAACATCCATTTTTTAGCTCCTCAGAAATTGTTTGGCCGATTAGCATGCTTGGCCCATTACCTAACTGGTGATTCATTTTTGCATAACTCGACCAGATGCAAGAGGCTTTCGATGCTCATCTTCCTCTCTGGCCGGCACTGAATGCACGCTCAATCTGTGGGTTGAGCCAGAAACCCGGTCGATCCCGAAAAAGCTCCGCACCAGAGCGAATGTACTCAAGATTGATCTCGCCCGACATCCACGCGCGGTTGTTTAGCTCTGCAGCCAACGAAGTAATTCCCCGGCCAGAAAAAGGATCTACGACCAAATCGCCCTCCTCCGTCAAAAACTTGATCAGAAACTCAGGCACGCTCAGTGGCTGACCTGCCCCATGAGTTGGCAACCCAAGCTCAACTGCTGCTTTACGGTGTCGGGTGCCATGTGGACAGCGGTGGCCCCTGCTGATGATGTTATTTGGAATGCGGCCAGGTGTCGGGGTACCAAAGCTGCCAAATTTGAGACGGTAAGCACCATCACCATAATTTGTTTCCCGTTTCTCACCACCAGCCTGCATCAACTTCAAATGACGCTCAGAGTGTGGTTCAAGAACGCGACGGTTGTCAGATTTCACCTTCAATGGATTCCGCGCGAACCACAGCAGAGGCTCCCAAGATACCTGTAATTGCTGACGCGTTCGACTGCACCATTGCATTGGCCCAGGCATCTTCGATTTGTTTTCCCATATCAAACGATCCATCAACCACATTGGATTAAAGCGATCGCAGATCTCCAGAGTCAATCGCTCAACGTAGGTCGAGCGAGCGGGAGAATTTGTATGGAACACGTCGTTGCTCACATTCAGGACTAGGGACGCGTCCTCCGCCATCGCTTCTATAACAGGCTCCAGCGTGTCGCAAATGAAGTCGACGATTTCCCTTTCGTCAGGGTTTCCGTAGGCCCGCGGTCGACGCAAAGCGTAGGGAGGCGACGAGTAGACAAGGGAAATCGGAACGTGCAAATTCTTGAAAATATCGCCCGATGGCCCCCATACCGCTATGCCCAAATCGGTACGAAATCCCAGAAGCTTTACCCCTGATTTTGCGGCATGGAGGTCGCGCTTCGCTGCCTCAGTCAGCCGCCAAACGCCTCGTTCGCCCTTTACCCTCTCCAAGATGCCTTGGCGTTTGAGATCTTGCTGTCCCCAACGGATCGCCCTCCTAGCAAGGCTGTGCTTTTGCCCGCTCTTACCCACCGGAACACGCTCGTCAATGACCGAAAAAGGCACCCCTGCTTTTTGTGAAACAAGGCTGTAAAGCGCAGCGTTACTGATAGCTGTCTCAGGTGTTGATTGATACACACTGGCGATCTGATCAAGACCAAACAGCTCACCCTGGCCAGGGGTGAAATGGCGTTTCGCTCTAATTGGTTTCATGCGGCAGTTCTCCTAGACGCCATTGTCAGAAACGGAATGTGGGCTGTTGGGACTGCTCGGTGTTCATCTGCAGGCGCTCAAAATTCGAAGGCGCTGGGCTGGTTCCACCGGTAGAAATGACTTCGATCGACCTGACTTCATAAATTTTTACCTCGTCAGTGCCTATCACGAGCACCAGCTTCGGTTCACTGCCAGACCGACCAGCATTGTTGGTGATCAGCTGGTAAGTGGCCGGTTGCACAATCGTTGTGGTGGTTATGGTTGGCGAACTGCCTTTGCCCATAGGCGTAGGCTCCGCAGATGCGCCGCCCATTCCTGTGAGGAGAACAACAAAAACGAAAGCCGAAAAGGTTTGGATTTGGGAGAACATTTACGATCCTGGCTTGAGCTGGCCGCAACCGGCCGGGTATGACTTAAAGCTATCCGCAATTTGCGAAGTGCAAGCTCGCTATTGGCCTCATGAAATGGGCACAATTCCGCACGTAGCCTGACCTGACTTAGGGGTAAAAAACGGACCGCATACGCCACTGCCCAACAAAATTCGTACAAGCCATTATTGAATGGGACTGCCCTCTTTGCCCTATTCATTCCTGGGCCTAGACGACCGCTGTGATATCAGGTTTCGCAAATTCCAAGGTTTTAGCTCCCCGCTTGGGTGCAGTTCATCACCTTAAGGTCTGCGGACTCATGAGAATATTGACTCTGAAGAATCACCCGGACGACCGTGTAGATATCCAGTGCCACGAGGGAGAATTGAGAATGTCACTGCGTTTTTTTGAGGAGGTAGAGTTTCAAACCGATCTCACGTCTTATGGAGTCGGTCGTGTCATAGCAGTGCTTCCTGCAACTGATGAGGTGAAGGTGCTCGACGAATACGGCTTAGTGTGGCGTGGACCAATTGATCTTGTATCACCAACCAATGATGATGCTGTTCGAACAAAAAACAGCGCTAAGGAGCAATTCCGTGACTGTGATTGACGAAAAAGAACAACGCCTAAGCGAATGGCACGAACTGCTGGAGGGCACGGTTATCAATGGCAGTCTCGACGCCTGGCACTCTGAGCTCCGCCATGGCATCGAAATGATGAAGACTGAAGGGCTCATTGATGCAGGTGAGGCGCGCGAACTGCGCGAGCTAGCCGACGCGGCGCACAGTCACCAGATCGAAGCTCTGCAAAACCGCTAATCGACCGGTACTAACGATCAAAGGAAGATACAAATTTGTCCGATCAAACCCGCTCCCTTGAGTCCTGCATGCTAACAATCAACCGCGGAATAAATATTCCCCATGACGCTGTCGACGCCGGCTCGTATAACGACTTACCTGGTGCTTTCAACTGGGTCATGCAGAACTCACTTCACCAGGAGTTTGAGCACTTGGACCGGGTTCAGGCCCTAGCGACTGAATTTCCGCTCTTGGCAGGTGCAGAAATTGAGTATTGGGAAGCCAAGACCGAGGACCTTGCCTCCTCCGGACTTTCGGTGCGCGACCAACAGGCGCTTACCGCAAACTTTTTAACTCAGCCATGCGGAGTACTGGTTTACCCGGTCCCCAAACTCATCATTGGACCGACTCTCAATGAGTGCCCGGAATCTGAGCAAGACATAATGATCAGGCACGAACTGGTACATCTTGAGCAAGCGGTTCGCGGGGATACCCTGCTCGTCGACGAAGGCCAGATATGGAAGGGTTCGCTTTATCCAATCGATTACATCTACGACATCAATGGAGGCCTTTATAATAACAACCCCCACGCCACGTACCTCTATTTTACCCTACCGTGGGAAGCTGAGGCTTTCCGGCGATCTGAGGGCGACGAGGCATACGATGACAAACTTCGTTTCGTCCACCTTACCCACCTAATTCATGAGCGATTACCTGACATCGGTGAAAGTCATTCTTTCCAGCTTTCGTCGGCAGCCTCCCACATAGCCGGCTTTGGTCGCGAGCTTGCTGAAAGGAACGAAATAATTGCATCTCAAAGCGGTGAGTACCTCACCGATATCTTCAACGCTGCCTCGTACGAGATGACAAATTCCCAAGGTGAAGGATCTTGGCAATTCATATTGAGCCTCCTCGAACTTGACCCAGATATCACCCAGCTCCATGACCTAGACGATGCTTGGGCAGTGCTGATGCAGGCCTCGGACGCCTTCTTGAAGTATCGCGCCAGCAGTGAAAACAACTAACGCTACACTGACGCCCGATGCGCGCCCCATCCCCTGCGTCCGCCAACTACACTGACGGTGTCCGCAGACGGGAGTCGGGGAATGGGCAAGCGCAAACCGCCGGCCACCGACCCGTGGCCCGAACAAATTCAACCCAAGCTACTTGCCCTGGCCAGCGTTCCCCCGCCAGGAAACTGGCTCTATGAAATAAAGTTCGATGGCTATCGGTTCACCGCTGGTATTCGCGATCGAGTCAGGCTATTCACCCGCAACGGCCACGACTGGACAAACAGACTGCCAGTTATCGCTGCTGAGCTTGGCCAGCTTGAGCTATCTTCGGCATGGCTGGATGGCGAAGTCGTGGCGCAGGACGATGAAGGTCGGCCGATTTTCCACCCTCTGCAAGGTGCGTTTAGCTCCGGACGAACTGATGATCTGGTTTACTTCGTGTTTGACGTTCTGTACCTGGAGGGTCGCGATCTGCGCGGTGAACCCATTGAGCGGCGCCGATCATTACTGCAGTTACTGATCGAGCGTGTGCCGCTGGATCATGTGCGTTTCTCGGAGTCCTTCGAAGTACATCCTCGTGATCTTCTGGCCAGCGTCGGGGTTATGCCGAGATAAGGGAAAAATTAGGACATTCGTTCTGCAACAGCATGATTTTACTTAGTTTTTCATGGGGCAGAGTTACTTACTGTCCACGCGCTCAAGGCCTTCGACTGGACTCTGCTAAAGAGAAGGTCAACTGTCAGATCCTCGGCGGATGCTAAAGCAGGAAGGCATCAGGGTGAACGCTGCCGCCGTAACAGCTTACCCGCCGCGTTGTCCTCGAACAGTCCGGCCTCCTCGATATAGCCGTGGACGGTGCCGTCGTGGCGCCAGCCACCCTGGCGCTTGATCTCGAGAAAATCCGCCCCGGCCCGATGCGCACTGGTGGCCAGGCCCCGGCGCAGGCTGTGGCTGCTCATTTTTGGCACATACGACAGCCCGGCGGCTGCGGCACGTGCCGCCAGGATGGCATTGACGCTGCCCGCGGACAGCGCCACCTCGCCGACGACGCCCCAGCGGTTGATACGGCGGAATAATGGCCCCTGTTCGATCTGCGCGATATCTAGCCAGCTCCGTAAGGCCGTCGCCGGACAGCAGACGCTGTCGCCGTAGGGGATAGCCTTGTCCTGCCCCTCCCCTGCGGGGTCGGTTTTCGACCGCGGCAGCGTGATCCGCAGCCCTTCCCGCTCCCACTGCAGGTATTGCACTTCCAGCATGACCAGTTCGCTGCGCCGGAATGCGCCGAAATAGCCGAGCTGCAGCAGCGCACTGTCCCGCCGCGGCGCGAGCCCGTCGAGCGTGGCCAGGTGCGTCACGATCAGGTCGAGATCCTCCAGCAGTAAGGCTTTGGCTTTCTGTCGTGGGCGGCCATGCACCCGTTCAATCCCGCGTAAGGTCTTGCGCACGGTGGCGCTGCTGGTGGGATCAGGAAACCCCTGAAAGCGATGCCATTGCCCCAGCGCGGTCAGACGCAGGGCCAAGGTGCGCGGGTTGAGCGCTCCAGCGAAGGCCAACAGATAGCGAATCACTGCGGCTTCATCGCAGGGCAGCAGGCCGCCCCAGGCCAGAAAGTGACGGATGGCCGAGCGGTAGGTGCGCCGGGTGTTGTCGGCGGTGGCCGCCGCGAGAAAACGTTGGTGTTGCTGGGCCAACTGCTCGGGCGTGGCAAGCGTACCGGGGGTACGCGCTGGCACCGCGGATTTGTCGAGCCGCCTGGTAGGGAGGCTTTCGTCGTGATTGCTTTCCGTCATCCAAAAACGCCTGTTGAGGCCGTGCGTACTGCGGATTATAGAAGCGAATGCCGAGCGTGAACGCCTAACTCGCGATAACCGCGCTTATCGTGGGTTAACTGGCAGTCACAGCCGGCTTAACTATTCTGTACTTAAAGCGTTGTATTACGTTTTCCATAATACGCTACGAAAGTGATGGCCCGTTCCGGCGTCCTTTATGTGCATGTCGCCCAGGCGGCAGCCCAGCTCGTGGCCGCGGGCCACAACCCGACGATCGACGGTATCCGCGCCGCCCTGGGTGGGACGGGCAGCAAAAGCACGATTGCCCCGTTGTTAAAACGCTGGAAAGCCGCGCATCCCGGCACGCTGGCGCAGGCCGAGCTGGGATTGCCCGCGGAGCTCGTCCTGGCGGTGAAAGGTGTTTACGAAAAAGTTCAGGTGGAGGCGGCCCTCCAACTCCAGAATGTCGTAGAGGCTCACCAGGCAGAGACTGCCGCGCTGCAGGAGCAGTTGCAGCAAGCGTTCATCGAGCACGACGCGTTACTCAGCGTTCAGGAGCAGCAGGCCCAAGCGTTGGCCGCCGCCACTACACACAGCCAAGGGCTGGTTGACACCGTGCAGCGTCAGGAGATCGTCTTGGCCGGTCTGGACAGTGAAAAGCTCGGGCTCGGACAGCGCCTAGCTGACCGCGCCGCCGAAGTGGCTGTGCTGACCCAACAGTTGCAGCAAGCGCGGGTGCAGTTTGAGCATTACCAGGAGTCGGTCGCGCAACAACGCGCCGATGAGCGCCAGAACGCTGAACAACGC
>LNAP01001183.1_pt1 | contig 32245 bp, 30 predicted proteins | sample 602601 | NCBI WGS metagenome assembly LNAP01 (sample SAMN02440304, study PRJNA202911) | soil metagenome | biome: Subtropical and temperate rainforests or woodlands; isolation source: soil samples (1 kg each in a 20% v/v slurry with milli Q water) were... ...
AGCGGTGATCGCGATCAAGGCGGCGGCGCTGAACTTCTTCGACATCCTGATGATTCAGGGCAAGTACCAGATCAAGCCGCCGTTCCCGTTCTCGCCGGCCGCCGAAGTCGCCGGCGTGATCGAGAGCGTCGGTCCCGGCGTGACCGAGGTGAAGGTCGGCGACCGCGTCGTCGCCTCCTGCGGCCACAACGGCGCGCGCGAGAAGATCGCGCTGCCGGCGGCGTCGATCGTGAAAATCCCCGACAATCTCGACTATGACCGCGCGGCCGGCATCATCATCATCTACGGCACCGCGCTGCATGCGCTGGAAGATCGCGCCAGCCCCAAGCCCGGCGAGACGCTCGCGGTGCTCGGTGCTGCCGGCGGCACCGGACTTGCCGCCTGCGAGCTCGGCAAGCTGATGGGCCTGAAGGTCATCGCCTGCGCCTCGTCGGACGAGAAGCTCGAATTCGCGAAAGCACATGGCGCCGAGCTGACTCTGAACTACGGCAAGGAAGATCTGAAGGAAGGCCTGCGCAAGCTCACCGGCGGCAAGGGCATCGACATCATCTTCGATCCCGTGGGTGGCGCGTATGCCGAGCAGGCGCTGCGCTCGATCGCCTGGGAAGGCCGCTTCCTCGTGATCGGCTTTGCCGCCGGCGACATTCCGAAGATGCCGCTCAACCTCGCGCTCTTGAAGGGCTGCGACATCCGCGGCGTGTTCTGGGGCGCCTGGACCCGGCAGAATCCGGAGAAGAACCGCGCCAATCTCGAGAAGCTCGTGAAGTGGACCGCGGAAGGCAAGATTTCATCGCATGTCGACCGCACCTTCCCGCTGGCGCAGACCGCCGATGCACTGAAGGTGCTGGCGGGACGCCAGGCCATGGGCAAGGTGATCCTGCACCCGTGAAAGCGAAGCCATCGCAACTGCTTCAGCGCACGCAACTGTCGTCGCCCGGCTTGCCCGGGCGACCCAGTATTCCAGAGACGTCAGAGATTTAACCGATGGGCCGCGGCGTACTGGATTCCCCGCCTTCGCGGGGAACGACAGTGGGTGCGGGACGCGCAGTGGTGCCCACGGCCGCCTGGTAAAATTCCCCCAACCATTGCCGCCAAAATTGCGGTGCATTCCGCCGCCTCGCCGTAATGAAACCCAAATATCTCCAGATTCGCTCAAACCGCCGTCGTCTTTTGGGCTGAATCGGACGGCGATTTACCGGTTCCAGTTTGCGGGGCACTTCTGGACAACAACAAGAAGACTGAAGCCGGGACTGCCCCTGCGTTGCGTCAGTAATGGGGAGCATCACCATGGAGACGACGGCATACCGTCCGTCCAGGGAGTCGCGGGCGTTCGACTCCGATCAATTCGCATCGCGTCCGCCTGCCAGATCCTATATCCGTGCGCGCGCCGCACGGGCCGACTTTTCCGACGATCCAATGCCGCTGTTCCTGTCCGATCCGCTGGGGGAGCCGGATCCGCGGGAATATGCGCCGCTGGGGCTGCGTTCCAGAACAGGGATGCTCCAGCTCCTTTTCGCTGCTGCGCTCGCGATCTCCGCCACGGCAATCCTGACCGTCCTGTTTCAGGCCGATCTGCTGAATCTCATCGCCGACAACACCGGCAAGGCTTCCGAGCAGACCGTCGCTCCGGTCAATCCACCGGTCGCGCGGCAGGCCCCACTCAAGGATCCCGCCCGCGTGACCGACACGAAGCTGGCGAGCGCCGACACACAGAACCATCCTGCACCGCCGGAGCCGAGCCGCGAGGCGATCGCAAGCGCCTATCAGATTGCGCTGCAAGCCCAAGCGCCAATCCCCGTCCCCGCGGCGGCACCTGTCGCAGCACAGCCGGCACCGCCCGCGCCTGTGAGGACGCTCGACGCCGACACGCTGACAGGGCTGATGACGCGCGCCAGGAGCATGATCGGCGTCGGCGACATCGTCGCGGCGCGCCTGCTGCTCGAACGCGCGGCCAACGCGAACGACGCAGCGGCCGCGCTGCTGCTGGCGCAGACCTATGATCCCGCGGTGCTGGGGACCAGCGACGCGCGGAGCATCATCGCCGACGCGGCTGTCGCAAGCGACTGGTACCAGCGGGCCGCAACGCTCGGATCGGCGGAGGCGCAGCAGCGCCTTGCCCGGCTTTCGAACTAGACATCTCCAGGGGACATCATGCGTAACGCTTTGAGCATGGCGCTTGCCGCCATCATGACCATCTGCGCCTTCGCGGCGCGCGCCGAGCAGACCGAATACGATCCGGCCAAGGTCTCCGACAGTTTGAAGGCGATCTTCCAGTTCGGATCGACGTCGACCAAACAGGCACTGAACGCCAACACCGTCACGCTGATCACGGGCACCATCGGCGGCACCTATGTGCAATTCGGTGCCGATCTCGCCTCCGTGCTCGACGACGGCAACAGGATCCGCGTGCTGCCGATCGTCGGCCGCGGCTCGGTGCAGAGCGTTGCCGACATCCTGTTCCTGCAGGGTGTCGACCTCGGAATCGTCCGGGCCGATACGCTCGACTATCTCGAGCGCAAGGGCTTTGCCAAGGACATCAAGCGGCAGTTCACCTACGTGACCAAGCTCTACAACGAGGAGATGCAGGTGATCGCGCCGAAATCGGTCGCGACGCTGAAAGACCTCGAGGGCAAGACGGTCAGCGTGGATCTGCCGAACGGCGGCACCTTCGTCACCGCGCTCACCGTGTTCGAGCGTCTCGGGATCAAGGCGAAGTTCGTCTATGTCGAGCAGCGCATCGCGATGGAGAAGCTGAAGGCCGGCGAGATCGACGCCGTCATCGTGGTCGGCGGCAAGCCGTACAAGTCGGTCTCGACCTTCGGCAATGACGGCCGCTTCCATCTCGCGAAGGTCGACTATGCCAAGCCGCTCCAGAGCGACTACCTGCCGGCGACACTGACGGCCAAGGATTATCCCAACCTGATCAGGGAGGGCGAGAGCGTCGACACGATCGCGGTGCCCGCGGTGCTGGCGGCCTACAATTGGGCGCCGAACACCGAGCGCTATCGCAAGCTCGCCCTGTTCGTGGACGCGTTCTTCACGAAATTCCCCGCGCTCCAGAACCCGCCCTTCCATCCCAAGTGGAAGGAGGTCTCGCTCTCGGCGCCGCTGTCCGGCTGGAACAGATTGCCGGTGGCGCAGCAATGGCTCGACAAGCACGGCGTCGAACCGGTGACACGCCAGCGTTTCGAGGCGTTCTTGAAGCAGAGCCCCGCGGCCGCGAAGGTGACCGATACGGACAGGGAGGCGCTGTTCAGGCAATTCCAGGCGTGGGACGCGGAGAAGGCGCGGGCGCAGGCGGAGAAGAAGTGAGGGTTGTCATTGCGAGGAGCTCGCGACTAAATTGCAGAGCAATTTTGCGCTGACGCGACGAAGCAATCCAGTCTCTCGCCGGGGAGGCAGTCTGGATTGCTTCGCTTCGCTCGCAATGACGGTGGTTGGGGCAAGCGGCATCAACACATCAGCTGTCATCGCCCGCGAAGGCGGGGAATGACCGAGGTGGGTGTGTTTGAATGCGCGTCAGCTACGCCGCTTCCGCGTCCACCGCGGCCTCATCCACCCCGCGCTTCAGCGCGGCGCGGGCGGCTTCACGGTGCTCCGACGTGATGTGGCTGGCGACCATGCGGAGCGCGGTGGCGAGCACGGCGGCGTCATCGGTGAAGCCGAGGATCGGCATGACGTCGGGGACGAAATCGAACGGCAGGATGAAATAGGCGATCGCGCCCAGCAGCGACGCCTGGACATGGCGCGGCGTCTGCCGGTCGAACGCACAGTAATAGGCGGCGAGCAGATCTTCCGCGAAGGGCAGTTGCGCAGCGACGCGCTTCAGCTTGCGCCAGAAGCGGCGGCGCACGCTCTCGCGATCTTCCGCGAGCCGATCGGCCGGCTCGAAACCGACGCTGTGCTCGGCAGCCATGGTCCAAAACTCTCCGTTCAGTCCGGCGCGGCCGATGGCCGCATCCGGTGTCGATCACAACATGGGGAGGCGGCCGCTCTCCGCAAGATGTCAGCCTGGTGTCAGCTTGGCGAAGGTATTCATGGCCTGGGCGAGTGCGATATCGAGCTTGGTGACGCCGCCGGCGTCATGGGTCGACAGCACCACCTCCACCGTCTTGTAGACGTTACGCCATTCGGGATGATGGTCCATCTTCTCGGCCACCAGCGCCGCGCGGGTCATGAAGCCGAAAGCCTCGTTGAAATCCTTGAAGACAAAGGTTTTCCCGATGGCGTCCCGGCCCTGAATGTCAGTCCAGCCCGGGATGGCGCCCAGTGCCTGCTTGCGTGCGTCCGCCGTCAGCCGCTCTGCCATGATGGCCTCCGTTTTCAGGGGAACTTTACCCTAACACCGTGCGTATGGCCCGGGTTCAACCGGGATTTCGTCCATCCGCTAACCATGACGGAGATGTAACCCCGCCGGACAAGAAATTTGCTACAATTACGGGCGTAAATCGCCGGCCAAGATGAAACTGAGCCTGAAGCGCCTGTTTGGGAGATCGATGACCGGGGGATTGGACCTGGCCGAAACGCCCGTCCCGACGTCGCCGCGATCCGCAGCGCGGCGGACGGCGCTCGTCTCTCTCGCATTGGTGCTTGCCATCATCGGCGGGCTCACCGGCGGTTATTATTTCGCGATGCGGCCAGTGGCGCTGAAGATCGCGGTCGGTCCGGCCAACAGCGATGACCTCAAGGTCGTGCAGGCGCTGACGCAGGCATTCACACAGAACAAGAGCTTTGTGCGGCTGCGGCCGATCCAGACCGACGGTGCCACCGCCAGTGCGGAGGCGCTCGCGGAAGGCAAGGTCGATCTCGCCATCGTGCGAGGCGACGTCGACGTGCCGAAGAATGCGCAGGCGGTCGCGACCCTGCGCAAGAACGTCGTGGTGCTGTGGTCGGTGCCCGGCAAAGGCAAGAAGAAGGGCGCGAAGATCACCAAGATCGCGCAGCTCGCCGGCCATCGCGTCGGCGTGGTTGGCCGCACCCAGGCCAACGTCAATCTGCTCAAGGTGATTCTGCAGCAATACGGCGTCGATCCCGCCAAGGTCGAGATCATACAGTTCCCGGCCAACGAGGCCGCCGAGGCGATCAAGGCCCAGAAAGCCGACGCTTACCTCGCGGCGGGTCCCGTCAACAGCAAGATCACGTCGGATGCGATCGCGGCATCCGCCAGGGACGGCGGCACGCCGATCTTCCTCGCCGTCGATTCCGCCGACGCGATCGCGCAGAACCACCCGGTCTACGAAGCCTCGGAGATTCCCGCCGGCACCTATGGCGGCTCGCCGGCTCGACCGGAGGATGAAGTCAAGACCATCAGCTTCGCGCACCACATCGTCGCACGCAAGGGTGTCCCCGAGACCACCATCGCCGCGTTCACGCGCCAGCTCTTCGCCGTGCGGCAGCAACTGGTGACCGAATTCCCGCTGGCGGCGAAGATCGAAACGCCCGACACCGACAAGGATGCGGTGATTCCCGTGCATCCCGGCGCCGCCGCCTTCGTCGACGGCGAGGAGAAGACCTTCCTCGACAAATACAGCGATTACATCTGGTGGAGCCTGATGGGGCTCTCGGCCATGGGCTCGATAGGCGCCTGGTTCGCGGGCTATCTGAAGAAGGACGAGCGCGACAACAACAGTCATCTGCGCGAACGCCTGTTCGACATGATCGCGACGGCGCGCAAGAGCGAGACGACCGAAGAGCTCGACCTGATGCAAACCGAAGCCGACGAGATCCTGCGCGACACGCTGCGCTGCTACGATCACGGCGCGATTGAAGAGGGTGCGCTCACAGCCTTCAACATCGTGCTCGATCAGTTCCACGCAGCCGTTGCCGACCGCAAGGCGGTGCTGTTCACCATGCCACAAAACCCGCAACGCACAGGCCCGCAATTCCGGGCCGCCGGCAACGCGTAACCGCTTGCGCGGCGTAATTGCCGCGTCACATTGTCTCAATATAGCTTTCGCTGTCCTTCCGGATTCGCGCGGAGCGCGCCCCCGGGAATGACTGCGCGAGATGCGCGCGAGACAACCAGCGAACTCTCCATGAAGATCAAATTCTCCCGCCGCCGCTTCCTCACCACCAGCGCCGGCGCACTCGGCGCGATCGCGATGCCGCATCTGTCGCGCGCGGCCGACCGGCCCGTGGTGACGCATGGCGTGCAGTCGGGCGATGTCACCGTCGATGGCGGCGTGGTCTGGGCGCGCACTGACAGGCCCGCGCAAATGCTGGTCGACGTGGCGACGACCGAGTCGTTCAAGGACGCCCGCGCGCTGCCGCCGATCGCCGCGCTGCCCGAGAGCGACTTCACCGCAAAGATGCTGATCGAGAACCTGCCGGGCGGACAGGACATCTTCTACCGAGTCCGCTTCCGCGATCTCTCGCACACCGCGGTCGAGGGCGAGCCGGTGGTCGGCCGCTTCCGCACCGCGCCCGCCGACCGCCGCGATGTCAGCTTCGTCTGGGGCGGCGACGTTGCCGGACAAGGCTGGGGCATCAATCCGGATGACGGCGGCATGTTCACCTTCTCCGCGATGCGCAAGCATCGGCCGGATTTCTTCCTGCACTCCGGCGATACGATCTACGCCGACGGCCCGATTGCATCCGAGGTGAAGCTCGCCGACGGCAAGATCTGGAAGAACGTCACGATTCCGGAGAAGGCCAAGGTCGCCGAGACGCTGGACGAGTACCGCGCCGCGCACAAATACAATCTCACCGACGACAATCTCCGCGCCTTCAATGCCGAAGTGCCGATCTTCGTGCAGTGGGACGACCACGAGGTGACCAACAACTGGTCGCTGTCGAAGGAGCTGCCGGCGACCTACAGGGAGCGCGACATCGCGCTGCTTGCCGCGCGCGGCGCCCGCGCCTTCCACGAGATGTATCCGATGCGCGAGAGCATCAGCGAGCCGGGCCGGGTCTACCGCCAGATTTCCTACGGCCCGCATCTCGACGTGTTCATGCTCGACGAGCGCAGCTATCGCGGCCCGAACGGCCCCAATCTCGAAACCGCTTACGGTCCCGCGAGCTACTTCCTCGGCCCGAACCAGATCGCCTGGCTCAAGCGCGGCCTTCTGAACTCGCGTGCGACCTGGAAGGTGATCGCCTCCGACATGCCGCTCAGCCTCGTCGTCTCAGACACGCCGAAGGGCGGATCTGAAGCGTTCGCGCAAGGAGACGGCCCGGTGCGCGGCCGCGAGTTCGAGATCGCCGACCTCCTGCGCTTCATCAAGGTGGCGCCGATCAGCAACACGGTATGGCTGACCGCAGACGTGCACTACGCCGCCGCGCATTTTTACGATCCCAACAAGGCGCAGTTCCAGGATTTCGAGCCGTTCTGGGAGTTCGTCTCGGGCCCGCTGCATGCGGGCACGTTCGGTCCAGCCCCGCTCGACAACACCTTTGGGCCTGAGGTCCGTTTCGTCAAAGCGCCGGGCAAGGACAACCAGAACCTGCCGCCATCCGCCGGCATGCAGTTCTTCGGCCACGTCAAGATCGACGGCGCCACCGGCCAGATGACGGTGACGCTGCGCGACCGCGCCGATGTCGCGCTCTGGTCGATCACGCTCGATCCGAAATTGGCTTGAGCCGCTCGCGACAGCCGATCACGCTCCGCCCCTGCGGAGCGCGGTCTCCAGGGCGTCGGTCGAGCAGGGCTTCTGCAGCCGAGGCCGCGCCTTGAATGCGGCCGGGATGCTGGTTTCGGCGCCGTAGCCGGTCACGAAGACGAAGGGAATTTGCGCCGCCGTCAGCCGATCGGCGACGGCAAAGCTCTTCTCGCGGCCAAGCTCGACGTCGAGCAGCGCGAAATCAGGCGCACGCGCCGCGATCGCGGCCAGCGCCTGCGCCACCGATCCCACGGTGCGCACGCTCGTCACGCCGAAACCGAGCAGGCGATCCTCGAAATCGATCGCAATGATCGGATCGTCCTCAACGATGAGGACATCGGCGGGGACATCGGCCAAGCCGTCCGGGGAAGCAGGTATCATGATCCTGGCTATCGAGGTCTGCATCATTTTCCGATCAGGACAGCCTCATCCTGACGCCTGCGCCCAGCGCATCGGAGGGTTCCCGGAACGAAACTCACCACACAACAGTTTTGCCGTCTGTCCACTTGTACACACAACGGACGAACGGACCTCGTTAGTGTCGAGAGGAGAGCAGGGGATTTACGATGGACGTGCGCACCAGCAAGACAACCGAGGTCGACAGCCGGCCGGCCAACAATCTGCTGCGACGTTTGAACCCGGCGGACTACGGGCTGCTCGGGCCGCACATCACGGTGGACGACGCCGCGGCCAATGAGCTGCTCTACAGTCCCGGCGACGATGTCCAGGTCGTGCACTTTCCTTGCGGACCGGCGCTCGCGACCTTCCTCGTTCCCAATGAAGACGGTCGCGACGTCGAGACCATTCTGGTCGGCCGCGAAGGCGCGGTGGGCGGCATCGTCAGCGAGGGATTTCTGCCGGCCTACACCCGCATCTGTGTGAAATTCGGCGGCCCGTTTGCGCGCGTCAACGTCGCCAAGCTGGAAGCGGCAAAGCTTCGCTCAGCCTCGCTGCGCAACATCTTCGCCCGCTACGCGGACTGCATGCTGGCGCAGATCTTCCAGTCCACCGCCTGCAACGCCATCCACTCGATCGAGCAGCGCACGGCGAAGTGGATCTTGGCGGCGATGGAGCGCACCGGCGACGAGAGCAGCGTGCCGCTGACGCATGAGCAGCTCGCGACATTGCTCGGCGTGGGCCGCAGCTATGCCAGCCGCGTGCTGCAGTCGTTCAAGGCCGAGGGTGTGCTCGACACGCGGCGCGGCTCGATTCTGGTCCGCAACCACGATGGCCTGCGCCTGCGCGCCTGCCTCTGCAACGACGCCGTGAAGCTGCATTTCGAGGAGGTGCTGCGAGGGGTTTATCCGACCGAGGAAGCGACCCCCAGCCCGGTATAGGGCTGATCGATGTGCCCGTCCCCCGGTGAAACGGCCGGTTTCGGACGGGGTTGCCCTCAAGTCCCGGGGATTCCCGGGCAAAATTCGATCAACCAACCCCGAAAGAACGCATTGTTTTTTGGCGGTTTTTGCCTATATTGCGCTGCAAACGTACAGGGTGCCCGGCTGATCTAGCCGAGCGGCCCTTTTGGGCGTAATAGGCCCCGTTTTCCACGTTTCAGCGTTGTCCGTGAAGAGGTCCCGGCTTGACCGGCGAGATCGCGCTTAACCCATTGTCCGACCGCAAAGAAGCTCACGCATGAACCTCCGCAACATCGCCATCATCGCCCACGTCGACCACGGCAAGACGACACTGGTCGACAAACTGCTACAGCAATCCGGCACCTATCGCGACAACCAGCGCCAGGTTGAGCGCGCCATGGATTCCAACGATCTGGAACGCGAGCGCGGCATCACCATTCTGGCCAAATGCACCTCGGTGCAATGGAAAGACACCCAGATCAACATCGTCGACACCCCCGGCCACGCCGATTTCGGCGGCGAGGTCGAGCGCATCCTGTCGATGGTCGACGGCGTGATCGTGCTGGTCGACGCCGCTGAAGGCCCGATGCCGCAGACCAAATTCGTGGTCGGCAAGGCGCTCAAGCTCGGCCTGAAGCCGATCGTCGCCATCAACAAGGTCGATCGTCCCGACGCGCGCATCTCCGAAGTCGTCAACGAGGTGTTCGACCTGTTCGCGGCGCTCGACGCCACCGACGAGCAGCTCGATTTCCCGATCCTCTACGGGTCGGGCAAGAACGGCTGGATGGCCGACTCGCCCGACGCCTCCCACGACGTCGGCATGCAGCCGCTGTTCGATCTCGTCATCAAGCACGTGGCGCCGCCGGTGGTCGAGGAAGGCCCGTTCCGGCTGCTCGGCACCATTCTCGAAGCCAACCCCTATCTCGGCCGCATCATCACCGGACGCATCGCGTCCGGCAGCGTGAAGCCGAACCAGGCCGTGAAGGTGCTGTCGCGTGACGGCAAGCTGGTGGAAACCGGCCGCATCTCCAAGATTCTGGCGTTCCGCGGCCTCGAGCGTCAGCCGGTCGAGATCGCGGAAGCCGGCGACATCGTTGCCATCGCCGGCCTGCCCAAGGGCACCGTGGCCGACACCTTCTGCGATCCCACGGTCGAGACCCCGATCCAGGCCCAGCCGATCGATCCGCCGACGGTGTCGATGTCGTTCATCGTCAACAACTCGCCGCTCGCCGGCACCGAAGGCGACAAGGTCACCAGCCGCCTGATCCGTGACCGTCTGCTGCGCGAGGCCGAAGGCAACGTCGCGCTGCGCGTGGTCGAATCCCAGGACAAGGACGCGATGGAAGTGTCCGGCCGCGGCGAATTGCAGCTCGCGATCCTGATCGAGACCATGCGCCGTGAGGGCTTTGAGCTCTCCGTGTCGCGTCCGCGCGTCGTGTTCCAGAAGGACCCGGAGACCGGGCAGACCCTGGAGCCGGTCGAGGAAGTCGTGATCGACGTCGACGAGGAGCACTCCGGCGTCGTCGTACAGAAGATGAGCGAGCGCAAGGCCGAGCTGATCGAGATGCGTCCGTCCGGCGGCAACCGCCTGCGGCTGGTGTTCTACTCCCCGACCCGTGGCCTGATCGGCTACCAGGGCGAGCTGATGACCGATACCAAGGGCACGGCGATCATGAACCGCCTGTTCCACAACTACCTGCCTTACAAGGGCGCGATCCAGGGCCGCCGCAACGGCGTGCTGATCTCCAACGACCAGGGCGAGGCGGTGGCCTATGCCATGTTCAAGCTGGAAGACCGCGGCCCGATGATGATCGAGCCGGGCTGGAAGGTCTACAAGGGCATGATCGTCGGCGAGCACACCCGCGACAATGATCTCGAGATCAACGTGCTGAAGGGCAAGCAGCTCACCAACATCCGCACCACCTCGAAGGACGAAGCTGTCAGGCTGACCCCGCCGATCCGGATGACGCTGGAAAAGGCGCTGGCCTATATCGAGGACGACGAGCTGGTGGAGATCACCCCGAAGTCGATCCGCCTGCGCAAGAAGCACCTCGATCCGAACGAGCGCAAGCGCGCGGAGAAGTCCAAGGAAGCGGTGGCGTAAGCTGCGGTTCTCGCTCTCTGGATTCCCCGCGCAAGCCGGGAATCCAGTACGCCGCAGCCTCTCGCTTCTATAGTAACTGCCTCTGGATACTGGATCGCCCGCCCCAGTGCGCAAAAGCGCACAAGGCGGGCGATGACAGTTCGCCTTGTGGTGACTTCAGCACTCTCCGCGAACGTGCTAGAGCCCACCAATGGGTTCCCTCCCGTCATCCGTTGACGTCGCCATCATCGGCGCCGGTGCCGCCGGCCTCGGCGCAGCGCATGCGCTGCGAGACACCGGCCTCTTCGCGATCGTGCTGGAGGCCCGCGACCGCCTCGGTGGCCGGGCTTGGACCGTGCAGGCCTCGCCTGAGGTGACGTTCGACGTCGGCTGCGGCTGGCTGCACTCGGCGGACAGAAATTCCTTCGTCGCTATCGCACGAAAACTCGATTTCGAGGTCAACAAGGACCTGCCGCCCTGGCGGGAGCGCGCCTTTGGCAACGCCTTTCCGCAAAACGAGCGCGACGATTTCATGCGCGCGATGGACGCGTTCTATCAGCGTCTCTGGCAGGCCGCGCAAAAGGGCAAGGACGAGCCCGCGAGCCGGAGCCTTGAGCCCGGCAATCGCTGGAACCCGATGATCGACGCGGTCTCGACCTACATCAACGGCTGCGAACTGAAGGACATGTCGACGCTGGACTGGGACGCCTATGAGGACACCGACCTCAACTGGCGCGTCCGCCGCGGCTACGGCGCCCTGATCGCCGCCTATGGCGCGCCCTGCCCGGTGGCGCTGAATTGCAGTGTCACGCTGATCGATCATTCCGGCCAGCGCATCCGTCTCGAGACATCGCAGGGCACGCTGACCACCGACAAGGCGATCGTGACGGTGCCGACCAACCTGATCGCGGACGAAGCGATCCGTTTCTCGCCGCCGCTCCCCGCCAAGGTCGATGCGGCGGCCGGCCTGCCGCTCGGCGTCGACGACAAGGTGACGCTGGCGCTTGGCGACGCCGAAGCTTTCCCGAAAGAAGGCAACCTGCGCGGTGCCACCATGCGCACCGAGATGGGCACCTATCACATCCGCCCATTCGGCCAACCCTGCATCGAAGGTTTTTTCGGCGGCAGTTTTGCCCGCGAGCTGGAAGATGCCGGCGCAGGCGCCATCGCCGCGCACAGCATCGACGAAATCGCAGGCTTTCTCGGCAACGACATCCGCCGCAAGCTGAAGCCGCTCTACGAGTCACGCTGGGCGCATGATCCGTTTGCGAGAGGCTCTTATTCGCACGCCCTGCCTGGACACGCCGGCGACCGCGCCGTGCTGGCTGCGCCGGTCGATGGGCGGCTGTTCTTCGCAGGGGAGGCGACCTCGCCAAATTTCTTCACGACGGCGCATGGGGCGCGGGATAGCGGCGAGCGGGCGGCGGGAGAAGTGCTCGCGTCTCTACGCAAACCGTAACCACGAACTCCGTCATTGCGAACGCAGCGCGCAGCGAAGCGATGACGAGTCACTCGATCACCCGTGCCCGCAAATCAGCATCGGGCACGAAGCACGCATCGTACTTTCCAAAAATGCGGTAGCGGTTGCGCGCGATGAGGCTGTAGACGGGGTCCCGCAGCGATTTTGGCACGGCGAACAGCGTGCGCACCCAACCCCAACCGGGGAGCTGCGACAGCACCGTCAGCGCAGCGTCCGACTTCATGTACACCTCGCCGCCATGGACCACGGCATTGGTGTCGGGGTCATCGGGATCGATACCGAAGTTGCGCGCGAGCTTCGCGCCATAGTCCGACTGGATCGGCGTGAAGCGAAACCGCTTGGCCGTGTCGCGCTTGGCGACGAACCGAACCCAGCGCGAGCAGAAGATGCAGACGCCGTCGAACAGGATCACGTCATCGTCGGGCCATTTTGGCATCACGGCCTGTTGGACCTCGCAGACCAGGCTTGGTTGAGGGCGGCATCGAGCGCGCCGCCGGTGGCTTTGACGCCGGCCTCGAGCTCGATCATCCAATGGCCCTCGCCGCCTACGGCTGGGATTGTACGGAAATCGACCTTGCCGCCACCGCCGCGAAACGCATCCGCCAATTTTTGCGAAAACGCCGGCGCAAAATAACTGTCATTGGCCGCAACGAGCCATGTGACCGGAATGCGCGCCGCCTTGCCGAACCCGGCCGCAGCCGCAAGCAGCGTCTGCGGCGCGCAGATCCGGTTTGCTTCGTCATTGGCATGGCCGCCGCGCCCCGGCGCAAACGCGATGATCGCGGAGATCATCTTTGGATCGGCGCCGGCAAGCGCCAGCGCGCCCCAGCCGCCGGCGGAATGGCCGATCACGACGGCGTCATCCTTGCGAACAAATTCCTGCTTTTGCAAAAACTCCAGTGCGCGCGAAATCTCGTCGGCGGTGGCGCGCGCAGAACGCGCATAATCCGCTTCGTCGCAGCCGCCCTGGTCCTCGACATAGCGCCCACCGGTCGCGCCATGGCCGAGCCGCTCCGGCACCAGCACGGCGAAGCCGCGCGCGACCAGAAACGCTGCGAGCGCGCGGTATTCCGGCTGCGGCATTTGCGCGCGACGCAACACGTTCTGCGTCGAGGCATGCGCGATGACAGCGAGCCGAAACGGGCCCGTGCCGGGCGGTCGGAACAGCAGCGCATGCGCGGCGGTGTCGGTATCAGGTGACGGCACACGCCACTCTTGCCGGCGAAACGGTTCGCCCTCCGCTCCCGATGACCCAAGCGTGACCTGTGCGCACAGAGGCGGCGCATTCAGCAGAAACAGCAGAGGCAGGAATGAAAGGGCGTTGAAGAGACGCATGAATTGCCGGAGGCGAACACGGACAACGACAGGCTAGTCGGAACGAATCATTCCGGGCGGACTTTCTGCGTTGTCATCGCCATTCATTCGTTGCCGAGAGGCCGTTTTGCACCGACGCATGGCAGGCAGGTACCCTTCGACATGGCGCGCTGTCTTTTTTCGGTACAGCATGGTTAAAAGACTGATGCAGAAAGTCCACACGTTAACCGATAATTAACGATAGGTCTTGCCGCCGGCGCGGCGACTTGGTTTGATCACGTCCATGAGCACAACCCTGATCGAGGTCCGGCCGGCCAAAGCTGCAGATGCAACTGCGGTGGCATCCACCCATGACGAAGCCTGGCGTTCCGCCTATCAGGGCATCATTCCCGGCGGCGAGCTGGAGAAGCTGATCAACCGCCGCGGTCCGCAGTGGTGGGACAGCGCCATCCGCAAGGGCAGCCGCGTCAGCGTGCTCGTGTTCGGCGACAAGATCGCAGGCTACGCCAATTACGGCCGCAACCGCGCCCGCAGCCTGCATTTCGACGGCGAGATCTACGAGCTGTACTTGCGTCCCGAATTTCAGGGTCTCGGCTTCGGCCGTCGCCTGTTCACCGCCGCGCGCCGCGACCTGATGCAGAGCGGCCTCAAGAGCATGGTGGTGTGGGCGCTCTCGGACAACGATCCCGCCACCGAGTTCTATCGGGCGCTCGGCGGCCGCATGGTGGCGCGCTCCTCGGAGCGGTTCGGGCCGAAGTCGCTCGACAAGGTTGCCTTCGCTTGGACCAATTGAGCTGCTGAAACTCTGGCCGGCAGCGTTCCCCATCTGTCGATACCGTTGCCTTTTGCGCCGGTGATCGCTGGATTCATTATTTCACAAAAACGCGATGGATTGGCGGGCCAAGCCCGCGTATGACAGCGCCAAAATCGCTGCCGGGCGCGATTTAACCTCGGCAACAACGGAGCCTTGAATGCGTATCGATGCGGTCTCGATCGGGAAAAATGTCCCCCACGACGTCAACGTCATCATCGAAGTCCCCGTGGGCGGCGAACCGATCAAATACGAGATGGACAAGGAAGCCGGTACGCTGGTGGTCGACCGCTTCCTCTACACGCCGATGCGTTACCCCGGTAACTACGGCTTCATCCCGCACACGCTGTCCGATGACGGCGACCCCTGCGACGTGCTGATCATCAACACCCGCGCCATCATCCCCGGCGCCGTCATGAGCGTGCGCCCGGTCGGCGTGCTGTTCATGGAAGACGAAGCCGGCGGCGACGAGAAGATCCTGGCGGTGCCGTCGTCGAAGCTGACGCAGCGCTACGACAAGGTGAAGTCGTACTCCGATCTGCCCGACATCACGCTGCAGCAGATCCAGCATTTCTTCGAGCACTACAAGGATCTCGAACCAGGCAAGTGGGTAAAGATCCTGCGCTGGGGCGGCCCAGAAGACGCGCAGAAGCTGATCCTCGAAGGCATCGAGCGCGAGAAGAAAAAGAAGAAGGCGTAAGCTCTTCTCCCTCGCCCCGCTTGCGGGGAGAGGGTCGGGGTGAGGAGGACTCTCCGCGAGTCCAACTCTCACCGTCCACGTGGAGACTCCCCCTCACCCGGATTGCTTCGAGCGATGCTTCGCATCGCCGAGCGAAATCCGCCCTCCCCCCGCAAGCGGGGCGAGGTAAGAAACCTACACCGCCGGCTTCGGCAGCCCCGCGATCGCGCACGCCGCGCGCAGCGTATTCACCAGCAGGCACGCCACGGTCATCTGGCCGACGCCGCCCGGCACCGGCGTGATCGCGCCGGCGACGGCGAGTGCTTCCTGATAGGCGACGTCGCCGACGAGGCGCGTCTTGCCATCCTCCTTCGGAATACGGTTGATGCCGATGTCGATCACGGTCGCGCCCGGCTTCAGCCAGTCGCCACGCACCATCTCCGGCTTGCCGACAGCGGCATAGACGAGGTCGGCGCGCTTCACGAGCCCGGGCAGATCGCGTGAGCGCGAATGCGCGATGGTCACCGTGGCGTTCTCGTTCAGCAGCAGCTGCACCAGCGGACGGCCGACCAGATTGGAGCGGCCGATGACGATGGCGTTCATGCCTTCGAGCGAAGCGTGAACGCTCTTGGTCAGGATGATCGAGCCGAGCGGCGTGCAGGGTGACAGCGCCTCAAAGCCGCCGGCGAGCCGGCCGGCATTGTTCGGATGCAGGCCGTCGACATCCTTGGCGGGGTCGATGGCGTTGATGACGGCCTCGGTGTTCAGCCCCTTCGGCAGCGGCAACTGCACCAGGATGCCGTGCACCGCGGGATCACGGTTGAGCTTGGCGACGACGGCCAGCAGGTCGGCTTGAGACACGTCGGCCGGCAGCTTGTGCTCGAACGAGGCCATGCCGGCGGCCTGGGTCTGGGTGTGCTTGGAGCGGACATAGACCTCGCTGGCGGGATCATTGCCGACCAGGACCACCGCGAGGCCCGGCACCAGATTGTGCTCGCGCTTGACGCGGGCGACTTCGCCAGCGACGCGGCCACGGAGCTCCGTGGCAATGACTTTTCCATCGATGATCTTGGCGGTCATGTCAGTTCCCTCAGTCGGTCGATTTGGCTGAAGCGAGCTGGCGCAGGGCTTCGCCGAGCCGCACCGGATCTCCGTCGACCGCGATCTGCTTCAGCCGCGAGGTCGCCCCGGATAGCAATTTGACAGCGGCCTTGGGGACACCAAGCGATTTCGCCAGCAGGACCAGAACGGCCTTGTTGGCTTCGCCGCCATCGGCGATCGCGCGCACCCGCACCTTGAGCACGCTGCGGCCATCGGCCAACTGCTCGATCCCGTCGATGGCGTCCCGGCCGCCGCGCGGCGTCACCCGCAGCGCGATGCTGATTCCTGCGGCCGCATAGCGCCAAGGTTCCTTGAAAGGCTCTTTCGCAACCAAGGCGCTCCCGCCTGCTTAGATCACGTTCGGGTAGATGTAATACAGGATCACCCGCTCAGTGAACATGATGAGCAGGATCAGGATGATGGGCGAGATGTCGAGGCCGCCGAGGCTGGGCAGGAAATTGCGAATCGGCGCCAGCACAGGCTCGGTGATCCGGTACAGGAACTCCGCCACCGCCGAAACGAACTGGTTGCGGGTGTTCACCACGTTGAAGGCGATCAGCCAGGACAGGATCGCGGAGGCGATCAGCAGCCAGACATAGAGGTCGAGCACGATGATGACGATGTCGAGAACGGCACGCATGATTTTTGCAGACTCTGGCTTTTGAAAACTCTGGCTGCGGTCAGGATTGACGCCTTTTGCTAGATATCGGTTCCCCCCGACCCAAACAAGGGAAGTCGGTGCCGGGAGGGCTAAAACCGGGTTACACCCGTCCTTGACTTGACCTTGCCGGGGACTTAAATGGCGCCCGGTTGTCGGCCGCATTAACCAGAGCGGCCAGCAAAGGGGCCATAGCTCAGCTGGGAGAGCGCGTCGTTCGCAATGACGAGGTCGGCGGTTCGATCCCGCCTGGCTCCACCACGCTTCGCCCTTCGGGCTACGCGTGGCGCAGCCACCAGGAGCCTGAAGGGCGAAGCGTGGTGTCCGGCGAAGCCCAAAGGGCGAAGACGGACTGTTCGAAGTTCCCCCCTACTTCCCCGTAAACCTTGGCGGCCGCTTCTCCATGAAGCTGGCGACGCCCTCCCGGAAATCACTGCCGTTCAGCGCCACCATCATCTCCCGGTTCGCCTCGATCGTGGCCTCGGCCAGGGTCTGGAACGGCACCTCGTAGAGCTGCCGCTTGATCACGGCCATCGCGCTCGGGGAAACCATGTCCGCGAGGTCGCGCGCATAGGCATAGGTCTCCTCGCGCAGCTTCTCGGGCGAGCAGAGCCGGTTGACCAGGCCGATCCGCAGCGCCTCATCGCTTCCCACGCGGCGGGCCGAGAGCAACAGGTCCATCGCATTGGCGTGGCCGACGATGTGGGGCAGCATCCAGGACATGCCGTGTTCGGCAATCAGGCCGCGCCGCGCGAAGGCTGTCGTGAACACGGTGTTGTCGGCGGCAAAGCGCAGGTCGCAATAGAGCGCGTGGACGAGGCCGATGCCGGCGGTGGCGCCGTTGAGCATGGCGATGACCGGTTTTGCAATCGACGGATAGAAGCCGTAGCGCGTCTGCCAGTCCGGACGGCGGTTCATGTCGAAGGGCGGCAAATTCGACGCGCGCCTGACGTCATTGGGATCGAGCCCCTTCAGCGCATCCATGTCGGCGCCGGCGCAGAAGGCGCGGCCCGCGCCGGTGAGCACGATGACGCGGACATTGTCGTCGGCACTTGACGACTCCATCGCATGGCGCACGTCGCGCTCCATGATCGGCGTCCACGCATTCATGCGATCCGGACGATTGAGCGTAATGGTCGCGATCTTGTCGCTCACCTCATAGAGAATGTGTTCGTAGGCCATGACGCTCTCCCTTTGCTACCGGCACGCGTTCGCGCGCGCTCGTTGGCAGCGAGCCTAGCATATCCAGGGATGAGGCAAGGGCTTGCGCCAAGGGCTTGGGCGAAGGGCTTGGGCAAAGGATCTGCGCGAAGCCGCGATCACTCGGCGGCTTGGGCCAGCACGGGCCGGCACGCCAGCCAGCCGTCGATGAAATGGGCGAGCCAGGCGCGTTCGGCGGCATCGTAGACAGCACGATCCGCGAAATGATGATGCCGCTGCCGCGCGCCCGGCGCGCTGAGACCGTCATAGCCGCGCGTGGTCCAGCGATGCATCATCGCGTAGGTCACATCAGGGTGAAACTGCACGCCAAAGGCATTGCTCGTGCGGAACGCCTGAACCGGAAAATCATCGCCTTCCGCAAGCAGCTCAGTGCCAATGGGCAGCTCGAAGCCTTCGCGATGCCAGTGGTAGACCTGCGCCGGCCAGGCCGGGCAGAGCGCGTGCCCCGCGGCGGTCGGGCGGATCGGGTAGTAGCCGATCTGGGTCAGCGCCTGCGCATGCGGCGCGACGCGGGCCCCTAACTGCATCGCCAGCATCTGCGCGCCAAGGCAGATGCCAAGGAACGGCCGCTGTTCGCGAAGCGGAATTTCGATCCAGTCGATCTCCCGGCGGACGTAGTCGTCGGGATCGTTGGCGCTCATCGGGCCGCCGAAGACCACGGCGCCGGCATGCCGGTCGAGCGTCTCGGGCAGAGCATCGCCGAAACGGGGACGGCGGATGTCGAGGCGATGGCCGAGCGCGCGGAGCGCATTGCCAACGCGGCCCGGGGTCGAAGATTCCTGATGCAGAATGATGAGAACCGGCAACTTCGTTTCGGAGGCGGCCGTGCCCGGCGTCCTTCTCGTGAAGGGCACCACCTCTGCGCCACCAAACCTGTCCGTCCGGAACGACATGGCCTCTGCGAGTGCTATCGGTTCAGACCATCAGCATAGCTAAGCGATGGTTAACATCGTGTGAGTTCGCGCACACACGCATCCGCATGAAGCAAGCTCCGGGCCACTACGGACGCTTCAGTGTCTCTGCCGCTGGAACCGACTGGTGGCGGACAGGATGAAGCCGCGCGGGAAGAAACGCAGCGCGAACGGCACGATCTTGATGCCGAGGCCGGGCAGCACTGCCCGTTTATTCGCCATCAGCCCACGATAAGCCTCCCGCGCAACATCGGCGGCGGGAACGTTGAGAAGGGCCGTATTGTGTCCGGATCCGACGCGGGCGCGGGCCTGGAATTCGGTGGGCACCGGACCCGGGCAAAGCACCGTGACACGAACCCCGTGCGGCGCGAGCTCCGCCCGCAAAGCCTCGGTGAGAGAAATCACATAGGCCTTGGACGCGTAGTAGACCGCCATGCCGGGGCCGGGCAGAAAGCCGGCGACAGATCCGACGTTGAGAAGACCACCCTTGTTCCTGATCAGCTGATCGGCAAATCGCAGCGACAGATCCGTCAGAGCCCGGACGTTGACATCGACGATGCCAACCTGTTCGGCGCGATCGCACTCGATCGCATCGCCGAACACGCCGAAGCCGGCATTGTTGACGAGATGATCGAGCTCGACGCCTTCGGCGGCGAGCGCGGCGGCGATCTTCTCGCCGGCGTCGGCTTGCTGGAGATCGCAGGCGATCACGATCGGCTTCTTGCCGCCCTTGGCAGCGAGCTCGTTCGCGAGCGTCTCCAGCCGGTCCGCCCGCCGCGCCGTCAGCGCCAGACGGTGTCCGTTTGCGGCGAACACACGCGCCAGCTCCGTGCCAATGCCCGCAGAGGCACCAGTGATCAACGTTACCCGTTCAGTCACGATCGAAGTCTCTTGAATTGAAGTTTTTTGGTCCGGCAATGGCGGAACGAGAGCATAGGCCGTGCGCGGCAGGCAAGCGGCGCTGACAGCATGGCGGCTTGAGCGGGCGGCAGGGAAACCAGGAAAACCGCGGATTCGGAGGGGAATCCGGAACCCGGGCGGCCCGGACTACATTAAAGTTTTGTCATGTGGTCCGCACAACCGGCAATATCCCTAGGTGGCGCGGTTCAGCCGCCGACAGCGCCGTCCTTGACCTGGCCACCGACCCGGTCCGCGACTGCATGCTTCAGGTCGATCCGGTCGCGCTGCGAAATCCCGAGCAGGTCGGAGGCCCGCCAGACCACGTTGTCCTCGAACTCCGTGACCTGGCCGTCGGCATAGACCAGCTCCCACATCATCTGGACGATGCGCTTGCGGCCCTCTTCGTCGAGCGAGCGCATGATGACGCTGGTGAAGTGATAGAGGTCGACCGCCTCGCCCTCGACCTGGGTCGCATCCGCGATCAGCCGATCCGCAGTGCCGCGATCGAGCCCGAAATGGCTTTCGATCAAATTGTGCAGCTTCCGCTGCTCGGCCGCCGTCGGCTGACCGTCCAGCGAGACCACGTGAACCAGCAACGCGGTCGCCGCCAGCCGGTAGTCGCTGTCGCCGAATGCGCGGTCCCCGGCCTGGGGCGCAACAATATCGGCGATGAATTGGCGCAGGCCGTCGAGCATAGGGTCCTACCGAAATCGATGAAGCCGCTGGGGTGCGGCGTTACCAGCATCATATGAGCAGGAAACTCAACCGGCGCAACGTGCGTCAGTTCCGCGCGCTGCATTACGTTTCGGCAATCTGGGTACTGTCATTCCGGGGCACGCGAAGCGCGAACCCGGAATGACCGGTTAAGGCTCACGGAATCTCGTACACCACCATCTTGTCGGCGATGCCGCGCAGCGCGGCCTGCTTCTGGATCGGCCTGATCTCGCGCTGCTTCAGCACTTCCGCCACAGCCGGCGCATCGAGCACCGGGCCCGTGATGTGAATCTCCTGCGCGGTCGACAGGCTCTGCACGCGGGCGGCGATGTTGACGGTCTGACCGAAATAATCCTGCCGCTCGTTGAGCATCACCGCGAGGCACGGGCCTTCATGGATGCCGATCTTGACGATGAGATCGTCGGTGCCGCGCGTCTTGTTGAGCTCGTCCATCGCCGCGCGCATCCGCAGGCCGGCGACGATCGCGTGCTCGGGGCGAACGAAGGTCGCCATCACGGCATCGCCGATCGTCTTCACCACCGCGCCCTTCTCGGAAGAGATGATCTCGAGCAGCGCGTGGAAATGCGCACGCACGAGATCGAAGGCGGCGAGATCACCGACGCGCTCGTAGAGCGCGGTCGAACCCTTCAGATCGGTGAACAGGAAGGTGAGCGACGTGATCTGCAGACGCTGGTCGAGGCTGAGATTGTCCGCCTTGAACACGTCGCGAAAGGTCTGGTTCGACAGCATCCGCTTGGCGGTGAGGAACGGCTTGCGCCTGCCGATAAGATGATGAAGCGCCTCGGCCGCGATGAATACCGACGGCAGCACGCGCACGCCGGCCTGGTTCTCCAGCGACAGCCGCAACGGCCCCGGCCGGAAGGTCGTGTTCCCCGTCGGGGCCTGCACCTTGTTGTACATGATGGCGAGCTGCTGGCGGTCCTTGGTCGGCTCGCCCTGCACGTCGATGAAATGCGCGGCGTGCGTCACCGGCTCGAAGATGATGATGAAGTCGTTCGGCAGCTGCAGCGACATGGTCGCCTTTTCGCCCGCCGGCAGCTCCATCGTATCGAGCGTCACCTCGTTGGTGAGCGTCGCGAACGATTCCTTGTTGAAATCGACGCCGGAACTCCAGAACACCTGCCTGAAATAATCCCACACGGGAAGCGTATCAGGATCGTGCGCCGCGATGCGCCGCACGCGCGGGTTCACGGTGAAGGAGACCTCGACCTGATCGTCGACCGAGGCCTTGTAGCCACAGGCGCAGAGCGCGCAATGATAGTCGTCGGGCTTGAGCGCCTTCAGGGTCGAATGCGCCCCCAGCACGCCCCCGCAGCCCGGGCACAGCACATTCCAGCCGAGATCGAACAGCCCGAGCCGCGCCGAATGCAGGAAGCCCGAGATCGCCCGCTCCTCGTCCAGACCGTGCTCCCTGGAAAAATCGAGGACATTGACGCGGTTGAGCTCGTGATCCTCGCCATCGTCGATGAGACGCGCGATCGCATCGACCACCTTCGCGTCGGCGGTCTGCTTCAGAACGGAGAACTGGGCCTGGATGTCGCTCATGGCGTAACTCTATCAGGATGGATCGCGCCATCGGCCAGACCAACGTCTGTCACCGACGCGTGATGCGAAAGAGGGGTGAACGATCCGGCTGGGTCGTGACGACGCCATGCGGGATCACTGGAATGCTGTCGGCAAGCTCGACGCGGAACGCGCCGATCAACCGCGCCAGCGCCAGCACGGATTCGGCCTGTGCGAACGGCGCGCCGATGCAGACGCGCGGACCAGCGCCGAACGGCAAATAGGCAAAACGATCGGGCGCCTCTTTGGACATGAAACGCTTCGGAATGAACGCGTTCGGCTGGTCCCACAGCTTCTCGTGCCGGTGCAGAAGCCAGGGCGCGATCATGACGATGTCGCCCTTGCCGATCTCGACGCCGGCCGCGTTGTCCTTCTCGCGCGCGGCCCGCGCGACCAGGAAGGCGGGCGGATAGAGCCGCATCGTCTCGTCGATCACCGCACGGGTGAATTTCTGGCGATCGATGTCGGCCATGCTGTCGAGATGTTCGCCGCCTGTCTCGGACGCCACCTCTTCCTGCGTGTCCGGATCGAGCGCGAGCAGATAGAGCGCCCAGAACAGCGCCGTCGCGGTGGTCTCGTGACCGGCGAGAATCATGGTCGCGACCTCGTCGACGAGCTGTTCGTCGGAAAAGCCCTTGCCGGTCTCGGGGTCACGCGCCGCGTCCATGAGATCGAACAGATCGCGCGGCGGCGCGCCGTCCTTCTTGCCGGCGGCCCGCCGCTCGGCGATCAGCATCGCAACGAATTCGGTCCAGCGCTTGCGGAAACGGGCGCGCGGAAAATCCATCGGGCTCGGCCAGGACACCGGCAACAGCATGTCGAGGAAATACGGCCGACCGAGCCGCTCGCCATATTCCACGACGAAGTTGCGCAAGGTCGGGCCGTGCCGGTCCATGCCGAAGGAGAACATCGTACGCCCGGCGATCTCGAGCGTCATGCGTTGCATGATTTCGCGCAGGTCGACCGGCGCACCCGACTGCGCATCAAGCTGCGCAATGGTCTCGTCCAGCACCGCCGTCATGTGCGGAACGAGGTTCGCGGTCGCGCGCGGCGTGAAGGCCGGCGCGAGCGTGCGGCGCTGAAATGTCCAGGCCTGGCCTTCCGCGATCAGGAGGCCTTCGCCGAGCACGGGACGCAGCATGCGGATGCCGGCCGGCGTGCGCGTGTAGTTCTCATAGTTGCTGAGCAGCACATGCCGGATCGCATCCGGACGATTCAGGATGAAGCTGTGTTGCAGGAAGAAGCGTCCCTTGATGACGTCTTCCTCATAGGCGCGCTGCCCCCAGGTCGCGATCATGTTCTGCCGGAGGAGCGCGACCCGGCCGAGGAACGACATGTCATCGGGCGCACGCGGCGGGGTCGGAGGGACGATGGGCCGACGCACACTGGCGATATTCATGGCTCCCTCCCGAGAGATGTGACGCAGGCAAATAGCTAATAAGTCAGTTCGGCAATCGCAATCCTGTTCTCGGACGCAGGCCAGAGACGTGCCACAATTCGTTCTTCGCCGAACTGGGCCACGATGTTACGCCCGACCTCGCTCGCCGGAAGGCGCAGGGTCGTTGCCGAATCCGTGGGCACGCCCGGCTTGACGTCCTTGGGCTCCTTGCCGTCCAGCAGCACGACGTCCCGCGGCAGCCCGAAATAGCCGCGCGGCCGCGACATGATCACGACCGCCCCGGCATCCTTGTCCGCCGTCCCGAGCGGGCGCGCAGCGCGCAGATGGACAACGTCAGACGAGCGCGCGAAGGGCGAGCGGTAGATATGCGTGATCGGCGCATCCGGCGACGTCAGGACGAATTCGAGCGACCAGGACGGCTCGACCTGCGCAGGACCCCAGCGGCCGTCCGCGCCGGTCTTCGCGCTGTGCACGGCATTGCCCTTGCGCTCACCGGTTTCGGGGTCGACGCGGAAGATATCGACGGTTGCGCCCGCCACCGGCCGATTGGTCGACACGCCACCCGGCGTGCCCGAAACGAGACCGCTCAGCCGGACGCTCTGCTCCGGCATAATCGCGATCCGTGCAGGCTCGCGCCCCGCGATGAACTTGTAGATCTCGCGGAAGGCTCTGGGGTGGAACGCCACCTCGCGATGATCGAGCGCGCCGAGCACCAGATTGGTCGCGCCCTTCAGTTCGGGGCCTTCGACGGTGACGCCGGTCGACGTGCCCGGCTTGCCGATGAAGCGGCCGTCGGCCTGCGCATATTTGTCCATGCCGTCGCTGCGCAGGGTGAGAAAGGCCGTACCCGGCGTCACCTCGCTCTCGCCCTCGTTCAAACCGCGCAGGAACGCGCCGCGGCCGTTGAATTCGCTGTTGGGCTGATCGTCGGTCGCGAACACGCCGTGATTGGGCGTGCCGCACAAGACGGCGTGGCTGACATCCGCGGAACCGCCGTTCTTGATGACATTGCGAATGGCATAGCCGCCGCGCGAACTGCCAACCAGCGCCACGCGGGACGCGCCCGCGCGCCGCTTCAACTCGGCGATGGCGGCGGCGAGCTCGCGGCGCTGGTCCTCGGTCGAGGAGCGGTTCGCCTGCTCGACCTTGTCGTCGCTGCGCGCATTGGGATCGGTGAAATTGATCGCCATCATGCGATCGCGCGCAATGCCGTTGGATTCCATCCGCCACAGCGTCGTCATCCAGAGCGCGTCGTAATCGCCATTGCCGTGGACGAACAGAACGGGAGGCACCTCGGCGCTTTGCGCCGCGGGCGCACTCTGGGCCAGCGCGCCCGTTCGCAAGCTCGCAATTGCGAAGGGTAGGCTGCCCGCTCCTTGCAGAATTGTGCGTCGCGACAGCTTCATGTGTTCCTCCCGGCAAAACCTCGTGTCTTTGCACCGCTTATACCGGCCTAACCACTGGACAGCGAAGGACTTTCACAGGCATCACTGAACGTGCCGGAATCACCCAAAGACCGCTCCCAGAGCACTTCTGCCATCCGATATGGAAGGGGATATGACCGAGCAGACGAACCGTCAGAAAATTGCGGCCGACGGCATCACCGCCCCGCTGCGGTACACCTTGTTCCGGCGCATCTGGCTCGCCAGCCTGCTCTCCAATCTCGGCCTGCTGATCCAGGGCGTGGGCGCGGCTTGGGCGATGACGCAGATGGCGGCCTCGGCCGACAAGGTCGCACTGGTGCAGACCGCGCTGATGCTGCCGATCATGCTGATCTCGATGCCGGCCGGCGCCATCGCTGACATGTATGACCGCCGTATCGTGACCTTGATTTCGCTCGCGATCGCGCTGATCGGTGCGACCGCGCTGACGGTGCTGGCCTGGCTTCAGCTGATCACCCCGGAAACGCTGCTCGTCTTCTGCTTCGTGGTGGGCAGCGGCAATGCGCTGTTCGGACCGGCGTGGCAATCCTCGGTCAGCGAGCAGGTTCCGCCCGAAGCCCTGCCGTCGGCCGTCGCGCTGAACGGCATCAGCTACAATATCGCACGCAGCTTCGGTCCCGCGGTCGGCGGCGTCATCGTCGCCTCGCTCGGCGCGGTGGCCGCCTTCGCCTGCAATGCGATCCTCTACCTGCCGCTGCTGGTGGTGTTGCTGCTGTGGCGGCGCAACACCGAACCGTCGCGCCTGCCGCGGGAAAAGCTCAACCGCGCCATGGTCTCGGGCTTCCGCTACATCACCAATTCGCCGCCGATCAAGATCGTGCTGTTGCGCACATTGGTGATGGGGCTGATCGGCGGCGCCGTGATGGCGCTGATGCCGCTGGTCGCGCGCGACCTGCTCCATGGCGGCGCGCAGACCTACGGCATCATGCTCGGCGCCTTCGGCATGGGCGCCGTCGTCGGCGCGCTCAACATTCACGAACTGCGCAAGCGCATGAGCGGTGAGGCCGCGATCCGCGCCTGCACCATCTCGATGGCGTTCGCGATGGCAGCGCTCGCGGTCAGCAACGAGCCGGTGCTCACCGCAGCTGCGCTGGTGCTCGCGGGCGCGGTCTGGATGGCCGCGATCGCACTGTTCAATATCGGCGTGCAGCTCTCGGCGCCGCGCTGGGTCGCCGGCCGCTCGCTCGCGGCGTTCCAGGCCTCGATCTCCGGCGGTATCGCGATCGGCGCCTGGGGCTGGGGCCGTCTCACCGACTATGCCGGCGTCGAAATCGCGCTACTGACGGCCGCCGGTCTGATGCTGATCTCGCCGGTGCTCGGACTCTGGCTCACGATGCCGCGCGTCGGCGCCCGCAACGAGGACGCCGACGTGCTGGCCGATCCCGAGGTGAAGCTATCGCTCACCGGCCGCAGCGGGCCCCTGGTGGTCGAGATCGAATACCGAGTCGCTCAAGAGAACGCGCGCGCCTTCCACAACGTGATGCAGGACGTGCAGCTCTCCCGGCAGCGCAACGGCGCCTATGGCTGGTCGATCGCACGCGACATCGCCGATCCCGAATTGTGGACCGAGCGCTATCATTGCCCGACCTGGTTCGACTATCTGCGCCAGCGCAACCGTTCGACCCAATCCGAGCGCGCGCTGCATCAGCAGGCGATCGATTTCCACGTCGGCCCCGATCCGGTGCGGATTCGCCGCATGCTGGAGCGTCCGTTCGGATCGGTGCGCTGGAAGGAAGAGACGCCGGATCGTGCCGGCGCCGAGGTGCTGCCCGTGGTCGCGACCGCCGCGGGGAGCAGTACGTAGGGCCCTCGTCATTCCGGGTTCGCGCTTCGCGCGCCCCGGAATGACGGCGGTAGTTTACTGCCCGTGATCGGTCAGCACCTTTTCGCAGCCCTTGCTCAGCTTCGCGCGATTCTGCTTCAGGCAGGCGAGCACGGCGCTATCGCCATTGTTCATCACGGCGCGGCAGAAGCGCGTGACATCGCGCGCGCAGGCGTCCTGTCCGGGCTGATGCTGCGCCGATGCGCCCGATGCGCACAGGAGCAGAGGAAGAATGAAAAGGAATCTGGTCATCGCGTAATGCCTCTTACCCGGAAGATGTGCGGGCGAAGCTAGTGCGACGATCTCCCAGCCGCAACGGCTTTATTGGCGGACTACGGGGCGCCGCCGCGTGGCCCCGGCTTGACGCCGGGGCACATCGCGAGGGGAGCTCGATGACGGCGACGCGCGATGCGTCACGCGCGTTACTGGGTGTCTCTTACTGGCTGTCCTGGGCGTCAGCGACCTTGCGTGAGGCGCCCTTGGCGAGATCCTTGTCCATCACGGCGCGGCAGCCGGCGCTCAGATCCGAGCGGTGCTTCATCATGCACGCCGTGATCTTCGGGATGTTGGGGATCTCCGACGAGCACAGGCGGAAGGCGTCGCCCGTGCACTGCTGCTGTGCTTCGGCCGAGAAGGCGAAGCTCGAGGTCGTCGAGACGATCGAGACGATCGCGGCAAAGCCCAGAGCCAGGCTGGTGTCGCGGATCTTGCTAGTCAGGGACTTGGTAGAGAACGACTTGGTGTTCAGCGAGGCGGTCATTTGAAGCTCCCATTGGCGCCGCCGTGGCGAACGCCCGTTGTTGATGGGACTGACGATGCTCCGGCAAAACACTTTCTACTGTGATGACGGTCACGGGCCGCACCCGGACTGTGACATCGGTCACGTTGGCGCACCCTGCTGAAAAACCGGCGCAAACGCTGTCGTGTTGGTGTCACGTTAACTGTTCCTTCGCATTAATAACCGGGCGCGCGGGAAAATCCGCCGGTTTGGTTGCGTAATTGGAAAGAGTAGCGATGCGTAATGCGTTGGGCCTGATGCTGGCCAGTGTAGTTGCGGCGGTCGTGATCGCCGCCGGCGGTTGGTTTTATTATTCCTCGGCGCTCCCAAGACAATTGCCGCCCGTGTCGCCGATCCATTGCCGGCACCGGCCAAGCTTGCCGCCAAGGATGACGTCTCAACCACCGCGACGATCGCGGCCAAGCCGACGGCAATGGCTCAGGCAGCGGTCCCTGCGCCCGCTCCGGCGATGCCGGTTCAGCCGAATCAGGCCTGCGCCAATCCGAACGCGCTGGGCGTTTCCCGCGTGGTCGAGATCGACACCACCGGTGGCCCCGGCTTCGGCTTCGAAACGTTCAAGCAATTCGACTTCCTCACCGACAAGGAGGTCGTGCTGACCTTCGACGACAGCCCCTGGCCGGTCAACACGCCCGCGGTGCTGAAGGCGCTCGCGGAAGAATGCGCCAAGGGCCTGTTCTTCTCGGTCGGCAAGCATGCGACCTGGCATCCTGAAATCCTGCGCCAGGTGCTGGCCCAGGGCCACACGGTCGGCACCCACACCTGGTCGCACCTCAATCTCAACAGCAAGAAGTTGACGGAGCAGCAGGCCAAGGACGAAATCGAGAAGGGCTTCAGCGCCGTGAAGCTCGCGCTCGGCACCAACCCGGCGCCGTTCTTCCGCTTTCCGCAGCTTCAGCACAATCCCGCCATGGTGAGCTATCTCGGCACCCGCAACGTCGCGATGTGGTCGACCGATCTGGATTCCTTCGACTTCAGGAAGGGCGCCACCCCGGAGAAGATCGTCAACACGGTGATGACCAAGCTCGACAAGCTCGGCAAGGGAATCATCCTGATGCACGACTTCCAGAAGCACACGGGCGAGGCGCTGCCGACCCTGCTCGCGCGGCTGAAGGCCGGCGGTTACAAGATCGTGCAGATCAAGGCCAAGACGACCTTCCAGTCGTTGCCTGAATATGACGATGCGCTGTTGAAGGATATGAAGGTGCCGACGGCAAGCACCAACACGCGTCCGATCTCGAGCGTGGTGCAGACGGTTTCGCAGTAACAAAATCACTCTTCAAGCCGCGCATGGCCGGGCCTTCGCCCGGCCATTTGCTTTTGTGGGGAAACCACGACTTACCAATAAATACCGTGGCGATGCAGCTCGCTGATGATGCGGCGCTCGGTCGAGCTACGCTGGTGCTTCGGCTTGCTGGCCTTCGCCGTCGTCTTCGGCGCAGGCGGAGTTGCAGCCGGCGCCGAAGCCGTCGTGATCACGGCGGGCGCGATCGCTGAAGCGGGCGCAGGAGCGGGGGCCGCGGCTGGAGCAGGCGGAGCCAGGATCGCCGGCGGACGATCGACATATTTCGGAGCCTCGACGGCCGGCCCGACCTCGCTGATTTGCGTCGTCGGCGTGGTGGTCGTGGCGGCTGGCGGCGCCGCCGTTGCCGTGGACAGCGACAGGCTGCGGTCGGCCGCATGGGCAGACGCGGAAGCCAGGACCATGGCGGCAACCAGAATGATCTTGCGCATGTGAAATCTCCCCGTGTTTGCGTAACCGGGACGTTACGGGAGATGCGGCCGGGATTATGTGATCAGCCTCACACGGACTGCCGATCCGCTCGAACCCGCCAGGCCGCGGTCAGCATCCGCGCCGATAGACCCGCAGCGTCACGTCTGGAAACTTTTGGGACTCAAGCAAGCAAAGGCCTTTTTCCGCGTCCATCCGGGCGATGAGCTCGTCGCCGACGCGCGGTCCGACCAGCGTGTGCGGGATCGAGCTGGAGAGCACGAGAATTTCCGACTGCAACAGCGCATCGCCCGTAGCCTGTGCCGTGCGATGATACAGCTCGTTGCGCACGATAAGATTCATCCGCGCCCGTTCGGCGTAGAGCTGGATGGTCGCCGAGGTCACCGGATAGGGGCTCGAAAAGGCGACGTAGAGCGGGCCGGGTTTTTCGGGTTTCATGCCGCGCAGAAGCGACCAGAGTCGCTCGGTCGCAAGGCTTATGTCCTGCTGCTGCTGCGGGCTCACCGGTGTCGCCGTGCTGATCTGGCCGGTGACGACGTGCCTGACGAACAGCTGGACGAGAAACACCAGCGCAAGCACCCGGCCAGCCGTGAGGAGATGACGGCGGATGTCGGTCCCGAAACCGAAGCGGACGAGGAGGGCTTCCCCGAGCGCCAGGCAGGCGCAGCCGTTAAGGACCATCGCGACGACGAACAGGCCATAAAACATTGCGCCGAAATAATAGGTCTTGATCTCCGCCGCCGAAGGAATGGCGTAGGAGATCAGAACAGCCGCGAGCAGAACGACGGCATCCAGCAGTGCGCCCTGACCGTGAATGGCCGCGAGCACGAGACGCAGCAGCATCAAGATCAGCCCGATGGCGAACCAATAGTGCAGGCCGAACTGTCCTTCGCCACCGATCGAGAAGCGCAGCAACCCAGCCCAAAAACTTTCACCTGTTGTCCAGAGATCGCGCTGGCCGACGAACACATTTAAGATGTAGGCGACGGTCTCGACCAAGGCAGGCCCGATCAGCACGGCCACTATCGCGATCAACGGCAGCACGAACCACAGCAGCGCGTCGAACGCAGTGCGCATCGACAGCCGCAATCCACCGGCCTGGATGCAATCGACAAGCAGCCGGATCGCATATGCGCTGCCGAGCAATGCGAGTGCGGCGGGGAACGCCGTCGGCTTGATGCTGGCGGCCAGGCCACAGGCAACGCCGAGGGCGGCGAGCGACCGTACGCTGCGATCGAGCACGCCGCGATGAACGATCGCTCCGGCGGCAAGGCCAATGGCAAGACCCGAGGGCAGATCGGGGCGTGCTTCGGTGACCGTGTGCCACAGCACCGGCGCGCAAGATGCCGCAATCAAGCCCGCCGCGATCTCTTGCACGGGTCTGCGCCAGATCAGCCAGACGATCCCGAGCAGGAATGCAAGGACGACCACGGCGTGGACGAGATAGGGCCCGATGAAGCTGCCGGGAAAAAGCCCGAGGCCGATGATGGCGACCAGCGACGAGAAAGGCGCGTGCTGACGCAGCAAGTCCCAGAGGCTGACGAAAATACTTTGATCTTTTGCAGCATTCGTCCACCGCACGGCGTCGAGAAAATATGAAATGTCGTCATAGAGCGGAGGAGCGGACAGCCGGCCGTGCAGGTATGAGGCTTCGAGCGATCGCGAAGCAACGATGGCGGTGATGCCCAAGGCGAGAATGGCGAGACCGGACATTCGGAACCATACATTCCGGTTCGTTGTCCTGTCCCTGTTCTCCGTGCCCACCACTTGCCCCATCACGCGCAATTCGTCGCCAGCGCATCGTAGTGACACCGTCAGCGCGTGCAACGCGCGTGCTCATGCCGGCTGGAAGCGCGGTCAAATGCCGGCTTGTGACGATCGGATGAATTGGGGCGCTGGTGCCGCAAGAGGGATTCGAACCCCCGACCCCGTCATTACGAATGACGTGCTCTACCAACTGAGCTATTGCGGCTAACCCTGCCGGGGCCCGGGCGATGCCGGCCCCGATACGCGCGCTTCTGATATCGGGCATGGCCCGAATTGGCAAGGACAAGCGGGGCGCGAAATGCGCCTCACGCCCCCCAGCGGGACCAGAATCCGCGCCAGCCGCCGGCCTGGGCTTTGGGCGTGCCGATTTGTTCCGTAAATTCGTCGCTCGGGCCCTCGTCATCGATCCCGGGATCATCCGGAGCGCGAACGATCGGGACGACGGCGGGGATCGGGGCGGGCGCTGGCTTGCCGAGGTCGGTGCGGGTCCGGAACACAGGGGTTGCCGCCACGGGCGCTGATTCGGCTGGCGCGGGGACCGGATCGACTGGCTCGGCGGGCGTGACCGCCGGCTCTTCCAGCGCGGCCGCAGGCGAATTGTCCTGTGCGGCAGGGATCGGCGCAGCTGGAGCAGGTTCCACCGGGCTTTCGCTCGGTGATGCCGTCACCCGCTTGGGCGGCGGGGCTGCCAGCATGGCTTCCTCGAACGCCGAGGATTCGATCGTCGTACCCCTGTCCGAGGGCAGGCTGGCGACCGGCGTCTGCCACTGGAAAGCATCGAGCCGGCCGGTGACCGGCGAGACCGGACGCCAGCGATCGCTGACATAGCCGTCCGCGGTCCAGGCCGGATCATGGCGGGGGGGGCCGGGGGGCCC
>LNAP01002845.1_pt1 | contig 32200 bp, 35 predicted proteins | sample 602601 | NCBI WGS metagenome assembly LNAP01 (sample SAMN02440304, study PRJNA202911) | soil metagenome | biome: Subtropical and temperate rainforests or woodlands; isolation source: soil samples (1 kg each in a 20% v/v slurry with milli Q water) were... ...
CGTGGGCCTGGTGCGCAGCATGGGCGGCGGGCGTCGTGGCCGCAGCCTTCGCGCGTGCGGCCGTGGCGGGGGCATGCGCGTGGTGCCCCTCATGCCCCATCTCTTGCGCCTGACGTGCGGGTGCGCCGTGATGGCCGTGCACCGCATGGCTGGGGTCGGCAGAGACGCCAGCGGCGGGCGCGCACACGTGCTTGGGCGTCTGCTCGCCACGGCAGTGATAGCCGCATTCGGCGATGCGCTGGCGCAGATCCTCGACACTGAGTTGTCCCTCATCGAGATGGACCGTTGCGCTTCCCGCAACATAGTTGACATCTGCATGATGGACGCCGGGAAGCTGCAGCAGCTTGCGGCGTACTCCCTCCGCGCTCAGGCTCGATACGAGCCCTCCGACTTCAACGTTGATCGACTTCATGGCTGTTCTTCCTTTTCGCTGTGTTCGTGGTCTCAACGAGCGAGTCGGCCCGAGTCCAGGCAGTCCTGCGAGAACTCGAAGACGATCTCCCGGTCGGGAGCGATGACCTTGTGCTTCTTGCCGGCGTAGTGCAGCCGGGAGAGGATGTCTCTGATCAGGTTGAGCCTCGCCAACCGTTTGTTGTCGGCGTGCACGACAGACCAGGGCGCCGCGGCCGTATGGGTGCGCATGAACATCTCGTCGCGCGCCCGTGTATAGCCGTCCCAGTGCTTAAGCGCGACGGCATCCACCGGGCTCGACTTCCACTGTTTGAGGGGATCACGGCGGCGTTCCCCGAGCCGGCGGCTCTGCTCCTTCTTGCCGATGTCGAGGTAATACTTCAGCAGCTTGATACCGGAGTTGACCAGCATCTCCTCGAACTTGGGCACTGAGTTCATGAATTCCTCGTGCTCCTCGGCGGTACAGAAGCCCATCACCGGTTCCACGCCCGCACGGTTGTACCAACTGCGGTTGAACACCACGAGCTCTTCGCCAACTGGCAGGTGCGGGACGTAGCGCTGGAAGTACCAGCCCGTGCGATCCCGGTCGGAGGGCTTTCCTAGCGCGACGACCCGTGTTTCCCGAGGACTCAGGTGTTCGACCAGCCGCTTGATGCTGCCGTCCTTGCCTGCGCCGTCCCTTCCCTCCAAGAGGATCAGGATACGGTCGTTGCATTTGATGAAATGCCGCTGCAGTTTCACCAGTTCGATCTGCAGCATGTGCAACTGTGCTTCGTAGTCCTCGCGGCCGATCGAGCGTGTCGCTGTCTCGTCGCGCGCTGAGCCGTGGGCAGTGCCGGTGCCGTCCACATCGGCCTTGTGCTTGGCGCCTTTGGCGCCCTTCTTGTTCTTTGCCATGGGTTCTCCGTTAGGTCTGGTCGCAGGCGATCAGCATTGCGTGTGTCGACGCCCGGCGGGGCGCGGCGCTCATGTCCGCATCCGAGCTGGAGCCGCAGCCATCGCCTTGTCCGTAGGCTGCAGCCAGGTACGGTCGATTGATGCGCTGACGCCAGCGGGTCTTCTTCATGTCAGCCTCGCTGGCGCGTGTCCGAGAGGGAGGGAAGGAAGCGCGGCGTGCGCGCGGCATAGGCGTCGAACTCGGCGCCGAACTGCTTGCGCATGTCCTTCTCCTCGTTGACTGCCAGCCTCGAATACATCACGACGAGGAAGGGGAACATCAGCAGCGTCAACAGCGTCGGCCACTGCAGCAGAAAGCCGAAAAGGATCGCCACGAAGGCCACATACTGCGGGTGCCGAATCCTGGCGTATGGGCCGCTCACGGCAAGTTGGGCGTGCCGTTGCGCGTGGTAGAGCACCGTCCAGGCGCTCGACAGAAGCCAGAAGCCGCCCCCGATGAAGATGTAGCTTGCGATATGAAGCGGGCTGAAGTGAGGGTCGCCGCTCTCGCCCAGCAGGGTCGACCAGAGATGGCCGCTGTTGTGCGACAGCAAGTCCAGACTGGGATACTTGGTCTGAAGCCAGCCGGACAGCACGTACAGCGTCAGCGGAAAGCCGTACATCTCGACGAACAAGGCAACAATGAACGCTGCGAATGCCCCGAAGGTTCTCCAGTCGCGCGAGGTCTGCGGTTTGAAGAAGCTGAAGGCGAACATGATGAAGACCGCCGAGTTCACGAGGACGAGCAGCCAAAGCCCATAAGCGGGCGCATCGTGGTTCATTTGCGCTCTCCCGGGCACGGTGGATTCGCCTTGCTACCGTCGCCTGGTACGGCATGGCGATGCATCAGGACATGAGCGATGACGCAAGTCGCCAGGAGGACCAGTGGCAGCGCGGCCAGGTAGTGCCCGCGGTGTTCCGTCAGCAGCATGTAGATGCTCACGGCCAGGAAGACCAGAAAGCCCAGGAACCATCGCGAGCGCGAAAACCTTGGACCGGTGCGGTGAGAAGTTGTCATGGTCGTCCTCCTCACTTCGCCGGCTCAGGCATCCGGTCCATCATCATCTGCATCATGGACTGGCACATGTCCATGCGCATTTCGAGCATTTGCTGCCGCTCAGCTGTCGGCGCCGACTCGGCTCCATCCTTCATTGCGCCCATCATCGCCATGCCAGCCCGCATGGCCTGCATGTGTTCGGCCATGAGCGCCTTGCGCTGCGCAGGCGTCTTCGCAGCCACCATCCGTTCGTGCATGGCCTGCATCGACTTCAGTTGCGCATCCATGCCCTCGGTGGTCGGCGCCCTTGGCGTCTCGGCCGCGGTCGGACTCGCACCTGCGGGGTGATGGGCCTGATGGTTGTCCTGCGCGAACGCAGACAAGGTGACCAGTGCGGCGCCCACGATGGCCGCGATCGAATGCGTGAATTTCATTTCTCTCTCCTTTAGCCGCGGGTGCCTGCCATTGGGGCGAAACCGATGTCGCCGCAAGCGGACAAAGCCCTATGAAAACTCCGTAGTCGGGTACAGAGTCAAGGCTTATGAGTTGTGCGCCGGGTGTGACCGACACGGCAACTCAAAGGAGGCGCTACAGCGCGAGACGCTCGAACAGCAGCCACGACGGCCGCTTGGGAGGTGGTCGCTGGTGACCCCTCGATGGGATGGCTCGCAGAGCCAACGTCGGAGCCAGCAGCTGGTCTCCATAGGCGGGAGGCGCCAAACCGACGAGGTCGAACGCGAAGGTTGGTGCTTTCTGAATGGCGGACTGGTTGACGTCGCCGCAGAGCTTCAGGCACGGGGCCTTCGACGGGTCGTGGGAACCTTCTTCGTGCTCACCATGGAGGCCTTCATGATTTCCATGCCCGGACGATGGGACATGCTCATACCCGACAGCATGCCGATGTTGCTGCGGAGACTCCAGAAGGCAGGCATTGGCCACCCCGGCCCCGAGCGCAAACAGCCATACCCCGAGCACCATCCACGCGATGGCGCGAATCCTGCGGTGGTTGAGAAGTGTGCGCATGTGCGGCCTATTGACCCATTGACACCTGTGATCCTATTCCCAACTGAGCTGCGGGAAATTGATTTGGATCAAATGGAGGCAAGGGTCAACTACGCGGTACCGCGTTATTCTGTGTTGCTCGTGAATAGACAGTGGATCGCTCGATGAACGAAGGTTTGGGTGATTGGATGACGGTTGGCAGGCTGGCGAAGGTCGCTGGCGTCGGCGTGGAGACAATCCGCTACTACCAGGGACGCGGCCTGTTGCCGATCCCGAAGAACGCCGGCAGCTTCCGGCGCTACCCCGCTTCGATGATCCAGCGGATCGGCTTCATCAAGCGCGCTCAGAGCCTTGGGTTCTCGCTGGACGAGGTGAAGTCGCTCTTGGATCTGGAGGATGGGCGGAATCGCCGGGCTATTCAGACGGTGACACGGCGGCGCCTTGACCAGATCGATGAGAAGGTTGGCGACCTTCAGCGCATGCGAGGCGCTCTGAGAGACATGCTGGAGAGGTGCGAAGACACGGGAGAGGCGCTTCCTTGCCCTATCATTGCTGCGCTCATGGGGCCTTTGAATACGTCCGAATGATTGCGCGCTGTGAGGAACAGACGAGACCCAAGGAAAGCGAACGAGGCCTGTCACACTTCGTTGGTAATGGTCGTGCGGACTGTTCGCTGCACAAAAATGCCGAATGAATTTTCAGCAATCTCACGGCCGACTTAGACGACGTGAACTGCGGCGGTCGGCGTAGCGGATACATCGCCCTACGTCGACCCTGCCGGCGCGATCCACTCAGTCGACTGTCAATCTCACAAGTCCCGCCTATTCTCGCTCAAGGATACGCGCACCGGGCCCCTGGCCCGCGAGTATGTCGCCCGGATTACGCAACGGGCACTCTTTGAGAGAGAGGCAACCGCACCCGATACATCCCCCGAGTTCGTCCCGCAGCCGCATCAACTGCGTAATGCGGTCGTCAAGGTCTTCACGCCACCTAGACGCCACACGGCGCCAATGCGCAGCAGTCAGATGAACGCCCGGCTGATACTGCCCGAGAGCGTCGAGCACTTCGTCCAGCGATAGTCCGGCCCGCTGCGCGACTTTGACGATGGCCAGATACCTCAAGATAGCGGGCGAGTATCTCCGCTGATTTCCGGACGTGCGTTCGCTCTGGATCAGGCCCTTGGACTCGTAGAAGTGGATCGTGGATACGGGCAGGCCGCTGCGCTGTGACACCTCTCCAACCGTCAAGCGACGCGACGTGTCGATCCGGTTCATGGCTGACTCCATTGCTCAAGTTATGTTGAGATTCTAGTTGTGCCCAAGTCGCATCGCAATCGAAAGTCTGGCCACGCAGTCAGACGGCTGTGCGTAGCAATGGCGGCGGTCACGCCAACCACTCGCTGTGTTGGACGGTACTGAGTGCCGAGGATGGCAAGCCGCAAGGAAGGTTGGCCAGGACGGCAACCTGTTAGTCAAGAGCAGCGCTAACCAGGGCAGTTCTCTGATGGGCGCATACGCAGGCCTCTCAGGTGAGACGCCGATCCTTGCTCTGGATGTCTGGGAGCATGCGTACTATCTGGACTACCAGAACCGCCGTCCCGACTACATCGCGGCCATCCTCAACATCGTTAACTGGCACGAGTCGCCCGGCGCTACAAAGAGGCCGTCGGTTCAATGATGCCGCTGCCGGTTGCCACGGCTGGCGTCCGGCAGCGCACAGCGGCATGTCCGTGCATGCTGGCGCACAGTGCTGATGGTTTCTCATCTCTTTCTGCTTCAAAGGGATGGGCTCCTCCTCTGGGATCGCACGCCCGTTGTCAAGATCACGGCCGCCCCTGCCAGCAACGCTGCGCAAGCGTAGGTGAAGACGCCGGAGAGGCCGAAAGTATCGATGGCAACGCCGCCGACGCCGGCGCCGAGCGCAATGGAGAATTGGAATGCGGTCGCCTGCAGGGCACCGACGCTCTCAGCAAGGTCAGGGGCCACTCTCGCGTGCCACGTCGCGATCGAGACGTAGAAAGCGCTGAAGGCCAGCCCCCAGATAACGAGGAGCAATAGCGAGATCAGGGAAGTGGTTCCAGCGAATGCCAGCAAGGCGGCCATCAGTGCCATCACAAGCGCCGCTCCCGCTGCACATAGTGACGCGTTGCGCGCCGCCAGCAGCCCGCCGACCGCACCTCCGATGAGGCCCCCAATCCCATAAAGCAAAAGCGCCAGCGAGATCTGGCTGACATTCAGGTTAACCACCTGTTCCAGCAGCGGCCGGATGAAGGTGTAGCCGGCAAACTGTCCTGAAAGCACCAGGACAATCGTGACCAACCCGCCCAGCACCGGAGCCCGGCTGAGCGCATCGCCGAAAGCGTTCAGTGCCGGACGATGCATCGTGGGAAGGCGCGGAAGGGTCGACAATTGCGCGAGCAACGCCAGCACGCCCAGGCCTGCCGTGACAAGAAATACGCCACGCCAACCCCAAGTTTCGCCCAGAAAGGCACCAGCGGCGGGCGCGGCGACACTCGCCGCTGTTACGCCCGTGAAGATGATGCTCATGGCCCGGGCGACCTGGGCCGGAGATACCAGCCGCAGTGCTAGCGTGGTCACCATCGCCCAGGTTCCGCCCAGTGCCACCCCCAGCAGCCCGCGCGCGAAAAGCAGCGTCCACTGATCGGTCGCGACCGACGCCAGCAGACTCGATAGCAAGAGGACGACGGTCAGCCCACGAATCAGCAAACGTCGGTCAATCCGCCCGGCGAGAAAGATGACCGCGGGGCTGGCAACGGCGGCGACCACGGCCGTTGCGGTCACGGCCTGGCCTGCCTCGCCGACCGACAGTTCCAAGTCCTTGGCCATGGGCGTCAGAATGCTGATCGGCAGCAGTTCGCTACAGACCAGCGCAAACATGGTGATTGCCATGGATAGTACCGCCGGCCAGTTGGCGTCGTGCTGGTCGTCCGTCGTGGAAGAATGACGCATTTGCTGTGTCGTCCGTTTGGTATTCGGCCAGATGGCCTGAGCGCAAGCGCGCATAGAAGACCGCGCCGCGCGCTTGATGCTCGGGGCGGCCGCGGGCCTGCGCAAGACTGGTGTCGGCCTACTTGCTCGCCACGTTATCGGCAGCAGGGTGATGGCGAGGCCAGCCGCCTGCGAGCGCCTGGTACAGCGAGACGACGGCCAGTGTGCTGCGCACGCGGCCCTGCGCGAAGGCGTCGTGGCTCTGCAAGCGCGCGTTCTCGGCGTCGAGCAACTCCAACACGTCGATCGAGCCTTGGTCGAAGCGCAACCTCGCCATGCTCGCGGCGCGCGTCCCGGCTGCCGCCGCCTGCTCCAGGTGCGCGGTCTGGCGTGCGCTGCGGGAAACCTGCACCAGCGCGTTTTCGGTCTCCTCCAGCGCAGTCAGCACGGTGCGCTCGTAAGTTGCCAGGTTGCCAGCCTCGGCCGCGTTGGACGCAGCGATGCGCGCGCGCACGCGGCCGACATTGAGAAACGATCCATCCACGCCCAGCGTGAGCAGCCGCATCTCGCTGTCGCGCTCGAATAGGGCACCCGCGTCGAAGGCCTGGGTTCCGATCAACCCGCCGAGCGTAAAGCGAGGAAAAAGATCGGCGGTCGCCACGCCGATGCGTGCGGTAGCGGCGGCGAGCCGACGTTCGGCCGCTGCCACATCGGGACGACGTCGCAGCAGATCACTCGGGGCGTCAACGGCGATGTTCTGCGGCAATGCCGGCAGTTCGCCGGGGGCCTCCAGCACAGTGACCAGTGATTGCGGCGGTCTGCCGGTCAGCACCGCGATGCGGTGGGTGGCGACGGCGATGTCGGCCTCCAAGGAAGGGATGCGCGCACGGGTACTTTCGAGTTGCGTGCGACCGCGATCCACGTCGAACGGTGTCGCCATGCCTGCCTTGAGACGCACTTCGAGCAATTGCAGAGTGCGGGCCTGGTTGTCGGCGTTCTCTTGGGTGATGCGCAGTTGCTCCTGCCAGCCGCGGAGCTGGAAGTAGGTGCGGGACAACTGGCTGACTACCACGACCTGCATGGCGGCCAGGTCCTCGGCGCTCGCCGCGGTCTCGGCGCGCTGCGCCTCCACGCTGCGGCGTACCCGGCCAAACAGGTCCAGCTCCCAGGTGAAGCCGATGGTGGCCTGGTATTGATTGTGGTCACGGGCATCGCGATCGGCCAAAGGGAACTGATTGGCGGTGTCGCGCACATCGCTTGCCTCGGCGTCGGCAGTGATGGTCGGCAGCCGGTCATACCGGGAGCCGCGCAGCAGTGCGTTGGCTTGCTCGTAGTTGGCCAGCGCAACGCGAAGGTCCTGGTTGTTCGCCAGCGCGGTGTCAACCAGGCGTTCGAGCAACGGGTCACCACAGGCGCGCCAGAACTCGGGGTCGGTCTGTGCCGTTGCGTTGACGGTGACCGCGGCATCCTGGCGGACGAAGGCGTCCACCTGCGGGGGCTGCGGCCGCACGTAGTCGGGGCCCACAGCGCACGCCGACAGCAGCGCGGCGGCGGTGCTCGCTGCGAGGATCTTCAGGACGCTCGGGCTCTTCATGGTGCCACCTGTTTTGAGCGCTCGCGCGTATCGGAATTGCTGGTGAGCCACTTTGCCGCGGCAGTGCACGCCGGGGCTGCTTCGGAATGTTGGTTCATGGATCGGTCTCCGATCGAATAGGACGACGGCTTCATGCATGGGCGGGCTGCGTATGCGTGGTCACGGTCGATTCGCCGTGCTGGACCAGCTTGCGGCCGGAGAGCTTGCGCAGTGCCACGTAGAACACCGGCGTCAGGAACAGGCCGAACAGGGTCACGCCGAGCATGCCGGCGAACACCGTGATGCCCGTGGCGGCGCGCACCTCCGCCCCGGCGCCCGCGGAGAGCACCAGGGGCAGCACACCGGCGATGAACGCGATCGAGGTCATGATGATCGGGCGCAGGCGCAGGCGGCACGCTTCCAGCGCGGCCTCCAGGATGTCCTTGCCCTGCATTTCCAGCTCGCGGGCGAACTCGATGATCAGGATCGCGTTCTTGCAGGCCAGGCCCATCAGCACCACCAGGCCCACCTGCACGAACACGTTATTGTCGCCGCCGGTCAACCACACGCCGAACAGCGCCGACAGCAGGCACATCGGCACGATCAGGATCACGGCCAGCGGCAACGTCCAGCTCTCGTACAGCGCGGCCAGCACAAGGAAAGCCAGCAGCACGGCGAGCGGGAACACGATCATGGCGGCGTTGCCCTGTGTGGCCTGCTGGTAGCTCAGGTCCGTCCACTCGATCTCCATGCCGGGTGGCAGCACCTGCCTCGCCAGCTCGGTGACCTTGGCCATCGCCTCGCTGGAGGACAGCACGCGCGGATCGGCCTCGCCGCTGAGGTCGGCTGCGGGGAAGCCGTTGAAGCGCAGCACCGGGTCGGGGCCGTAGGTGCGGTTGACCGTCACCACCGAGCCGATCGGCACCATCTCGCCACGGTCGTTGCGCGTGCGCAGGCGGGCGATGTTCTCGATGCTGTCGCGGAACGGCGCGTCGGCCTGGGCAATCACCTGCCAGGTGCGGCCGAACTGGTTGAAGTCGTTGACGTAGGCCGAGCCCAGGTAGGTCTGCAGCGTGTCGAAGACGTTGGTGAGCGGGATGCCCTGCGCCTTGGCCTTGATGCGGTCCACCTGCGCGTCGAACTGAGGCACGTTGGCCTGGTAGGTGGTGATCGGGAAGTGCATGCCCGGCACCTGCGAAGACGCCCCCTGGAAGGCGCCCACCGCGCCCTGCAGCGCGCCGTAGCCCAGGCCGGCTCGGTCTTCGATGAACAGCGAATAGCCAGCGCCGTTGCCGAGCCCCAGGATCGGCGGCGGCATGATGGCGAAGGTGATCCCTTCCTGCAGTGCGGCGATCTTCTGGTTGATCTCGGCGTTGATCTGCGCGGCCGTGCGCCCCGTGCGTTCGTTGAACGGCTTCAGGGTGAGGAACGCCATGCCGGTGTTCGGTGTATTGGTCATCTGCAGGGCATTCAGGCCGGGGAATGCCACCGCGCTGGCAACGCCGTCGGTTTCCAGTGCGACGTCGATGACCTTGCTCAGCAGCGCATCGGTGCGCCCGATGGAGGAGCCTTCGGGCAGCTTCACGCCCGCGATCAGGTACATCTTGTCCTGGGTCGGAATGAAGCCGCCGGGCACGGCCTTGAACATCAGACCCGTGCCCAGCAGCAGTAGCGCATAGACCACGAACACCGCCCCGCGCCGACCGAGCACGCGCGAGACCCCGCGCTCGTACTTGTTGGAGCTGCGGTTGAAGAAGCGGTTGAACGGGCGGAACAGCCATCCAAATGCCCGGTCAATGCCGCGAGACAGTGCATCCTTGGGGGCGCCATGGGCCTGCAGCAGCCGGCCGGCCAGCGCCGGGGACAGCGTCAGGGAGTTCAGGCCAGAGATCGCCACCGAGATGGCGATGGTGACCGCGAACTGCTTGTAGAACTCGCCGGTGACGCCGTCGAGGAATGCCATGGGCACGAACACCGCGCACAGCACCAAGGTGATGGCGATGATCGGGCCCGACACCTCCCGCATGGCCAGGTGCGCCGCTTCCAATGGCTGCGCGCCGGCCTCGATGTGGCGCTCCACGTTCTCCACCACCACGATGGCGTCGTCGACCACGATGCCGATAGCCAGCACCAGTCCGAACAAGGTGAGCGTGTTGATCGAGAACCCGAGCAGGTGCAGGACCGCGAACGTACCCACGATGGACACCGGCACTGCGATCAGCGGGATGATGGAGGCGCGCCAGGTCTGCAGGAACAGGATCACCACCAGCACCACCAGGGCCACAGCCTCCAGCAGCGTGGCGACCACAGAGTTGATGGATTCGCGCACGAACACCGTGGTGTCATACACCGCTTCGTACTTGATTCCCGGCGGGAAGGTCTTCTGCATCGCGTCCATGGTGGCGATCACCTGGTCACGGATGTCCAGCGCGTTGGCCCCCGGTGCCTGGAAGACGCCCATGCCCACGACGGCGCTGTTCTGGTCCAGCTTGGCGCGCAGCGTGTAGTCGCCCGCGCCGAGTTCGAGGCGGGCGACATCGGACAGTTTCACGATCTGGCCGTTGTCGCCGGTCTTGAGCACGATGTTGCCGAACTCCTCGACCGTGGTCAGCCTGCCCTGCGCATTGATCAGGCTCAGGAAGTCGCTGTTCGGCATGGGTTCGGCGCCGACCTGGCCCGCCGAGACCTGTACGTTCTGCTCGCGCATCGCTGCGATCACGTCCCCGGCCGTCAGGCCTCGCGAGGCGATGGCCTCGGGGTTGAGCCACGCCCGCATGGCGTAGTCGCCGCCGCCGAAAACATTGACCTCACCGACGCCGGGAATGCGCGCCAGGGTGTCCTTGACGTGCAGCCGGGCGTAGTTGCGCAGGTACAGCGTGTCGTACTGCTTGTCCGGCGAGGTCAGGTGTACCACCATCAGAAAGGTGGGGGACTGCTTCTGGACGGTGATGCCCTGGCGCACCACATCGGCGGGCAACCGCGCCTGGGCCTGGGCAACGCGGTTTTGTACCCGCACCGTCGCGTCATCGGCGTTGATGCCGGGACGGAAGGTGACCGTGGTCACCAGTACGCCGTCGGAGCCGGCGACAGACTTGATGTACATCATGCCTTCGACGCCGTTGATCTGCTCCTCCAGAGGCGTCGCCACGGTCTCGGCAATCACCTTGGGGTTGGCGCCCGGATACACGGCGCGCACTACGACCGAGGGAGGCACGACCTCGGGATACTCGCTGATCGGCAGCGCCGGGATCGCCAGCAGGCCCGAGACGAAGATGACGATCGACAGCACGGCCGCGAAGATCGGCCTGTCGATGAAGAACTTGGAGAATTCCATGGGCTAATACCTTGAGAGGAGTCCTGAGGGAAGCGCGCCGCGACGCTCGTCGTGTGATACGTCCGATCGGCGGCGCGCTCCGGCGTGGCGCTTCATTTGGCGGCGGGCGCGGGCGCGGGCGCCGCAGCAGCCAGCATGGGCACCGCCGTGGCCTGCACAGGCATGCCCGGGAAGAACACCTTCTGCGTGCCGTTGACGATGACGCGGTCGCCCGCCGCCAGTCCCTCTCGCACGATGCGCAGCCCATGGGAGCTGCCACCCAGTTGCACGTCACGTCGCTGCGCCAGCCCATCCTTGTCAACGATGTAGACGTAGTTCCGGTCCTGGTCGGTCAGCACCGCCTTGTCGTCGATCAACACGGCCTGGAATTCACCGCTGCCGACCAGGCGCACGCGGGTATAGAGGCCTGGCGTGAAGATGCGCTCCTTGTTGTCCAGCACTGCGCGCACGGCGATCGTGCCGCTGCCGCGATCGACCTGGTTGTCGAGAAAGTCCACCGTCCCGTTGTGAGGAAAGTCCGTTTCGTCCGCCAAGGCGATCTGGACCGGCAAGTGGCCGCCGCGTTCGCTGGGGCGCTCACCCTTGCGCGCCATGCGTGAGTAGCGCAAGAACGCCTTCTCATCGGCTTCGAAGTAGGCGTAGACCTTGTCCTGCGACACGATGGTGGTCAGTACGCTGGCGGCGTCACCGGCAGCCACCAGGTTGCCCGCAGTGAAACGGGCACGGCTGGCGCGCCCGTTGATGGGCGAGCGAACCTGGGTCCACTCCAGGTTCAACTGCGCCGTCTCCACCGCGGCCTGCGCAGCCTGCACCTCGGCCTGCGCAGACTCGTCAGCAGCGCGGCGTTGCTCCCAGGCTTCGGTGGAGATGGCCTGCTGCTCGACCAGAACCTTGGCGCGTTGTGCCTCGCTTCTGCTGCGGCCGGCCTCGCTGCGCGCCCGGGTCAACTGCGCCTGGGCCCGGGCCAGTTCCGCCCGGTAACTGCGGGCATCGATCGTGAAGAGCACATCGCCCTTCTTGACCTCGTCGCCTTCGCGGTAGGCGACCCGCTCGATGTAGCCGGACACCCGTGGGCGCAGCTCGACGCTCTCGATGGCTTCGATGCGCCCGTTGTATTCGTCCCATTGCGTGATGGGCTTGATCTCGACTTGCGCGACGCTGACTTGCGGCGGTGGAGGATGGCCTCCGGCGCCAGCACCGGCGTTCTCTTTGCATCCTGCGAGCGCCATCGCGCTGAGGGAGATCAGTATCCAAAGCAGGCGCAAGCCGCGAGGGTCGGAGCTGGAAGTCGTCATCTGAACAGGTTCCGTGGTCAGGTCGTAAAGCGAATGAAGCGAGCGCGATCGCGCTGCAAGCTGCACCCTGACGCTGCCTTTGGGGCAGCCACGACCATGAGCGACAGATGCGGCAGAGATCGAATCCCGTTGGTTGTCGGCTGCTCGTCTCGTCGCAGAACGCGCGCGCAAACCGACCTCGGCGGCATCTATAAAGCCTCAACCAAACTTGAGGTCAAGCGATATCGACGTTCAGATTCGCTTCGTTGCGGATTGGCTATCCGCGGGGGATAGTGACCTGGGCACTGACGCGGAGGCGCCCTGGCCGAAGCGTTCGCGGACATCAGCCTCACAGGTGCCGCTGGCGCGAGCCGTAGTCGCCGGCCAGTGTCGTAAGTCTCCAGCAGAGTTCAGCATTGTCAGACATCCATCAAAACCAGCGTAGTGCGACGGCTCTCAACTGTGCCGCAGTCGTCTTGGCGCCAACCTGTTCCGCACTCGCAGAGTGAACCCGAAACTCCCCAAACGGATGTCGAACGCGCGTGGATGTCGAAATTAGCTCTTGACCTCAATATAACTTCAGGTCTTATAAATGTGACTTGCCACGCAGGAAATGTCGCGTCGATGGGGCGCGCTGCAGCCTGCATGTGCATCACATTAACCCATTGCCGGAGATCGCTCGCTTATGTCCTATTCCCTGCCACCCCTGCCATATGCATACGACGCCCTGGAGCCGCACTTCGATGCGCTCACGATGGAAATCCAACATGGCAAGCATCACCAGACCTATGTCAACAACCTCAACAACGCGGTGAGCGAAGCGGGCCTTGGCGCGGCCCCGGTCGAAGCCTTGATCGAGCAGTTGGAGAACGTGCCCGAATCCTGGCGCACCGACGTGCGCAACAACGGTGGTGGCCATGCCAACCACTCGCTGTTCTGGGCAATCCTCTCGGCCAAGGGCGGCCGGCCCAGCGGTGAGGTCGCACGGGCCATCGACAGCGAGCTGGGCGGGTTCGATGCGTTCAAGGATGCTTTCACCAAAGCGGCGCAGACGCGCTTTGGGAGCGGCTGGGCGCGTAGCGCCAAGCCAGTCAAACAGGCCCGTCAGCTGACTCACGATGCTGCTGCAGTCATGAGCTCCCAGTGGCGACCAGCACAGACCGCTCGGGTCAAGCCTGGTCACCCGGTCAAACGTCCCTGTTCGTAGTCGCAGAGCGAAATTCTGGAAAAGCTTGTATGTCTCGCGTTCTTCCGGATTGGCCTCAAGGTACTCAAGGATTAAAAGAGTCGATCGAACGACCTTCTTCATCCACGCGAGGCTTCTGTCGTGGGATCTCGACAGCAGGTAGTCGAGCAGGGGGCTCAGAACGCCTGCGCTGGTCAGAACCACGAGTCGAGTCCGTGTAAACCTTTGCTCGAACCGCAAGGAAGGAGCTTGTCATGTCCGTTGAGCGTTCAACGGCAAGGCAGCCACTGAGTACATCCTATGCAAATTGAGGGTAGAAGATGGAACGAGACGAGCACGCATTAGCATCAGAAGCTCACACCGTTCTGGCAAAAGGCGCGAATTATCCGCGACATCTATGCACGATCCGAGGGTCGAATAAGCGTCGACGAGGGATTCCTTGACTTCAACGGAATGCGAGAAGACCTCATCTCGATCGGCCGCGACATGCGCGCGACCATCCTAAAGGAGACCGGGCTGCCGATCAGCGTCGGCTTCGGCACGACGAAGACGTTGGCGAAGTTGGCCAACCACATCGCGAAGACCGCGGACCGGAAACCTGGCTCTTATCCGGCGCATCTAGCGCAGGTGTGCAATCTCAGCGCTTTGCTGCCCGATGAGGTCGATCAGTTGTTTGCGGCAACTGACGTTGGAAGCGTCTGGGGCGTCGGAAAACGGATCGGTGAGAAGCTCAGGGCAGGGGGCGTGCATACCGTGCTGGACCTGGTCCGAATGGATGCGCCAGCGCTTCGGGCGCAGTTCTCCGTGGTGCTGGAGAAGACGCTGCTCGAGCTGCGCGGCACATCGTGCATGGAGATCGACGAGGCCCCGGGCCCTCGGCAGCAGATCCTGGTGTCTCGCTCGTTCGGCACCCCCATCACTGACGTCGACGGGATCATCGAGGCAGTCAGCGAGTTCACATCCCGCGCGGCCGAACGCCTGCGCCAGCAAGCAAGCCTTGCCGGCGCCGTCGGGATCTTCTTCATGACGAGCCCTTTCCGTTCGAACGACCGGCAGCATGCCGTGAACGTCACCGTGCCGCTCGTGCGCCCCACAGGTGACAGCGCGGTTTTACTGACTGCAGCGACGGCAGCGGTTCGGGCACAGTTCCGAAGAGGGTTCCGATACGCGAAAGCCGGAGCGGTGCTGAGCGACCTGCGCGCCGTGGGACAAGAACAGCGTGAGCTCGACCTGTTTGCGTCCGAAGAGGATGATGTCGCCAAGGCCTCGAACGCGAGCGGGCGTGCGCGTCTCATGGTCGCGATGGACGCCCTGAACAACCGGTTCGGCCGCGATTCCGTTCGCCTGGGCAGTACAGCGTCAGCCAGCAACGGATCTGAGGTCCGGGTCTGGGCAACCAAGCAGGAGCGCCGATCACCTCGGTACACCACCAGGTGGGACGAGATGCCTGTTGTTTTGGCGAAATAGCCGCGTCAAGCTGGTGGTGGGTACCCCGGAGCCGCAGCGCCCACATGCGGCCCTCTCCGGCACGACTCGTCCGAGAAGCGCCTACCCTCGCGCCTCGTCTCACTACGGAAACTCTTTCGGACCCCGGCCCCCGGGGCGCGCGGCACGACGCATCCATCAACAAGGAGATCAGCATGTCAGACGACAAGACCAAGACCGGCGGCCAGGACCGCAAGCGCATCAACCTGAACGAGGATTACGAGGTCAGGGACCTTGGTGTCACCGAGCAGCAGCTGCGTGATGCAGTGAAAGCGGTCGGAGACTCGGCGGACAAGGTGCGGGAGCACTTGAAGAAGTAGGGCGGTGCCTGAAGGGCCGGATCATTGCTTCAGCCGCGATGAGGAGGCGCGGGGCCGCTGTCGCTGAGCAGGTCCTCCAGAACGGAGTCATCGAGTCCTGCCTGCTTCCAGGCTGACGCAAGTTCTGGCTTGCACTCGTCGGGGATATCCAAGTCGTCCGCATCCGGCTGCCATTCGCCTCCGTCGGGACGTAAATAGGCGTCGACGAGCGCGGCGGCTGGCGTGAGCGACGCAAGCGCACCGTAGTTCTCGCCTCGCAGCATCTGTCCATGGAACTGCTGATACCACCCGCGAGGTCGCAGGAAAAACTCAACCTGGTCCCAAACGGGCACTGTTCGGCGACCCTCTCGCTCTGCGAGGCATGCAATCTGCAGTTTTTTGGGGATCTGCGTCGTCCAGCCAGCGTCGTGCAGCACTGAGGCCCCGATGAGCACCGCACTCGAGAAGGCGAAGAGCAAGGCGTCGACAAGGTGTTCTTCGGCCGCTTTCGGGTTGGCCACCAGGTTGAAGTAAACGCCCGATCTCGGGCCGGTGCTCTGCACCATTCCGCTCTTCTTCCAGCGCGCCAGATAGACGCTGGCCATGTCGTTGTCGCCGGCGCCGAGGTACCTGGTTGCCTGGTTCACGTTGAACACAACCGGCCAAGCACGCAGGCGATCGAATGCACTCTGGTTCGGCCTCTCAGGCGGCTGCAACACCGACTTCTTCATAGTTTCGGAGGCGCCGGTGAATGGGCGTTCGCGGTGGGCCCATCAACAAAAGGGGAGCGCTCGACGGTCATAATTTCCCTAACAGGTCTGTTAGGGAAATTGTACGTCGCACCTCGACGCACTTGCGGGTATCGCGTCCTTAGGCACCGCGCACCTTCGGCAGAGGCCCGCTAGAAGGTCGCTGAAGATCCGCTCCAGGTTAGGAGCGGGCTGCCGCTCGGACGGAAGGCCCTTGCGATGGCGCCGCTTGCCTTGCGACTCAGTGAACTGCGGACAGCCTGAAGGCACTCACGACGCGAACAAGCGTGCCTGCCTGCTCTTGCATGGAGCCGGCGGCTGCCGCGGCCTCTTCCACCAGCGCCGCGTTCTGCTGCGTGACCTGGTCCATCTGCGTGATGGCCTGGTTGATCTGCTCGATGCCTTGCGTCTGCTCTTGGCTCGCCGACGAGATCTCGCCCATGATGTCGGTCACCCGGCGAACGCTCGCGACGATCTCTTCCATCGTCCTGCCCGCTTCGGCGACCTGCTGGCTGCCCGCTTCAACCTTGCCCACCGAGTCGTCGATCAGGCCCTTGATTTCCTTTGCTGCTGCGGCCGCGCGCTGCGCCAGGCTGCGCACTTCGGAGGCAACAACCGCAAAGCCACGGCCCTGCTCGCCCGCACGGGCCGCTTCCACCGCTGCGTTCAGCGCCAGGATGTTGGTCTGGAAGGCAATGCCGTCGATGACCGCGATGATGTCCACGATCTTCTTGCTCGACGTGTTGATTGCGCCCATGGTGTCGACCACCTGGCTGACCGCGCTGCCGCCCCGCACCGCGACTTCGGAGGCCGACGCGGCCAGCTGATTCGCCTGACGCGCGTTGTCGGCGTTCTGCTTGACGGTGGAGGTGAGCTCTTCCATCGAAGCGGCGGTCTGCTCCAGGGAGCTGGCCTGCTCTTCGGTGCGGGAAGACAAGTCTTGGTTGCCCGAGGCGATCTGGCTCGATGCGGTAGCGATGGTGTCGGTGCCGTGACGCACTTCGCCAACCACCTTGGCCAGGCTGTCGTTCATCGAACGCAGCGCTTCCATCAGGAGACCCGTCTCGTCGCGGCTTTGAATTTCGATCTTGCTGGTGAGGTCGCCTGCCGCCACCGTCTGTGCGAGCTGGACAGCGCGCTGGATCGGACGCGTGATGCTGCGAGCTAGGAACCAGGCTGAGACGGCTCCAAGCAGCAGCGCAACGACACTGATGCCGACCAGGATCGCCTCGTCGCGCCGAGCTCCGGCCTCTGCGCTTGCAAGGGTGCTCTCCATCAGCGCGGACTGACGGTCCGCGAAGGCCTGCACGGCGTCGATATAGTCCTTGCGGGCAGGGAGGTACTTCGCCTCCATCATCTTGCGCAGGTCATCCGCAGACAGCGCGCCGGCGGCATCCTTCTTGGACTTCAGGATCTCGTTGCGGGCTGTGTTGTGCGCTTCGCGCTTTGCAACCACCTCCTCGAACATCTTCTTGCCTGCCTCGGTCACGATGCTGTCCTTCAGGTCCGCCTGGATCTTCGTGACCGCCGCGGCCTGGCGCGCGATCTCGTCTGTGAAGTACTTCTGGTCTTCAGGGTCCGTCGCCCTGATGAGGGCAATCGTGCGAACTGCGTTGGCCGTGATGGCGGCGACCCATCGCTCAGCCAGAACCAATCGGTCCGAGGCGTCGTCCATCTTCTTCATTGCTGCCCAGGTGCTGTTCAGGCTCAGGTAGCCGACAGTGGCGACCGCCACCAGAAGAACGAGCGTGAGGGCTGACCCCAAACCCAGACGGGCACCAATTTTCCAATCCTTGAAAGACATCTTTTCCCTTGCGCGTGGCAGCAATAGTTCAACGGGTGGAGCACGCGATGGCGCGCCACAAGGAACATCTATCGGCAGAGTTCGCCGGAAGTGAACCTCGCGCCACGGACCAAGCGGAACTTCATCACGCAGGACGGTGGAACCGTGGGAGGTGGCCGACCTTGATGGGGTGATCTCAGTTTCGCTGCAGGATTTCCCGGTTCGAATGTCGGGTAACCCCTAGCATCGATCTATTGACTGCCAGACGCATGGCGCTGGCTTGACTCTCTACCGGCTTCAGGGTTTCAAATCTGCAGCCTCCGGCTGTAGGCCGCCGTGCAAGACAATCTCCAGTATCGCCATGACCACTCGCCGCCACTTTTCCGCTATCGCCTTGACTTCACTTGCCGGCGTGCCTCTTGCCGCCTTTGCTCAGGAGAAACCGCTGGAAGGCAAACACTATGTGACCCTTTCGACGCGCCAACCCACCCGCGATGTCAAGAAGGTCGAAGTCCTGGAATTCTTTGCGTACAGTTGTTCGCACTGCCACGCCTTCGAACCTGCACTTGATGCCTGGCAGAAACGGCTGCCTCCCGACGTCCTGTTCCGTCGCATTCCCGTGGCGTTCCGCGACGACCTGGTGATCCACCAGAAGCTGTACTTCGCCATTGAAGCGCTGGGTCTGGTCGAGCGCCTGCATGCCAAGGTCTTCCTGGCGATTCATTCGGACCGTCATCGCCTCGGTACCGCCGAAGAGATCGGCGCTTTCGTCGCCAAGAATGGCGTGGAGTCTGCCCGCTTTGTCGAAACAATGAACTCGTTCAGTGTCGCGGGGAAGGCCAAGCAAGCAACGCAATTGACCGCCGGCTACAACATCGAAGGCACACCCTCTCTTGGAGTTGACGGCCGTTGGCTGACGTCCGGCTCGCTGGCCGGGTCCAACGCAAGCTCGCTTGCGGTCGCCGACTACCTTGTCGGGCTGGCGAAGAAGTCCGGTTGACGACTGGCATGGACGATGACGACGGCCTGGAGGGCCTTGATCAGAGCAACGCGAGAGACCGGGGCATCCTGCGTGCGGTCCTCGCGATCAACCTGGCCCAGAGTGCTTTGGGCTTCGGCGTCGGGACATGGGCATCGTCCACTGCGCTCATCGGCGCCGCGCTGGACAACCTCGCCGACGCGTCCGTCTATGCCGTGGGCATCTACGCGGTCGGCCGTTCGGTTCGCGCCAAGGTCGCTGCGGCGCGCTTGTCCGGCTGGCTGCTGATCGGTCTGTCGGTGATGCTGCTGGTGGAAGTCATCCGGCGCTTTCTGGGGGCCGAAGAGCCAGTCGGGCCGGCGATGATGGTCATGGCCGGCGTGAACGCTGGCATCAACGTCTTCTGCCTGCGCCTGCTGCGCCGCCATCGGGGCCAGGACGTGAACTTCAAGGCCTCATCGATCTTCACGACCAACGACTCGATCGTGAACCTGGCGATCCTCATGGCGGGCATCCTGGTCATGTGGTTCGGCTCCAACCTTCCCGACCTGATCCTGGGCGTCATCGTGGCCGGCATCGCGGCCAACGGCGGCCGGGAGATTCTTGAGGAAGCCTCCAAAGCGGCAGCCAAGGGCCCATGAAGAAGGTGCACATTCTGATCGGCGCGATGGCTTTGGGGCTGTCGCTCGCCGTCTACTTGAGCCTCGGTTCCTCGACGGCGCCACAGTCGACGTTTGTACTGCTCGACGGAAGCTCGAAAAAGACGTCGGATTTCGTGGGCAAGGTCGCGCTGGTCAATTTCTGGGCGACCAGCTGCACCACTTGCGTGGCTGAGATGCCGATGATTGTCCGAACCCACGAGAAGTACGCGCCGCGCGGCTACGAGACGGTCGCGATCGCCATGAGCTACGACCCTCCGGCCTACGTGGTGAACTTCGCCCAGACACGAAAGCTGCCCTTCCTGGTCGCCATCGACAACACCGGCACTGTGGCAAAGGCGTGGGGCGACGTGAACGTGACGCCTACGACCTACCTTGTGAACAAGCGCGGAGAGATCGTGAAGCGCTACGTCGGCCAGCCCGATTTCGCCGAGCTTCACAAGCTGATCGAAAAACTCCTGGCCGAAAGCTGAAAGGACTTGGGGCCGTGGACAAGCGCAGAGCCGGCCTAATTGGCGCCAGCGCCGTAAGCGAGAGCGACTTCGTCTTCGACCAACGCCTTCAGTTGCTGATGGCCGAAGTCCTTCAACGGCCGGCCATTCACGAAGAAGCCCGGCGTGCGGGTGACGTTCAGTGCCGCAGCATCCGCAAGGTCCTGCTCAATGTTGGCGATGACCTGAGGGGAGGCGGCATCGTCGCGAGCCTTGATCATGTTCAGGCCAGTGCCGTCGACGATGGACCAGATCAGGTCGGGCCGGGGGTTGTGGTCAGCGCCCCAGGTCGATTGGTGTCTCAGCAATGCCTGTGTCACTGGCCAGAACATGCCTTGCAGCCGGGCGGCTTCCATCGCCTGCACGGCTTTGTCCGCGCCGGCGTGAAACGGCGCATACCGCATGACCAGCTGGACCCTTCCTTGTTGCGAGTCGACGAGATTCTTCACCAGGGGATAGAACGCACGACAGGTTTCGCACGCCGGGTCAAAGAACTCGACGATGCGTACCTTGGCATCAGCAGGGCCGTAGGTGGGCGAGTGCGGCCGATTGAACACCGAGTTGGGCTGGCGCGCGAGTTCGGCGAGCTTCCGGGCTTCCATGCGGTTGTACGCGACAGCCGCGACGGCGAAGACCAGAAGCAGCAGGATGGCCGGCACGGCCATGAGACGTTGTCTGTTCATTGGGGCGACTTCCTCGTTGCCGCGACGAGCAGCACAAGGATCAGGCTGAAGGCGAGCAGCGACATGAGGGGAATGGTCAGGAAGCCCGCCAGTTCCAGCTTCACGTCCGCGCAGGACAGGCCCCTGCCGCATGGCTGCATGCCTTTCGGGACAAAGCCCGTGTAGAGCAGGAAGTGGTAAAGCGCGATGAGCGTTCCGGCGCCGGCAAGGGGCAAGGCGTACCTGACGCTGTAGAGGTCCTGCTTATACAGCCCGATGGCCAGGATGGGAACGAGTGGAAACATGGCGATCCGCTGGTACCAGCACAGCACGCAGGGTTCCAGCCCCAAGACTTCACTGAAAAACAGGCTGCCCAGGCTCGAGGCGAGGCTGGCGAGCCAGCAGACGAGCAGGAGCGTCCATTGCCGGCGCGGCATGGCATCGGGGTAAGCGGCGATCAGGTTGGCTCCTTGGTGATACTGTCAATGAGATTCAGGGCCGCAGGACCGTCCCAGGCCGCAGGTCCCACCGTGCGGCCGATCTCGCGACCCTTTGCGTCAATCAGCAATGTCGTCGGGACCGAGACCAGACCCAATGTACGAAGCGCGCCACCTTGATGGTCGGTGTAGCCGCGCAGCGTTTGCGCCTGGATAGCGCGCAGAAACGCCTGGCTCTTTTCCGGCGAGTCCAGCGAGAGGGCAACGACCTCGAACGTGGCGCTGCGGCGTTTGGCATTGAGGCGGTCCAGGGAGGGCATTTCCTCGCGGCACGGCGGACACCACGTCGCCCAGAGATTGAGCAGCACCATGCGACCGTGAAAGTCCTTCAGGCTGACCAACCGACCCTTCTCGTCGTTGAAGGCCAGATGAGGGAGCTCTCGGGGTTGAGCCCAGCGGACGAACTTCGCGCCGTCCAGGTCGGTGGTGGTGTTTGCGCCGGAGGCGCTTGGCGCCTCGCTGACGGCCGGTGCCGGCTCCTGCGGCTTTTGCGCTTGTCGAAGAAGGAACCCCAGCGCTGCCGATCCGATCACCAGCGCGGCCACCAATGCGATCTGGCTGCTTCTACGCATGCTCCTTGCTACCGATAGCCATGACGATCAGCTCTAGGCGCGAATCGAGCGCGGCGGCCGCCGTCCGGTCGCGGCATGCACGCCACCTCCATGAACCGCTCCCGGTTTCTGATGCTTCACCTTCTTCAGGCCGTCTAGGATTCCACACTCGGCCGCCACGCCGTCGCATTGCTCGCGCAGCGCCTTCAGCTCCTGCTGCAGGTGCCTGAGTTCGCGGATGCGCCGGGCCACATGCTCGATGTGTTCGTCCAGCACGTCGTTGATGGCGTGGCAGTTGTCGCGCGGTGCGTCCTGGAAGCGCAGCAGGGCGCGGATCTCATCGAGCGTCATGTCGAGTGAGCGGCAATGCCGGATGAAAGCCAGGCGCTCCAGGTGTTCCGCCTCATAGAGCCTGTAATTCCCCTCGGTTCGAGGCGGCTCGCGCAGCAGGCCTTCACGCTCGTAGAAGCGGATGGTTTCCGCCTGGGTCTCGGTGATTTTTGCGAGTTCGCCGATCTTCATGCACAACCCCGTCGATGAAACGCCATTGTGCCCCGACAGCCTTGTAGCAGCTTTAAGCTTCATTAATTCCCTTGCGCCAGACGGTATTGATCGTCCGAATCAGGTAGAACCCTTTCGCATCAGACGTCGTTTGAAGAGGAAGGTTTCGCGCTGCCCTGTCCGAGAAACGACGCCGCGATCAGAGCGGCGGCCCCTGCCGTGATCGCCATGTCGGCGATGTTGAACGCCGGCCAGTGCCTTCCGCCCAGGTGGAAGTCGAGGTAGTCGACCACCTGCCCGCGCACCGCCCGGTCGAAGGCGTTGCCGAGGGCGCCTCCCAGGATCAGGCTGTAGGCCAAGGCTTCGAGGCGCCTCACCGGCTTGGACAGCATCCATGCCAGCCAGATCGATGCAGCGAGCGCGATGGCCAGGAAGAACCAGCGCTGCCAGCCCCCGGCGCCGGCCAGGAAACTGAAGGCCGCACCCGGATTCAGTGCATGGACCAGGTTGAAGAACGGCGTCACTTCATGCGACCAGCCCAGCGGTGTGGTCGTGGCGATGGAGCTCTTGGCGGCCTGGTCGGCCGCCAGTACGACGAACGCGAGGGAATACCAGTGGGCTCTGCGGTTGGGATAGTTCATTACTTCTTTTCAGGTTCGGGTACTTCGATGCTGGGCGCGGCGCTCGGCGCGTCCTCATGGGTCCGCAACGCCTTCTCCACTTCCTCATCGGAAATACGTTGCTGCGTCTGCTCGGTGCTCGCCAGTCCAGGAAAGGCCACCAGGATCGCGACCATCAGCATCTGGATGATCAGGAACGGAATCGCCCCCATGTAGATTTGCGAAGTCCGGACGCTGGCCGGCGCCACGCTGCGCAGGTTGTACAGCGCGATGCCGAACGGCGGGGGCATGAACGACGTCTGCAGGTTTACGGCGAGCAGGACCGTCAGCCAGACCATGTCGATGCCAAGCAGCCGCGCGACCGGCGCGATCAGCGGCAGGACAATGAAGGCGATCTCAAAGAAATCCAGGAAGAAGGCGAGGAGGAAGATTGCCAGGTTGACGAACAGGATGAAGCCGATCGACCCGGCGGGGATATGTCCGAAGAGCGATTCGACCCAGGCCTGGCCGTCGAGGCCGCGGAAGACGAGCGTGAAGAAGGATGCGCCAAGCAGCAAGAAAATGATGCCCGAGCACAGCATGCCGGTGACGTCCATCGCCTGCCTGAGATTGCGGCCTGTCAGCGTTCGTTTCGCCAGGCCCAAAGCGAGCGTTGCGCTGACGCCGAACGCGCCGCCCTCCGACGGCGTCGCCACGCCGAAATAGATCACAGCCAAGACGGCGAATACGATTGCCAGAGGTAGCCCCGCCGCGAGAGCTGTCGCGATGAACATGCGTGATCCGCTCCAGGACTCCGTTTCAGCGCGCGGCGCCGGCGGTGCGCGCTGCGGTGCGACGCGCGTCACGATGAAAATATAGGCGAGATATGAAAGGACCAGGAGCATGCTCGGCAGCAAGGCCCCGCGATAAATCTCGACAAGGGAGACCTCCATTTGCTCAGCCAGAACGATCAGCACCAAGCTCGGTGGAATCACCTGGGCGAGCGTGCCGGACGCCGCTACGACACCTGTCGCCAATCGGGGATCGTATCCCTTCCGCAGCATCACCGGCAGCGCGATCAATCCGACCGCGACCACCGATGCCGACACGAAACCCGTGATTGCGGACAGGACGGCGCCGACGATGACCGTCGCATAGGCCAGTCCACCGGGCAGGCGTCCGAACAGACGGTTGAGGGCAACGAACATGTCCTCGGCAATTCCCGTGCGTTCCAGCAGCATTCCCATGAAGATCAGCAGGGGCAGGGCCAGCAGGTTGTCGTTGTTGAACGTGCCCTGGATACGGAACAACATGTTGGTAAGGAAGGATGTCTTGAAATCCCCGGTGGCGATTCCAATGGCACCGAAGACTCCCGCCACCGCAGCGAGCGAGAACGCAACCGGGAAACCGGCGAAGAGCACGATCACCAGGCAGACGAACATCGCCGGCGCAAGAAGATCGGTCATGTCAGCCCCCTTGGATCAACCCTTGCCGATTCGCCTGCCGCGGCTGCGCGCCGCTCAAGCAGGCGACGCAGCGGATGGCCTCGGCCACGCCCTGCAAGCCCAGCAGGACAAACCCAGCAGGAATGAAACCCTTGATGATCCAGGCTGGGATGGTGCTGGTGCTATCGCGCGTGGCGCGGCTCTCGCCCGACTGGAAGGAGTCAAGAAAGTGAGGCCAGCTCACGAATACGAGAGCGGCACATACCGGCAGAAGCACGAAACAGATGCCTAGGAGGTCGAGCCAGGCCCGTCCACGCTCGCCCAGACGACTTGAAACTATGTCGATGCGGACATGCTCGTCACGCTGAAGAGTGTAGGCGGCCATCAACAGGGCAACGGCGGCAAAGAACTGCCACTGGAGATCGAATGCCGACGCGGAAGCCACCGAGAATAGTTTCCGACTGAGCGCATTGGCAGTGATAAGGATGGCGTTTGCAAGCAGCCCCCAACGCACGAATCGCGCAACGCCTGTCGTGAGGCCATCGATTGCCCGCGCGAAGCTCAAAAGGACATGCATATCGAGCGCTCACCGTGGACGGGGACTCATGCGTAAGCCAGCAGACTCGGGTCCCGCCGGGAGGAGCATGCATCCTGTAGGCACTCAAGCATCAAGTGCAAATGCTCGGCTCGCCCTACTGCCGTCGAGAATGCGCCTGCGGCGGCGGGAGCGCGCGATGCTCACGCTCTTGATATACGCGCCTTCATTTGAGCGCCTTCCTGCTCGACCAGTTCCGCCGGGTCGGCGGGCTCATCGACATGCTCGACCATGTCGAGAAGCACGCAGCGCACATGTTCGTCAGCCGTCAGGTAAAGCACCTGGCGGCCGCGGCGTTCGGAGCGCAGCAACCGCGCCGCACGCAGCAGCCGCAGGTGATGACTGACAAGGCTCACGCCAAGGCCGAGGCCCTCGCTGACCTCGGTCACTGCTCGCGGCCGGTCGAGGCAGAAGAGCGCGATCCGCAAACGTGAATGGTCGCCGAGCAAGCGAAACACATCCGCCAACTCCTGTGTGCGCTCGATATCGGCGGCCGTGCGCGCGCCTGCTGCAAGGGCTTGGGTATTGACCGGCTTCACTGCTTGACTCATTCTCATACTTGTTCAAGTTTAATATCAATAAGAATGTTTGAACAAGACCAAAGGCGTCCAGCCGTGCGGTCACTGGGGAGGAGTCGTACGTGTCGGTGATCGGCGCCTGCCGCGTGTTGGATCGCGGCATCATCTGGATCGGTGCGCTCGTCGCCTGGGTCACCCTCATCCCGCTGATCGCCGTCTCGGTTTACGACATGATCGGCCGGCAGTTCTTCCGAGTCGGCTCAACCGCGCTGCAGGAACTCGAGTGGCACTTCTTCCTCACGCTGGTGATGCTCGGCCTCGGCTACGCCTACCTGCGCGACGCGCATGTGCGGATCGACATCGTCCGAGATCGCCTGACGCCGCGTACGCGCGCCTGGGTCGAACTGGTCGGCTTCCTGCTGGTCCTGTTTCCCTTTTGTCTGATCCTCATCGTGCATGGCGGCCAGTTCGTACTGAACTCCTTCGCCACGATGGAGGCCGCGCGCGCGGCGCTCGGCTTGCCGATGCGCTGGATCATCAAGTCGGCGCTGCCGGTGGGCGGTCTCCTGCTGCTGCTGGCCGGCCTCTCCGTCGCCCTCCGCAACGCGATGTTCCTCATGGGCCGTTGGACAGGACCCGCGCCGGCGGGCGGCGAAGGACAACGGGGCTGATCGGCCCAGGTCGCCGCACGGAGAGCGCCATGGATTTCCTGATCGACAATCTCGCCCTGTTCATGGTCCTGGCGCTGGCGGCGCTGCTGTTCAGCGGCTATCCCGTGGCGCTGGTTCTCATCGGAGTTGGATTGAGCTTCGCCCTGATCGGCCACGCGCTCGGCGAGTTCCCGCTCATCGCCTTTTTCAACATTCCACTGCGCATCTACTCGACCCTGGCCGAGAACCTGATCTATCCCGCTGTGCCGATGCTGCTGTTCATGGGCATTGCCCTGGAAAAAAGCGGCATCGGGCGCGAACTGTTGCTGTGCCTGCAGGTACTGCTACGCCGCGTGCCGGCCAGTCAGGCCGTCGCGGTGACGCTGATCGGCATCGTCCTGGCACCTTCCGCAGGCCTGGTCGGCGCATCAGTGGCGACACTTGCTTATCTCGCCCTGCCGACCATGCTGGAGCACGGTTACAAGACATCGTTTGCCACCGGCTCGATTGCGGCCTCGGGCACGCTGGGCCTGATCCTGCCGCCGGCGATCATGCTGTACTTCCTTGCCGACGAAATTGGCGTGATGATTTCGCAGATGTTCCTCTCGACGATCGTGCCGGCGCTCGTCCTGATAGCGCTGTACCTTGCCTACTATATCGGCGCCGCCCTGCTCAATCCGCGAATCGCGCCACCGCTCTCGGTATTGCCGACCCGGGGGGCGCTGCAGCTCACGATCTATGTCGTCCGCAGCCTGGCGCTTCCGGTGCTGCTGATCGCCATGGTGCTCGGCTCGGTCATTGCCGGCCTGGCGACGCCAACGCAGTCGGCGTGCGTCGGCGCAGCCGGCGCGATCCTGCTGATGCTGCTCAATCGCAGTTTCTCGCTGCGCGCCCTGCATGAGATCGTCCAGGGTACCGCGCTGATGACCGCGATGGTCTTCTTCATCGCCCTCGCCGCCACGGTATTCTCCTACGTGTTCCGCTACTTTGGCGGCGACGCGCTGATGCTCGGGCTGCTGCGCGGACTCGGTTTGGGCGACTGGGGCATGTTGCTGACCATGCTTGCCATCATCTTCGTGCTGGGCTTCTTCATCGACTGGATCGAGATCGCGTTGATCACCCTGCCGATCTTCGAGCCCATACTGAAGGCGCTCGATTTCTCGGCCTATGTCGGCTCGTCAGAGTTTGCCTCGGTGTGGATCGCGGCGCTGATCGCACTTACCCTGCAGACCTCGTTCCTGACGCCGCCCTTCGGCTTCGCACTGTTCTTCCTCAAGGGTGCGGCGCCGCCTGACGTCGCGCTGCGCGACATCTACCAGGGCATCGTGCCGATCGTGGCGATCCAATTGCTGGGCATCGCGCTGGTGCTGGCCCTGCCCGGGCTGGCGACCTGGCTGCCAATCAGCGCCGCCACGCCCTAGCTATAGCTAGGCCTCGCAATCACCCAGCCAGCTCAATCTCCACCTCGATCACGCCCGCGACGGGCGGATAGGCGAAGCCGTCGTGCCGGTTCTGCACCAGATCGATCGGCATCCGCTCGGCCCGACCGGTGTCGGGTCCGGCTTGGCGCGGCGCCTGGTCAGGACCGAAGCCCGGCGGCTGGTTGACCTCGGTGCCGGCATCGAAGAGGGCGATGCGGCTCGTCACCTTGCCGTGCATGGCGCGGCCACCGGTGTCGAACAGCGCGATGCCGCCGTCGCGCGGCGCGAAGAACAGGTCGTTCGACTGCACGAACATGGTCGCGAACTGCAGGCGATCGCCGGGCGACGCCGTGACCGTGAAGGGCTGGCCGGGCAGGAACATGCCGCTTACCCTCAGTCCCTTCATGGCCGCGACCTTGTCGAGCAGCGGCTGAAAATTGCCGTCCTCCGCCAGGCGCTCCAGCGCCTCGTCGGCATGAGCATCAAGCGTGAACAGCACGTTCGGGGTCGGCGCGACAACATAGACGCCGGGAGCGATTGGAGCGCCGGTCGTGCCGCCATCGGGCAGCATCAGTGTCTTTTCGGTGGCGACGTTGCCGATAGTGACGGTGAACGTCCTCTGCGCAGCGGCGTGGACGGCCGGAGCCAGGCTGGCGATCAGCGCAAATGCACCGGTGGCGCGAAGCGTTTGTCTGCGGCTGAGAGATTTCATGATGTCGGCTTCCTTTCTTTAACCGGACCACTATCGGCGCGGTGCGGGGGAGCAGGAATTGCCGATTGGCTATCGATTCGATGCGGATCAGCGATCCATCGCTGAAGACGACCCCACACCCGATGCTGCGCTGTCGCGAACTGAAGGCGGTCGCCGGGCGACGCCTTGACCGTGAAAGGCTGGCCAGGCACGAACATGCCACGCGCGGAGAGTCCCTCGGGCAACGATGCCTTGTCGAGCAGAGCTTAATCGTTGCATCCTCGGCGAGACGCTCCAGCGCTTCGTCGGCGTACCTGCCGAGCGTGAACAGGACATTCGGCCGTGACGCAACCCACGTACACACCAGGCGCAATCGGCGCGTCCGAGGTGCTGCCGTCGGGCGGCTTCAGTGTCGTGCCTGTGGCTACATTGCGAATCGTCACTGCGAATTGCGCGGCATCGGCGAAACCGGATGAAAGTACGACGCGCTCCATACTCCGTCGCCTTCCTGATTTCTCAAACCGCGTGCCATTTTCCTAGCTTGGCTGGTGCGGGATCAAGACTAGGTAGAGCATCAATCCGGCAGCTGCCGCTAACGCTCCCATGACAAATATGATAGTGCGCGTTGCGCGGCGTTGTAATACCAACCCTTGATGAGTCTGACTCTCGATGGGGGATTCCGCGAGGGAGAGATTTCTGATTCGATGCCGCGAGGCGCATTGCCTAGCGGAGAGTCTGGATGAGTGCAGCTGTTGAAGTGACGCGCTTCGAGCATACGGCATCGGAGCTTCGCTATCATGCCAGCAAGAGCGTGGATGCAGCACAGGTTCGTCGGCTATTGGCGCTGGCGTTAGTTTTGGAAGGGCGGTGTCGGGGCGAGGCAGCGTCGCAGAGCGGCATGGACCGGCAAACGCTGTGTGACTGGATCCACCGCTTCAACGAGGCTGGGATCGATGGCTTGAAGTCTCGCCGCGTCCCCGGCCGTGCCCTGAGCGCAGCCCAGATGGTGGAGTTGAAAGCGCTGGTCGTGGCGGGCCCCGATCCGGCCGAGCACAAGGTGGTGCGCTGGCGATGCGTGGATTTGCAGGCCGAGGTGGCTCGACGATTTGACGTCGAAGTGCACGAGAGCACGATCGGCAGGTGGCTGCACGAGCTCGGATTGACCCGTCTTCAACCTCGTCCGAGCCATCCCAAGAAGATTGCAGAGGCGGAAGAGACTTTTAAAAAAACTTCCCCAGCCTGCTGACCGATGCCTTGCCGGTCCACGCCCTCGGCGGGCCGGTCGAGATCTGGTTCCAGATGCTATGAGGGCGGACACTGCCCGGGCTGAATGTTCAGACTGGCAGGCATCCGCAACCAACCCAGGGAGCCTGCCATCATGCCGTCCGAAACCACCATCCACGTCGCCATTGAACTCAGCGTCTCGTCGTGGCTCGTCGCCACCCGCCCGCCCGGCGCGGAGAAGTCGCGGCTGCATCACATCGAGGGAGGCGACACGACGGTGCTGTTGGCGCTGATTGCCGAGCTCCGTACGCGCGCTTCGACCAAGCTGGGTAAACCTGCGGAGGTGGCGTGTTGCTTCGAGGCGGGGCGGGACGGATTCTGGCTGCACCGCGTGCTGACGATGCACGGCATCGCTGCCTACGTGCTCGAGCCGGCCAGCATCCTGGTGAACCGCCGCGCACGGCGGGCCAAGACCGACCGGCTCGACGCCGAGGGCATGCTTCGCGTGCTCGCCGCCTGGCTGTCCGGAGATCGGCAAGTTTGCAGCATGGTGCGTGTGCCGACGCCCGAAGAGGAGGACGCCAAACGTCCGCACCGCGAGCGTGAACACCTCGTCCAAGAGAGGCTGCGCATCGAGAATCGGATAGAGGCGCTGCTGTTCACACAGGGCATCCGAAAGAGGCCATCACTGCGCTCGTGGGCGCGCGACGTCGCCGAGCTGCGCACCGGCGACGGCCGCCCTTTGCCGCCCTTGCTGTGGGCTGAACTCGACCGCCTGCAGCGCCGGCTCGTGCTGGCTTTGGAACTGATCCGCGAGGTCGAAGCCGAGCGCGCCGAGGCGCTGGCCGCGACTGCCGACGATGCGACGACCCAGAAGATCGCTGCCCTCCAGCGCATACGCGGCATCGGCCCAAACTTCGCCACCGTGCTGGTGCGCGAGGTGTTTTACCGCTCCTTCGCCAATCGCCGTCAGCTCGCCAGCTATGTCGGCATCGCACCTATGCCCTACCAAAGCGGAGGCATGGACCGCGACCGAAGCATCAGCCGAGCGGGCAACCCGCGGGCCCGCACGACGCTCATCCAGCTCGCCTGGCTATGGCTGCGCTACCAGTCCGGCAGCGTGCTCGCCACATGGTTCCGTGAGCGCGTCGGCCTTCTGCACGGGCGCACGCGGCGGATCGCCATCGTGGCAATGGCGAGGAAGCTGCTGATTGCATTGTGGCGCTACGTCGAGACCGGGGTGATGCCGGACGGCGTTGAGATCGGCACGAAGGCAGACGCCACCGCGTAAGCTGAAAGGATTGCCGTGGGTGGAATCACCGCCGACGGCAGTACGGGGAGCGCGACCGTCTTCTTCTTTGGTGGCCTACAGCTACCGCGTTTCAGGTGGGTCGCGTCTCACCGGGGCAACGCCTCGTGCATGAGGCATTATGGTGCGGGGCCGTGCCGCCCCGACCGCATGTAAGGTTATGCAGTCGTCGCTGCGATACAGGACCGCCCCGGATCCGAGGAATTCGTCACACTCATCCGACCCAAGCACGGAGGAACGCATGCAGAAACGCTGTTGACAGGCGAACCCTCATGTAAGGACGAGGCCAGGGTCGGTCAGAAGGGAACCCATGCCTACGTTTGGGCCCCGATCGGTTCGCGCCCGCGGATGGTGCGCGATAACAGGCACGACTCGGCCTATATCTTCGGAGCAATCTGCCCGGATCGCGCCGTCGGTGCAGCGATCATCATGCCGGAGGTCAATGCCGAGGCGATGAGCCATCATCTGAAGGTGATCGGCGATCAAGTCTCACCCGGCGCCCATGCCGTCTTGATATGCGATGGTGCCGGTTGGCATCAAACCGGTGGACGATTGCGTGTGCCCGACAATATCACGCTGCTGCCCTTGCCACCGTACTCCCCGGAACTGAACCCAATGGAAAACGTCTGGCAATACTTGCGCCAGAACATTCTCTGCTCGAGGATCTGGGACACATACGACGACATCGTCGATGCCTGCTCAACCGCCTGGCGCTTTCTCATCGACGATCCAAACCGCATCCGATCAATCGGAAACCGCAGATGGGCCTGCGTCAGTCTCTAAGCGGCTTGGTATTATCTTGCACATGCGGGTGGCTGGAAATCATTTGCTGTGCATGGTGAGCTCCCGTGCTGATCGACAAACAATGTCTCACATGCGCATGAGGTTTCACCCCGCACCAGATTTTTCCCGTTTCAGATCCTCAAACGTCTCAGCCGCAAAGCGTTGGCGATGACACTCACGGAGCTCAGCGCCATGGCGGCCGCGGCGATGATGGGCGACAGCAGGATGCCAAAGAAGGGATAGAGCACGCCAGCCGCGATCGGCACGCCTGCCGCATTGTAGATGAATGCAAAGAACAGGTTCTGGCGAATGTTCGCCATCGTCGCCTCGGACAACCGCCGAGCCCGCACGATGCCCATGAGGTCGCCCTTCAGCAGGGTCACGCCGGCGCTCTCGATCGCGACGTCGGTGCCCGACCCCATTGCGATGCCGACGTCGGCAGCAGCCAGGGCCGGAGCGTCGTTGACGCCATCTCCCGCCATGGCCACCACGCGACCCTCACGGCGCAACCGCTCGACCACGGCGCTTTTCTGATCGGGCAGCACCTCGGCCTCGATCTCGGTGATGCCTAACCGCCGTGCGACGGCTTGAGCAGTCGTGCGATTGTCGCCCGTAAGCATGACGACGCGCACCCTTTCGCTGGCCAGG
>LNAP01006857.1_pt1 | contig 32187 bp, 24 predicted proteins | sample 602601 | NCBI WGS metagenome assembly LNAP01 (sample SAMN02440304, study PRJNA202911) | soil metagenome | biome: Subtropical and temperate rainforests or woodlands; isolation source: soil samples (1 kg each in a 20% v/v slurry with milli Q water) were... ...
GCTGCTTAAGCAACACCAATCGCCTGGCACCTCGCGTGCTTGCGGTTTAACATCGGGCACGATCTGCACACGCGGATCGTGCCCTTTGTCTTTCTGTATTCCTCGTTTTCAAATCTGATTTCTTGTGGCCATGAACGATATCTCCGATCCCGAACAGTTCGACCTGCAAACCGCCGCGCTAAAAGTCCCGCCGCATTCCATTGAGGCCGAACAGGCTGTGCTCGGTGGTCTGATGCTCGACAACAACGCCTGGGAGCGGGTCCTGGACCAGGTATCGGACGGCGACTTCTATCGCCATGACCATCGTCTGATCTTCCGCGCCATCGCCAAGCTCGCCGACCACAACTCGCCGTTCGACGTGGTGACGTTGTCCGAGCAGCTCGACAAGGAAGGGCAGACCTCGCAAACCGGCGGCCTGGCCTACTTGGGCGAGCTGGCAAAAAACACCCCGTCGGTGGCCAACATCAAGGCCTATGCGCAGATCGTTCGCGAGCGCGCCACCTTGCGCCAGCTGATTGGCATCAGCAGCGAGATCGCCGACAGCGCGTTTAACCCGCAAGGCCGTCAGGCCGCAGAAATTCTCGATGAAGCTGAACGGCAGATCTTCCAGATCGCTGAAGCGCGGCCAAAAACCGGTGGCCCTGTCGGCGTCAATGCGCTGTTGACCAAGGCCATCGACCGCATCGACGAGCTGTTCAATACCGGCGAAGGCATCACCGGGCTGTCCACGGGCTTCACTGACCTTGACGACAAAACCAGCGGCCTGCAGCCGTCCGACCTGATCATCGTCGCTGGTCGTCCGTCGATGGGTAAAACCACCTTTGCCATGAACTTGGTGGAAAACGCGGTTCTGCGTAGCGACAAGGTGATTCTGGTGTACTCGCTGGAGATGCCCGGCGAATCGCTGATGATGCGTATGCTCTCTTCGTTGGGCCGCATCGACCAGACCAAAGTACGTTCCGGACAGCTCGACGATGACGACTGGCCACGCCTGACCTCGGCGGTTAACTTGCTCAATGACCGCAAGCTGTTTATCGACGACACCGCCGGCATCAGCCCCTCGGAAATGCGTGCCCGTACTCGCCGCCTGGTGCGTGAGCACGGCGACGTCGGCCTGATCATGATCGACTACCTGCAACTGATGCAGATCCCCGGTTCCAGCGGTGACAACCGGACTAACGAGATTTCCGAAATCTCCCGCTCGCTTAAAGCGTTGGCTAAAGAATTCAACTGCCCGGTGGTAGCGCTCTCGCAGCTCAACCGCTCCCTGGAACAGCGCCCCAACAAACGCCCGGTGAACTCCGACTTGCGTGAATCTGGTGCTATCGAGCAGGACGCCGACGTGATCATGTTTGTGTACCGCGACGAGGTGTATCACCCCGAGACCGAACACAAAGGCGTGGCCGAGATCATTATCGGTAAGCAGCGGAACGGCCCGATCGGGTTTATTCGTTTGGCGTTCTTGGGTAAGTACACCCGCTTCGAGAATCTGGCCCCCGGCAGCTACAACTTCGATGACGACGAGTAATTTCGACCCAGATGGGCCGGAGCGCCGCCTATGCTGCGTCGCGCGGTGCTCGTGATCCTCATGGGCTTGAGCCCACTGCGGTCCCTGTTGCCTAGACGGCGCTCCGACCCATCTGGCGAGTCGAAATTAAGTACCCCTTCAGACCTTGTAGTGCGGCGAGATAAAGTCGGCATCCACATAGGGCGCCAGATAGTCTTCCAGGCGCTGACCTTGGCCGCACTCAAAGTGCTCATCGGTGTCGCTCAGCGTATCCAGGCGGTCAATGCGGAAGTTGCGGAAGTCGCCGCGCAGTTCGCACCAACTGCATAACGTCCAAGTCTGCCCCCAGAAGAACAGCCCTAAAGGCCAGATGCAGCGCTCGCTGCTCTGGCCTTTTTCGTCTTTGTAGCCAAGTTGCAATTTGCGTTGTTGGCGGATGGCCAGGCGTAGCTGGCCGAGCCAGTGCACGGGGTAGAGATTGGTTTCCGGGGCAAACAGGTTATGGCGGTTGAGTTCGCTGCGCAGCTCGCTTGGCAGCACGTTGTGAATCTTGGCCAGTGCCGACTCGGCAGCATGTTGCAGGGCCGGGTCGGCCCAGGCTTTGACCATCTTGGCGCCGATCATCAGCGCTTCGATTTCTTCGCGTTCAAACATCAGCGGCGGCAGGTCCATGGGTTGGCGCAGCACATAGCCAACCCCGGCTTCGCCCTCCAGCGGTACGCCGGAGAGCGATAAGTCCTGGATATCCCGATAGATAGTACGCACCGACACCTGCAACCGCTCAGCCAGCCACTGCGCGGTGGTCAGGCGGCGGCTGCGCAGGAATTGCACAATCTGGAACAGGCGGTCGGCGCGTCTCATGGCGTTCTCGGGTTATCTATTCAGGACACGCTGTGGAGCCCCACGCTATTGCCTTCGCTGTCTTTAATCAAGGCGATGAAACCGTGCGGGGCGATCTCGGTGCGCGGCTGCAAAATGATGCCGCCGGCGTTTGGTACGCGGTCTAGCACGGCGTCCAATTGGCCTTCCACGTTGAGGTAAACACGGGTGCCGCCGGTGCCTGGATGCATGCCGGGCATCGCGCTGATGCAACCGCCAACGCCACCATTTTCTTCTCCAGGGAATATCCCCATGCGCGACATCGGACCATCGACAATGGGCAGCTGCACATCCAGCGCGCGCTGGTAAAAAGTGTGGGCGCGGTCAAAGTTGCTGACATACAGTTCGAACCAGTTCACGGCGTTCATGGCATTCATTCCTTGGCGTTGTAGAGGGGGGTAGGCGGCCAGCGAGGTGGAGCCCCGAGCTGCTGAGGGCCACTCTACCCAGGGGCTACTGACAGCCTCCTGTCAGTAGCATGCAAAGAAATTTTCGGCCTTGCTGCGCTAAGATGCCGGTCCAATTTTTCCCCTGCTGTCGAGTTCGCCATGCGCCCGCTAGTTGCCACCATTGACCTCAGCGCCTTGCGCCATAACTACACAGTCGCCCATCGCTGCGCGCCAGGCCGTCAGGCCTTCGCCGTGGTTAAGGCCAACGCCTACGGGCATGGCCTGCGGGAAGTGGTCGCGGCATTGGCGGATGCCGACGGCTTTGCCGTGTGCTGCCTGGAAGAGGCGCAGGTGGTGCGTGAGGTAAACGCTAAGGCGCGACTGTTGCTGTTGGAGGGCTGTTTTCAGGCTGGCGAATACCAGCAGGCTGCGGCGTTAAATCTGGATGTGGCCGTGCACAGCGTGGCGCAGGCCGAGGCGTTGTTGTCAGCAGCGCTGGCGCAGCCGCTCAACGTTTGGCTCAAGCTCGACAGCGGCATGCACCGCTTGGGCTTTTCTACCGCCGCGTTGCGCGAGTGGCATGGCAAGTTGGCCGCCAGTGCCAATGTTGGCGAGCTTAATCTCTTGGGCCATTTCGCCTGTGCCGATGAGCGCGGCCATGAACTTAACGAGCAACAGGTCGAGCAATTTCTCAGCCTGCTTGATCTGGAGTTTGATCAGCGCTCCCTGGCCAACTCGGCCGCTTTGCTGACCATTCCGGCTGCGCATATGGACTGGCAGCGCCCCGGCATTATGCTCTACGGCGCCACGCCGTTTGCCGAGCTAAGTGCCAAGGATCTCGGCCTGCTGCCCGTGATGAGCCTGACCGCCGAAGTAATTGCCCTGCGTGAAGTGCCGGCCGGGGAAACCGTCGGCTACGGCGCCAGTTGGGTGGCGCAGCGGCCTTCGTTGATCGGCACGGTGAGCTGCGGTTATGCCGACGGTTACCCTCGCCACGCACCGCCTGGCACCGAAGTGGTAGTGCGTGGCCAGCGCGTGCCGCTGGCGGGGAGGGTGTCGATGGATATGCTCAGCATCGACCTGACTGACGTACCTGGCGCGCAGCTAGGTGATGCGGTCGAGCTCTGGGGCGCACAACTGCCGGTGGACGAGCTGGCGCAGCGTTGCGGCAGTATTGGCTACGAGTTGCTGACCAAGGTGACGGGGCGAGTGCCGCGCCATTACGTCGAATGAGGTCGTAGGGTGTGCTGTGCGCACCAAAGCGATATCGGCTAGATCGCTTGGTGCGCACAGCACACCCTACGGTTCGTGCTTATACCAGCCCGGTCGGTACCTGCAGCACATCGAGGAACAGGCACTGTTCCGGACTTAACGCACCATCTTTGCCACGCATAATGCAGCCGGAGCGGCCTTGGCTTTTGGCTTGGTAAAGGGCTTCGTCTGCCGCTTTATACAGCCCGGCAAATTGCTTGGCGTGCTGCGGGAACAAGGCCGCGCCAATGCTGATGGTCACCGCCAGGTTGTTTGCGCCGTAGAGCACCGGCCGCGCCAGTTCGGTGAGCAAGCGTACGGCAATTTCCTGGGCATGCTGCTCCGCCTCCGGGCCGCTAATGACGATGGCAAATTCATCACCACCCAAGCGCGCCACCATATCGTTGCTACGCACATGCTCGCGCAGGCGCAGGCCAATGGTGCGTAGCATCAAGTCGCCGGCATCGTGGCCGTGGCGGTCGTTGATCGGTTTGAAATGGTCAAGGTCGACCAATAGCAGGGCCACCGATTCCTGGCGACGATGGGCGTCGGCCAGCGCGTTTTCCACGCGCTCGATCAGGTAGCGGCGGTTGGGTAAGTCGGTGAGCGGATCGTGAAAGGCGGCGTGTTGCAGCGCTTGCTCACGTTCACGCAATTGTTGGTTAGCCTGGGCCAATTCGGCGGTGCGCCGCTCTACCGCGTCCTTCAACTCTTCAGCGCTGGCCTGAATTTGCGCCAGGCGCGCGGTCTTTTCCCGGTCCGCTTGCTCCACCGCGTCGGCGCGGTCTTGCTTGAGGGTCTGGATGCGATAAGCCAGAGCGAAGGAGAACAGAATCGACTCCGCCGCTACCGCCAGCGGGAACACATAGGCATTCCAGCCAGCCGGCTGCACTACGCCGGTGGTGCGCAGCAACAACAGGCCGGTGCTGCCCAAAATCAGGCCGTAGCCGCAAAGGTACAGAAGCGCCGGAAAATAGTTCTGCCGCCAGCGGATAAACGCCGAGCCCAGTGCGGCCGGAATACTGGTAAACGACAGTAGGGCAATAATCCACGCTGCCGCGCCGCGCTGGCCAAAAAGGTCCAAGGCGATGGCCACCACATACACCACGCAGGCCAGGTTCAGCAGGTGGTGCGCCCAGCGTACGTAGCGGCGCGTCTGCATCAGTGTTTGCGTGAAGCGCGACGCAAAAATGCCCCACAGCGAAGGCAGCACAATGCGGTCCAGCCAGATCGGCACCGGGTGATTGGGCCACAGGTATTGGAAGCCATGGCCGGTCATGCTGACGATAAACAGCAGCGCACCGCCGGTGGCCAGCACGTACCAGAAGTACGCCGCGTCGCGCAGGCTAAAAAAGATAAACAGGTTGTACAGCAGCAGGGCGGTGATGACGCCGTAGATCACCCCCAGGCCGATATTTTCGCTGGCGGCCATTTGGCTCAGGTCGTCCAGTTGCCAGACTTTTAACGGAAAGGAATTGCCCGCTGGGTCGTAGGTGCGCAGGTAGAACGTCAGCGGTTCTTCGCCCAGTTCGGGAAGCTTGAATAGCGTGCGGCGATAAGGATGGTCACGGCCCTCGGCGTAGTTCACCACTTCGCCGCCCTGGCGCTGAGTCCAGCTGGTGTGGGGGCCGGGCAGGTACAGCTGCATATTCAGTTGGGTCACCGAGCCGACTTCCAGCCACCAGTGCTGCGGCGCCTCACTGCGCCGTTGCAGGCTGACTTTAATCCACCACGGGTTGCGGCTCTGGCCTACGCTGGCTTTGCCATTGGCCGGAATAAAGCGCTGCTGGACAGTGGGGTCGGCCATATCAGCGATATTGAGCTTGGCGCCGACATCTTCGAGCAGCTCGATCTGCCCGTTGAGGGCCAAGCCGCTGCTGGTGCTGTCCAGCAGCACGGGGGCAGCCGCGAACGATTGACCGCAAAACGCGGCCAGCAGGGCATACAGGCACATCCGCACAATGTTCAGCCGCACCGCAACACTCCTTGTACCCAAGCGCTGCGGCCGGGGCGATAAAAACTGCGTCGAGTATAGCCATCGAATGCGAATCTGATCACAGGCTAAGTAGGACATTTCTCGTCATCCATCGGCCAGTAGCTGACTGATAAGGTCGGGTTCTGTACATTTTTTGTGCTATATTCCGCGCCCGCGATTTTCCCCGCAACCGCCATACGGTCATCCCATGAGAGCAGCCAAGCCGTTATTCGATTATCCAAAGTACTGGGCCGAGTGTTTCGGACCTGCACCTTTCCTGCCAATGAGCCGGGAAGAGATGGATCAGCTGGGCTGGGATTCCTGCGACATCATCATCGTTACCGGTGACGCTTATGTGGATCACCCCTCCTTTGGCATGGCAATTATTGGCCGTTTGCTGGAAGCCCAAGGCTTTCGCGTTGGCATCATTGCCCAGCCGAACTGGCAGTCGAAAGACGACTTTATGAAGCTCGGCGAGCCGAACCTGTTCTTTGGCGTCGCGGCCGGCAACATGGATTCGATGATCAACCGCTACACCGCCGACAAAAAAATTCGCTCGGACGACGCCTACACCCCCGGTGGCCTGGCCGGCAAACGCCCGGACCGCGCTAGCCTGGTGTACAGCCAGCGCTGCAAAGAAGCCTACAAAAACGTGCCAATCGTCCTCGGCGGTATTGAGGCATCGCTGCGCCGCATTGCCCACTACGACTACTGGCAAGACCGCGTGCGCAATTCGATCCTGATCGACGCCAGCGCCGACATCCTGCTGTACGGCAACGCTGAGCGTGCCATTGTTGAAGTGGCCCAGCGCCTGTCTTATGGGCAGAAAATCGAAGAAATCACCGACGTGCGCGGCACCGCGTTTATTCGCCGCGACACCCCGCAAGGCTGGTACGAAGTGGACTCCACGCGTATCGACCGTCCGGGCAAAGTCGACAAAATCATCAACCCCTACGTGAACACCCAGGACACCCAGGCCTGCGCCATCGAGCAGGAAAAGGGCCCGGTTGATGATCCGGACGAAGCCAAGGTCGTACAGATTCTCGCCAGCCCGCGCATGACCCGCGACAAAACCGTGATCCGCCTGCCGTCGATGGAAAAGGTGCGTAACGACCCGGTTCTGTATGCCCACGCCAACCGCGTGCTGCACCTGGAAACCAACCCGGGCAACGCCCGCGCCCTGGTGCAAAAACATGGCGAAGTGGATGTGTGGTTCAACCCGCCACCCATTCCCATGACCACCGAAGAGATGGACTACGTGTTCGGCATGCCCTATCAGCGCGTTCCGCACCCGGCCTATGGCAAGGAAAAAATCCCCGCCTACGACATGATCCGTTTCTCGGTAAACATCATGCGTGGCTGCTTTGGCGGCTGCACCTTCTGCTCCATTACCGAGCACGAAGGCCGCATCATCCAGAACCGCTCGGAAGAGTCCATCATTCGCGAGATCGAAGAGATTCGCGACAAGGTGCCAGGCTTTACCGGGGTGATTTCCGACCTTGGCGGGCCCACCGCCAACATGTACCGCATCGCCTGCAAGAGCCCGGAAATCGAATCGGCGTGCCGCAAGCCATCGTGCGTGTTCCCCGGCATCTGTCCGAACCTGAACACCGATCACTCCTCGCTGATTCAGCTGTACCGCAGCGCCCGCGCCTTGCCTGGCGTGAAGAAAATTCTGATCGCTTCGGGTCTGCGCTACGACCTGGCGGTGGAATCGCCTGAGTACGTGAAAGAACTGGTTACCCACCATGTGGGTGGTTATCTGAAGATCGCCCCGGAGCATACCGAGGAAGGTCCGCTGAACCAGATGATGAAGCCGGGTATCGGCTCCTACGACAAGTTCAAGCGCATGTTCGAGAAGTACTCGAAAGAGGCGGGTAAAGAGCAGTACCTGATCCCGTACTTTATCGCCGCGCACCCGGGCACCACTGACGAAGACATGATGAACCTGGCCCTGTGGCTCAAGGGCAACGGCTTCCGTGCCGACCAGGTGCAGGCGTTTTACCCCTCGCCTATGGCCACTGCTACCGCCATGTACCACTCGGGCAAAAACCCGCTGCGCAAAGTCAGTTACAAGAGCGACAGCGTGACCATTGTGAAGAGCGAAGAGCAGCGTCGCCTGCACAAAGCCTTCCTGCGCTACCACGACCCGAAAGGTTGGCCAATGCTGCGTGAAGCGCTGCTGCGCATGGGCCGTGGCGACCTGATCGGGCCAGGCAAAAACCAGCTGATCCCGCTGCACCAGCCGGCTACCGATAGCTACCAGAGCGCGCGCCGCAAGAACTCGACGCCAGCCGGCAGCCATAAAGTGGCCAAGGAAACCAAGATCCTCACCCAGCACACCGGCCTGCCACCGCGTGCCAGTGATGGCGGTAACCCGTGGGACAAGCGTGAACAGGCCAAGGCCGCCGCGTTTGCCAAGAGCAAAGAAGATGCTCAGGCTCGTCACGAGGCCAGCAAAGGCAGCAAGGGTAAAGGCGGCAAGGGCGGTAAAAAGCCCGCGCGTCAGCCGGTGTTCCCCCGCTAGGCCGCTGGTGCCACAGCACACCCTACGAGGCGCGACCGCGTTCGTCGTAGGGTGTGCTGCGCGCGCCAAGCGATATCCGCCAATGCGCTGAGCTGCATACCTTTGCGGCATATTTTCCATGCCTTGGATTAATCCCCGCCGCGGAACCCCCGTCCCATCTACTTATTCTTATAAGAACTTAAAATCCAAGTTTTAATTATTTTATTCCCCCTCAGCCCGATCATTACATTGCCTGCACGCTTTCGGCAGTCCACTGCCTACCTGATGCAGGAGTTTTCCCATGCGCTTTGTCCCGATCTTTCGCCGCGCTGCGGCTCAATCCTTAACCGTGGTATTGGCCCTGGCTGCCACTGGTGTATTGGCCGCTGACCTCAAGCAAATCCGTATCGCCGTGCCGGATATCAGTGCCGGCAAAACCCCCAGCGGTGCCGGTGTGGTCGATGTGCTGCGTGACCGCCAAGACTTGGAAAAAGAATTCGCCGCCGACGGCATCGAAGTGCAATGGACCTTCTTTAAAGGCGCAGGCCCGGCAGTCAACGAAGCGCTGGCCAATGGTCAGGTCGACCTGGCTTACCTCGGCGACCTGCCCGCCATCGTCGGTAAAGCCAATGGCCTCGATACTCGTCTGCTAAGCGCCACCGCCCGCGATGTGCGCCAGTACCTCGGCGTATTGCCGGGCTCTGGCATTAACTCGCTGGAAACTCTCAAAGGCAAGCGCGTGGCCATCTTCCGTGGCACCGCTACGCAACTGTCGTTTGATGCCGCGTTGGCCAGCAAGGGCCTTACCGAGCGTGATTTCAAAGTGATCAACCTCGACTACAACGCAGCCGGCGCCGCCTTGGCGGCCAAGCAGATTGACGCCACCTGGACCGGCCCGGGCGTGTTTGCTCTGCAAGCGCGCGGCCTGGCCGAAGTGCCGGTGAGCACCACCGACCTCAACGGTGCCGGCAGCCTGCAGGCCGTGCTGGTCGGCACCGGCGCCTTTGTCGATGCCCACCCGGATGTCGTTAAGCGCCTGCTCAAAGCTCAACAACCAGCGGTGACCTGGCTGCGCAATGAGGAGCACAAGCAGGCCTATATCGACTTGGTTGCCAAGCTCTCGGGCTACCCAGCCAGCATTCTCAGCGCCGACGCCGGCAACCAATCCTTTGTAAAAATCTTCGCCCCGCAACTGGATGCAGAGTTTCTCGGCAACCTGCAAAACGGCGTGAACGTGGCCCTGGAGCAAAAGCTGATTCGCAAGGGCTTCGAGGTGAAAGACTGGGCGCAACCGGCCTTCCTCGACGCCGCCCTTCAAGGCAGCGAGGCCAGCGCCGCGCAGGCCTCGCGTTAAGTCAGCGCACGCAGGGGAGGGCAACCATGCGCCGCATCGACACCATCGCCACCTGGGCCCAGGTTATCGTCCGCGCCCTAGAGGCGGAGGGCGTCGCCAGCGCGCCGTTACTGCGGGATGCCGGCATCGACCCGCACAGCCTGCACGACGCCAACCAGCGCATCGCTCAGGCCAATATGAGCCTGTTGTGGCGCGCAGCGCTGCGTGTTACTGGCGATCAGTGCTTTGGTTTGCGCGTGGCGCGTTGCGGTTACCCGACCGATTTTCACGGCCTGTTTTTCGCCATGCAAAGCAGTTACACCCTGATCGAAGCGCTGGAACGTTCGGTGCGGTTTTCCTCGGTAATCAGCACCTCGGCCGAAATGCAGGTGCAGCGCCTGCCGAACGTTACCCGGCTGATCTACGGCGTGGCCGAAGGCGTGGAGGTGGAGCGCATTGCCACCGAAGCGTTTATCGCCTGTGCTGTGCAATTCACCCAGCAAACGTGGCGAGAGCTGACGGTGGTCAAGCGTGTTTTGCTGACCCGCCCCGAGCCTGCGCAACCACAGCGTTGGCAGCAGTTACTCGGCTGCCCGGTGCAGTTTGATGCAGCGGTCAATGCCATCGAGTACGACAACAATGCCCTGCTGGCGCCGCTGCGTACCGGCAACAGTGACGTTGCCCGCGGCCTGGACACGGTGATGAGCGAGTACCTTGAACGGCAGAGGCGCAGCAACCTGCCTGAACGCGTACGCAACGTTATCGTGCGGCAACTACCGTTTGGCGAAGTGCAGCAAAGCAAAGTCGCCGATGAGCTGGGCATGAGCGTACGCAATCTGCACCGCCACCTGAACAAACACGCCAGCAGTTTTAAAGAACTGCTCGACGAAAGTCGTCGGCAACTGGCGATCACCTACCTGCGTCAATCGCACTGCTCCATCAACGAAATTTGCTACCGCTTGGGCTTTAACGAACCCAGCAGCTTTAACCGCGCGTTTCGCCGCTGGACCGGGTGCAGCCCTGGGCAGTGGCGGCGCGATGAGGCCAGCCAAGGCGTTACTCCTTTGACGGCGCAGCGGCTCAAAGCCGCGATGGTTATGTCACCGTTGGCGCTGGCGGTCTAACGCCTCGTAGGGTGTGCTGTGCGCACCGTCTGCGGCCGCTTGGCGATTCTGGGTCCCCGCCTGCGCAGGGACGACGGAGGGCTCTGTGACGAATACCGTCTTCCCCGCGAAGGCGGGGACCCAGCGTTTCGAATAAGACGGCGATCTGGTGCGCAAACGGAGCGCGGACCGGCACACCCTACGACAAGCAGTTAGCGTTAAGGCCCCAAGTACTCCTTGTCCATTTCGGACCATCTCTTGTCCGGCAAAGCCCGCTGCTGAGGCTTCGCGCTTCTTACCATGCTCTGCAACACCGAGATGCCGGGCCTGCCACGGGGCCTGCAAGGAGTTGGTATGAACCGTTCACCCTATTGGCCGCAATCGGCCCTGAAACCGCTGACGTTGGCGGTGTTGCTGGCCTTGCCCGGTACCCTGCTGGCCGCTGAAGCAACTGATGCTGACAGCACTGAGGCGACTACCAGCAGCGCCGAGCAAGAAACCCCCAAACTGAAAACCGTTGTAGTCACTGCCCGCCGCCGCGAAGAGGCTGCGCAGGAAGTGCCCACGCCGATTACCACGCTGACCGGCGCCAATCTGGAAACCCAGAAGGTCTACCGCATTCAGGATTTGCAGCAGGCGTTACCCAGCGTAAACGTCGCCTATGTGCATGCGCGGGTATCCAGCCTGGCGGTGCGCGGGATTGGTAATAACCCGGCCAGTGACGGCCTGGAAGGCAGCGCCGGGGTGTATCTGGATAACGTCTACCTCGGTCGCCCAGGCATGGCCGCGTTTGATCTGCTCGATGTCGAACAGCTGGAATTGCTGCGCGGCCCGCAAGGTACGCTATTCGGCAAAAACACCACGGCCGGGGTGCTGAACATCACTACCCGTGGCCCAACCTTTACCCCGGAGAGCACCTTTGAAGTGTCCGGCGGCGAGCGCGGTTATTTCCAGACCAAGGGCTCGGTATCCGGCCCGCTGAACGACACCCTGGCCGGGCGCTTGTCGTTCTACCGCACCCGTGACGACGGCTACCTGGATAACGACTACGACAACCGCAAGCTGCTCGGCGGCGAGCGCGAAGGCTTGCGCGGCCAATTGCTGTTCAAACCCAATGACGACTTCAGCCTGCGCTGGATCAATGAGTACAACGAAGAAAACTCCAGCAGCGGCAGCGCGGTGATTTATGGCGCCGGGCAAACCTTCTGGAATCGCGCGACGTTGGTCGGCGCTAACCCGCAAATCGGCCGCAGCAATATCGACGGCCGGCAGAACGTCAGCGTGCACCAGAACGCCAGCTCGCTGGAGGCCAACTGGAACCTGGCGGGCGGCTACACCCTTACCTCCATCAGTGCCTACCGCTATTGGCACTTCAACCCGGCCAACGACGCCGATCAGCTCGACGTTTCGGTGATCAAGGATTACGGCTATGAAGTGCACGACCGGCAGTTCTCCCAAGAGATTCGCCTGGCTTCGCCCAAGGGCGAAAACTTCGATTACGTGGTCGGCGCCTACGCCTTTAAGCAGGACTTGGGTAACCGCATCTTCAGCGACCTGGGGCCGCTGGCCGACCTCAACCTGATTGGCGCCAACCTCAATGCGCTAAACAACATCTACTCCGAAAGCCAAGGCAAAGTGGATACCGAAGGTCAAGCCACCTGGCACCTAACCAACCGCCTGGACTTCACCGCCGGCCTGCGCGGCACCTATGAAGAGAAGACTGCCAACGTCCGCCGCTTCTCCCCCGTGGGTGGCGGCACGGCGGTGGTGATTCCGGGAGTGGTGGACGGCAACGCGGTACGCGCCTCGCAAGTCGGCGCCTACGACAGCGGCGAAATCGGCCTGCATAACGCCGCACCGTCGGCCTTGCTTAGCCTGAGCTACCGCTTTACCGACGACGTGCTGGGCTACGCATCGCTGTCCCATGGCGAGAAGTCCGGTGGCGTGAACCTGGCCATCGCCTCGGCGCCAACAGCCGGTGCCGACTCACTGTTGGTCGGCCCGGAGCGCGCCAATGACGCCGAGTTGGGGATCAAAACCCAGCTGTTCAACGACCGTCTGCAGTTCAACACCAATATTTTTTGGACCGGCGTAAATGGCTACCAAGCCACCTCGTACTACCAACCGCCAGGCTCGGCCACCGGCTATCAGTTGCTGACCAACGCCGGCACCGTGCGCTCGCGTGGCGTTGAGTTCGAAGCCTCGGTGCTGCCGGTACGTGGCCTGACCATTAATGCCAACGGCTCGTTTAACGATGTCACTTACCTCGACTTCAAAGACGCCCCGTGCCCGGCCGAAGCGCCCGGCACCAGTTGCAACCTGAGTGGCGAGCGCGTGGCCGGTGCTTCGCGCTGGATCGGCAACCTCAATGCCGAATACAAATTCCCGCAGTTCAACCGTTTTGAACCGTACGTGACCGGCAGCTACAGCTACCGCTCAGAAGCCGAAGGCACTCTGGATAACTCCAACCTAGCGACCATCGACGGCTACTCATTGACCAACTTCTCCACCGGCGTGCGCGTGGATTACGGCGACGGCGTGCTGGATGCCTCGCTGTGGGTAAAAAACGCCATTACCAAGCGGTCGGCACCGCTTCCAACGGTCTTTATACCGCCTCGCTGGGGCAGCCGCGTACCGCCGGCGTGACCCTGCGTTATGACTTCTGAGGTCGCCATGAGCCACGCCAAACACCTGACCCTCGGCGCCTTTTTAATGGGCAGCGGCCATCATCTGGCCGCCTGGCGCCACCCCCGTGCTTACGCCGACGGCGGGCTGAACTTCGCCCACTTCAAACGCCTGGCGCAGACCGCCGAGCGCGGCAAATTCGACGCGATTTTCTTCGCCGACAACCTGGCCATGCTGGGCAACGAAACCCTGGGTAAATACACCGCCACCGGCGATGTGTTCGACCCGCTGGTGCTGCTTTCCGGCCTGGCCACGGTGACCGAACATATCGGCCTGATTTCCACGGTGTCGACCAGCTACAACGAGCCCTACCTGTTGGCGCGCAAATTTGCCTCGCTCGACCACTTAAGCGGTGGCCGCGCCGGCTGGAACCTGGTGACCTCGGCGCTGGACCAGGAAGCGCAAAATTTCGGCCGCGACAAACACTTCGAACACGACGACCGCTACCAGCGTGCCGAAGAATTTATCGACGTGGCCACCGGCCTGTGGGACAGCTGGGACGACGACGCCTTTGTGCGCAACAAAGCCAGCGGTATCTACTTTCAGCCCGGCACCTTGCACACCCTCAACCACAAGGGCGAGCACTACCAAGTGCGCGGCCCGCTGAACATTCCGCGTTCGCCGCAAGGCTACCCAGTGCTGATTCAAGCCGGCTCCTCGGAACCGGGCAAAGTGCTGGCCGCGCGCACCGCAGAAGTGGTGTTTACCGCCCAGCAAACCCTGGCCAACGCCCAGGCGTTTTATGCCGACCTCAAAGGCCGTTTAGCGCAGTACGGACGCACGCCTGATCAACTGAAAATCATGCCGGGCATCTCGCCAGTGATTGCCCTGACCCAGAGCGAAGCCGAAGACAAATACGCGGAACTGCAGAACCTGGTGGAGCCGAGTGTGGGGCTGGGGTTGTTGGCCGGCATGGCCGGTGGTTTCGACCTGTCCGAGTACGACCTCGACGGGCCGTTGCCAGAGCTGCCCACCAGCAATGCTATGCAGAGCCGCCAACATTTGTTTATCGACCTGGCCCGGCGCGAGAACCTGACCATTCGCCAGCTCTACCTGAAAATCGCCGGTGCGCGCGGGCATCACACCGCCGTGGGGACGCCGTTGCAGATTGCTGATTTGCTGGAGGAGTGGTTTACCCAAGGTGGGGCGGATGGCTTCAACATCATGCCGCCGTTTTTGCCAGAAGGGCTGGATCAGTTTGTCGACTTGGTGGTGCCGGAGTTGCAGCGGCGGGGGTTGTTTCGTACCGAGTACAGCGGCAGTACCTTGCGGGAGAATTTGGGGCTGCGGCGGCCGCAGAGTCGTTATTACCGTAGTTAAGCGAGGGCTGCGTAAACCTCGACCCTCACCCCTAGCCCCTCTCCCGCAAGCGGGAGAGGGGAATAGAACGGAGATTGCCCCAACAACTCGGTAAAACTCCCTCGCCCGCTACGGCAGGCGGGAACAGATCGGAGATTGCCTCGACAACTCGGTAAAGCTCCCTCGCCCGCTTGCGGGAGAGGGTTGGGGTGAGGGGCCCTTCGGCGAAGCCGCGAATTGAACCCAAGCGTCATACCTCTGCCCTGATTCCGTGCGATGCTCTGCCCCATACCTCGCCATTAGCGCGATTTTGGTGCCGAGGCCTGGCAGCGGTGGTCGAATCCACCGGCCCAGCCCCGGCTGGCATAAGTCTTGCGCGGCTCACAGCCCGTCAAGGCCCGCAGGAGGCACGCCGTGTCGATTCATGTCGCATTGCACCACGTAACGCACTACCGCTATGACCGTGCGGTAGATCTGGGCCCTCAAATTGTTCGTCTGCGCCCCGCCGCCCATAGCCGCACGCGGGTGCTGTCGTATGCGTTAAAGGTCTTGCCGGAAAAGCATTTCATCAATTGGCAGCAAGACCCCCAGGGCAATTACCTGGCGCGCTTGGTGTTTCCGGAGAAGACCACCGAGCTGCGCATTGAGGTCGATCTGGTCGCCGAGATGGCCGTGTTCAACCCGTTCGATTTCTTCCTTGAGCCCTACGCCGAGAAGATTCCGTTCACCTATGCGGCGGACGAAAAGCGCGAGCTGACGCCGTATTTGGCCACCCTCGAACCGACCACAAAGTTTGACGCCTATGTCGCCAGCATTGAGCGCAAGCCGCTGCCGACCATTGATTTCCTGGTGGCGCTCAACCAGCGCCTGAGCGAGGACATCAGCTACCTGATCCGCATGGAACCAGGTGTGCAAACCCCCGAGCAAACCCTGATCAACGCCTCCGGCTCGTGCCGCGATTCGGCCTGGTTGCTGGTGCAGATCTTGCGCAACCTCGGCTTGGCTGCGCGCTTTGTCTCGGGCTACCTGATTCAACTGACCGCCGACGTTAAAGCCCTCGATGGCCCGTCCGGCACCACGGTGGACTTCACTGATCTGCACGCCTGGTGCGAGGTGTATTTGCCGGGCGCCGGTTGGGTCGGCCTGGACCCCACGTCCGGGCTGTTTGCTGGCGAAGGGCATATCCCATTGGCGTGTAGCCCCGAGCCTTCTTCGGCTGCGCCAATTAGCGGGGTGGTTGAGCCATGTGAAGCCGAGTTCACTCACGAAATGTCGGTGGAGCGCATTTGGGAAGCGCCGCGGGTTACCAAGCCGTATACCGATGAGCAATGGCTGGAGATCGAACGCCTGGGCCGGCAGATTGATAACGACCTGCTGCAGGGCGACGTGCGTCTGACTATGGGCGGTGAGCCAACGTTTGTGTCGATCGATGACCCCGACGGCGCTGAGTGGAATACCGACGCCCTGGGCGAGAACAAACGCAAGCTTTCCGCCGAGCTGTACCAGCGGATGCGCAAGCGTTACGCGCCCAATGGCTTGGTGCATTTTGGCCAGGGCAAGTGGTACCCCGGCGAGCAATTGCCGCGCTGGTCGCTGAACTGCTTCTGGCGTCACGATGGCCAGCCGATCTGGCACAACCTGGCGCTGATTGCCGACGAGGGCGAAGACTACAAGGCCGACGGCGAGTTAGCCGGGGTGTTTTTGGCCAGTGTCGCCGAGCGTTTGCAGCTCTCGCCGGAATTTGTATTCCCCGCGTACGAGGACAATTTCTACTACCTCTGGCGCGAAGGCGCGTTGCCGAAAAACGTCAGCGCCGAAGACCCGCGCCTGGAAGACGCAATGGAGCGCGCGCGGCTGCGTAAGGTGTTTGCCCAAGGCCTGGATAAGGTCGTTGGCCAAGTGCTGCCGCTGGCCCGCACCGCGGCTGAAGATGCTTGGCAGAGTGGCCGTTGGTACCTGCGCGACGAGCATTGCCGTTTGGTGCCCGGCGACTCGGCCATGGGTTATCGCCTGCCATTGGCCTCGCAGCCGTGGGTCAAGGCCGCTGAATTTCCCTTTGTGCACGCCCAAGACCCTAACCAGTCTTTTGCCGAACTGCCTGCTGCCGACACCTTGCGTTTGCTGCCGGTTGAGCGCGGCGAAGCGGCGGTCAAGGACGAAGAGCGGGAACCGAAGATTGATGAGTCGGCTTCCTGGCTGACCCGCACGGCGCTGTGTGCCGAGGCTCGCGACGGCCGCCTGTACCTGTTTATGCCGCCCTTGGCCAAGCTGGAGGATTACCTTGCGCTGGTCAGCGTGATCGAGGCCTGCGCCGAAGAGCTGCATTGCCCGGTGCTGTTGGAAGGTTACGAGCCGCCGAGCGACCCGCGTTTGGGCAATTTCCGTATTACCCCGGACCCCGGCGTCATCGAAGTCAACGTGCAGCCGTCGTCCAGTTGGGAGCAGTTGGTCGAGCGGACCGAGTTCCTTTATGAGGAAGCCCGGCAAACGCGCCTGACCACGGAAAAATTTATGATCGACGGCCGCCACACCGGCACTGGTGGCGGTAACCACTTTGTTCTGGGTGGCGCCACACCGGGTGATTCGCCGTTTTTGCGGCGGCCCGATCTGCTGCGCAGTTTGATCAGCTATTGGCACAATCACCCGTCGCTGTCGTACCTGTTCTCCGGGCTGTTTATCGGCCCGACTTCGCCGATGAAGCGCGCAACGACTCGCTGTACGAGCTGGAAATTGCCTTCTCGCAAATGCCCGCACCGGGCGAGCAATGCCCGCCGTGGATCGTTGACCGTTTGCTGCGCAACCTGCTCATCGACGTCACCGGCAATACCCACCGCGCCGAGTTCTGCATCGACAAGCTCTATTCGCCAGACAGTGCCAGCGGCCGCTTGGGCTTGCTGGAGCTGCGTGGCTTTGAAATGCCGCCCCATGCGCGCATGAGCCTGACGCAACAACTGCTGCTGCGTGCGCTGGTGGCGCGCTTCTGGCGTGAGCCCTATGCACCGCCAAAGCTGGCGCGCTGGGGCACTGAACTGCACGATCGTTTCTTGCTGCCGCACTTTATTCAGCAAGATTTTGCCGATGTCATCGTCGAGCTGAACAACGCGGGTTATCCGCTGCGCGCTGAGTGGTTTGCTGCCCACACCGAATTCCGCTTCCCGAAAATTGGCGACTACAACGTCGCGGGTATCGAGCTGGAATTGCGCCAAGCCTTGGAGCCTTGGCATGTGCTCGGTGAGGAGGGCGGTGGCGGCGGCACGGTGCGCTATGTCGACTCGTCGCTGGAGCGTGTGCAGGTCAAGCTCAGTGGTTTGCCGCCGCAGCGCTACATGCTCACCTGCAATGGTGTGCCGGTGCCGTTGCAGCCCACCGGGCGGGTAGGCGAGTTTGTCGCCGGCGTGCGTTTTCGCGCGTGGCAGCCGTATAACGCGCTACAGCCGACAATTCCCGTACATGCGCCGCTGATTTTTGACCTGCTTGATACCTGGATGCAGCGCTCCCTGGGCGGTTGCCAGTATCATGTCGCCCACCCCGGCGGGCGCAATTACGAGACCTTGCCGGTGAATGCCAACGAAGCTGAAAGCCGGCGCATGGCGCGTTTCTTCCGTTTGGGCCACAACCCGGGGCACTTGCCGGTGCCGTTGTTGCAGATCAACGATGAAATGCCCATGACCCTGGATTTACGTCTGCACCGCAGTTGAACAACAGATAGAACAATAGAATTGAGGCTAGCCAGGCTCAGCGCCGCCCCTTGTAGGCGGCGTGGCACGGGTGATATCCGTGGTCTGCGCTACGCTTTTTTAGCCGTTTACCGTGATTACTCCTGCGTCTGCCGAGCGTTACATGCCTGACCTGCTGCACTGTTACCGGCTGACACCGGGTACCTACCACGAGATGCTCGATGCCGAGGGAAACCTGCGTGCCCATTGGCGCCGCATGTTTGACCAACTGCAACGCAGCAGCGTGCTGCAATTGGCCCAGCGCCAGGCCTTGCTGACCCGACAGATTCAGGAAAACGGCGTTACCTACAACGTTTATGCCGACCCCAAAGGCGCCGACCGCCCCTGGGAGTTGGACTTATTGCCCAACCTGCTGGCCGCCGATGAGTGGCAGCAGATCGCCGCGGGCATCGCCCAGCGCGCCAAGTTGCTTAACAGCGTATTAGCTGACCTCTATGGCCCGCAAAAGCTGATCTCCGGGGGCTTGCTGCCGGCTGAGCTGATCTTCGGCCATAACAACTTCCTCTGGCCATGCCAGGGTGTGCAGCCGCCGGATGGCACTTATCTGCATGTGTACGCCGTGGACTTGGCCCGTACGCCGGACGGCCGTTGGTGGGTAACCGCCGACCGTACGCAAGCGCCTTCCGGCGCCGGCTATGCCTTGGAAAACCGCCAGATCGTCTCGCGCGCCTTCCCTGAGCTGTACCGCGATTTGCAGATTCAGCACCTCAACGCCTTTTTTCGCACCTTGCAGGAAACCGTGGCCCGTCAGGCCCCCACTGACGGCGAGGTGCCGCTGGTGGTGCTACTGACGCCGGGGCGGTTTAACGAAAGTTACTTCGAGCATTTGTACCTGGCGCGTCAGCTCGGTTACCCGTTGGTGGAAGGAGGCGATTTAACCGTGCGCGACGCCACCGTGTACCTGAAAACCCTCAGCGGCCTGCGCCGCGTGCACGCCATCATGCGCCGCCTGGACGATGACTTCTGCGCTGCGCACTGACTCGGCGTTGGGCGTGCCCGGGCTGCTGGAGTCAGTGCGTCAGGGCCGCGTGCTGGTGGCCAATGCCTTGGGTAGCGGTGTGCTGGAGTCGCCGGGGTTGCTGGGCTTTTTACCGAAGATCAACGAGCACCTGTTTGGCGAAGAGCTGCTGTTGCCGTCGATTGCCACCTGGTGGTGTGGCGAGGAACCGGTGCTGGCCCAGGCGCTTGAGAAGCTGCCGGAGCTGCTGATTAAACCGGCGTTTCCTTCGCAGAGCTTTACCCCGGTGTTTGGCCGCGACCTTAGCAAAGAGCAGCTCAGCGCCCTGGCCAAACGTATACGCGCACGGCCTTACGCCTATGTGGCGCAAGAGCTGCCACAGCTGTCGCAAGCGCCGGTCTGGCAGGCGGAGAATGGCCAACTGCAACCGCGCGCCATTGGCATGCGCGTATATGCGGTGGCCGATGCCGATGGCTATCGTATTTTGCCGGGCGGTCTGACCCGTGTGGCGGCCGACGCAGATGCCGAAGTGGTGTCCATGCAGCGTGGCGGCGCCAGTAAAGACACGTGGGTGCTGGGCGAACCGGCGCCGGGCGGCGAAACCAAACCGAATCCGAAAAACCTCGGCGGCCTCGGTTTGGTACGCCGCGACCCGTATCTGCCGTCGCGCATTGTCGAAAACCTGTTCTGGTTTGGCCGCTACTGCGAGCGCTGCGACGACAGCGCGCGGCTGCTGCGCATCATGCTGGCGCGTTATGTCGAAGGCGACGACCCGCTGGCCTTGCGCGCGGCGGTTGAGTTGGCGGAGAGCCTCAAGCTGTTGCCGGAAGAGGGTGATTTGCAAGAGCGCTTGCTGGAAGCGCTGCTGGGCCGCGAATGGCCAGCCAGCCTGCGCGCCAACCTGCTGCGTTTGCAGTGGGCGGCCTCGCAGGTGCGCGGCAAGCTGTCACGCGAGAACTGGCAAGCGCTGGTGCAGTTGCAGCACGACGCGCAGATTCTCGACAGCGAAGAGCCCGACTTTGGCGAGCTGTTGGACTTTCTCAACCGCTTGGTGATGTCGCTGGCGGCCTTGTCCGGCTTTGCCCTCGACGACATGACCCGCGACGAAGGCTGGCGCTTTTTGATGGTTGGCCGGCAGATCGAGCGCCTGCAATTTCTCAGTCGCAGCTTGGCCGAGTTTCTTCATGGCGTGGCGGTGTTTGACCAAGTGGGCCTGGAGTGGCTGCTGGAGCTGGGTAACAGCAGCATCACCTACCGCTCACGCTATATGGCTGTGCCGCAGCTGATTCCGGTGCTCGACTTGCTCCTGCTCGACGAGCAAAACCCCCATGCGGTGTTGTTCCAGCTGCGCTTGGTGGTGCGCTCGTTAAGCCGCTTGAACGAAGACTTTGGCGCGCCGCGTGAGGTGGGGCTAACGCTGCTTGCTGAACAGTTGGAGGCGTTCAACCTGGGCAGTCTGGAAAACCAGCTATTTGGCGTCACTAGCTTGCGTGCCGTCATCGACGGCTTGGTGGTGCTGCTGGGCAAGGTCTCTGAAGCGGCGGGCCATGCCTCGGATCGTTTGGCCCTGCGCCATTTCGCCCATGTTGATGATGTGAGCAAACAAACGGTGTCGGTGTAATGAGCGCGCGCTACCAGATTCTCCACGACACCCATTACCGCTACGACAGCCCAGTGTCCCTGGCCCAGCAACTGGCGCATTTATGGCCGCGGCCGAGCCCGTGGCAGGTGTGTACCGAGCAGGAGCTGCACATCAACCCCGAGCCCACTAGCCGGCGCGATGAGCAGGATGTCTTCGGCAACCCGATTACCCGCCTGGCCTTTGAACGGCCGCATGACGAATTGCAGGTCAATGCCCGTCTGGTGGTGGAACTGCGCGCGCAGCCTGCGCTGGATTTCCACCAGTCGCCAGCCTGGGACCACACCCGCAGCGTGCTGACCTACAACGGCAAGCCCAAGCCCGATCCGGTGCTGGACGCCTGCCGCTTCTGCTTTGAATCGCCTTATGTACGCCTGAAAAAAGCCTTCTCCGACTACGCTGACAGTTGCTTCCCGCCCAGCCGCCCGCTGTTGCTTGGGGTGCAGGCGTTGATGGAAAAGATCTTTCGCGAATTCACCTTTGACGCCGAAGCCACCCAAGTGGCGACGCCGCTGGTGGAAGTGCTGGAGCGGCGCCGTGGCGTGTGCCAGGACTTCGCCCACCTGATGCTCGCCTGCTTACGCTCCCGTGGCCTGGCGGCGCGCTACGTTAGCGGCTACCTGCTGACCCAGCCGCCACCGGGTCAGCCGCGGCTGATTGGTGCCGATGCCTCGCATGCCTGGATCTCGGTGTATTGCCCCAAGCTCGGTTGGGTGGATTTCGACCCCACCAACAATGTGCGCCCAGCGTTGGAACACATCAGCCTGGCGCGCGGGCGGGACTTTTCCGATGTGTCGCCCTTGCGCGGGGTGATTCTCGGCGGCGGGAGCCACGACCCGGACGTGCAAGTCACCGTTCTTCCCCTATAGCGCTCGTATCCGTAGGTTGGGTTGAGCGCAGCGAAGCCCAACAGGGAGCCCGAAGGGCTCCGCGTGCAGATCTGCGCGTGGACCGATACGCACCGGCCTTTGGCCGGTTTGTTGGGCTTCGCTGCGCTCAACCCAACCTACGTCCTCCCACACGAGCCGTATTCCAGTCAGGACTTTGTAGGGCTTGGTTTTTAAATTAGTTGGAACTATAGTGCCAACTAAATATAGGGTTACAAAACTCATAAAAACCTAGCGGAGCCCGCCATGCGTATTGCCACCTTGTCTGTACTCGCCGTCTCTGTGTTGCTTGCTGCGTGTGGCGAGCCAGAGAAGCCAGCTGTTACCCACACCGACTTCCAGAAAGAGCTGCAAGGCAAATTGATCGCTGCCAAGGCCGGCGATGTAATTGAAATTCCCGCGGGCACCTACCAGCTCGACCGCAGCCTGAGCCTTAAGGCCAGTGGCGTAACCATTAAGGGCGCCGGTATGGACAAGACCGTGCTCAGCTTCAAGGGCCAGAAGAGCGGCGCCGAAGGTCTGCTGGTGGATGCCTCGGACTTCACCATTGAAGACCTGGCGTTTGAAGACACCAAAGGCGATTCGCTAAAGGTGGTGGGCGGCAAAAACATCATCATCCGCCGCGTGCGCACCGAATGGACTAACGGCCCGGCCACCGAAAACGGCGCTTATGGCGTGTACCCGGTGCAGACCGAAAACGTCCTGCTCGATGGCGTGGTGGCCATCGGTGCATCGGATGCCGGCATCTATGTCGGCCAGTCGCGCAACGTGGTGGTGCGCAATAGCCGCGCGGAGAAAAACGTCGCCGGCATCGAAATCGAAAATACCATCGGCGCCGACGTTTACGACAACGTGGCCACCGGCAATACCGGCGGCATCCTGGTGTTCAACATGCCCAACTTGCAGCAGGCAGGGCGCGCCACCCGCGTTTACCACAACAAGGTGCAGGGCAATAACCACGACAACTTCGGCCACAAAGGCACGCCGGTGGCCAGTGTGCCGGCCGGCTCGGGGGTGGTGATCAACTCCAACGATCAGGTGGAAATCTTCGACAACGATATTGGCGAACACAAAACCGCCAACCTGATCGTTAGCAGCTACTTCAGCACCGGTTACACCAACCTCTCCACCGCCGACGGCTTCGACCCCTATCCGGAAAGTATCTATATCTACGGCAACCGTTTTGGCCCAGGCGGCGATAGCCCGGACAACCTCGAACTCAAGGCCCTGCGCATCAGCCAATACGGCTTGAGCGGGCGCCTGCCGGACATTCTTTGGGACGGCTACGTCAACGTCGACAAGCTCAAAGACGGAAAGCTGCCGGCCGACCTGGCCATCTGTGTGGATAACGGCGCGGCCAGCCTGATCAACGTTGATGCACCCAACGGCTACAAAAACATCAGCACCGATATGAGCAGCCACAAATGCAGCCTGCCGAAGTTGCCGGCCATTGAGCTGGCCTCCGCCAAAGCGGGGCAGGGTGCATGAAGGCATGGCTTGTGTTGGCGGGCACGCTGCTGATGGCGGCGTGCTCCAAGCAGTCGGCACCGTTGTATCTGCCTGAGGGCGACAAGTACCCGCAAACCCTCAGCGAGTGGGGCATGTTGCAACTGGGCGGCGGGCATTTGCAGCCCGTTGCCGAGGTCACGCCCTATGACCTCAACACGCCGTTGTTCACCGACTACGCGCACAAAATGCGCACCGTGTGGATGCCGGCGGGTTCGGCGGCCAGCTATGGCGAAGAGCATTTCGACTTCCCCGTCGGCACCGTGCTGAGCAAAACCTTCTACTACCCCAAAGATGAGCAGGGTCGCCTACGCCGCAATAGCCAGGATGACCGCGATGCCAACACCGGCCTGGAGCTGGACCGTGTGCATCTGGTGGAAACGCGCATTCTGCTTAAGCAGAAAAGCGGCTGGGTGGCGCTGCCCTATGTGTGGAACGACCAGCAAACGGAAGCCCACCTGGAGTTGGCAGGTGACAGTCAGAGCTTGAGCTTGCTGGACGATCAAGGGCAGACGTTGGCCGTGGATTACGCCGTGCCAGACGCCAACCAATGCGCCGGTTGCCACGAAGAAAGCCACGGTCAGGGCATCAACCCGCTGGGGCCAAAAGCGCGGCATTTGAATAAAGACTTGGTCTACGCCGATGGCGCCGCCAACCAGCTGCAACATTGGCAGCAAAAGGGCCTGCTCAAAGGCTTGCCAGCGGAGTTGGCGGGTGTGCCGCAAAACGCCTTGTGGGGACACCCGCGAAAGCCTGGAGAAACAAGCGCGCAGCTACCTCGACGCCAACTGCGCGCACTGCCACAACCCTAAGGGGCCGGCACGTACGTCAGGCTTGATGCTAAACCTGGCCACGGCCACCGGCATTCACAGCGGCTTATGCAAACAACCGGTGGCGGCGGGCAAAGGGTCGGGGGATCGGCTGGTGGATATTCACCCGGGCAAGCCGGATGAGTCGGTGCTCATTTACCGCCTGGAAAGCACCGACCCCAGCGTGATGATGCCCGAGCTGGGGCGCTCGGTGGTGCACCACGAGGGTGTTGAAGTGTTGACGCGGTGGATCGCCAGTTTGGATGGCGGCTGCTGAACCGTAGGTTGGGTTGAGCGAAGCGAAGCCCAACGCGGGCCAACCCAACTGGCTAGGAGGCCGGCGCGTATCGGCCGCCATGTTGGGCTTCGCTGTGCTCAACCCAACCTACGGGACTCGGCCTACGTGTCATCAGGCGTTGGGCTTTTCGTCTGATGCCTCGGGCTCATCGTTCGCGTCGTCATCAGGCGCCACACCATGCTCAAGCTCATGGGCGATACGGCGTTGACGCTTCTCTTCCTTCTTCTGCTCTTTGGCAAGGTCGCGTTGCTGTTTGGCGAAGGCGTAGTTGGGTTTGGCCATGGTGTTCCTCGGGGGCAGGGGCGCAGTGGTTTGATTAAAGCGCAACGCGGCGCGGCGCGCTGTCATTTCGCGTAGCGGGCCTGCGCTCTAGCGGTCCACCCACTTGGGTGCAACGGCGGGTTTCCAGGCAGCCATGGCGGCAATCAACGCGCTCGCCGACTCGTTTATTTGCAGCATTTCCCGGTGCGGGGCGCGAACAAAGCGTTCTTCCACCAGGTGATCGAGAAAGTCATTGAGCTTGGCGTAGAAGCCATTCACCTCCAGCAGACCCATAGGTTTGCTGTGGTAGCCAAGTTGCCCCCAGGTCCACACTTCGAAGAGCTCTTCCAAGGTGCCCAGGCCGCCGGGCAGGGCGATAAAGCCGTCACTCAGCTCAGCCATCCGCGCTTTGCGCGCGTGCATGCCGTCGACTACTTCCAGGCGGGTAAGGCCCGGGTGGCCGATTTCGGCGTCTTTTAGCGACTGCGGAATCACCCCAATCACTTCACCACCGGCGGCCAGTGCTGCGTCGGCGACGATGCCCATCAGACCCACAGCACCACCGCCGTAAACCAGGCGAATGCCTTGCTCGGCCAGGGTGCGGCCGAGGTTTACTGCGGCTTCGCTATACACCGGGTTGGCGCCTGGGCTGGCACCGCAAAAAACGCAAAGGGAACGCAACGACATAACAGGCTCCATAGGCAAAAACTGCCCACAGGGTACTGGCTGTGCGTGCACTCACCAAGGCTTAGGCAAATACCTTTTCATCGGCGCATGTTCCGCTGGCGCCGCAAGCGTAGGCGGCGAGCAGGCTGCGTAACAGGTCATAAACGTTCATGGTGCGGCCCTCGTTGAAAGAGAGGCCAGGCTAACGAGGCTGGGTGGTGGCCGGCTGTTTGATTCTGTCGATGGCGGCCATAGCACTTTAGTAGTGCGGCTTTTTGCCTCGCGTTTGCTTGAACCTGAATGTGCTATCAAACGTCTCTGTAACAGCACGACCCTTTTTTGTTGTCGCACCTGCCCCCTGGCGTTCGCGTCAAGGCGGCAGATTTATCCGGGCCAATGGCCCATCCTGCCAAGGAGTTCACCATGTTTCGCAAGCTTGTAGTTGCTTCCGTTCTTACCCTGGCCAGTGTTCAGGTTTTCGCCGCCGATTGTTCCGTGACGGTCGACTCCACCGACCAAATGACCTACGACACCAAAGACATCAAAATCAGCAAAAGCTGCAAAACTTTCACCGTCAACTTGACCCACAGCGGCTCAATGGCAAAGACCGTGATGGGCCATAACCTGGTTATCAGCAAAACCGCCGACTCGGCCGCTGTGGCCACCGATGGCATGGCGGCGGGCATTGATGCCAACTACCTGAAAGCCGGTGACGACCGTGTAATCGCCCACACCAAAGTCATTGGTGCTGGCGAGAAAGACGCGGTGACCTTTGATGTGAGCAAGCTCAAAGCCGGCGAAGACTATGCGTTCTTCTGCTCGTTCCCAGGGCATATTTCGATGATGAAAGGTGCTGTGACGCTGGTGGATTAAGCCCAATCAGCTACTGCGCTGCCCTGTTGGCAAAAAGCCGTCGTCCCCGCCTTGGCGGGGACGACGGCTTTTTGCTGTTACCGCGAGTCGGTCATTTTGAAGATGCCCTGGGCGTTGCTGCTGTCGAAATGCAGGTCTAACTCGCCAGTCTCTTTATCCACTTCGCGCTGAATAAATTCCACAAACGACCCTGGCACGCTGCGTTGCACGGTTTGCCCGTGGGCGTCGATAAAGTTGCGCTGCACCTGCACGGCTTTGTAGGCGGTTTGCATCACCCGGCGCGAGCTGGAGGTTTCGATGCTGTCTTTCATTGGCCGGCCGATGGTGCGTTGGTGGTCGACCACCGCTTGCAGGTCGACTACGCGGTCGGTCAGGTGGTTAAAGCGGTTGCCTTCGGTGGCGATCCAGGCCATCTCCGCGCTTTCGCTGAGCAGCGCCTGGTAATCGCTGTCTTGCACGGTGGCATGTTGGCAGTCAAAGGCTTGGTACAGCGCCGGCATCAGCGCCAACGCGGCCGCCAGGCTGCAGTGGCGGGTTTGGCGCAAGGTTTTAAGCGTGGCGAAGTCGGCGGTGCTTAACGGGTCACGGTTGGTTTCGCACACACGCGTCACCGCTTGCTGAAAGCCTTCGCTGAAACGGCCTGGGTGCAGTTCGGAAACAAAGAACTGGGCGATGTCGGCCGGCAGGTCCATTTGCCGGTAGGCGTAACCGGTCATTTTCAGTTTGGTCAGCGGGTAGGTGCGTACGTCGGTAAAGCCCAGCGGTTCCAGTAGGCGGGTAAAGGCATGCCGACCGCGTGGCAGTTCGCCGTTCTCAGGCCAGTCAACGGTGCGGATGGCGCCGTGGTCGAACACCACCTGGCGGCCGTCTTGCAGCTGCTCTTCAACATACAGGCGGCCATTGGGCACGGCGTCCACCAGCTTATAAAACAGGCTCAGGTTCAGCGCTTCGGCCAGCCAGGCGCGGTGCAGTTGCTGTTCGCTGTTGGCGAATTGAGCGAGGCCCTGCGGAATGGCGACGTGGGCAAACACCCAGTCGGCAGCGGGCTGGCCAATGGCGGCGCTGACAAGCTGGAGCAGGCTCTGGTGGGAGAGGGCGGCATCGCGGGTCATGGCTGGGGGCTCTGGGCTTAGTAGGTGGTGCTATCAGAACGCCCGGCGGTCATTGCGACAAGCGAAAAAAAACGCCGGGTCTATTCCATAAATTCCTGCACTGACGGTTATTCGATTTGCTCGTGAATCCAGCGCACGAAGTCGCGCACCTTGGGTACTTCGGCGGCATGTTCAGCGTAGGCCAGGTAATAGGCGCTGCTGCTGGTCAGGCTGTGCTGCCAGGGGATTACCAGCTTGCCTTCGGCCAACTCTTCCTCCACCAGAAAGCGCGGCAGCAACGCCACGCCGCAACCCACTTGCGCGGCGCGGATGCACATATAAAAGCTGTCGAAGCGCGGGCCGTGGTAGCTGTGTTCGGTATGTCGGTCCTGGCTATGGAACCACTCGTGCCAGGCTTCCGGGCGCGTGGCGTTTTGCAGCAGCACCAGGTCGGTAAGCTGCGTGGGGTCGGTGTAGGGCTGCTCGGGCATCACGCCAGGGGCGCACACCGGCACCATTTCCTCGCCAAATAGCCGCACGCATTCGGCGCCAGGGCGTGCGCTTTGGCCGAAGTAGAACGACACGTCGCTGCGGCCTTGAGCCAGTTCGTCCGGCTCCACTTCGTTAAACACATCCAGGTGAATATTCGGGTGGCGCAGGCGCCAGCCCTTCAGGCGCGGCACCAGCCAGCGGGCGCCAAAGGTGGGTAAGGTCGCCACCCGCAGCACTTCGGTTTCGCCGCCGTAGGAGCGTAAATAATGGGTCGACATTTCCACCTGGGTGAGGATTTTGCGCACCTCAACCAAGTACAGCGATCCTGCCGGCGTGAGCTGCAAACTGCGCCGTACCCGGCGAAACAATAGGTGCTGAACCAGCTCTTCCAACTGCGCCACCTGCTTACTCACTGCGCTCTGGGTAAGCGCCAGTTCTTCCGAGGCGCGGGTAAAGCTCAGGTGGCGCGCCACCGCTTCAAAGCATTGCAGAGCGGTGAGCGAGGGCATATGGCGTTTAAGCATGGCGGTGCCTTGGTGTTGCGCTGGGGTTTGGCATTACTAAACGGAATGATGTGTGGAGTAAAGGTCGTTTGTTGGCGAGCCGCTACCGGGCTATTACTGCTGCCATCGTATTCACCCCTTGCTAAAAAGGTGCCGAGACATGGTTGCTGCATTGCTGAGTAAATTGGGCGTTGCCCCTGAACGCTATAACCAGGGCGCTCACGCCGTACATTCACCCATCGATGGCAGCCAGATCGGCAGCGTGCAGTTGCAGAACGCCGCCTCGGTGCAGGCGCAAATCGGCCAAGCTGAAACCGCGTTCCAGGCCTGGCGGCAAGTGCCGGCACCGCGCCGCGGCGAGTTGATTCGTTTGTTTGGTGAAGCGCTACGCGCCAACAAGGCCGAACTGGGCGAGTTGGTGTCGTGGGAAGCCGGCAAGATCACCCAGGAAGGCCTGGGTGAAGTGCAGGAAATGATCGACATCTGCGACTTCGCCGTTGGCCTGTCGCGTCAGCTGTACGGCTTGACCATCGCCTCCGAACGCCCAGGCCACCATATGCGTGAAACCTGGCACCCGTTGGGTGTGGTTGGCGTGATCAGCGCGTTTAACTTCCCGGTCGCCGTGTGGGCGTGGAACACCACGCTGGCGCTGGTGTGCGGCAACTCGGTGGTGTGGAAGCCGTCGGAGAAAACCCCACTGACCGCGCTGGCTTGCCAAGCCCTGTTTGACGGTGTGGCCAAGCAATTCAGCGATGCGCCGGCCAACCTCAGTCAGGTAATTATCGGCGCCCGTGAAGCGGGTGAAGCGCTGGTGCAGGACAGCCGTGTCGCGCTGGTCAGCGCCACAGGCAGCACACGCATGGGCCGTGAAGTGGCGCCGGTGGTGGCGGCGCGTTTTGCCCGCTCGATTCTCGAGCTTGGCGGCAACAACGCGATGATCCTCGCCCCCAGCGCCGACCTTGACTTGGCCGTGCGCGGCATCTTGTTTAGCGCCATCGGCACAGCGGGTCAGCGTTGCACTACCCTGCGTCGTTTGATCGCCCATGAGTCGGTGAAGGACGAAATTGTCAGCCGACTGAAAACCGCCTACGCCAAGGTGCGCATTGGTCATCCGTTGGAAGGCAACCTGGTCGGCCCGCTGATCGACAAACAAGGCTTCGACGGTATGCAAGCCGCGTTGCGCCAGGCTGAACAAGAGGGCGGCAAAGTATTTGGCGGCACCCGCCAACTCGAAGACAAATTCCCCAATGCTTACTACGTCGCGCCAGCCATTGTCGAAATGCCCGAGCAAAGCGCCGTGGTGCGTCACGAAACCTTCGCCCCCATTCTTTATGTGCTGAGCTATAGCGAGTTCGCCGAGGCGGTGAAACTAAACAACGACGTGCCACAAGGGTTGTCGTCGTGCATCTTCACCACCGATGTGCGTGAGGCTGAGATGTTTATGTCGGCGGTCGGCAGCGACTGCGGTATCGCCAACGTCAACATTGGCCCTAGCGGTGCAGAGATCGGCGGCGCCTTTGGCGGTGAGAAAGAAACCGGCGGTGGGCGTGAGTCGGGTTCGGATTCTTGGCGCGCGTATATGCGCCGCCAGACCAACACCGTTAACTACTCGCGTGAGTTGCCTCTGGCTCAGGGCATCACGTTTGATTGATTAAGTAAGCGGCGCTGTTAGTTGGGTTTCCTTTTGGTTGGGGTCTGGTTATGCCGTTACAGCAAGCGTGTTTATGGGAACAACTGACCCCGCAGCGGCCCAAAGCCGCTGCGCTGGCCGGCGATCTAAAGGTCGATGTCTGCGTAATCGGCGCCGGGTTTACCGGGCTGTCGGCGGCGCTGCACTTGCTTGAGCAGGGCAAAAGCGTGGCCATTCTTGAGGCCCACGAAACCGGCCACGGTGGCTCTGGGCGCAATGTCGGGCTGGTTAATGCCGGTATGTGGATTGCGCCGGACGATGTCGAGGCCGGGCTGGGCACTGAGGTCGGCAGCAAGCTGGTGGCGGAGATGGGCAATGCGCCGTCGCTGGTGTTCTCCTTGATCGATAAATACGCCATCGATTGCCAGGCCCGCCGTCAGGGCACCTTGCATATGGCTCACAACGCCAGCGGCACGGCTGACTTGGAAAGCCGCTGCGCGCAATGGGTGCGCCGCGGTGCGCCAGTGGAGATCATCCGCGGCGCGGCCTGTCATGCCGCGACCGGCACCACGCGAATTGATGCGGCGTTGCTGGATCGCCGCGCGGGCACCGTTAATCCCATGGGCTATGTCAGCGGCTTGGCCAAGGCTGTGGTGACCTTGGGCGGGCAGTTGTTTCATCATTCGCCGGTCAGCCGCCTGGAGAAGCAGGGCGCCGATTGGTTGGTCGCAACGCCGCAGGGTGTGGTCACGGCCGAGAAGGTGGTGCTGGCTTCCAACGCTTACACCGAAGGCGAGTGGACCGAACTGCGGCGTAACTTCTTCCCCGGTAGTTATTACCAAGTGGCCTCGGTGCCTTTAACGGGTGCAGCGGCGGACGGCATTTTGCCCGGTGGCGAAGGCTCCTGGGATACCCGCCAAGTGCTCAGCAGTATTCGCCGTGATGCCGATGGCCGTTTGTTACTGGGCAGCCTGGGCAGTGCCGCGAATAAACCGCTGTGGGCGGTGCGCGCCTGGGCTGACCGCATTCAGCAGTTCTACTTTCCGCAGTTGGGCAAAGTGCAATGGCAAAGCACCTGGACCGGCACCATCGCGTTCACCCCCGATCACCTGATGCGTCTGTTTGAACCGGCACCTGGCCTGGTCGCTGTTACCGGTTACAACGGCCGCGGTGTGACCACCGGCACCGCTGTGGGGCGGGCGTTTGCCAACTACTTGCTCACCGGTTCGCGTGAGGCGTTACCGATGCCGTTCCAACCTATGGACGGTATTAGTGCGCCCGGTCTGCGTAGTGGCTTGTACGAGCTGGGCTTCTCGCTGTATCACGCCGGGCAATGTTTGCGCATTGTGATTTAGCTGCCTGTAGGTTGGGTTGAGCCACAGGCGAAGCCCAACACGGGCCGGCGCAACATGGGCCAGCCAAACATGGGCCAGCCCAACGTATCGGCCGTGTATTGTTGGGCTTCGCCTAAGGCTCAACCCAACCTACGACGTAGTTTCGGCCAGTACAGTTGTGGGTACTTTTTCGCCCTGTATCCGCGTTTAGCCAAGCATTCCTCAAACACTGCACTAGCCTGTAATGGTGCGCGTGCCCTCACTTTGCGCACCAGCGGTGTGCACTTCGGTGACAAGTACAGTTACGACGAGTTGCCCTGATTGGGGTGCTTGGTTGCTATTGCTTGATCGTTAGGTTGCTCTTTATTTTTCTTTTGGGTTGCACCTTTAGGCTTTGCTGGGTTGCACCCTCTTGAAGTAGGGCCTTTCGTTCCTGTTGATAAAACCGTTCCTGTTTTTTTCACGACTCTGAAAATGTGTGGCACGCCGCTTGCTCTGCCATCTGCGCCTTCACATAACCCCTCAGGAGCAAAACTCCATGCCTCACAAGAAAACTTTTAAGAAAGGTATTCTGGC